>MDTC01092423.1_pt1 | contig 127214 bp, 119 predicted proteins | sample 811181 | NCBI WGS metagenome assembly MDTC01 (sample SAMN05326644, study PRJNA326480) | marine metagenome | isolation source: seawater | place: Pacific Ocean: North | collected 2011
ACGATCAGAGGTACGTATGGAGCATAGACGTAACCAGTTTCAAGGTAAGATCCACCTTTGTAACCGATAAGAATCTTGTTACGTGGGAAGTAAGGATCTTTGTACACTGTGAAACGGTTAGACAATGAACCAACTTTTTCAGCACCGATAGTCATTCCAGCACCAACTTGTCCGTCACCGTCAAGGCTGTAAACAGGCTTGTACAATACAGAGCTTTCAAGGATTGTAGCAACATCAGGTCCAACCACGATGAAGTTAGCAGATCCACGAAGAGTCTTACGATGGATTGTGTTAGAAGCGTCGATGATGGTTTCAACCAAAGTCTCGTACCATTCGCGTACTGTACCAGTGAATGCAGGACCGCCGGCCAATGAAGAAGCCTTGTTAGCAGCAGCGCCAGTTTCTTTGTTTACGAACTTACCAGGAGCACGTGACCAGAAGAAGTTAGCACCGTTAGCTTGTGTCAACAAGTCGTTCAAGATTTCGCGATCAAGTTCAAGAGCGATTTGCTCAGAAAGGATCTGAGTCAATTCAACTTCTGCATCCAATGAGTGGTATGCGTTCAAGTCTTGAGCAAGCTCTGGAGACCATCGTGCACGCAACTTACGAGTTACAGCAGTTACAGACAAAGATTCAATCTTGATGTCGATTTCAGGAATAACTGGAGATACAGAAGCACCGTTTGCAGCCAAGTTAGACTCGAAAGCAGGGATAGTAAGTGCATCGCCGATTGTGTTATCAACGTCAAGGTTTGATCCAAGAACAAATGATATGTTCAAATCATCATCAGCGTCACCACCGTGAAGAGCACCACCAGCACCAGTTGCAGTTCTAGAAGCAGAACCTGTACCGATAAGTGTCATAAGAACGAATGCATTTGATGTGCTAGTAGTCGCTAAAGGAGCCGCAGAAACAACGTTTGTGGCAGATGGAATAGTTACCAACTGATTCAAGCGACGCAAGTTACGGATTCCGTTTCCAGCTTGAAATGATGCAGGTACGACTTCAGGAGCCACACCGTCCTCTTCAAGAGTCGAAGCGTCATCCATAGAAAGAGCTACATCCTTGATAAGAGTAAGATCAGCTTGGAAACCAGAGCCTGACAAGTAGCCTACATCAACACGTGCAAATTGTACGTGAGAGATAGTACCGTTTTCAAGAGCTGTAGTTACCTGTGGGTCAAACTGCATGAATCGACCAGAAGCACCGGTCAATGATCCTACAGCTGTGATGATGTTACCTTTTTCCCACTTACCAGACTGGTTAATAATACCAAACTCAATAGCAGTAGTTTCACCAGAGTGACCTGATAATTCAACTTCAGCATGACGACGAGAGAAACCAGATCCAGCTAAATCGTATTGACCACCAACAGCAAAAGATCCTTCTTGGATTGATTTACCAGTTGGAGAGTTGTAGATCGATTGACCTGCAGCATAAGTAGCTGCATCAGTACCTGAGCCTGTGTCAACTTCACCGTTTGAAGATCCGTATGTGTAATCTAAGTAGAACAAAAGTCCACTTGGAAGAGACATTGGTTGGATAGAAACAAGGTCATTAGCAACCAATCCACCGAATACACGACGAACGATTGGAAATGCGATGTTTTGGAATCCACGGATATCACCTGATGCGTTTCCAGATGTTGCGTTGGTAGTACCACCGAGTGTGTTTGCTTCGCGAAGAACTTGAGCGGCTTGGTTTTCCAAAAGAACAGCCATGTTCTCGCGTGATTGGTCTTGAAGACCTCTAAGTAGACCAGTTCGGTTCCACTTTTCTGTCAACCGTTGGTGTTGAGCGCCCATATGACGCTGACGGATACCTTCGGTCAACTGATTTAATGTAAAAGACATGATTAATACTCCTTTAAAGTTTATTTGTCTTGTTTATTATTAGTTGATTACTTCTTGATACCTGCCAAAGTGGCCCAACGATCCAAACCCGTGCTTGACTTAGCCGGTGCTGATGACCGGGCAGGGCTACTTGCGGAACCGCCGCGTACCAATCCTTCATTTAAACTAGAAGTTCCAGTCTTAGACTGAGCTCTTCTTCGAAGGCTTTCGGTTAGGCTAGTGTATAATAGCTTAGCTTCTCTTTGCGTCTTGGCATTATCTAGGGCCTCGACAATTGCACGTTGTTGCTTAGCGTTCAAGTCGTGTTGTTGCATTAACTTATTAACGTAAAGTAATTTGGCATTGAACAGATTTGACTCATTGAGTTCTTTCTTAGCTGCAGCTGCAGCTTTCTTAGCTTCCATGAGTTCTCTTCTTTGATTATCAGCTTGGCGTTGTCGTCTTGATTCAGACAATCTTCTTTGACGACGTCGACGGCGTGATTCGGAGACTTGTTGACGTCCAACAGATCCTCCGCCAAAGTGACCAGCCATCTTTGAAGCATCTCCACTTCCATCTGGATTGAGGTCTAAACCGTCAGAACTACCGAGTTCCTCTGCCAATGCATTAATTAAAGTTTCTTCGTCTACTTCGATAACTTCACTTGAGCCACCAAAGTTTGCTTGTGCTGATAATGGATCACCCATTTCAGAAAGACGGCGTCTTCTTGCCAAACGGCGTCGACGTGATTCAGCCATACGTGATCTACGAGTTGGACGATTAGAGCGGCCGCCAGTCATGCGAGCAAGTTCTCTACGAATAGCAGATTCATTGATTTCAATCATTTCATCTTCATCCATGTCATCAGCCTCATCCATATCTTTATCAGCTTCTTTCATGTGATGCATTTCGTTGTTATAATCAGCTTCGTTGTTATAATCAGCTTCATTGTTATAATCAGCATCATACATCTTATCCATTTCGTCAAGATCAAGATCTAATTCTTCGTCTTCATCCTCGTCTTCGTCTTCTTCGTCTTCGCCACCCTCAGCAACTTCAAGACCGATAGCTCCAGCAAGATCTTCTACAGCCGACTTAATAGCGCCAACGTCGATATCCTCTTCGCCTTCTTCCTCGTCTTCGTCTTCGTCCCCAAGGTCGAGATCTAATTCGTCTTCACCCTCTTCAGCTTCAAACAACCACCAAGAGTTTTCGTTAATCCATGATTTTTTATTTTTTGACATTTTTTTGCTCTCCTTAAGAACTTCGTTTATTTCTGTGTTGAGTTTCTTATCAGCTTCATTTGTAAGCACTAAACTTTCTTTTATTGTTGATAACTCACGCAAGATTTTATTTTTTTGCCGTGTGTTTTTTGCTTCCTTAAGTTTAATTACTAAGTCTACGGCTTTCTTTCTAAACATTTTTGCTCTACGGTCAAGTCTGGACTCGACTGTAATATTTACTGTGACGTTTTTTTCGTCTTCGTCATCATCATCTTCTAAATTAATTTGCTGAACAGGCTCGATCGGATCCGGCTGCATTGGCATACCCGCAGTCTCCATATCGGTCATTCCTAGTGATTCAGCAGCAGTTGATGAACCAAGCATTGCATCTAAATCTTCCATGTCGTCATCTAGACCGCTGGTATCAGAATCACTTAAATCTAATTCATCGTCGATTTCTTGCTCAATAAGCAATCTAATTTTTGGCGCGATTGACTCAATTATTTTATTGGTAGCGTTTTTTTCCGCCAACTCTTTGAGTTTTTTTGCGTCTGCGATTGCTTGATCATACAAATTACCACTCATGATTTGTCTCCATGTTATCTTTTCATAATTATGTTGTTATTTTGCAAGGATTACTTTTTTTTCAATCTTCTTTGAGTACGTCTTTTCCCGGCCATTTTTTTCTTTCTAGCCTTTTGTCCACGTGTCACTGGATATTGCCGGTCTCTTAATTCTTTTAAGAGTCCAGATTTTTTCCACTTTTGCAAAAACTTTCTAATTACCTTTTGGCTCTCGACCGATTGATCTTTCGCTTTCGGGTTTGCTTTCACTTGAAAATTAAATTTGCTCATAATAATCCAAAATCATATTCTTTATACATTCTCTTAATTGCTTTAAAGCCAAATCTTTTAATGAGTATACAGGCTCATCTTCATCAGGTAAAGGCTCACTACTATACTTATGCCCAGAAAACTCTTTTTCTACTCTAAAACCGTGCGCATGTGTGCTGGCTATGGATTTGCTAGATCTACCCAAATGGCCATCTCTTTTTTTATACATGTTAGGAAAGGGTGAAAGCCCCGAAGCCACAGCTTCTACTTTTATAATATCGTGATACGCAGATCTGTCAAGTCCGGACATGTCGCCATAGTCAGATACAGGCGGTAACATTTTGTTTTGTATCATGTCCTTTAATTCTAACTCATCGTCGGTATATTCAGGTTCTTCAAAATCATCAAGGAATGGCCAGCTATTTGAGCCAACCATTCCTCTCTGCATTGGTGATTTTGCTAGTCTTGCAAAACCTAAATCCGATCTAGCATCTTTTGGAAAAGCCATTTAACTATACGACCTTAATCATCATCGCTGTTCCATCTTCCTAATGTCGGCCTGGTCCAATCACCAAGTCTTGTTCGAGTAGAAGCAGGATTCAAAGATCCGTCTCCTGCATTTAAATCAAGGCCAGTGGGTTGAGCGTTTTGTGGAAGTGGAAAAGAATTTCTAATACCGTTTGTCGTAAGAGAACCAGCGTAATCACTAGCACTGGTACCAGCTTTGCCGGCGGCAAGATCTGGAACAAACGCGTTAGGAATATTTAAATCTTCAATAGCAACCTGTGATAAATCTGGCGCCTGGTCATGCGTTAAGTGATGCGTGCCGTAATTTGCGCCCATGTACTTTTCGGCGCCTAACGCCGGACTTGAACCTAAAGCCATTGCCTGATCTCCGGCAAGGAGCTTTCTATATAAATCAAGTGGATCATATGTGTTTAGGCCTAGTGTTTCAGCGGGGAATGCTGCATTTAACACATCCTGATTACGGCCTTGGTTTCCAGAACCAACGGCTGATATGTCGTTGCCCCTGATATCTAACGCATACACATTAGAAGGCTCTGGAATTATTCCTATTCCAGTTGGATATGGCATTGATTCCTGTGCTCGTCCGGCTTGTTCCGGATGAGATTTATCTGTTATGTTTATGACGCCCATTTATTTTCTCCAGTTTGCAATTTAAATTATATGTCCTTCATAATTTTTTTCTTTAACGCAACTTTTCTTTTTTGCAAACGTCTCATTTCTTGTACCAATTTTTTGTGAGCAGCCTTGATTTTAGCTTCTTTCAATTTAAGATGCTTGGCATGGTTCACATTCTTTTCAAGCTGAGAAGCTTCTTGTCCAGCTTTATATTCTTTTGCCTTTACTTTGCTGACAGGTGTAGGTTTGCCAGAAAGTTTTGCGGCTTCTTGTAAAATAAACTCTTTTAGATCAAATGATTTTGTTTTTCTTGCCATGGTAATATCTCCTAAACTAGCAAATTAATCTCAACAATAAGTATGCCGTAAAATGATTATTACTTGCTCTTATTGTTAAATGCTAGAGCCGCCCAGTTTCCAGCTCCCTCAAACAAATCTTCTAGATCGTTATTTGCAACTGCCTGAGATGCAGCGTCAGCTGGAACCCTTCTAGCGTCGCGGGCATTATTTGACATTCCTTGTTCTTGTAATGTCGTCTGGGCCGTATCTCTAAAAATATCAGCCATCATTGGATCTTCCGTAACATTATTAATTATTTGTTCGTTCAGATCATTGACCCTGACTTCATCTAGCTTTTTGCGATGAGAATTAATTCTTTCGACTTCCTTTTTATAATTATCGTTATTTTTCGAAGACGGTCGAGGCGTTGCCGCCTCGACCAATGCATTAGCAATGTTTGAGTCAGCGCTAATTCCTTCAACCAATATCTCAACTAAACACTCTTTTATCAACTGTTTTAAAACTGAACGTTTAACTTTTGCCATCTATTCCATCCTAGTATCTTGTGTCCATATCGTATGTGTTGGTACCGCTTGGAATAAGTGACATACCCACTGTTATTGCTGCATCATTCAAAACGTATATTTCTGATGCTTTAATATACATAATGTGCGTTGTCGAATTACCGCCAACCGCTCCGTAGTTGCTGCCGCCTGTACCGCCATTACGAAAAGCATACTTTACAGTATCGGAGGTTATTGCAGTAATCTGAATCCATTGGGACTCAAAAGGAAACTGTACACGAGTTTCAGAACCGTATGTACCCGCATACTGATACGGTATTGCGTTTGGGTCAAATGATCCAGTAACGTTTGGAAAGCCAATTGTGCCTTCCCTTCTTCGGTCTATATCCTGATAAGCCATTTTATTTTCTCCAATCTAAAATATCGTTAAGTATTCTATCCACTCTGTCAGATTTATTAAAATATTTTTTTAAATCCGATTCTTTTATTTCACGGCCTTCTTTCATCATGAATGCCCCAGGAGTAGATGGCTCACTAACAAAATCCCAACAAATAAGCTGAAAATCATCTTGAACCACTTGGTGGTCACCTTCACGTCGAGTAGACCCAACACCACGAGAACTAATACCAAGAGTAACGCCTGCGTCAACAAGTGATTTAAGTATTTTTCCACTCGGCGTATCAAGGATTTCAACCACTCCATAGCATATATCCCCTTCCATGTAAGCCTCAGTTACAAGGTGTGATGCGTTTTTAAGTTCAACTACTGAAGATTCTGGATGATCTAATTCACCAAGTGCTCTACGTTCTGCAATAAACTTTTGATAATTTCGGACTTCGCGTTCTAATATTTCTTTCGGATATATTCTTCCGTTTTGGTTTAACGTGTTGGATTTTTGCAGCACGCCTCTCATGACATACCGGCCGCCATTGGTTGCTCTTTCCTCAAGTATCTGTTCTCTATCGTATGAAAAAGCATTCCATTCCTGTAATAATCTAAGGGCATTATCCATTTGTTCTCTCCTTAAGCTCTTTTTGCAAATGACACAAAGTCATAAATTTGCTAAAGTTTTCGTCATTTAGATTTGCTGTATCCAGTTGTTTTAGTTCTAAAATGACAGGATCTATTTTGCTTTTTACTATTGATGATTCACAGTTGATTGAATAACGATTTAACTCTCTAATACAGTTTTCTCGTATAGAATTGAGTGTCGATTCAAAATTAATTTTCTTATCTGACATTACATAATTTTTTATAAGCATGCTTTGCTGATCAGTAAGTTTAGAACCGTATTTCTGATTAAATTTTTCTGTCATTATTTTTACGACAAGATTATCAGCATCAGGTGATTTATGCTCAGACAATGTTTTTACTGTTTTTTCAGATGTAAGTATGTTGTGTACCTTTTGCTCATATTCAACAATACGCTGAATATTAGTGCTATTTTGGCGCCAATCGTTCATTAACGTCTGTACTGTAGCAAACTCCTTGTATTCCTTGATACGTGTACCATAGAAGCCTTTTCCAAAAGTTAGATTTATGTCTCTTATGAGTCGTGATTTTTCACGTTCTAATCGATTCGAATCGTGGGCTCTTGCTGCTTTTTTTGCCTCGCCTAAAATTGATGTTGCCAACGAATCATTATCAATATGTGGTTTGACAAGCGCTTGAAAGAGTTTGTGCTCTTTGTATAGCTCGGTGCCAGGTACAAAATGTTTTTTAATAATACTTTTCGCGCTTTCAACAAGCTTTGGATTATTTTTTACAATTCCTTTCGAGACAGTCAAAATCAATTGCTCGTAAATAATCCCGACATTTCTTTTTTTGTTGTGGGATTTTCTAGTCATTATCGTCTTCCTCCAATTCGAAGCCTAGTTCTAATTCTTTATCTTCCTTTAGTATCTTTAACTTTCCAAACTTTTTATTCATTGACTCCAACGTTCTTTGCATAGCATAATCTAAACTTGGTCTGTAACCATTATAATTATTATCAGGTTCTTCTTGTTCACCTAAAATTATATCTGCAAGACTTTTTTTGCCCTCTGTAAACGGATTACCAAAAGGATTTTTTAGGAAATCAGTATCATATGGATTATTTAAAGTATCCTGTTTTCTACCTGCCCGACCGGTTGATGTCATTTTTAAGAAATCCGGCATATGCGTCTCAAGTGATCCATTCTTCACAGATCGATCTTTTTTCTTTATTAGATCGTCTCCAAATACGTTTTTCTGTCGACTTGATACCTGTGATGGCTTGATATATTCTGCTGATATGTTTTCAAGATCTATTTCATCTAGGTCTTCCTCAGACACTTCGTCATACTCAGCCATGGTATCACTATATTCTACCGGCATGCCGTCAAGCAAATTCTGGTTTGACGGATAGTCTGCGGCAAACAGACCTCCACCTTCATCACCGCCGCCTTCGTCTCCACCACCTTCAGCTTCCTCTTCGCCTCCAGGCGGTTTGGCGGCCTCAATCTGCATGTCCAGTATTTTTTCAGCCAACTTTTGTTCTTCTATTCGATCTATTTCGTCACGTGTGAATCCAAAAACATTTTGCCGTATCCATGTTCTTGAGACCATTCCCTCAGGTGCAGAACCAGCAATTGAAAATTTTTGCTCTATTAAAGAAAGTTTTTGTTGTTGAGCTAGGGAACTTGGATTTGATAGAGATAAACTAAAATCTAGTAAGTCTTCACCCTCAAATCCATGAGAGTAAAGATGGATCATTGCAATTTTATTAAGTTCTGCAATAATTGTCTTTTGAATTCTTTGGATTGTTCTAGAAAACCTGATATCTTCTTGTGCTAGCGTTGCTTTGGCTCCGACATCTTCATCATATCCCAAATAAGCTTTTGGTATTTTTAGAGCGGCAAATAGTTTTTTCTGTATATATTCAACGTCTTCGATAGCAGATGTGTTCGAACCTCCCGCTAAAGAATCTATTTTTGTTCCAGAATCTCCACCTCTAACTGGAATAAAATAATCTTCGTCGACAGACATTGGATTATATCTAAGGTCCATCTGGCCATTGCTTTTATCAATAACCGGGCTTCTCTTTAATGCCGTTTTGGCTTGCTCAACATAATTGGGTACATCCTCTGGTGGAACGTTACCTACATCAATGTAAAACACACGTCTTTCCGGGGATCGAATAACGCGATACACTAGCATTGCATCTTCAATAAGAATAAGCTGGCGCCAAATACGACGCGCAGACTCTAATACCGAAGAACCATATGGAAGAAAAGCGTCGTTACCCAATAAACGAAAGTGAGAAATCTGCCAGTTTTCTAAAACTTGATTGCCCTGTGTAACCCAACGAAATCTTACCGCGGCAGGATCTGATGGATCGTAATTTTCCTCGCGCTCCATCTCTGTAATAGGAATCGGATAAGCGTTTATCACTCCATACTCTGGATGTACGTCGTTGAATAAAAAGAAATCACCATACTTACAAAGATTTCTAACCCACATGACAAGATTGAAATCAATGTTTAGGGTATCATAAAACAGTGTACTTAGTAATTCCCTCACCTTTCTATTATCAGATCTGATGTGTAGGCATTTACCTTCAGCGTCTTCTGAAACTGTTTCTTCTGCGTATATATCAAGCGCACTGGCAATCTCTGGTGTAGCTTCCATTTCTGAAAAATCAGAATATCTTGCCATTCTATCAAAAGTACCATAAGCACTTAATGTTGAATTATATACATCTGAATGAGCCTTTTTAAATAAATCAACCGCGGTTGAGGCAGTCTGAGAATTTGGATCATATGAGCGAACTCTTCTTTTTACAGTAGGTCCGGATCTGAATAGTTTAGTTAGCCGTCTAAACAGATTTTCATTGTTGTTTTCAGCCATTTAATTCCTCTTTATCATATAAATATATGACTATTTTATAAGCCAATCAAAATTAGTATACTCATTATTGTTGTTAGTAATTATCCTGTTGCCTCTAGAATCCACAGTACTGTTTGGTGATGTGTTCATTACTGTGTTTGACATTGATGTGTTTGATGTACCAAACGCTGCCAACATAGCTTTATTTATGTCTGTGCCAGTCTTTGAAAGTTGCGGTGTCGTATCATACAACCAAACACCAATTGCCAATGCCATAATCAAATCATCGTTCTGTCCCTTTTGAGCCTGAACTTTTCCATTTTTCCAAACGAACGTTTTTAATTCGTCATACAGCCGCGCAGATTTTACAGACAATTGCTTTGTTCGGAGTACCTCTTCCAGCTTTGTTAGAATCTGTGATCTGGTCTTAACATTAGTTTGAAACCCTATCTTTCCAACGTCCTGTGTACCGTACATATGGGAGTATCTATCCTTTTCGTTTTGGAAGTAGAGATTTCTATAATCCATTTCGACTAGTTTCATAACTACGGCATAACCGTATGAATTGTTTTCCGGGCAAAGTAGTGCATCATTGTATCGTCGACCAGCTTCCGCAAGTACTTGAGCAAACTTATCAGGTGGCAACTTACCCCTATATTCAGCTACTACCGATGATGCTTCTGTATCGAACACATGAAAAGTTGAATAGTCGTTGCCGTCGCCTCTTGCTACGTCAGCGCTAATAATATATTTTTTTGTAGAAAGAGGATAGTCCCATACCCATACTCCCATGTCCGGGCCCCACTTTTCGATGGGAGGTCGAATCCAACCTCTAATGTAATCGATATCCTCGACTTGCAAAAAAGTATCGCCTGATGCCTGAAAATCACACATCAATTCTTGTGCAATCTGTTTTTTTGACATGTTCTTAGTTTCTTCTGCGAACCAAGCGTCATCCCTATCTGGGTGAACGTCCCATGTCAGTTTGATTGGATTAAAAACGTTTTCTCCGTCTTCAGCCTGTTTCCACAAATCGTAATACTGTCCGCCGACACCATTGGGGGTTGATAACACTATGGCCCGACCACCAGTCGATAGGGTTGGATACAGACCGGTCCACAAAGTATCAAAGTTTCTTACAAAAGCAGCCTCGTCAACTATCAATAATGTAAGCGCCTCAGATCTACCTGCATCTTCTGATGTTGGCACAGCTTTAATGGTCGAACCATTTGAAAATTCTAGAGCCTGTTTATTGTTATTCACAATCTGTGGTATCAATAACCATTTTGGCATTGAATTAATTACAAACTTTACTTTGCGTATAAAGTTTTGTGCAACAGATAATTTAGTCGCGATAACAAGGATATTCTTGTCCTTGTGAAATATTGCTAGCCATGCAGCATATGCAGCAGAAATAGTTGACAAACCGAGCTGTCGGCTTTTAAGAACAATGTTGAATCGATGTTCTTCAAAAGCCTCAACGCATGTGTCTTGGAAATCAAAAGTCTTGAATGGAATTGCTCCCTTTATAGGGTGCTGAATCTTAACATACTTGTTAAAAAAATATGTTGGATTCTTTCCGCACCTAATTATTTCTTTGATTTGCCGTTGTTTCTGCGTAGCTGGCATTAGACACCAATCTTATATGCCACGGTCGCAACATATCTTGCTCTTACCAAAGCTCTATTGAATTGATATGGCACAATATCAGATTTTTCTTTGCCCAACTGCTTTACTTTTAAACTAGATTCAGCTAGCTCTCTAAACTCTTTCTTTGCGTCAGCGATTTTATTGCCAATTGCTTTGAAAGCATCTTTATCTAAATCTAATTTTTGTTTTGTTAGTCCGTCGTTAGGCGAAAAATTAATTCCTCTTTCAAGACGCAACTCTAAAATAAGTTCACCATCACTTGGATCAACCATAGTCTTATGACGAAGTGCGTGTCCCTTATCGTTCATTGAGCCTTTTCCGAACGTTGCTTCGAAAATGTTTTCTAATACACTGAGTTGTTTACTGTTTAACATTTGAGTCTCCTATATCTCTATTGTTAATTATGCTATCGATTTCATTTCTGCTGGGACGCCAACCATTCTCCCATTTTTTTATATTTGGTTGTCTGAAATATAAAGAACAATCTGTACAACATCCATGCCGATCATGCTCCTGCACGTCTTGCATGTCTCTCAAGGCAAATCCACAAATCTTGCAATCCTTTTCATCACAAATATAATTAGCCGGCTTTATTATTATTAACCCATTTTTTTCTTCATATATGATGCTATCAGACATATTCCACTTTTGATTCCATGCCAACTTTTGTTATATCGATAATATTATCAACTGAATCTTTTACAACGTCAACATGCGAAATAACCATGATTAGTCTGTAATAAGCCTTAAGTCTTTTCATTAATGAAGTTACAGCTTCTACATTCTGATGGTCTAGTGCGCCAAAACCCTCATCTACAATAAACATATCAGACTTGTTTAGATTTGATACGTTTCCTAAAGCAACTCGTAAAGCCATAGAAGAAACCATCTTCTCCATGCCACTTGCGCACTCTATAGGTCGCCGACTATCACCGTAGTTAATAAAGATATCAGTTTTCTTATCTGTAATATCTAGCTCCACTGTGAAACCAGAAGTATCTTGAAGTATCTTTGACATTTCACTATTAATAATCGGTAATTGTTTTTTCATGATATACGCAGGTATACCTCGCCAAGACGTGGCTTTGAGCAAATAATCGTATACTTTCCATTCAACTTGTAATCTATCGAACTCTACCGATTCCTTTTCTAGTTGTTTAATATTTGCCTGACACTCTCCTATTTTTTGAGCTAGTGAAAACATATCTAGCTTATACTCTTTTACTTCAGAATCAATCGCTTTTAACTTAGATTTTAAATTAGCTAACACGACAGATTTTTCTTCATCGGATCTTAACTCCATGTCTGTAATCTCATCAGACAGTCTTTGGATATCCTGCAATGCATCTGCTAAATCTCTGTTCTCTTTTTCTAGTTTCGATTTAGAAACCACAATTGACATTTTAGTATTTTGAATTTTTTTGAGATTGTCGTTATATTCTTCTATTTTTTGTCGTAAACCTTCTTCTTCAATCTGTTCAAGTTTAATTTTGGCTTCGTCTAATTCGGATTTTAAATTACTTACTAACTCTTTCTGTTCTTTTAATAAAGCTTTGTTTTTGTGACTTTCGGCAATGAACTTACATGTAGGAAACGAATCACCACATGGTACCTCTTTAAGAAGTGATACTGATTTTTTTTGATTTGCCATAACAGTTCTTTCTTGCTTAAGATTCATTTGCATTTTCTGCAGGTTTCTTCTCAAACCCTCGAGCAACTCTAGCCTTCTATTGTATGATTCTAATGGAAAATTGTCTCTAAATGTTTCTAGAACAACGAGGTTTTCCTGCTCGGTTGATAGTCTTTCTTGTAGGGTGCTAATATGATATCTTATATCAGACAAACCTGATTTTTTGTTTTCAAGTAATCTTCTTTTTCTAGCTAACTGAGAAGGGTCGACAAAGTCGCCACCAGACTCCTCTTGCGCTTTTTCAGAAAACTCCCGATAGCGATCATTTAGATCGTTGATCTTTTCAGCCAAATGAGTTCTTTGCTCTTTAAAGTTGGTTATATCTGTTCTATTTGATCTAATCAAAGCAACCCAATCTTTTTCAGATAACCTTTTAAGCATGTTTTTAACGCCAGCTGATTCTTCTTTTACGATACTTTGAAATTGATCATATACATCCAAGCCCATAAAGTTCGAGATCGTCTTTTTTCTTTCTGTAGGCCCTTGCTTAATAAAAGAGTTCATGTTGCCCTGTGCGGCAAATGACGTCATCATAAAGTCTTCTGGAGTACCAATCAAATTTCTCAGAGATTTTTCAGTATCTCTTCTTTGTTCGCCTGAAAGGTCTTTGATAATTCTGCCTTCATCATCAACCTCATAGAGAGACAGATAAGACATTGCGCCTTCGTTCTTACCGCCTCTAGCAGGATATCTAACGCTATGTCTTTCCAGCCTGTATAGTCTGCCGTTAACAGAAAAAGTGACGTCGGCTGAACAGTTTGATCGCCTAGTGTTAATGACGTGCTGAATTGATGCGATTCCTCTATCGTTAGAATTGTATAAAGCGTACATGATAGTACCAGGAATAGAAGATTTACCACAGCGATTACGTCCAAATAAACCAACAATTCCAGATAACTTAGAAAAATTAATAACGTTGTCTTTTCCGTATCCAAAAGTGTTATCAAAGTTCATTTCTTTAATAGACCATAGATTACCTTTATGGTCAGCTGATACTTTTAATTTTGGCACGGTTTCATCTACAATACGATCAACCTCACTCCAAAATTCTGGATCTGTAAGTCCGTCATCGTCTGACCACTCTCTCAATAGTTTTTTATGGGTTAGCGGATCTGAAAGATCTTGAATCTTTATCTTTTCAGACGTCTCTTTTGATATAGAGGACTGCTTTAGCTTTAACTGATATACTACTTCATCAGCGCCATGTTCACGACGAAGGACTGTTGCCAGCTTTCTTTGAGTTTTAGGATCTAGTTCAACGGTCGACCTAATTCTAAATCGTGCTCCGGCCGGCCATTCTTTCATACATTTAGATATGGTCGACTGAATGTTACCTTGCCAATCAACAGTGACAAATGGATTGTCATGTCTAATAGGAAAAAATTCTACATCAAACTCAGAGTCCGATTCTATGTCCCATAATAGAAAGCCTTTGTCTCCAGATTCACCATAGTTCTGTTGTATGGGAGATCCAGGATACCATATACGGCCATCTTTATCTAGCTGCTGACGCTTATGTATATCTCCCAGCATAACATAGTCAAAACCGCGGAAGAAATCCATCTTGCAGTCACCGTCTAGCATAAAGTCCATATCAGTATGAGAACCCCACACAGCGCCGTGATACATAGCAATATTTATTTTTCCTCTTTGTGGCTTGACCTCTGCGTATCCTTCTTCATCAAACGGACTAAAAGCACACCAGTTAAATCTATCATCGTTTGGGTCGTTATATACGCCGGATTTTTTGTATAGATAAACGTTTTGAAGATTCAACGCATTAAGTATTGGACTAATCGCATCCTGGCGATCCTTGTTTAAAATCAAACCATCGTGATTTCCAAGAATAACATGAGTTGGAGCAATACGTGAAAGTTCTGTAAACCACCAATTTAAATTATCGATTAACTCAGGTGATATACCCTGTGTTTTTGAATGAACGATGTCACCAGCAACGCATATGGCGTCGACCTTTAGTTCCCGCAATTGTCTAAACATATCAGAAAAAGATGTACGGTACTCAACATGACGTTGATAACCGCGCCAGTGGACGTCGGCAATATGTGCTATTCTCATTATAAACTCCAAACAGTATTTTATATATTATAGTCTATTATGAAGTAATTTACAATATATAAAAGCCAGGCTTAGCCTGACAGATTCTCATGATACTTTTACTGTATCAGTAGTATCTATAATTTCTGTTTGTGTGTCTTTCCCACATATCGTCTGCAATCTTTTCAGCCATGTATCTTTCGTCTTCATCTAATGCTTCGATTAGTTTGTACACTTTTTCCCAGTACGAGTTATACGATGGAGAGTTATCTAAGATAAAATGTACGTCCTCTCGGAACTGTTCATCTGGTGAATAAAAGGTACCCGTACCGTGCTGATGAAAATACCTACCCTCGTAGCCGGCTTCTTTAATAATTCTTCTAAGCTGTGTTCTTGTAATTTTCATGCTAGCTCCCTAAGCTTCCTTTTCGGTCTGTGCCTAAACTAAATTGTTCGCCCGATGGTATATGTTCCATAGCATATCTTTTTCGGCCGTAACGTCTATCTGTTTGAGTTGTTATGTTAACTCTTTTAAATTGTTTTGAAAGCTTTTCATACTCTTCAGCTACCTCTTCGATCTGATTTGCAGGAATATGGCTTTGAGGCCTTCGTTCAAGATCTGCACGAATGATATCGGCGTATCTTTCTAGACCGAACCTTTGGTATATACTAATATCATATCTGCCGTTGCCTTGCTCTAAAGACTTAAGTCTATCGTACGCGGCCTGAGGTGAAGATGCATATACCGCCTCTACAATCAATCCTCTTAATTGTCTTCTTGTAATTTTCATCTTAGTACTCTCCATACTTGGCATTCAATTCTTCTGTCTCTTCTTTTTGCATTTGCAAAAGTTCTGGTTCGTTCAAGAATGATTTGAGATCCTCTACTTCGTCGAATATTAATTGTTTACCTTGAAACTTTAATTTGCACTGTACAGGACCCTGTGTGCCATCATAGCATCTTATATCTGATAAAAGACCCATAGCTAACTTTATCCAAACTCCGTTCATGTTCATCTCATTTCCCAAGCTAGCATGGTTGCATTTACGCTGATAACCTCTAAGCAATCGCATCATTTGATTATATTTTTCTTTCGGTCTGTATGGTGCACCAAGATTTTGATGTAGTGGACCGCCGCGGTACCGGCTGCCTATAGGCTGACCATATTTATTATAGAATGCCTCTTGAATAATTTTTCGGATTGTTTTTCTAAGCCGTGATTCTGTAAGTCTCATTTATTATCTTCCATGTATGATATGATTATTTCATTTAGGCAAGGTGACGGGTTTGTTCCGGCTGCATAAACAATGCCGGTACGATCGTCTAAAAAGACTTCGTTTTCCTCAGCCAGCTCATCGATAACATCGAATGCTTTAAAGCCGAAATTATCTTTTAACTCGTCAAGGGTAACACCTTTAATTCTAGAGGCTAGCGCTAGTATTTCTGCATGCATTCATTGACTCCTAGTTACACTCATAATTATTAGCCGGTCTATAAACTTCCTATTAAATTATTCAACCGGGTAGCTTTTGTGTACTCTATTATCTGTGACATATGACTTTCAACTTCTTCCGGCGCCAGATCACCCCAATCCCGTCCGTCTGATGGAGGCTTAACGTAATAAACACGCTTATCATATGCCATTAAGGCTTCGGCAATTGCGTCTTGCTTTTTCTGAGCGTCTGCATCGAGACATAGTATTATTTTGTCGGCAAACATTACCAGCTTATAAAACAATAATGACTGTTCGGACAGAGAAGAACCAAGTAAACACGTTGAGTTTATATTCATACACTTTATCAAATCCAGAGGACCTTCGACTAGATACACCGGCTTGTTCCAATCTATCTCTATCTCGTTAAATATGACCTGCTTCTTGTCTGCCTTTGCATTTAAGTATCGATAAGGGTTATCAGGGTCGATAGAGCGACTAGTCCAGTAGTTTAGCTCACCTTCTTCTGTAAAGGAAGGTATAATCAAACGACGTCTGTATGACCAATCCTCAGTAAAGCCGACGCGAAAGGACCAAAGCATAGAATCAGTGATGCCACGTGATTTAGCATATTGATATATCGGTAAAGCATCTGGATTGTTTAAGTTTGTCATAAGTAATTTAAAGCCAATTGGTATTGTGACTGGCTCAATTGTAGTCTGTAATTGGGTATAATTGTTGTAGGTGAAGTTTTTAGCAAACCTTTCAAAGTATTCGGCGACCTTCGCAGGGTTCTTTTGTTTAATTAATCGACCCAGGGATCGACCCTTACTATTGCATACCCAGCAATGCCACAAGTCAGAATCAAGACGAATATTCATCTTCATTTTCTTGGTTTCCTTGCAATAGGGGCAAGGAACCATAAGTTCTATTCCGTTGTTTTGCAGCTTTGATTTACCAAAGACGCCGTGTAGATATTTTATTTTGTCATTCATGACATTATTATATCCCTATGTTGACGCTTTTACAAATCCCGCCTTTGCTACAACCCATGCATCTGCCATATCTCTGGCTTCTTCCAATATTATAAGCTGGCCTTTTCTAGGGCCTGATTGTAAAATCTTAGTTGGCCACTTATATTGTAGGTGATTCGACACCCAATCAAAAACCTGTTCTTTAACGTCCTTTCCAGCCTTCTTTTTCGAGAGTGTTTTTATGCCTACTAAACTTCTACACGTGTTCACAGCAATTGGTTCTGGCGCTATTCCTAACTCATCATGACATATGTACTGAACTATCCCGTTAAACGATGATAAAAGCGTGATAGTACGCGCAGAGGACATGCCTCGAGCAAATCTTTGAAAGTACTCCTCTATAAAGACTTCCTTGATACTGTGCCTTTTGCAAATCTCTCTCAATACTTTTCGAAAATGAAAACCTTTGTTTGTTATGCCTTTTATTTTCTTAAGAGATATAAAGTCCATTTCTAAAACAAAGCCGTCGTTGTCGAGCACCGTATATCCGATCGTTGCAGTAGAAACATCAAGTCCAAGTATCATTAATAATCCAGTTTTACGCGAAATAAGTATTTGTTGTCCGGCCTTTTAATAACTGGCTGAGCCAACTTTGCTTTACCAACAACATTAAGGTTGTTGTCGTGCAAATATACCGTCGATATGTATACAAAGTCTTCGGCGGATTCATTATCATTCAATGAAGGTCGTAACTTATTATAATTTGGATTTGATGAACTGTTAAATTGTGCTGATACACATGGGATGCTTGCTTCAAAAACATTGACTTGACTTTCAGATTGAAACTCTAATGTCATATCACTATCCGAGAATCCGTATAAGGAAGGATGCCTTATGTAAATTAAACCTTCGCCATAAAAGACGTCGCCCACTTTATTCCAATTGGCTATTGAACCAGATGCTTGGTGCCTATATAAAACTCCGTAACCATTATCACGTAATTCGATTTGAGCCTGGTTACCATTGTAAAGATGACTTGATAACTTTAGACTGCCAGGCTTTATTCTTCTTCCATAATAGAGCTGAGGAATGGTAACAACAGTCGTAAGCTGTCCTGGAAAATCCGATGTGTCAAAAAATTCTGACATTGCACCGGCAGACGTTGGTTGATCAAAATTCATAATATCTTGGTTAAGTTGATCATCGTCTATAACAAATAAATCAATTCCAGAATTATATCTAGAATCACCGCCTTGCGTATTCTCGAAAGATTCTGGAGAATTAAAAGTTCCTCGCTGCGCGAAAACATCATCAATAAAAAACAATCTGGAATCTAGCAGATCATCAAGGTCTCCAATGTTCTTTGTGTTTATATAAAACCCATCATTAGAAAGGAAATTGCTGCCAGTCGAATGAAACAGTGTATTGTAATCAGGTCTAAAATTGCCATTGTCACACGGCAAAATAAAACAGTTTCGGGCTTGATGTCCCAAAGTTTGGTTAAACGAACTTGTCAAATCTGCATTTGTATTATAAAAAGACTCGTACACATTCAACACTTCAGTATCTGAATAAAAATCTCCGAGAGACTCAGATAAATGATGACAGTGAGGAAAGTTAATATTTGCAAAATCTTTTAAAAAACCTTGTATATTTACGTTAGCAAAATTTCCTATGTTTGCGTGGTTCGTGTTATACGGGGCAGCGATCAGCTTCTTAGTAACGCCTGGCGTGGCTCCATCAAATAATTCACTTAAATCACTTATATTTGCCGCTAGCGATCCTGTGTATGCAACTGTACCAAAATCTGGTGTCGAATTGTTTCCATAAGAAAATGTAAATCCGGATGGTTGATTTTTATTTTCAGCCGCAAATTTGCTGTCACGTGGATTAACAACATGAGTATGTAAGTATCTGTAGTCAACATCAAACAATCCCGGTACATAAAGCATCAAACCTCTATTGCGATGGTCAGCATATGAGCCTGTATAGGTTGTATTCATGTATTGCGCAATTTGTTTCTCGTTAATGACTTTGTTCCAGATTCGAACTTCATGGATATCGGCATTTAAATGGCAGTCAAAATTACTAGAAGCTACATCCTCAGCGCGTTGTTGTAAGGAGCCGTGTCCTTGAATCTGATCACTAGTAAGCTTGGGCAAGTCTGAAGTTGATCCGTTATAATAAGATCCAATTATCAGTCCATTATACGTATCGGTAGTTGCAATCCCACGAGCATGCTTGGATCGTGAGCTAAGTTTTCCGTCGATATATATCGAAGTATCACCAGTAGATCGTTTATAGGTTATTGCACAGTGGTGCCAATAATCTTTTACTATAGTTGATTGCGATTTCTGAGTTTGGGAAGTTGTTCCAAAAGTTAAATTATACGGAGTATCAGCCGAACTCAGGGTTACAGCGCTACCGATAGCTAAACCAAGAGAGTAATTTGTTGCAAATCCGCTTGCGTTTTTCTCAGATCCAGTTAAAACCGAAACACTAAAATGACCTGGATAATGTATGACAGTCCCGGTTTTGAGAGTATCTCTTAGTTTTATGTAAAATTCAATCGAAAAATCTCCGCTTCGGGATTGATAAATGTATTCCAGAACGTTGTTATTATTTAATTCAGTCTGTGCGCGATATATCAAAGCCGGTTTTAAACCACTGGGTTCGAAAAAGCTCATGCAATTAAAATTAACAAATTTTGAACCTATAGCACTGTTCTGTACCTTGTAATAAGGTTCTAAAATCCGTTCAGATAAAGACAAAGCCATCGATCCAGAAGAGAAGATTGAATTTGTAGGTTTTAGGGCCCTCACAAGAAGTTCTGTGCTGTTCCTGGGATGCATTGATATATCACTATACCCAGTTTCAGACGTTGTCGTAGAAGCCTCTATTCCATACTTCTCGTATTCTGGTGGCTCATGACCAGCAACCGCACCGGTACCATCAAGCAACGTTGCTATTTCAAATTCTGCGTTACCAGATCCTAATGCCGCAGCTTCCATAATCATAATACGCCTGCCTTCGTAGGTATTTTCCCCAAAAGGCTGTGGCGTATTATCACCCGTCAGGCCTACCCGATCGTCAACACTATCTTTCTGGGTTTCAGACCGATCCACAATAACTTTTAATGCGCCTGTTATCCCAAGTGACGATGAAACAAATGTACGATCGGCATTTAGAACAACAGACGTCATCGCAAAGTTATTTTGGTTTAGCTTTACAAATGACATCTGTAGTCCTCCTATTAAAAGTCTAGGCGAACTCGTATCGTAAGATCCTTTTCATCATTCTTTTCAACCGGTCTTGAAAGCTTTCCTACGGCCAATAAATCCATGTTTGGACCATACAACCCAACGGTTGTAATAAATGTAAACGATCGCTCTGTTGCATCAGCAGTATTTTCGATGACGTTCAATTGGTTAGAGGAATCTATATAGGTCGGATTTGAGCTGTAGTTAAACTCGCCAGGTGCGGCACGACAGAAATAGATAGTCGACTGAATCTGCGTAGAGTTTTGAAACGCCATGGCAGTAAGGGTACCAGAAGAAAATCTCGTAGTAGCAACGTGATCTATAATGTTGTCAATACTTCCAGACACAAGAAAATCAGGTATAAACTTGGCGTTAGAATTACCGCCACCTGATGTATCACCAATAACAACGGTACCTCGCTGAATTGTTCCTAATGACGTCATCGCCGTTGAATTGTTGCCTTGCAACTTATCCGAAGTATGGCTGTATGATGTGTTGTTCATCGCATCAATCAAACCATAGACCGGTTGAGATCCCCAGTTTGCCTTTGCCATATCTAAGACAGCAATACCAGTGTCGTAAAAAAGTAGTCCAACATCGCGAGTTGTGTCTGAGGCCATTTTAATTCTTGCCACAGATCCCGCAACCGTAGTTCGATTATCTGCATTTGCACCAATATCAGAAAAAATCTCAACACCAAACGCGGAAGTTTCTGCGATTCCACCACCACCGATGTTTCTAGAGCCTGATGCTACTAAATTTGTGTCGAAAATATTGGCTTGTTCACCTACTGATGGATCAAATTCTGCTGTTTCTTGAAAAGAACCGATCATTGAAGCACTGGTGTAGTAGCGCATTGCAAACGTTTCTTTTCTTAGTTTATCACGAGCAAACAGACGTTTAACATTAATGAAAAGCGCCGCATCGATTCTGTCAGTTGCGGTAGACACAGTGCCGTTGTTTCTTGGGAACGTGTTCGAACCTAAATAAAATGCATGATCAGCATTACCCAATAAGTAAGAAGCAAACTGTCTGTACGTATCGACTTTTTCTCTCATCATCATTGACTGAGATGCAAACAAAAGCTTGCCATTTGTGTCAACCCGATAACCCGGAGCCTCAGACACAATGTTTGTAACTGCGGAATTATGAAACAACCCAACAGACATATCGAACAGTTCGTTTGACGTCTGCAACGAAAAGTCCTGATCGTACGTGGTTTGATACAGTGAACTAGTTACACCAGGTCCTATACCACCAGTTACATATACTTGGTATTTACGTCGAGTTGCAGATCCAGATATGTCTTCTTGAATCACGTCGATAAGCTGATTTAGTGATGATGCAGGTTGAGAAAAGTCAGCCGGCGTGAATGATTTGAACTGAGCCATTGGTACTCCTTATTAATACTGAACTTGGATTTCAAATGTTGTAGAGACCCCAGTAATAAGACCATCAACTTTAACAACAGTTGTTACTTTGTTGTTCGAATCTTGAAAGGCCGTTAGGCTGCTACCAGTAGAAACAACTCTAAAAGTAAGCCTGAGTGTTGATAACGACTCGCCGACACCAGCTGATGATGCTGACATATCATATACAAGATTTGGACTAAAAGGAACTGTTCTTGGCGCTGCTCTTGTTCCAGCAAGTGTGATAAACCTGGAATCAAGAGTTACTCTGTACTGCGTCTCTCTAAGCAGAGCTGAAACGCCTTGAGATGTGTTCGAGGGAATCGATTGATTAATTGTAACAACCGATGTATTTTGACCTTCGATGTTTTGTAACGTTTGGCTCGAGCCAGCTGCTACAGCTAAAGATGGAAAAACCGTAAGAGTTGGATTTGACAATGTCACCAGCGGATGTTTAAGTGCAAGGGCGCCGATAGTCTGACCTTCAAAAACCGGGGTGTTCTTTTCTATTTTTTCTTTTCCGATTGTTCGACCAAACTTTTTAACAATTGTATAATCAACTTCATCGTCGCCAAATCCATAGTGTACAATTTTAAATGTGCCATTGTTTCTTGCTAGCAGTTCTCGACCTTTATCGGTCAGTACTGCGTCAATGATAACATTGTTTGTGCTGTGATCTAAAAATCCCATTTTTTTCTCCTTAACAAGATTAATTATATCTTTTCTTGAGTTTACGTTAAAATTAATTTGAATTCATATCCTTTATAATTATGAGCCAAAATTAATAAGATTCTGCTGCTGCCTCTTTAGGAAGATATCTACGATCTTATCTGATTGTTTTGTGACGTTAATAAGCTGTATTCGGTATGCCGGCAGGGCTTCAAGCTGCTGGGCAACAACGTCGACTTTATCGTTGTTGTTTTCTGATAAATTTACATGTGTGAGTTCCGGGTCAAAAACTACAGTCATCTTATTTTTTCCGGAAACCTTTATACAATCAATAAATATTTTGTCAGACATTAACATGTTTGGATACTGTTTCGGTGCGCCTTTATATGATGCAAAATCAACCGTTATTGTATTAGTGGTTGAATCAAGTCTTACAATATACTGCGGCGAAAGGTTTGATGAATTTCCGTGCGCATCAATAGCACACATTGCCACAATGTAGTTTCTGTCTCTTTCTATGTTAATTGTGTAGTCTGTCACGTGGTTTGTAGATCTAGATATGTATTTTTCTGGAATATTTTCTTGCAATGGAAAGTTTTCTAATCCAATCATATCATTAAATGTCAGATATTTTTTTAACTTAAAAGGCGCATTATAATCTTCGCGTACAAATATCTGGTATCCTTTGATATCGCCTATAGGCCGGGTTGGGATGTTTCCATATTGTATAGGACTAGTCCATCTTAGATTAACGTTTCCATCACCCATATAAGAGAATTTAATTGCTTCTATAGGTGGAGGTGGCACGTTTTCTACGCATCGTATTTTAACAGACTTTCCTCTAGCGCCAATCATTGCAAAAGAAAATCTTTCGTTGGGATCTGGCTTTACAATATACAACGGGTGGAGATTGTATTTATATCTCGCCCCATATTTAATCTTTGGATCAGTGATTGAAGATGATTGCAGATCTTTAATTATGAATGATCCAAGTTCCGCTATAACGTTTCCAAGCTCATCAATCTCACTCTTAAAAAGTATGTAGCCAATGATTCCCATGCCGGCAGTGTTATCAAACTCAGCAAAAAGATCGGCGCTGTTCTCAAAATCTAAACCATCAACGCTCATCACATATTCGTCAACGCTTACTAATGCAGGATTAGTTCTTCTCCGAGTACGTACCTGCAAATTTCTTAAATTCCTTAAGTCGTTATGATTTTTTTTACTATGTATGGAAAATGGATTTGCTGCCGAAGCTTCAACCAAATCAAAGCATATGTCAGATGCTATCAGCGTTTCATTCGCGCGTTGGGAAAAAATATCTGCGGACTTTGAAGTCGGCCTGTTTGTTGTCAGATTTAAATAGATTCCCATGTTTTCAGGCGTGTCTGCAAACTGCTGACCGTCTGCTGTTGAAGCATTTTCAAAAAATGCAGATATTTTGCTTTTGTTTTCTGAGGATCCAAGATCAGAGGTATGGTAAAAAGAATAATCTCTTTCTGTATCGCTAGTATATTTTACAAACCCGGCAGACTGCAAAAGAAGTTCGCTTGTGATCTTGTCTTTTTGAGTGATAATTTCGTTGATATGTGAGTTAAATTTTTGGCCAAAGTTATTTGATGCTACAATACTTTCTACTTTAGAAAAATTAAGTTCAATTAAACGCGGAGGGAACTCTAATTTATCGGGATCCCTTATGTCGACTTCGTTTATAAACTCGTCTCTTTCGTAATAATTATACACAAATTTAGCCGACAAAAAGCTCGGCTGTTGCGTAGAAAATATCATTACCGGTTTGGATGGTAAGCTGCTCATGATGAATAACTCCTGAAAGTAACCTGAGAATTAAAGTCATTATGCATTGAGTTTTGAGAATTACCAGTCTCATCAACGGTACCGTCATCAGATATATCGTAGAAGGACAATTCAATGTTATTTGTCTCGGTTGCAATGTTTTCTGATACCTGAGACATATGGCTCCAAAAACAAAAGGTTCTATCAAATATGTTTGGTACTAAAGCCATCGTCGTCATTTGATCGGCCGAGAACAATCTGGACTGAGTAATTGACACAAACTTCGCATATTTGTCATATGCGACTTCACTGTCCGAATCAATTGTTTGCCTATAGTAAAAATCCTTAAATGAACGTATTTTATTCTCATCTAATATATTTTCTTGAGATTCTATTCCACACTCTCTAAGTAGTAAATCGATGTTGTCAATACATTTTTGATCAACGTACAAAATATTTGATTGTAGATTTACAGAAAAAGAAGATTCAGCAAAATTTAATCCAGCATAAAAATCTAAATAGAGTTTAAGTAAAGCATCCAACACGTGGTTGAAAATTATATGATCAGCTGTTGGCATACTAGTTATTACATTATCATTTTCGTCTGTAGGTATATTCATTTTTGGTGAGTTTAAAATATTTTCGTTAATATATTCAGAAATTGTTTGATAATCTTTTACAACATACAGACCAGTATCCTTGTCGATTGTACCATATACTAAACTATCTTTTAAGCTTTGCCAATTTGTTTCTTTGGAAAGCCTTTGTATAAGTTCGGCTCGATTAATAAATAATGCTGGCCAATAACAACGCCAAAGCGAATTTAAAGATTTGCCGTTTAAAGGTTCGAACTCTTGCTCGAGCCACACTAGTCTATTTAGTATATCAAGCGACGTCGTCGATTTATTTGCATCAATATATCCTGCCGGTATACCTACTGCGATTATTCTACCAAATTTTAAACTATGTGCATCTCGCGTTCGATTTGTCAAATTTGCATTTTCAGAACCATAGTTGGTATTATTTGCACCGGTCCCTAAAAACACTTGCAAATCTTCGTCTGTTGTAGATATAAGCGATGCATCGAGAAGCATGTTATTTATTAAACTACTAATATTTAAGACGAGTGATGTATCGTCGGACGCCATGTTTCTGGATACTGGCCCAAAATTTGAGGACGGAGCATATGCATTAGATCGTATGCCTGATTCTTCAGATGCTAAAAACGATCTTAAAAACGTTTGTCTTAAAGATGAGTATTTTATAATTTCGTTAGCTTCTATACCCGGTAATGTGGCGGCATCAAAAAGTTCAGCGCCGTTTGGATCTTTGACTAATCCTTCCATGTTTGCTTGAGCTTGACTATAGTGTCTAGATACTGACTTTAGGTATTCCATTAGCCTTCGTGTATCTTCCCGGTGAAATATACATGCCTTTATTGTTGTCGACAAAGCGCCACGTTGAGGAGAGGAAGCAAAAGAGCTAATAGGTAACTCAGTGTTATCGATAAAATTATAGGGAACAATTTCATCCTTGTCAAGCAAAAATCCAAAATATGCTCTTACTGAGGCTTCTAGGCTTTGTACCTGGGCTTGTGTTTCCGCAATAAAATTTTGTCTGGCTTCGAAGGTGTTAAACGTGTATCCTCCCGTTTGTTCGGTAGATTCTAAAAAGGCGTTAACGTCACCGGCTGGCACTACGACACCTTCTACTTCGACGTCCATGCTGAATTCACCTGCAAGAGTTTTTTCAACCCCACGTGAAATAACAAATCTTTCAACAAACGTTTGATTCTCAAGCTCGATACCAGCTGAGCTCCAGTCACCGTAATTTATTTGCCACCGCACCGGACCTTTTTTTGGATCTACATTGTCAACTATAGGCAGGAAAAGTTTTGCAACCTCTGCCTCAAGCATAATTCTGTCAATGCTTGTGTTAACAGTTACATATGTATCATTCGTTGTTGCAGAGTCGTTTGGTTGCGGAGATAACCCAACTAGCCTTTTAGTTCCAATGCGAATATTGTTTTTGAAAGCCTTGCATGCCTGACCTGTAATCTCCATTATTAGCGCGCGCATATAAACATGCGTTAAAGCTTGGCCTTCCGGATCGTCTCCTTTAGAAGATTTGTGCCCGGCAAGAAACAAGGATTCTGCATCGTTGTCGTCTAAGAATTGAGCATCAGTTGATCGGCCATAAATAAGTCCTATGTTTGTATTATTAAAAATAGTTCCAAGTACGCCGACCGCGGTTGCGTCTGAATATTCACCTGGAGTTCTTTTTGTAATTCCATATTCGTTTGCACTAACCGCAATATCATAAGCGATGTTTTTTTCTACCTCGGCACAAAAGCTGTTTATCATCATGAGCATGTGACTGTATAAACCTACACTGCTATCAAAGTTATTGTAAGGATACGATTTACTCATAATCTGATTATACTGATGATATCGACGATGGTCAGTACCGTGTCCTGGTGCTGAAGGGTGTAACTCGAGCTGGGCTTGAACCGAGTTATATGCAAGATTCCAAAATATATCTTGTGACTCATCGACAACACTTGCAAACATCTCAATAAAGAAAAGAAGCTTTCGGAACACTTCTTCCTTTCTCGCCAATATTCCAGCCGACATTTCTGCATCGATAAGACCTTGTTCGGCTATTTCATTATAGGGGAGTTGCTGTCCGTCGTCTCCGTAAAATTGCCCAACAAACGCGTACTCACCACCACCAGCGTCAGTATTCATCATTCCATACATGTTTGGTCTCATTGAATTGACTTGCACCGGTGTTGTTAGCTGTTGCCCCATTAGGCCGTTTCCGCTGTTTGCTGGGTTAGTTAAGTGAGACCCTCCTCCAGCCGAAGTATAAGCAGGCTCTCCGATAGCATTAAACTGCGAAGCTAAATCTACTCCCGCGTCCTGTGCCCCATAGCCGAATCCGTGTGAAAATCCTTCCACGTCCATTCCAGTATACAAACCTTCAAAGAAGCTGTCTGTATCGACAAATTCTTCGCCATTTTGCGGTTCACCGGCCATGTATCCGCCAGGCCCGTCAACATAGCTTTGAACATAATAATTAAAATCTTCTTGAACTGATTGACCATAGGCCATAGTCTCCTGTACCGTCTGTAGGCCATTTTGAACCGTATCTTTGAGAATAATGTTGTTAACTTTCTCTACTTCTCGTGACTCATTTACTATTACAAGACCCTCATCTATTGCTTCCATCACTTCGAAATTGACACTCTCTAGTACGTCTTCCACTCGATAGCTTGGTGCTGCCGGGCTGTAGTCGCTAAACACGTATTTGCACGCTGCAGAAATATTACTTAACCCAGGTTGATGATGTTTTAAGTCATCAAGTGTACCGTCATACACTTTTTTAAGGACCCTTACAATTTCATTAAAAATAATTTGCCCGTGACCACGAAGAACAACCGAGTTTAACTTGTTCTCAGTTTTATTAATTATGTCATTAAAAAGCTTTGAAAAGTTATCCAACCCTCGAAAATCAGTTTCACGACCTTCTATAATATTTCCAATATTTGCGTCAAACCACTGTTCTATTCCAGAAACAGAATCTGATGTGTCTCCAGAAAAATTTGCGTTTGGCCTTTCGAACGGATATATTGTTTTTCCATCCTGGTTATATCGCAATAACTGCGCAAGTTTTTTTGTATTATCAAGCTCTGTCAAAGATTTTACATCATTTTTTACATCAATTGCGTCGCCTAAAATTTGCAACAATAAGGTTTCTTCGCTAAAATATTCTTCTCCCAGGTCAGGCGCATTGGCCAATGAATTTGTGTTAACCACATACGATTTAAACATGTTGACGTAAAGACCCTGGGCGAAATGCGCTGCCATGGCAGAGGGAGAGTCCCGAAATTGCTCTGCCGTATAGTCTAAAAGGTCCGTCCAATCCTGCTCAATTGCGTCATAAAATTTAGTTGACCGGAAGTTGGGGTCGCTCATAAACCTCTGACTGTTGAAACCAGAAATGTTACTGTATATCTTGTAGTCTCCATAACTGTCGCGATTTGCAAATTGCTTTTGATATAAGCCAAAGTTATCATGTAATATACCAGTTGCAGAGTGGATCCAAGACGTCGAGGTTTGCATTCGATACGAACCGTCAAAATCGTTGTCTATAATTCTCGGACTATAACCCTCATTTGAGGAAAGTCCAGTTGGAGTCTCGTATACTCCGTTTAAGCTATTTGCAAGAAAATATCCGCCGATCTCAATATATGCCGATAAGTCATAAAAGGCCTGTCTTATTGCTACCGTTGCGTTTAAACCCGGAGTGAAACCCAAGGTTTGAAGCCCATATGAATCAAAATCAGTGACAGTATTAATAAAGCTAGCTTTATATTGATCTATTTCTTTAATAAATTCGATTGATTTTAATAGTCGATTCTTTTTTAATTCGTAAGCATCTTCAAGATCAGTAAGTAAATTAATTTCTGGAAACAAGATATTATTGTAAAAATTTGTCAAAGCCCGATGCTGCCCAATACTGTAATTTAAACTCGAGGCGAGAACAGATTTACTTTCCTGGTCCCCAATTAAGTCATAATCAGAGGCTGCCAATATTTTTGGCCTGTTTACAGATATGCCCTCTTTCTCGATAGGGCTATAAGAATCAGTGATTAGGGAACTTGATGCATCGTTAGCCTCAAGTGAGTCTGCAAATACATTTGACGAATTTAAGTCAAATCTAACATTATCAGAAGAAACAAAGTTATTTAATCCCTCTGAAGTAATCGAGACTAATCTAGTTGGATCGATCTCGTTGAAGTCTTCACGATAGATTTCTCTAGAGGTTCTGTCGCGTACAGAGCCATTTGGCTCTCTTGACTCCGAACTCAACGTCTCAGGAGTGGTTGTATTCCCTTCGGATGCTTCGGTGGCATCGTTGTTGCTGTTGCTCCCGGTATCTGTACTTGATTCACCGGTCTGAATATTCGTAATCGAAGAGTCTGCTCGATACACAATTTGCATTATGCTCGTGTTATTCAACGAAAATTGCGGAGTTGCAGCATTCGCCGAATCTGAAATATATGCCACAGTGAAGCTTGGGTTACTAACAGCAAAGAAATAATATTTGTCCTGAAATCCTTTTGGGTTATCTGGAAACTGTTGCGCCCATGCGTTGCCAGTTCGTGCGTTTACATCGCTTAAACCTAGGTTGTTTTCTGCATGGTCAAGGGCGTTTATCCAGCCAAGCCACCCGGTGGGATCATTATCGCCTACATCTGAAGTCGGAGTGGATTCGGCGTTTGCGCTGTTAACAGCCACACCTAGTGATATAGCTGGATTTGTTGGGGCTAAAGTAGACGGTCTTGGAGGACCACCAGATGCCTGATTGCCAAATTGACCGTTTGGGCCGGCGTTGTTGTTTCCGAACACATTCATCTTATAATACCTCTAAACTTATCTTGTCTATTAAGGCCAATCGCGCCAAGTGTTGCCCTCTCATCGCGTCTTTTCAAAACATTGGTCGACGAAATATCTATAAGGTCTGTCTCAAAAGAAGTAATATTTTCAAATCCCATCGATCTAGCAATTAATTTGTATTTTAGTTTATTACATGCAAGATCGGCACTTGATGCATCGATGTAGTAAAATTGAGAATTAACTAACTTGTTTTTTCCTAGCGATCGAAACTCACCAGTTGTTGAGTCTCCAACTAAAAGCTCAAAATGATCAGCTAGCCTTATAAGATTTTCATCGATTCTCATCTGTAACACTATACAGTGATCATTCGTGCCCACTCTTTCCAGACTGGCTCTAAATTTACCACTTTTATTGCCTTTATATTTTGGTTCTGCATTTTGTACAAAGACTTTTGTTTTCGAGTTTAAAGACTCTTCATATAAGAAATTACGAGAAGATGTAATATTTCCCAACAGGCCATAATCTTTTCTAGATGGTGAGTTGTAAACGTATGGATGAAAGCTGTAACCGGTTTTTCCATCGGTAAATTCATTTGGTACTTCAAGTTTTAATGGCTCTTCTAAAAATGATAGTTCGTTGGCCAGTAAATAACTACCCATTCGAAACTCGTAATAGTAATTCTGTGTGCTGCTTGTTGAAGATGCCACGCCAGCGTTTTGCAAAAATGCTGTATCTATTTCAAATTCTGCTTCAAAATTACCATACTTGTCAATATTTGCTTCAAGAGTATTTAACTCACCCGGGTTCAAAACGTAAATTCCAAAATTTTCCGAAACGCCCATTGAAGAATGTCTAGTGATTTTTAATGTACAAACTCGCTTATTGTTTCTGCATGCTTCGTAAAAATCATCAGATGGATTACTGAGAGAATAATTAATGTCCTTTGGTATAAAAGGATTTGGATACGTCAAGGAAACTTTAAATTTTGGCGTTCCATTTCGATTCTGAGACATTTCAGCTAATTTAAAAACGTGGCCATTTAAATCTTTCTCATATGTACGCACTGTTTTTTGAAACAAGTGTTTTTCAATTCCATAGCGGTTGACTGCAAAGAAATCGTAAGCATACACTGTGTTAATATCCGAAATTCTTGAATCATCATACGTTAATACTATATCATTGGTTTTGTTTTCACTAGTTTTTCTTACGCCGCCTGACATGTCAATATTTAAATTTGATAATCTTTGGGTTTGCCCGGAGAGCGTGTTAGTTCGTACGGCAAATATCTGTGTAGCGTCGCATGGGATGTTTGCTATATAGAATCTTACTGCCTCTGAGTTAAACTGCATGCCGCACGCTGTAGTGTTATATTCATCGAAAAAACCCTCATTCACGGCTGTTTGAGAATGGCATATTTCAATTCCGTCTATAATTGGAATAATATGAAACATGATTTTTTTTGAAAAATCAAACGGCGCATTAGTAAGATTTATTGCCTTTGATTGACCTTTACTAAATACTCCAAGATCATAGTTCGAGTCGATTTCGGGTGTACGTGATAAGCTACGTGCTAGCACTCTATAGCTATCTATCATACCGTTATGTGTCGAGTTTATATGCAAATAATCTATGTTATCTTTGTGGCTAAATGAAATAGTAAATATTTTTCGTTCTTTTGCAAGTGTTGAAAAATAATTATAGTTTTTTACATATGAAGAACGTCCTGCATTTGTTTTAACTAATTTTGCATTTTTCTTCACGTTTCCTAAAGAGCGGCCTGAAGGGTTTTTTAAGCGTACCTCCGGTACAAAACCCATGGGTGCGGTCACAGTTATTTTTTTCTTTGTGACTTTTGGCACAAAACTTTCTGTTTCGGATTTAATTGTAGGCTTATTTAAGTTTAGATTTTTGAACGGACTCATTATTGGAGAAGCGAGCGATTTTGTGTTTGCTAAAGGTTCTGTGCCTCGATCAAAGTTAATTAAGTTATCGACGATGTCATTGACGTTTACGTTTCCAGCTGGCCTGAGTGCAGAAATAGGTCTTTCTAGAAAAGTCATTTGAGATTCTAGAACATTGTCTTTCACTACTTGATTTTCGCCGGCGGGTGATATCATACTACTTCCCAGATCGCCCAAGTCACCATGAGGCAATAATTCTTTCGGGTCGACCGTGAATACCGACTGAGGTGACGACGACATGCTTCTCTTATAGCCTTTAAGTGATTTATTGAAATCTTTTATAGTTTCAGGGTTTTGGATAATTGATTCTTTTGGTTTAGTTACTATTTCAATGCCATTTATTTGATTATTAATAAGCTCAGCCATGTTTGCTTCAATTTCAACTTCAAACTGCTGTTCTCCTCTTGTGAGCACCGATGAAACGTTTTTTTGTTTAATATCTGCCTGAACGTTTTCAAATGCAGTCGCATTTGCATTGCTTATTTTTTGTTTAAAAAGCTTCATATTTTACTCAAAAATAATTGTTAAAACCTTTACGAACTTTGGAATATTGTTCGAATCCCTAAATACCTTTCCCAAGTGATAAACACACCCTAATTCGTCGCCGGTTTCGTCAACATATGTTCCGTAATCCACTATTGCCAATTTTCCTATGCTGTCCACGTTCATTTCAAACACTTGTGAAACAATATTTAAGTAAGGATCGTCTGATGAAAGTTCTATTGTCTCTTTTTGAGCATATTCATATTGAGACTTTACTTGTTCAAAAGTCAATCTAGGATAATTGTTCATACGTCTATAAGCCGCCAAAGGCAATTCATTTGTACTAAATGGATCATCGTAAACTGGCGCTAAATACTTGAAAGCAGGAAGAGACGCAAAGGAGTCATTAGTAAAGACAGGACTCATTGCGTCGACAAACTTTGAGCTCGTGTTGGTTGTAGCTGGACGATCAAATTCAATTTGACTTTTATCAGTTTTAAAGAAATCTTGATTCGACCAATTATTTTTTGTTCCTATAATCTGTAAATTATCAAAACTATTAATAGCGTTTTGCAAAACATCTGCAGATGCGCTAAACACATTAGCCGATCCAGAAATAAATCTTGGAACAGGTGTACCGGAACTAGTGTCTGTTGTATGTATTTTACCGTCGACAAGATTGTTCCCGGAGAATATATCCATTGATATAGCTCCAGCCGAGTTTATTTCTGGTATTACCGTATCCGATGGAGAAGAATATGATTCAAACATAATTCTTGAACCGGCATCATCTGCAACGTTACCATCACCCGCTCTATAAAATACGCCATGATCTGAAAAAGATGCAAACTCAATTTCAAATGTACCATCAGCAATTTGCCGGCGGCCATTTGTAGTTAGAAGAACATCCATTATTCTTTGTTTGTCGTTTAAAATCCCAGCCATAACTTTTTAACTTCTCCTTTTATTAATTATACGCAACGTTAAAAATGCTATGACTGAATTTTTCTTCGGTATTTTGCAACATTTATAGGTCTTTGACCAAGTTTTTCTCGAGATCTTAATTTAGACAATGGTTTATTTTTGAGTTGTGCTCGTTTTTTTTTCCATTTCCTCGGTGTCAGAGAATCTTGTTTTCAATCTAGATAAAAGCTGTAGATCTGATTTGTGTTTTTCTGACGCGCTATCAACACTCCTCTTGGTGTCCTGAACTGTTTTTACGATTCCTTGAATACCTTTAACTAGACTATCGATCTTTTCATCATACGATGCTGTATCGTTTGCCGCGTTGATGGCTGTCTGTGCTTCCTGGATAACTTTGTCAGATATATCTTGTAAAAGCTTTCTTGCATCAGTAAGTTCATTAAAATTATTTTTAATCTCGCTTTCGAAAGCTTTTAATTCATTTAGTGGTAAACTCATTTTTTGCTCCTTTGAAAATGATTGATACATAATACAAATAAAAAGCGGGCATGTATACACATGCCCGCATATATAAATCTAATAAATAGATTTATGCACGACCGATGATTGAAACAACGTCATCCTTTTCAAGTCCGAAAGCGAACTTAATGTCGAATGCACTCATGTCCAATGTTGAGGCAATATAGTCACCAGAGGTGAAAGATGCCGCACTTGTGTTAGTACTGAAAGGTCCAGAACCAGATACAAGCAACTGACCATTAACGTATACGTCAACAGCCTTCGAAGCATTGGCGGTTTGAATCGCGCTGAGGTTCTGCTCACTGATGCCTGTTGCTGTAGCCAAACCACTGTTTGCAGCAAGAGTCGCATCATTAAGAGTAAGCTGAGCTTTGAATGCATTAGCCTGACCACCTTGAGCAACCCAAGATGTAACACCAGAACCATTTGTACTCAAAACATAGTCAGCAGTACCATTTGAGTTTGGAAGTTCGAAAACAACACTGTCGTTAGCAAGGTTAGATGGCGCTCTGAATGTAGAGAAGTTTGAACCATTGTTCGTACCTTCGAACATCTGCATCTTAGCACCAGTTGAAGCATCCGGGTTCTTCAGTCTGAATCCACTTTCAACGTCAACTCTGTCGTTTCCAGTATCTAAAACCATGAAGTTAGAAGCTTCAGATCCAAGCTTAAGTTCTGCTTTGTCGTCGGTTGCAACGTTGATTACCAAACCAAAACCGTTTGAGGTTTGAGCAGATAAATCGGTGAAAAGAATCTTACCAGTACCTTCAGCGTTTAACAAGATGTCTCTGTTTGATTCTGCGATGAATCTCGAAGTACCGTCACCTGGATCAGCAACTCTCAGTTTACCACCGTTAGATGCAAGAGATCCGGAGATTTCCAAAACATCAACACGTACTGGCAATGCAGTTCTGTTATCAGGTGATGCAACAGTAGTTCCAGTACCATCAGCAAGAGTCTGTTGGAACTTGAAAGTATCTGCATCAGATTCGTCGAAGAAGGCTGCAATGTTATTTCCATTACGAACCATCACAAGACCAAGATCAACTGTAGTACCAGTATTTCCTGAACCTAAAACAATGAGAGGATCTTCAACAGCCAAGTTTGCTGTATTAACAGTTGTCGTGTCACCATTTACTGTCAAGTCACCAGTAACAACAAGGTTATCACCGATAGTAACTTCAGAGGTTGCGTGACCGATGTTGACAGCAACACCAGAAGTGCCTGTAGCCAAGCTCAATGTACCACCAGTTTGAATGTGACCAACACCAGCTGCATCGATTTGCAAGATACCAGCGTCGATGTCAACAATAGAACCAGCATCAGCATTACCATCAAGGAAGATTGCTCTACCTGCAGTATGCGCCGATTCGATTACAATTTCACCAGCGGCATTTGTGGTTTTGATCTCGATAGCATCGTCTGAAGCACCGTCAGAGCTAAGTAATAACTTACCGTCAGCAGGTGAGCTAATAGCAGTACCAGCATCATTGAAGCCAAGATAGTTGGTTGAATTCAAGATAACACCAGCATCAGGAACGTGAGTCAATTTTACGTCTTGATCGTCACCTAAGTTAATAACCCCTTCATCAGCAATGAAAAGATCAGACCAGTTGTTACTTGCAGTACCAAGTGCAGCTCCGTCGTCAGAAGCAGGTTTGATTGTGTGTGAGAATTCACCAGCGTTAGCCAAGTTGAATGAGCTAGCACCGTGAATTTTTTGAATACCAGCACCGATAGCGTCCATCACGTCTTGCAAACTGGTTGCGACGAGTGATTTATTTACCGATGATGGATCGTTAGCTGCACCACCGTCATCAAGAGACCCGGTAAGCTGAGCTAATCTTATTTGTGATTTAATAGCCATTTGTATTTCTCCATTTATACAATTGTTTGTTTTTTACTCTTCTACAACAATAAGAGAATATATCTGAACTTAACGAACGCTACTTACCTAAATTTCTTTACTATAAGTATGACTCTAACAAGATTTAAATCTAAAATAACTGTTTAATTTCTGTACAATATTTTTTTAAGATTCCGCACGTGGTTATCATAAACTGCACAGTCTGACCCTGCAAATTCTATAGCGTATTTTACGCCTTCGTTATTTGGATCATCAAACACGAACATGAACCGCCCAGATGATTCTCGGTCTGCAGAAACAAGCTTTAGGCCTTTCATCATCAAAAATGCAGCGATTGATAAATCGGATGTTTGATACTTCATTCTTAACTCCATTTGGTATCCACGATTATAATTATGCCATCAAAAATATTTAACCCACCAAGTCTACATTATTAAAAGCGATAAATTTTCAATAATTAAAATAGTTCTTATTCATACTGAACTACCGTAATATATTAATATTTTTAATAGTTTTAATTTGCTAAAACGATCGTCACTGAAAAGTAATTACTAGAATCTGATCGTCCTCATCTAGATCAAAATCAAACGTAATTTCAGATGAATTATTTACAACATAGTCGTACGAAGATCCCGATCGCAACGCCTGTCCATTGTAAAAAACATCTATCTTATTGAAATCATAATCAACTGTTGAAAAGTTTATTCCCGGGGTTGAAAACGGATGTGTCGCACCGTGAGATTGAGTTACTTCATAAAACTTTTTTGTTCGCGATAGTAATCCAGTCGAGGATACGACAATTTGACCCGGATTTGCCGTACTTATTATTATTCCATCGCCTTGTGTCAAAACACGTTCATTTGACAAAGAAGATTCCGCACCGAATGTTACAAACTGCATTCCCGATAGATCTGCTGCTCCCGCGAGCGAGTCAATTGTGATAGATCCATTTGACCCGGTTGAGACAGTGATTCCATTGCCAGCGTTTATATATGGAGTACCGTCAGTCAACGTAGTCAATGATCCGCTAAAACCCATTGAAGCTGTTACGTATCCTTTTGTAAAGACGTTACCTTCCTCACGAACCATAAATATTGCATTAGTATCCGTGTTTGTTCCTGCAGCATATGCACTAGTGGGCTGTAAATTATTAAATATTCTAAATTTCTGGCCTGAGTCACCACCATTAAGATCTAAAAACATGTCAATAGACTTTACGCTAGCGATGGCTGTGAAGTTACCGCCTCCATTATATGTAAAATCGATTTCGCTTGTGTTGTTCCCTGTACCAAAAGCGATCTTATGGTCTCCTGTTACCAGTTGACCACCAAGCTCAGGCGACGTGTCTTCTGAAAGCTCTGTGAGTCCTATAGCTGATGCTATTGTGACCTGTCCATTTGAAGCCGATGTGATTGTTACATTATCGCCAGCTACTAGGTAAGATGAACCATCGCTCAGCCTAGTTAAAGATCCAGATAGATTATCGGTCGTAAGTGTGTTTGTCGTCTTATTATATACTAAACCAGAGTCACCACCAAAGGAGCCACCATCGTTGAATTGCACTTGAGTATTCGAGCCTCCTGGTGTGCCGCCTCCACCGCCACCAGAAATAACTTGGCTCGCCATTTGCCCAACATAAGCAAAACATTTAGCAAAAGCTGGTATTTTGGATCCATCAAAGTCTTGCAAGAACAGAATACCGTTATAAAAATCAACATTCCAATCGATATTATCTAAAAGAGGGATTTCGTCTCCAACACCTCCAGATCCGTTATCTTTGTAAATTTTTACAATATATGGATTAGGCGCATCTCTTGAAAAGAATGGGGGTATTAACTGTAACGCGCCCAATGTTTCATGTACTATTTTGCTGTTGTCAAAAACCCCATTTCCAGCCGCTGAATTGTCTGTTAATGATTCATAATTAGAAGGTAGCCTAAACTGATATGCGTGCGTACCCGATGATTGAGAATCTTCACCAGAGTCGGATCCGGCGCCTCCACCTGTAGAGCTAGCTATATACCGGGTTCCATCAAGTGCAACCAAATCAAATTGTATGTACTCGACTGTCGAAGATTGAACTGTGTTTAATGTTAACGACGGCGATGTAGGAATTGATTGCCCAAATATAAGGCTAGTCGCCGCCTGTATATTAGAGCCAATAACTTCTTCACCGTCAACTTTCAGATTTGAGGTGTGGGCTTTCCCAAGAAGCTTTTTTTGAGCAAAAAACGTTGCTGATGTATTCGATTTTCCAGCCATTTTAACTCCAACTTATAGCTATACTTTCGAGCTTACCGGTCCAGTTCTTGCTGGCAAGTATTCGAATTACTAAGTATTCAGCTGCAGCAGATGCCGTGCCATCAACTGTTTTTCCATTAAATGTACACACGTTTGTAGCCCCAGACCCGTCGACAGTAGCATCTAGGTCTCCAGAAAGACATCCGTCACCGGTGTTATAATTACCAGATCCGGCAGAGGGTCGACCTAAATCTAGAAACCCTGTTTTTCCTGGGATTGCAACTTCTACATATATGTTTTTGTTTGCGCCTAAAGCGGCCGCGTTTGCCCCAGTTAACCCTACTATAGTTGCATCACCGACAAGAGTAATCTGAACTGATGGTCGATCATTACTAGTGTTGTTTAAAAAAGACCTATAATAATCTCTTGTTGAATTTGTTAACACGCCAGATGAATAATTAACGTTGCCGAGTGGAGATTCAATTCCTCCACCTTCGGTGTGGTTCCTAAAGTCTCCAGATGATCCACCGTCTTTGGGAGGGATTAAATATGTATCGTATATCAAAAGTCCAGTGGCATGCTCTGGATATGATCCTTGGTCATTCATTGAGCGTTGAGAGTTCCAGGTTCTCGAACCACCGGTGATGTCGGACTGAGCAGTATAGGATCCGGAAATCAGGCGATAGGTTTCTCCAGTAAAGTATTCGTTGGTGTTTGCGTTTGATGTGTCAGATGGTGTCCATACTAATAGATTTGTTTTAGTCTGAGCAGATGTCGTAAGATTGGTTTTTAGTGGGTGATCGAAAACCATTCTTCCGCCGCAAGAATATGCAGTTGTATATGTTCCCGGAAGAGACTTTGATTGCGAAAAGTTTAAGGTACCGGTAACATGTAATATTTGGTTCTGAGAATCTGTGCTAGTCGCCAAAGTTTGCAAGCTGTCAGTTGCCGCATTTGTTGTTTTAGTGGAACTTAGGCCAGAGCCGGACTGAATGATTTGGGCTGCGGTAGCATTTGTTAATGACGTAAAGCTAATAGCGCTGTCGCTATCAGAATAAACGTTTTTATAAATGTGATGAATTTCACTTCTTAAACTTCCCGATGGAGAATTAAAGTATTTGACACCGCTCAGATATGAAAATGAATTGTCGCCAAAAACAGATATTGAATCACTGCCGCTTAATGCATTTGCATCGGCATCGTTAATCCATTCTACGTAATTGGTCGTTCTGTCAGAGCCACCGACGGTGTGTATGACTCTTGCATAGTTCCACCCGGGTCTCTGAGAAGCTGCTACGATTTTATATTTTGCACTACGTTGAATTTCACTATAACGTGGAACACCATTGTCAAACAGCCCGGGTTCCCATCGACTAATACTTGTAAACCCGGAACCATCTGAATTTACAGATGATCCGTCACCCGAAGGCGGTGCCGCAGACCCGATCAGTGTTTGAGATCCAGTTATTTCAACCGTATGAATAACGGCGCCGTTAACTTCTAGTTTTAAAGAGCCGCTATTTGCATCAGAAAATGTCCTAGCAAAGAAATCGTTTCCTGGAGAGCTGACATCTGCATTTAGATCGCCTTCTATTGTTACAGTACCATTAAAGACTGAAGCTCGTAAGTTGTTGCTGTTTTCTGCAGTTTGGTAAAGGTCATTTAAGTCCGCCGCTGTAAATCCGGCTGCAGAGGTCGGGTTTGCATAACCAGAGATTGTTTTGGCTGCCCCGAAAGATAAGTTGGCATCTGTGCCGTCTGGATCTACATCGATGTCATCCAGATCGGGAACCGGTGTAAGCGTACCGGTACCAGCACCGTATGCAACCGTGATGTTTGAAATATTGCCAGTCCAATTTGCATCCGCAATAATTTTTACAACGACATAAGCATCGTCGGCAACACCGACATTTCCAAAGTTGACATAGTTTGTTGCGTCTAGACTGTTATCGAAGCTTATAACACTGTTTGCAGTATGGGCGCCAGCTGTGTCACCAACAGAATCTAGAACAAAGGCAGATGCTAAATCCATATATCCGGTTGCCGGTGGGCGCCGTATAAGTACAGATATTCTATCTCCTGTAAGCGCTGTTCCTTCCGTGACTATAGTTCCAGTTCCGGTAATAGCAAGAGAAAAATCATATTGGGTTGATCCAGTCTCATTCTTAAACCACCGCAAAAACGTTCGCGTGCCCGAAACCGCAGAATAATTTGGGTTTTCGGATGGGCCACTAGCAAAGATTGAAAAGTTACCACCGTTTATAGTATTTTTTGGTGATAGCAGCTTTTCATTAAAGAATTGAAGCCCGTTTGAATGCCCGGCGTTTGAGGACGTCATATATGTTTCTGAGTTCCATATGTTTGGAGCGTCCACAATCGATGCCTGAGTATCATATGATGCGGAAACGATTCGAAAATCTTCTCTACGGAAAGTCTCAACCAGAGCCGTTGAACTATTGGCCAAGTTATAGACGAGCAATCGGTCTGTAGTGCTTTGACCAGCGTTTGTTAGGTCTGACTTATGAGGGTGTGTTACAGTTGTACCGGCCGTAATAGTTCCACTTAGAAAGTAATTAGCATTAATCGTGGCTGATGATGTTAAATGTAATACTTTAGCGTGAGTTTCTCCGCCGGCTGTATCAATGGTTGGCTTTGATTGGTTTGCTAGACTAAAACTTAATCCTGACTCAGATGCGGATGCATCTGCAGTTGGAAACTGTATTGCATTGTTGTCATGAACGTATTTATAAGCGTTAGTTACCCTCGATTTATACGTTATTGTTCCACTTTGGAAGTATTCAACTCCAGATAAATGAATGGAACCAGATCCTGTAAACTCAATTGAATTTCCGGCAGCTGCTAGCGCATCATTGTTTGAGTCGTTAATCCACTCAACATAATTGGTTGTTACACTTGTGGATCCCTTATCATGTACAACCCTTGCATAATTCCAACCGTTTCTTTGATCGGCCACACCAACTTGAAACTGGCCAGTGCGATGCTGAAATGTTTCAAAATTCACGCCAGTCGACTGTACCGCTGAACCGGTCTGAGACAATGTAACAAATCCCGAACTGTTACTATTCAACTGTGTACCAGTACCAGAACCCGGGACGCCAGTGCCGCTCGAAGCCTGAGTAAGGTCTACGCTTTGAACAATCTCACCGTTTACATATAATTGCAATGTACCTGTGTTTGCATCACCAAACGCATTTGCGACATGGTTAACTACGCCAGAATTGTGTTGATTAACTGCTACGTCTTCATTAAGCGTGCCGCTTACAATTGTTGTTCCGGTGTAGATGCCCTTTCTTATGTTTGCACCAGAAGTTGATGGTCCATAAGATCCATTCACGTCAACCGAAGCAAATCCAGCCTCAACACTGCTTGATGCATAGCTTGGCGATTCAAAAAATTGGTTGTTGCTCGCTCCGAAGGAAAGTAAAGCCGTAATACCGTCTGTTGTATCAACGTCAACATTGTCTAGATCCGGGGCGGGAGCCGGAGCTAATAACTTGAACAATTCATTGAATCGATCGATGGCAGTACCGGTCGGTGTGCTGGGTACAAAATCTGTAAATATTCCATCTTCATAAGTTCCGTCCTCTGCGTCACCGATAGTACCACCTGACTCACTAGTGTTTATGGTTATGGAACCATCGCTCCCGGTTGTCAAAGTAATCCCAGGTCCCGGCAACAGGTAATCATTTCCGTTTTCTAGCTTAGTTAAAGATCCGGATAGTGCAAAAGCGCTAAGTAGAGAAGATGTTACAAAAGTCGTGTTGCTTATAGATCCAGTAACTCCGATATGCCCTGAGAATTGAGACCCTGTCAGAGTCGCGACAACGGAATCGTCGATTGCAAGAGTAACGTTACCGGAGGAACCACCGCCTGATAGTCCAGTTCCAGCAGTAACTTGAGTTATCGTACCAACGGCTCCACCACCACTAGAGGTGGCAGAAATCACAATTGAATCATCTGATCCCGTCGTGATAAGAATACTGGCGCCAGCTTGTAGATAGACATTGTTTTTGTTGCCTGACGTGTTTAGTCCTAATCCTGCAAACTCTTCCGGCTCAACGTCAAAATTACCTGAAATTCCACTTCCTATAGCTGTTGATCCTATTCCGCCAGAAAGTCCATGTCCAGCAGAAAATGCAAAGGTCGTGTTTCCTTGGACGGCTGTACCAGCACTCGAACCGTAATCAACAGACAGAGCCGAACCTCCACCACCACTTAGACCGGTACCGGCTGCTGAAGTAGATATCCGTAGGTTATCTGATCCGTCGTCTTCTAGACCAGTTCCAGCAAAATCAGCCGGTTCTATGGCCAACTCTGTTGAATCTATTTTAAGGCCTGACGAAGACTTTAAATCAAGTGAGAGAGTTGCACTAGTGAGATCTAAGCCGTCACCAGCTGTTAAGACAGCTTCGTTTGACAATGTGCCATTTGAAGATAAAACAACGTACTCGGCGTCGACAGGTGCGGCGCCAACCGAAAAATCTGAAACTGTTGCTTTTTTCAAAGCCGCAGCATCAATATCATATATTAGTACCTCATCGCCAGACGCAAGAGAACCAACAGAAGTTTGATTTGTTATATCAACCTTAAGTGTTCCAGCGGAAGATCCTAGACCTGTGCTTGTGACAGTTCCAGCTATGCCGGTAACAAGGGTTGCGATCGTACTTTTCTTTGTGCTACTATCACCAGCATCGACAAACGCGAGGCTATCGGCAGACACATCAGGCGTTACGCTTGATAGATCATTCAAGTCTAGCTTAAGCTTGCCGCTGGTTTCATCTAGACCACCGTTAGTTTCACCTGCTAGGAATTGACTAAAATCTTGCACGGTTATTTTTTTGGTTTCGTTTGCAGCATCGATATCAGCAACTGCAAATAAATCGCCCTGGGCTAACGTCGTCTCGTTGAGTGAGTTTGAAAGACCAGCAATGTCAATCGTCGCTCCGGAGCCTTGTATTGATCCCACCGTTGTCTTTTTTAACGTGCCATCCGTAAGATCGTGTATTAAAACAAAATCACCGGTGGCTGCTGCTACAGAAGATTCACTATTGATATCGATCTTGATTGTTCGCGCTGCGCTACCGTCAAAGGTACTTCCGCCCATCGTCAATCCGGAACCAGCCGTTAAAGCATTTGCCGTCGTAGAAGAAGCGTTAGCAGCTATGGATATTGAACCATCTGCGTTGTTTGTTATTGTAACGTTTGATCCTTCTTGCAGAAAATCGTTACCGTTGTAAAGTTTTTGAAGAGAGCCGGTAAAACCCAGACGAGCCGTTACGTCATGATGAGCATATATCTGTCCCGATCCGGTAATATGTCCGGTAGCAGTAAGGTTACCGGGGAAATTTTCATCAAATAAACCAACCTGCAATCCATTTGGCGCTACAACATTTACTATCTTGTTTGTTAAAGCATCGCGAAATACCATGAAGTCAGCTTCTGAAACCGCCTCATTTGTCCACACCATATTAGAGCCTGGTGTCCCTTGCTTACTACGCGCTACAATGTTATTATTTTTGCTATTGTTTCGATTGCTTGACATAAACTCTACCGGTTAACGCTTATAATTATCATAAACCTGTAAATGGCCCTTGCGCTGGTGCAAAATTAGGTGATATATTTACTTGAGTCACTGTTGAACCAGCGTCTCTGTTTCTTGCTGATTCATTATTTTCTCGATCGAAAAATGGCAATGATGATGTTGCATTCGTCGATAAATTTGAACATGTCGTGTTTATTCTCTGCGACTCGTTTAAAGGTTGATTGTTTCGTGTGAAAAATCTCTGCTCAACTGGAAAGCTCACTACTCCATCCTTAAAATATGCTGTAAATTTTCTCGGTTCCAGCATATCACGAAGTTGTCCGTATGCGCTTCTACTATAGACTGCTGAGCTAAACGCTGGTCTAGAATTGGATACTCCGTATTTATATCCACCAAAATTAATTGTAGCACCTGAGTTAGCGCTGTTAACACCAACACGATCACCGTCTGAGTCTGCTCCGATTGCAAAAAATCTACCTCGTGATAAATCACCAGCAGCAAAAAGAACGCGTATAACGTCCCCAGCTTCAATAAACTGATTTAATGTTCCTTGGTTGTTTACTGCTAACGATTCCACTGTGTTTCTTGGTGAGAATCCTGTAGATCCAGTAAGAATAGTTCCGGTATTTGAAAAACTAATAAAGTTTGTTCCGGCTGCAGTATCCGCAAATTCCATTCTATATGAAGCCTGCGTTGAGCCATCCGGCTTAGTTATTGTGTGAGTTCTTGCTGCACCGGCGTATCTACCCTCAAAGGGATAGGAATAAAACCAGTGTGCGTTTGCGCCAGCTGAGATATTTCCAAACTTCAGAAGCCCTAGCGTTGCAAGTTTTTCTGAGGCCAGCTGTCCGAAGTGCGCGTCATCGATATTCGTTATAAAAGCGAAATCTGGCATTATAGAATCATATTGGCGTTCGTTATTGTCGACCAGACGATTATTTATTCTTAGAGCTCCGGTTTCTCCCTGCGTACCTTGCGTTGCACGGCCGCCAACACGTCTTGCCAATTTTATTATTTCTCCAGTCACGTGATCATGGCCTTCATAGACGGTTGTCGGGTCTATCGATCCGGAGATCACGTCATCAGAAAATGACCCTGAATATTCTCCAATATATGCGGTGATAAATTGATCACTAACAGCATCAGAGCCAATTGACTCATGGACCGTGTGCGTCCCTAAATTTTGGCCATATCCATTCGAAGATCTTTTTTCATTGCGTATATACGAACCAAATAAAGTTATTTTTACTCTTGAACCGGCCAAAATATTAACCCCACTGGTTCCTGCAAACCTTTCAGAAATTCTTGGCAATGTCTGCAGGCCAAATATAAGTTTATCGGAAGGCAGTAATATTTGCGGAGAAGTGTTCTCTTCACTTTCACTTATTTCTACTGAGATATGCTCACCAACATTACCGGCACCAACAATCAGAAATGCATTCTCTGGGTTCGATAGCCCTGCCAACCCTGTACTATAATTTCTGTTTGTGGCGATTTCGGATTTATTTGTAGCCTGGCCAGAGTATGACAAAGTCAACGTACCGGCTGAGGTAGTTTCTACATGAGCTGCATTGCCAGTTATTTGGCCGCCAAATGTAGTAGGCCTAATAATTTTTGGGACGGACTCTATCACCAAATCGTTTCTAGTAACCGCTCCTGCATCTCCAACATGGGCAAAGGAACCATCACTTGATGCTTCCTGGCCAAGGTTTTCTTTATACTCAAAGGGCATAAGTTCCTGTATCAGGTTTGCAATATCATCATATCCAGATTGATTGTTAAAATCAGTTAAACCTGGAGCTGACGAAGTCACCTGATACAGCGATGAAAGGTTTCTTGCAAAGAAACTCTTTATCGTGTTGTCGTTACTTGTGTTGTAAAACAGAGCTTGCGAGTATGTTACTAAATCGCGATTAGTGTCTCCGGAGAAAAAAGAAGATGTCGATATCGGCCGAATAGAATGGAGGGGCACATGCCATTGGCTTTCAGTTGAAGTCGAAACCTTCGACGGAAATTCTCTCATTAAAAAGCATGTCAAAAGTTCAATTCCACGTGTGGCCTCTAATATCGCATGACGCTGTGGACTGCCACCTACTGGCATATTGATACCCATGGTGAAGGTGGTACCATGAGTGCCAGCCTGGTGATTGGAACATGGGTTAATTTTTAGCTCACTAAACTCAAACGCTATTTTCTCTAACAGGAAAGGCTTACTGATGTAGTTCGACATGTTAATCGATTCACCATCACGTGATTCATATCTTCTATCATCCGGAAAACCATAATAATCAATTGGGTTTCCGAATGTTTTATAATAATTTTCTGGGAACTTTGTTATTGTAATACCAGAATAATCGTCTGAACTGTATGGTATTTGACCGGTACCAGATAAAATCTGCAAAGGCGAGGCAAAACCTATGCAAGAACCGGTATGATTTCTCATAGTTCCAGATGCTCTTAGTGCAGAAGTATTAAACTCGGCAGCATTTACAACGGTTATGGTGTTCCCAGGAAGACTTCGAAATAAACTATTGCCATTATCCCAGTACGCCATGTAGGAAGGTTGATTAACCTGACCGTTATCTACGATGATCTCAGAATCTCCATAAGACCCAAGAATGATATCAGCCTCGTTTTGCAGCTCTATCGATATTATTTCTTTGTTACGCAAAGGCTGATTAAATCCAGGTATTTCAGACTCTAAAGTTCCAGTGCTGTAATATGAGCTGCCTGAATTTAAATATATTTTTGATTCAATAAAAGGCTCAATTGTTACAGCGTTGTTTTCTTCATAGTATTCGTCGAAGATACCAAATGAAGCTGAGACTGCCGTTGATGTTAGTTGGCCGTTTTCTATTCCGTTGTACACAGTGTTAAAAAGTGGATTCTCTTCACTGAGCATCGTTGGGAAAGAAGTAGCAGCACTGTTCGTAAGATGAATCGCTCTAGAGTCATCAAAATGAATATTGTGATTTCCTTGCCGGCGGTCGTTTGAATGTCTAGCAACGGTTGGATGTGTGTCCCTATGCATTGCATCATTTAAAACATTGAATGGACTAGTTGAAATAAATCCACTGCCCAAAAGATATGCACCGTTGAGTGCGGCGTAATAAAGTGATGCAAGTTGGGCGTCCGTTAAATCAACATCTGGCTGAAACAATGCCAAGTCTGCTAATGCACCGTTCAAATATATTTTTGCAACTGTTTCGTCTTTTGCTGGGCCGTAACCAATTCTATAGCTGCCGGCAGCGGTTTTTGGATCAAGCAATGATGGACTTCCAACGTCCGTATGGGTTGTACCCTCTTCGTGGCCATTAATAAATATTCTTGGTTTTGTAGCGTTGGCAGCAAAAATAGTTTGGGTGGCTACGCTTTTATCAATCGCTATGGCAAAATGTACCCATTTTCTTTCAAAGACAACACCCATGTCAGTCTTGATCGTTGAAGATGCAAGAGCTGAACCTCCGCCGTCATGAGTTGAGTCACTGTAATTTGTGAGCCTAATTCCAAGTCGACCTTGGTCATCTACAAATATATTGAATCCATTTACGGCATCCGTCTGAAGTATACTAAATCCTTGATTGTTTAATCCTGGTGATACATTTAGGTATATCCATCCTGAAAAGACAATTGATTTTTCATTAGTCACATCTTCAGCTTCGCCATTAGAGACCGTAATGTACTTAGTATTGAAGTTTAAACCGTTAAAATTAAATCTTGCCAAAGGGCCTTTCGTTGTATCTAAATGGCCGGTTCCTGTCGAAGCTATGGGAGATAAATTGTTAGACTGATCAACCAAAAGATTTGTAGAACTGTTTGCTCTTAACCAAAATACCAGGCTTCTAGACAATTTCCAGGTTGTGCCATTGCTTACCCTAAAGTCTTTCAACAGGTTATATTTCTGTAATTTTCTTGAATAAACACCCATTACCTTAATCGCCCTCTATAATTAATTGAACTGCTTCTACCATAGTTTTCCGTAATAAAACCAGTGGCTTGCGATATGATTCCATCAGAAACTAGGCCTGTGTCCAAAAACGCTCCGGAAAATATGTCTAGCATCTCTTCATCTAGATATTTATTGCCGAACGGGTCTTTTTCTAGAAAAGGATCCTGATGGAAGCTTTCTGGAGTTATATATTGCGGTTCCAATAATGCGGTACCGGTATTTGAATTACCAATATCTTCATAGTGCGATGATCCCGCATTTAGGGTTTCGCTAAGAACTGAAGTATGTGTGATGTTATTCATCAATATCCCGCTGACGCTGTTTGGTTTCTTTTCATCCGTTTTTGCAAACGTGTCTAGATCATAAATCTCTGTTCTTATTTTAAACGGTTCGATGATTCCGTTAAATAAAACACCAGTATACGATGGGCTAGGCGTAACATCTGGATACATTCCAGGTGGACCAGATTCCTGTACCCACTCTATTGCATTAAATTTTCTTAGATCTGTATAAGGAGTACTCTTTTGAAAGTCTCCATTATCGCCATAAACCTCTGTAAGAATACCAAAGTTTGGTACCTGTGTTATCCCACCGTTCGGAAAAACAACGGTTGATTCATTGCCGCCAGAGATAAATTTAAAATAAAAATTACCGTAGCCACGAAAACCGGTGTAAAATCTTAGACTTTCCGGGACTGATATTTTTTCATAAAAATTTTTATCATTTGTGACTAGATGGGTGACCAGATCTGATATTACGTTGCCATCTAAACTTGATAATAAATCAACGTCGCCGCTTGGAAAGATAATTCCAACGATATAATCTTCATAATTCTCTACTGTAATATCGACAATTTCGTTTCTAGAAATATAAAAAGAGGATTTATAAACCGCGTCCGAGTCGACAAAATAATTGTTGCTACGAGGATCTTGAGTGTTGTAAATGGTTCTATTGCTAGCCGTACCATCATTAATACGCTCGTTATATATTGTTTTGTAGCCATTACGACCTATGACTGGCATAAGTCCTCGAGGCACAAATATATCTCTTATTGAGTGTCCCTGAGTATACGACAGCCCGGGCAAATTATTTCTATCCGCCTGGGAGCGATGAGAGTTTGATGCTTTTGAGGCTTTGCTAGCGTTTCTTGTGTAAAATGTATTACCTGCCATATCTTATTCCTCAGTTTTGACTTTGAACATTTGTTGCTGAAATAGTCTGAATTTTGGCTGCGAGTCGTCGACTTAGATCAATGTGCACATCTGCCTGTTTGTATTCTATTTTATTTCTTTCTAACATATGAGATTCAATAACGAAATTAACACCCAAGAACTCAGTAGTCGTTGGTATCATTTGCTCGATCATACCAGAAAAATTTGTGTCAAACCATTTGAAAAAATCAAAATAATTTTTAAAGTCAACCTTATCCTCAAGCCGATTAAAATATTTATCCGCTAATCTATCTAAATCCGGATAACGCAGAGAATACTGCATTTCCGGCGCGCCGATTGCATTGCTTATAAAGAATATATCGGATATTTTATTTGCAACATCATTGTTAAGTGCCTGAGATATACTGGCTTCAATACTAAATCTCTTATCGTCTGGTACACGCTCTGCAGGGTCTAATGTTGATTGAGATCCATGAGTAACACCTGAAGCTTCTGCTAGATCTTCATCTAGAAATGATCTTACGCGAACTTTATTGCTTACCGAGGCACTATCCCAATTTGGGTCGAAGGTGCTATAGTCAATTGACTTGAAAGTCAATAAATCGGCAGAAGGTGCTGCGTCCCGGATGAAAAAGTTATAGGCGTTTTGGGACGTATCATGAATAGTCATTTTACCAGAAGCATCACTTCCGGTTGCAGAAGTGTCTAAATTTTCAACTAACAGTCGCAATCTCTGCCAGGATCCACTATTAACATGTATCATTTTTGAAGAAGAATTGTAAATAGTTGGAGCAAAATAGCTAGTACCGTCATAAGACGCGGTAACACCTAGGCCTTTGTACTCTGGATGTACAAACTGGGAGTTTATTATCGGGTTATCTGATCCAAAAGAAAATGGATTCAACGCATGATCAGATGTTTCTTTTGCGTCTAAATGCTTCGACCAGAAACGAATATTGTAAACTGATCCAGAAAAATGCGTATTGCTATATCCCAGATTTGCATTTGTCGAGTTATTTAAATGCTTCGAACTATAACTAGTTTTACCAATGCTTATAAATGGAATGTCGTCAGTTGGTCGGTCTGTTATAGGGGCACTTGTCGGCATTGTAGTTTCTATATAACCATCAAAAGGATGGTTTGTGCTGTTCGCAAAGAAGCTAGAGGTGGCATAATTGGAGTATACCCTAGAGCCGTTTGCACTTAAGACTCGTAGATGCATTTTCGATCTGCTTCCAAAATTTTCTCGAGAAAAGTTCACATACCATCTGTTGCCATCGAACATGTTTACGTTCGGAATCGTCAAGTCAATATCACTGTCGGCCGCAGAACCGCTAGCTGCCACAACCAGTCGAACCTTGTAGTCTTCAGGAGCATGATGAGTTCCGGAATATACAAGGCAGTTCACAAATGGGCTAACAGTACCATCTGAAGCTGACATATCAAGCCGAGCCAATGACTGTGTTGCATAAGTGCTGTTTTCCGGAAGAGAGTAATGTGATTCAAAAGTCCAAGATCCAGACGTTAAATTAATTAATTTGGTATTTGTCGTCCATTTTTCATTGAGCGGATCAAAGACCGGTAAGTCAAAATGCGCAGCCGGTGCACCAGGTTCCCAGCGATGAGCTTGTAGATTGCTACTGTGCATATACATTGACGACGTGTTGAAATTAATTGCCAGTGTGTTTTTTGATTTAGATTTTCGTACGCTTAACGCTTTTGGAAATCCAGGGTGAGTACCATATTCTCTAATTCTAAAGTTTGAATCGGCATCGATACCAAAAGAATTTAGCATCATCCGTATTGACGCTAATGTACCTTTTGCCCGAGAAATATGAGGTAGCTCAGCCGTGACTCGGCGCCATATTGAAGCAAGTATACTCTTAAGTGACCTTTCGGAATTTTTAACATCGTCGTTTAGACGTCTTCCAGAGTTGTACTGATCTGGACTAGCTGTTGAAAATATGTTTGGCAAACTATATCCATACTGCTTGGCAACCATCTCTAATGCTTGCTGTGGTATACCATTGTTATCTAAATAGTTAAGCGCATTAATGTCCGAAAACGAATCAATGTATAGTTTGACGTCGTCAAAAAACGTTGCCCACAAATATAAGAAATGTGCAATGACCTGATTTGAAGGCATTTTACCGCCACCAGGCACTGCAATAGACGAAGTGTATGCCGGTAATAACGTCGGGTTAACAGGCTGAATCAAATCATTGTCTAAATAGTGTGATGGAATAAGCTTAATAATGTAATTTGGGTTGATTATATCGTAGTTACTTGCAGAATTTAACAGTCTAATGTTTTCACTAGTTAGTGTTGGATAATCCGGGAACAGCACCGGGTTATCTTTTGAGGCCTCATACTTTATTGGCAAAGCAGTTTCTACAATTCGAGATTTTGCTATGTAGTTTGTTATATTCGCATGCAGACCGTTACCGGACGAATCTAGTACTAGTGCGGAATTTGCATATGATCCGGTGGGTTCATTAAACTTATAATATAACGCTAATCCATCTGTTTTAGTTGCGTTTGTATTGATACTTGAAGATATATCAGTTGCTGTTTTGGCATAAGTCCAAAATCTTATTTCATCCAAAGAGCCAGTCAATTGTTCGTCTGATTCGAAAGTATATCCGTTTGCCGGGACAGCACTCGATACTATCGACCCCACGTGACTAGAGCCGGTTCCTATTGTAATATCGTTTCTTAAGAAATCGATTTTGTCAAAATTCAGCGTACTTGACTCGGTGTCTTCGACAACGCCGTTTCGCGTGATGAACATTCCGTTAGTATCTGACTTGTCATACACGATACCAATATGACTAAATTCACCTTTTGGAATCGAAGCCGATACGTGCAAGACATACGTTTCTCTTTCGGCTGTTGCATCTCCAGAGCCGGATGAAAATATTGAATGTAGCATAACGCTTGAATCAGTCGACAACGAAGAAGAAATAAAGACGCTGATACCTGTTGTATGGTCATCAGAAATTTTCTGAAACAATGTTTGTCGACCATGATTGGTAGCATCGTCTGGTGGCGCTATAAAAAATTCCAAAGTATATCCGCTTTTTTCTACTCCACTACCAACGACGCTTTGTAAAGATTTTTTTCGTGCCAATGTTGGGTAAAGATAACCCTGAGAATCTTTTGTAACTATTTTAATGCTTTTGTTGAAATTTAAATAGCCTCTGTATTTCGGAAAAATGTCATACACGTATGACTCAAAGCCATTTAGATTATCAAAGAATACCTGTTTTTCTTCTTGACTGCCATCATAAGGATATTGGTTAATTATTCTTTCATATGCAGCATTAACCTTAACTTCCGCGGAATGAAAAAAGGTGTGCTGAGAGAAATCGGTCCAGTCAACATTTAACTGCTGGGTACTGTATAACCCATTCGAAAGAGGCAGCGTGCTCCAGCTTTTATTTGTATCATCATTATAATCTTGCAGGTCGTCTTTTGTCAAAGATTTGTTGACAATCGTACTAGGTTTAACATTGAAAATAATGTTGTTTGATGAAAATAAAGATTCATTACTCATGTTACACTACCTTGAAAGTTTGGCCTGTCTCATATATTCGGTCTTTTTGATTTTCTACGACCATTACATCAATTGTGTAGCTTCGACCCTTGGGCCAGTTTTTTGTAGATAAATTGAAATACATTCCGGTGGCGTCTGATGATATTCTAGTTGCGTTGTTTGACTTAGTAAACGGCACAATTATATCGTTTGTTCTTGTGTCCCTGATTTGATAATAAGCCTCATCAAAACGCAATGAGATTAATCCAAGTGATCTTCTTACTGGTTTATATATCTTGTTGCTATCACGTACATGTAAGTCTAGTCTATGCACTTCGTTTTTCTTGTATGCGTTTGCAAGATTTTTTATTGTTACGACATAATTTGGACGTGATTCAGATGAAGAACTTTCTGGCGACTTGATCGTGAACGATCCGGTATAATACGTGACCCTTTCGTCAGAGTCCATCCATCTTTCGAACATAACCAAAGAGCCGGATGCAACAACGTGTTCATAGAGAGATGCGTTACTCGCTAGGCTTGCAGTGCTAAATCTATCAATTGCAAACGAAGCTGAATATACTCCCTGGTTTACTTTTCCAGCAGACTTATAGGGTCCGGCCGATGCCGTTATCGCGAAAGATGCACTATGAATTACTGCAACCATACTGTCCGGGGCACTGAGTTGTTCTTCGTTAGACCCGGAGATAAAGTAAGCACCGACACCACGAACCTTATTTTCGACAAATAAAGATCCCGAGGTGTTGAAAAACATACTGTTTCTTTGATCGTTTATGTTGTCTTCAAATCTAATGACCATCGAAGGTCTTAAATATTCGTTTCTAGCATGTCGGGATGCAAACCTTTTTACAAATCTTGTCTTCGAATCAGTCTCTTCTGAGCCTGAAAAAGCAACCAAAAACCCGAAATCATTCATGAAACCAGCCATGGTTGCTGATACAGCAGTTGTCACATCGACAAATAAATCCTCATGACCGTTGGCAAAATATTGAGTTGAGAACAAGGCTTTTTCAGTTCCAGCAATCGACCCGGATCCTATTATATCGATGTCTTCACTGTTTAGATAACCCAGTGATGTGGCGCCCTGAGAGTTCCAAAGGTTGTATCCACCATTGGAATAACTTGCGGTGGCCCAATTTGATTGATCTAGATCATTAAATGCATATATATCAGACCCTCGTCCCTCATCCCAAGAATTTGACAAAGGGTATACAGCGACGTTAAATTTGTTTGGTGCAATTTGCGATCCGTTTATGTCCTTTAGGTTTAAATATGCTTTAAAGCCATCTAGCTCCGCATAGGAAGAGATAGACGATGATATTTCGTTTAGATCAAATTTTATCAGCAGTCTTGAAATTTCTGTTGGCGCACTGTATGATCCAGTAAATCCAGTAAAAGTTGTTTCATCGTATATTTTAAACAAATCTAGAGTTGAAGCTTGACCAACGTTTGCATCAGAGGCTGACAAAGTCGTGCTAATGATTTTGTTAGTAATATAATTGTCTGCAGAAGCTGTAAATAATAAATGCATTATACGTTCACCGTTATATCTTGTTCAGGATAGCGTAGCTCGAAAATAGCGTTTGCTGGGATGGCGTAACTACCATTAATTCTATTGTTGCTAAAGCTATAAGTGTATCCAGAATAATTTCTATCATTTATGTTTCCTGATATGTTACCGAATAACAAGCTGTCCATAGCTTGTACTCCTGGAGTGTTTAAAATAACACTTATGACTTTTGCTTCGTTAAGATTTTGGCCAAGTTGAAAATTGTTTATATTGAAATGTTCTTTTAAATTAATTATTATCGAATTAGCAACATCTGTGGGATTTGTCCCGGCCGTAACTACCACGTTAACAGTAACCTTAAAATTAATTATTTCTGCATCCAGTATATCGATTGCGTTAGAAATCAGTCTAAACTCATTCAAGTAAGTAGAAATGTTTTGCTTAAGGGCATCTGGAGCCTGTGTAAGTTTTCCTTCTTTATTTCGTGATATTACGTGTAGCATGCTAGCAAGTGGGTTGTTCGGGTTAGCAATAATACTTGCTCTAAATATTCGACCAAACTCAGCTGGTAAAGTAAATAGACGTGCCAACAGATCTTGCTTTGTAACGATCCGGTTTTGCATGTTACGCGATGCTGGAATTAAAGCCCTAAGCTCTTCGATTCCAGGAGAATCAGAACCACCAGAAGCGGCTTCGTCGTTAACAACGTCGATGCTGTTTATTACCCGAGTCCTTGCGGCTCCACTGATGCTTGGATCAAATTCAATCGACAGCGAGGAAACTCCGTTCGCACTGTTTGCTGGAACGTTATGTGACGATCCGCCTCCGTATCTATACGAAACAAAGATTGTTGTATTCTTGGGATAAACACCAAGCGTTTTTGACTGTAATATACTGTTTGGGTCTATGCTAAATTTCTTAACATTGCGCCGGCCAAAAAGAGGTAACGCTAATTCTGATGGATCTGGAATAATGTCGGTATCGAGCGATGACGGAGAACCAGATCCAAATTTTATACTAGTAGATCTTGTAAGTAAAGAAGTTTCAGTTATGAAACGTCTTGATGCAGATATAACCTGCATGTTATAAAAAACACCGTCGTTGGCAAAGTTATCGTTATTTACCGCTTTAAATACAGTATCTTGGCTCAAGCTTTCGACTTCATAATAATCGTTGCCGGCAGTATCATAAACTCTATCTATCGATGAAATTGAAGAATTCTGAAGTGAAATTGTACGAAAAGGCTTATCTGTGTTTGGGATTGCAAACGTTTCTGTTGTTGTTTGCCCAGAGGTACATAGCCCAGGAGAATACATGAAAAATGATTCTGGGATACCGCCGCGTCTGTTTGAAGATACTATAGTTGCAACATATTCACCAAATTCATCTTTGGCGGCAAAATCAATGTCATGACTAAGCTCAAAATTAATCCCTGTCTCCGTTGCAACAGTAGTTCCTTTTTTGATTATTGGCAAACTTTTTGGCTGTGGTCCGTAGTCTCCGTTAATTAATTCTGATGGTACTTCAATGTAGAATTTTACGACCATTGTAGCCGGACTAGCACCGATTATTTTAACGCCAGCATTTCTAAGATGATTTTCTATATTTTCAGCCTCGACTGCTGTTTCATAATTTAGCTCATTGAACTGATGATCTAGATAATATGACATATTATCACCGACATATGCAGCCATTTCTAAAAGTAAACCGCCAAGAGATGCTTCGGAAAAATCCTGTATATTATTTGGAAAATATATTTTTGCATGATTTAACAGTTCGTTTCTTAAACCGACAAAATCTTTTGCTAAGTATTTACGATCTTTATTTTCTGGCATTTTAAACTCCCATAGGCAATAATACTGTCAAGCCTTTTTCAACGTTTGATATTTGCGGCACTGTATAAGTTATTTTTACCGATAATGCTCCACCGGCAAATCCAGAATGCAGATCTGCTGTAGATGTAACCATCGATGGTGGAAGTTCAGTAGTTGTGAAATCCACCAATTCAACAAACGGCAAAAATATTTTAACAGCGTTTTGAATTTTTGCCATCATTTCAATTTCGGCATCCTCTTTGTTTGCAGTGTTGTACTGCGTTTTTCTTAAGTCAGTGCCAAAATTCGGGTTTCCTAATCTCTCGCCTTTGTTTGTCATAATTAAATTGCGAAGATTATCAGTTATTTGATCTGATAGATTATAGGTCATATCAAATAGATTGCCCTTTTTTAACTGGAGAGGAGTTTTAATTCCTATAGGTTTTCGCTCGACAACAATCTTATTTTCAACTCTATCGTTGTAATCGGCAATTAATTGCCCGGCTGACTTAAAGCTTGTCGTGCTTGATTTATTAGTTGAATAATTTTTTGCGGTCATATTATGTCTCCTCGCAATAATTATGCAACCTTTTATATTTTAGTGTAATTTTATGTTCTCTAAATTAAAGTGCCAACAACTGGTCCTACACCACCATCAGCCGCTGTACAGACACCGGTAAAAACAGTCGATTTAAAAGCAGCATGTATAATTTTTGCAAACAATGCGGCTTGTTCCTCTGTTGTCCCACCGGCCAAACCTGGCGGAATTGCTCCGGATAGAGCTTGTATTAGAGGTGGTGGCATCACGGCAGCGCCTGCGACTGTATTTCCGCCGCCAGAAAACAATGTAAAGGCTCCGGAGACATATGCAATAATACCAGCCGCGGCAATGGCCATCGTCTTATCCTGCGCTTCGAAGTTTGCCTCTATCGCGTCCCAAAGCAGGTTTTTTCCCGTCTCATACGTTTGCACGCTTACTTTCTGTCCGTTAGCTGAGGATGGTACTGGTGGAGCTCCAGGGATAAGGATGGGCCCGGGAGCGATAACAACTTCGGCAGAAGACGCATATGCAATGATTGCAAAAGCAAAATACTGCGCGGCCTCTCTAACCGAAGCGCCATCAAGACCTGCGTTAAAACCATCTAACAGATCGCTTTCTAGCTCAGATAAACTTAGTGCCATTTATTTTGTCTTCCCTACTTTTGATAAGGTGCTATCCAAAGCATCCTTTGCAGCGCCAGTTCCGGCGTCATTCCCGGTAACGGTTGGAGGACCTGATGGACCAGTGCCGGTTGGGTGAATATGGGTATCAAACTTTGTAGAAAGCCAAGAACTTAACTCTGTAAAAAAGTCTGACAGCAATTGCTTCATTTGATTACCCAACACCAGCGGTTCTGTAGCACCGGCACCGATGTATACTTGATCTCCGGCTCCATTACTTTCTTCTCGGCCAGTGCCAATAACTATCATTGCACCATCAATCATAACCGTACCATCGCTTTCTAGAGCGATTAAACTTGCGCCGTCATCATTGGTGGAAGAATGTCCGTCGCTATCACGTATTCCTTCCTTCACAATACGTATAGAACCCTGCACATCCTCAGCTGTTGTAGTTTCGAAAAAATCACTTGCAATATGTTGTCTAGCTATTAGTCTTATATTGTCAGACTTAAGTGCAATGGCGCTACCGTTCGAAGTTTCTGGTACAACTCCAACATCACCCTCGGTTTGCACCGCAGGAATCGGCGGATAATTTGGTATCAGCGTAAAATCTGAATCAATATCACTTTTTGAGCTTATGTATATTCTACTTGCATCAAAACCAAAATCTGGATCACCTTCAATAAGGTTTTTTTCTGTAATGTCGTTAATTTCTGGGTTTTTATCGACCTCAGTATAGCCAAACTCCGACACAATCGTGGCAGCTGACGTACGTTCTGGAGTATCACCTAACGAGGATGCATCAGTGGTAGCCTTTGCCGGAGCATATCGGCCGCGGCCTGTAACTAGATCAATTGTTCCGGATCCGAGACTGTCTTCAGTCACCTCAAGTTCGCTTATTGATGTAGTTTCAAGAGTTAACTCGGCTTCTTTAGTATGTCCTCCGCCCGTCCCTAGGCAAATCAACGTATTGTTGGAACCTTGAAGGACCAGATCTCCAGGTCTTTTTTTATATCTTGGAACTGCCTCGTATATCCCTTTTGATCTTTCCGCCCAGTACGTTTGCATATCGATCTCACCCGGGTCTTCGGCCACGGGAGGAAAGACAGCGTTGATTCTTGGGTGCTGGTTTGATGGCAGTGTACTAGCATCCTCGCCGCCCTCTGCAGCGTTGGCAGACTCAGATGTTCTTTTTGCGTTTGTTGCAGATTTAAATCTTCCGCCCCAAGCAAGATTAACGTCATCGACTTGGCTATCAAAATTTTTGCGACAAAGCCAATAATAACGACCGTTGTTAATCATTCCCCAAACATGTTCGCCGGCTTTAACCGGTAGCATCATGTGACCTTGCATCATCGGATAAGCAATAACTTCTTCTCGGACGTCGTGACCTCTAACAACCCGACCAATAATCGAGTTATATGGCGCGTCTGTTATTGCGGCTTGCGGGATGGAGTTGCCAAACAGAAGATTACTCTCTGGCTTTTCTTCGTCTTCGCCGGCAAACTCATATCTACTTGGATCTGTTAGCACTTCTTGCACATATATTTCAAAGAAAGGCGCATTGCCGCGCCCAAGCAAACCGCCAAGAAAGCCACTATTTGGATCTCTTATGCCCATGTTATCCGCCTATTTCGTTAAACAAGTCATCGGATGAAACCGAGTTTGCGCGCTCTTCTTCCTTTGATATCATTTCTGCTAGTTTAATAAGCTGATCATTTGCCTTATTCATTCTCTCGATATATTTTGCTAGCTGTCCACCAACCTGAACGTGGTCAGCGGTAGATCCAGAAAGGCCTGTAAAGCAATCTGTAAAAAGCATATACGCGTTCATGCGGTCTACAAACGCATTCTCATATATTTCCTTCCACAATTGCTTCTTTTTTGATTCAATGTTTTCAATACTGTTTATTAATTCATCAAAGTCTTGAACTTTTTTCTGTACGTCTTCATAACTCAATGGATCTTTTTTTGCCATCATGCACCTCACATAAAAATATCGTATTTCTTATCAGGACCGGCTAGATTTCTATAGATTTTTCTAAGATTCGACATACAAACAGACAGCTGCTTTGAGGTCAATCCAGAAAGTTCTCTTATATAAACAAATAGTGCCCTTTTATTTAAATAGTCAAGTTGATCAACATTATCATAAATTTGTATTATTGCATCAATACATCGTTTTTCCTGATCGTTTTTTGCTTTGTTTTTAATTTCCAAAAGAAGGCTTTTCATGTCATGAATATTTTCTTCAATAACCATGGATTTTTCCGGGGATGGACAAATGCTATACTCTTCAATTGCGTATCGATCAGCTATTGACAACGAGTCATCCTCTATATACACCAATCTGTCTGTACGCTTCTTTCTTTTTCTACTTTGTATTATCAACCAGTTTTTTGCAACAACGTTAAAATACGAGAATGCGTTTTTATTTCTATCATGATCAAATTTATGTAAATTTTCATATAGGTTGATCACGCAATTGTGTTTCAAGGTATCGATATCTGGATGCTGCTTATGAAAGCCATAAACAAAAATCAGGTTTTCTGAAAGCTTTTCTAGAGCTGGTCGGATATCTTTTGTATATACTTGCTCACGAAACGATTGGTCGTCGCTTTGTACGTACTCTTTTATTGCTTGTTGGGTATCTTTTGTAAAGTACGGTTTTTTACCAGAAGGTGGCCTTTTAATTTTTCTTTTAATTACTTTCTTCACTTTTGGCATCAGCGATTACCTCCTGATCTATACTTGTCAACTTATTAGCTATATTTAGCAACGAACCTCGTGCAGCCTTGATATCGTCAATAACTTTTCTTACTTGTGGTGAGTCAAAAAAAATTGGAATTTCTAGTACCTGTGACAATGAACGGTATTTTTCATCGATTATGTCTAGACAGGTACCTATTTCATCCTCCATTTTTAAAATAATTTTGGCAAACTTTAAATTATAATAAACAGAAACAGACAAAAGTACCGTCAATAAAGCGCAGATAACCCATGGAATATATTCCATCATATTGTTGCCCCGATTTCTTGATCATAGTCTTCTGCTAATTTTGAAAAGCAGAATTCTGTTGCAATTTTTTCTTGTAATTCTCTTGCGTTTGATCTAGCCTTTTTCTCGTCTTTTAACAATAGATCAATTTGCTTTACAAAGTCTTTTGCATCCGGCTGAGCCCATCTTGCGCCCGGCACAAATATATTGCCATCGATTTTGTGCGGATGTACATTTACAAGAGACTTTTTAACCTTAAACCATTTTCCAAGATCTAAAAAGTCTTTGTGTCCGGACCAATTAGTTGCGACGACCGGTAAACCGCATGCAGCTGCTTCAAGCAATGGCAAACCAAATCCCTCCCCACGGGTAGCAGAAATTAGTGCTGTTAGCTTACTTGATTTATATAAGCCTGCGACCTCGTTTTCTGACATGGACCCATGAAGTAAGTATACTTTAAGTTTTGAATCTTCTGGTCTGATTTCTTTTATTAGACTAGATAGCTTTGCTTTTGTAATATTTTTATCAAGTTTACAGTTAGTACCATGATTTGTTTTTATGATTAAGCCATATGGTTTATCGTGATATTTTTGAACAAACCATTTTATGGTGTCAAACGTGTTTTTTCTGTCGAGCTGAGAATCAGCACCAGTGATTTGACCAAACATTAGAAAATTCTTACTGGTAACAATATTATCAAGCTTCACAGCGTCTTCACCAACATCTTCAAGACATGAGTCATAGAAACTTTCAGAAACAACGCATAGTTTTTTTGGAGAACAACCAGAATTTATAAAAGTAGCCATTGCAAACCGAGATGGAAATATAACTTTATCCATCTTCATGCACGCCTGGACCCATGACTGAGAACAAATATCTGTTTCAACTCCAGCCGTTACTCCAATATTTTTTTTACCAATCCCTGGCGTCCATTCGTTTGGTAATTGAATCTGAATTGAGACGTCTGGCTTGGTTTCAATAGGTTTTGTGCGTGCCATAATTTCGCCAATTAGGCCATTGCATTCGGTGCCAGAAATATACCATGGCGTTATACCCCATGGGGTAACTTCAACAGTAATATCGTGGCCTCTACTGAGTGCCCATCTGAATATCTGTCTGGAATGAACACCATAGCCAGATTGTGTAAGTAATGGTCCTCTGATATGTATTTTTGCCATCTTATATTTCCTCACATGTGTATCTTTCGTATTTGTCTTGCCAAGTGTTGATTGTTTCAATCATTGTTTCATGCCATTTGTCAACAGTATTTTGATAGCCGAATTCATGATTGGCATAATCATAGGCTTTTTGTCCTAGTTTTTCACGGCCTTCTGGTCCCAACTTCCACATTTGATACATTTTCTCTGCGATTGTGTCTGTTGTTGTGTAATCTTCGTAGATATACGGTACATTTTGAGATCCAACTAAAGACTGCAATTCAATCGGTAAAGCAAAACCGTTTTCTGTGTCGTCTCGATAATCGACAACTTGTCTAGTCTGACCGCCGGTCTTTGGCGCGATGATTGGCGTCTTAGTCATCATCGCCTCTAAAGTAGATAGCCCGAATCCCTCTGCGTAGCTTACGTTGATTGTAAAATCTGATATGTTGTGCAACGCATTCATTTGATCAAATCCGATTCTTTCTGTTGAAAAACATATGTTTTCTTCGATTTTAAGAAGCTTCACTAATTCAAAAAGATTTGGTCCTTCATTGTCTTTTGGATCGGTATGTAAAACCAATACCGCTTTTCGATGACCAGTTTCTTCTTCCATTCTGTTAACAAACTTTGACCATGCCCATAGCAAATCACCTGGTCTTTTTCGACGCGCATTTCTATTAACCCAGAAACCAGTAAACCAATCAAGCCGGTCAGCTCCAATAAGATCGCTTTTCCACTTAAGTTTTTGTTCAGCATCAACTGGAAAAAACAACTCTTTGGGAATTGCATGTGGCACGAAATTTGTTTTATCCGGATAGATCTCACTGACCTGGTCAAAAGTGTGATAACTATGACAGTTGATAAGGTCAGTTGACTGATAAAACGAATCATTAAACTTTGGATAGGGCTTGTTATCCCAAACGTGCCAATACACGATTGGGCATATCTGATGTATTTCGTCTTCCATCTCAAACAACCAATAGAAAAACCTAGGGTCTGTAAATATAAAAAGAATGTCTGGTTTTTCTGTTGCTAGCGCTAGCCGGAGTAAATCTTTATTTCCAAAGCCATCGATCGGCTTAATGACAAAATCGTCTGATATTTTAACAACATCATAATTGTCGTGCTTCATTGCAGCGCCAAACTGACGTATGGACCAACATCCTTTATTCAGTAAGCCGTTAATTAAATGCCTAGACTGTGTACCAACGCCACTAGTTGATAGTGCGTGATCACTTAACATTAATATTTTGTACTTTTTACCAACCTTTTCCACTACAGTGCTCCGTTCCTTTGTATGGACAAAATTTACAATTGTCATAATTTTTTAATTTTATGCCGTTATTGACATTTTTAATCATTCTTTTTACAAGCTTATTTGTTTTTTCAATAAAAACAGGGCCAGCTGAGACTTTGAACAGCTCAATGGTTTTCCCAGGATCGGCACCCCTTTTTAAAAAGACATAACCAACCTTAATGTCTTTGACGGGAATGTTAAACTTTGTTGCCCAGTAGTGTTTATAAAGCCCGACCTGTGCCAACGACAGAAATTCGCGTTTCTTTTTCCAAAACCAACCACTCTTACCGGTTGTTTTCCAGTCGATAATCCAATATTCGACTTTGTCTGACCCGGGTTTTTTGGGTTTAGCTATAATACAGTCTATAAAACCTTTAAAATTCATGCCATTTGAGTCTTTTATCTGCTCATATAACTCAAATTCTGCAGAAATAGGTTCCCAGCCCGGGAATTCCGAATCCATGAAAGACTCAAAATCATTGAGAATATTTATGGCTGAAGATTGCATGTCTTGCAATGATTCATGGTTATATTTCCAGCCATTAGATTTTCTTTCCTCAGTTATGAGGGCGATATATTCGTCTGTGTCATAACCCTTTTCAGCCCATTTTGCTGCAATCTTTTCTTTTACAGACTCTAGATCAAACTGCTTTGTGTTTAAAAAGCCTTCAATAGCGTCGTGAACTATAGTTCCGAAATCAGCCCATGGATTATCAACATATGTGTTGATTCCTTCCACGTACATGAGATAATGACGATATGGACATTCGGCCCACGCTTTTACTTCAGAGTAAGAAACGTGAGACTTGCCAGTTGGAAATTTGTTTGCCATAATATTATTCCTTGTTTCTTATATTATAGCCTAGAATACAAAAATGTATTACAAATCTCCTCTACTATATGCCATCGGATCGATATTCTTCCACTCGTTCAAAGCTGTCTTTTCGATTATGCGAAAATCGGAATCATACATATCTTTAACTAAGTCTTTTATATTGTACTTTGGTTCCCATCCAAGCTTTTCTTTTGCTTTTGTAGCATCCCCAAGCAGCAACGGCACTTCATGAGGTCTAAACAGCCTTTTATCAATTTCAACATGCTCATCGATGTCTAAGTTCGCATATTTAAAAACCATTTGCAAAAACTCCCTTACAGAGTATGTGTTACCAGTCGCGATAACAAAGTCTTCTGGCTTGTCTTGTTGTAACATAAGCCACATCGCCTCAACATAGTCCCGAGCGTGTCCCCAATCACGTTTTGCATCCAGATTACCTAAGAAAAGCTTTTCTTGCAGCCCCAATTTAATTTTTGCGGCAGCGATAGTAATTTTTCTAGTTACGAACGTTTCGCCCCTTCTTGGCGATTCGTGATTGAAAAGTATGCCACAACACGCATACAAGCCGTAACCAACTCTATAGTTTCTCACCAGGTTGTGGCTAAACACCTTTGCGCATGCGTATGGGCTGGCAGGCATCAATGCCGTCGTTTCACTTTGAGGCGTTTCCGGGTTATCTCCAAACATTTCTGAAGAAGACGCTTGATAGAATTTTGCCTTCGGACAAACATGGCGCATTGCCTCTAAAAGACGAAGTGTTCCCATGGCCGTGATATCAGCTGTCTCTGCGGCGTTATCAAACGAAACTCGCACATGAGACTGAGCTGCTAGATTGTAAATTTCATCTGGGTTGTACTTTGTTAAAACACGATACATCCAATCTGGTGCATGCATCGAGCCATATTCCATGATAAAGTTTTTATTACAAAACAAATGATCAATTCGGTCTGTACTGATTAGAGATGTGCGTCTTTTTATCCCAATTACGCGATATCCTTTATCTAAGAGTAGATCTGCCAAATATGAACCATCTTGACCTGTAACTCCAGTTATTAACGCTGTTTTTTGTTTAGTCATCTGATACCGCCCGTCCTTTCATTTTTTCCCAGTCTTTATCGGATCTATAATAATCATTTAAGGCCTCAATCTTTTTTAAAAGGCCGATTTCCGAATGCAATTTTTCACCAAAAACAACCATGGCTGCCAAGTCTTTTGGAAAGCAGTGTCCGCCAAAACCAAAGTCTCCATCCGGGCCCGGTACTGCTAAGTGACTTTTGCCGATTCTATTATCATAAAGAGCATACTCACAAACTTTATCATAGTCAATCTCTGCTGCTTGACAAATTTCATACATCTGATTTGCAAATGTAACCTTTGTCGCAAGAAAACAATTTGTGAAGTATTTTACCATTTCAGCTGTTTCCGGCTTTGTAACTACAATCGGCGTATTTGGAAACGGTTTTCTAAACATCTGTTTAACTATTTTTGCTCCGTCTCCACCAATTAAAATTCTGTTTTGGTTTTTAAAATCATTGAAAGAATTGGCTTCAGTCAAAAATTCTGGACTAAAACATATGTTTATTTCGGTGTATTTATTTGCAAAAGCATTTGTCGTTCCAGGTGGCACAGTTGACTTGATTACAATGGTTTTCTTTAGATGTTGTCTATTAAGGATTTTCGCGTGACGTGGTAATTTTGCACTATCTTTAACAATTTTTGCTATATTTTCTATCGAATTAGCCAATATTCGTGTATCACAGCTACCATCTTTTCTCATTGGGGTTGGCAAACAAACAAATATAATATCACTGTTATTGACAGTATACTCTAATCTTTTTTTCTGCGAAACATTTTCTAGGTTAAAGTTCTTGGATTGATCCAGATCATATCCGAAGACATCATAGTAGTCTTTTAAGCCTTCTCTAAGAGCCGAACCCACAAAACCCTGTCCTATAATTCCAATATTCATTTATTCCTTTCCAGCTGTAAAATTAACTTTTCCGTCCAACAATTTATCAACCTTGCTGATGACGTGAGCCAAATCCAATGCAACGTCCTTTGTCTTTACTAGGGAAGAAGGCTCTGATTTTCCAGGCAACCATTGGTAAAGTTTGATCAAATCTGTTCGAATTGCAACTAGTTTTCGTAAGTCTTCATTATTCATCGTTACTCCAGTAAGAATACATTCCTTTGTCTATTTCGTATTTCATGTATTTTACCTTCTTTGGTTCCATTTGTACAGCCCAATCCCAAGTTTTTTCAATCAGACGCTTTAAATCAGTAAAATCTGTAAAATTAAGCAATATTTTAGCCTTTTCATGGCTGCACCACATCAAATCGACTTCATCCCTTTTTTCTAGATATACCTTCGAAGGCCTGACGCCCATTCTAGAATGAGCAACATCGATAACGATATCTGCTAACTGATTGATCGACACGTGCTTGTCTGCGCCTATGTTAATTATCTCTTGGTCTGTCATTTTATTTTCCATCAGTTGTAGAAATGGCGCCATATAATAAGATATATCACTGAATGCCCTTCGTTGTTCCCCAGTTCCGTATATAGTAAGGGGATCCCCGGACATAGCTTTTCTAATCCAAATACCAGCTACGTTTCTGTATCTGTCCCAGATATTCTGCCGTGGACCAATGATGTTGTGTGGCCTTATAATCGTGTATTTTAGGCCAAATTGTCTGTAAGCGTTGGCCAAATCCATCTCTATAGCGTACTTAGCAATGCCATAGGGGTCTTGTGGGTCCGGCTTCATGTCTTCTGTAAAAGGAGGTTTTTGGGAGCCATAGACGTCCATTGAGGATGCGAAAATAAATTTTTTGACATTATGTCTGATAGAGCTATTTATTAGATTTGCGCTAGCGAGAACATTGTTTTGATAATTAAAGTTTCTAATGAATGGACTAAGTCCAACAGCTGCATACGCAGCAAAATGATAAACATAATCTATGTTATGACGTTCGAAAATAGCGTCGACGGCTTCTGAGTTACATAAATCGTTAGTATATAGTGTGACATTGCTATTAACGTTTTCTCGATATCCGCCCGATAAATTGTCGATTGCAATAACTCTATGGCCAGTGGCAAGTAAATAATCACAAAAATGGCTTCCTAAAAGACCGGCAGCACCAGTTACTAATACGTTATACGCCTCTGACATTTGGATACTCCTTTAAAAACCAGTCAATCGTATTTTTTAATCCTGTATCTAAACTTGTATATACGAAATCCGGATTTAATTTTTTGAATCTTAAATTTGAGCTTGGTTTTTTGTATTGCCCTTCAGGCATTTCTACGTCCCATTGACTAGCTATTCTAGTGTTAAGCAATCTCTGAATTTTTACTACTAAATCAAAGATACTTATATCTCCCGGGTTTCCAATGTTTAAGGGTTCTGGTGATTCATAATTTTCTACCATCCATAAAAGTATTTTTGCGATATCGAAAGCATAGGTAAACTCTCTTTTTGGTCGACCAGTTCCCCAAAACTTAGGAATGTCTTCGTTATTGTTGGCTTCAAAAACTTTTCTTACTATAGCAGGAATCACGTGGCCATTATCTAGATCAAAGTTGTCATTTTCACCGTATAGATTGTTTGGTACAGCGGTCACATAGTTTAGCCCATATTGCTGTCTAATCGCTCTTGAATGCACTTCCAGCATTCTCTTAGCATATGCATATCCAAAGTTACTAAGATGTGGCTCTCCGTTGTGTATTTGGTCTTCTGTCAATGGGTAAGTAACAGTGTCGGGATAAACGCATGTGGAAAGTAAAGAAACAACTTTTTTTATGCCTTGATTTTTAGCCGCATCCAATAAATTAGTGTTTATAAGAACGTTGTCACGGAAAAAATCTGCAACATAATCAGTGTTTCCTTTAACTCCGCCAACTTTAGCTGCCAAATGAATAATGGCCTCTGGGTTGTGGTCTGCAATCATACATCTGCAATCGCTGGCCCACCTGAGATCATAATCAGATGATCCAACTAAAATTAATTCGTGATCTGTTTGTATGTTTTTAAATGAAGAACCAACCATGCCAGTTCCGCCTGTTATTAGTATTCGCACATAACCTCTCTCTATTGACTTTCAATTTTTGTTATCTTACACTTGTAGGAAGCAACTCTTCTGCCCCACCACAAAGTTTCCTTGCCGTACTCAAAGTAATCACCGTCATAATTTTTATTTGAAAATTCTAATTTCTCATTTACCTCTTGCAACGTTGCTTCATTATGAATCACATCAAAAATATTATATTTAAAACTTTCGGTAATTGGGTACTTGTATCTTGGATCCATCATAGCACAATCTTGAAAGTTTACCAAATCTTTTAAAAGATCAATCCCAACATCATGATTCATTATTATATAATTTTGCAACTCCGTATAAAAATCAGATTTGTTCTGCATTATCTCTATGACTGTCGCCTCCTCAAAATCCCAAGCAAAATTCTCTCTAACAGAATTAACTACGCGACCCCATGGTGCAACACAATCCAATACACCGTCTAACGCAGAACTTGTTTTGTTCAGTTGTGAACCCAAAAAACTATTTTCTCCACACGTCAGCATAAAGTTCATAAGACCCTTGTAAAAATCTTCATATGAAGTGCCAAAATGTTTATTAATAAACCTGGCGAAAAACTGAGTGGTTCCAAGGTAGTGACCAAACATAAATAGCCAACGATATAAACTTGCTTCTTTGTAGTCTTTTAGTGTCATTGTATTACTTGATACTACCATGTGCTCTCTTTCAGAAACATTAGTATCATCGATATCAACATGGCTAAACGCCGGGTATGTGTCTATTATTTTTAACCCATATTTTTGGATGTATTCGTCATCGCCGAACGGTGTATTTGGGAGTGCTGTTAAAGGATATATGCCTATGTAATTGTGTTGACCAAGCTCCATCACCTTGCAGATACCGTTTACGAAAGAGTCTTTAGTTTCCTCTGGTAGTCCCAGAATCAACTCAATATAGCTAGGTAGATTAGTGCCTTCATACATCGAAATAAACTCTTTAAGTTTACCTCCATCGACATTTTTTCTCTTAATAGCTTTTAAGGTAGCAGGGTTCATAGACTGCAAGGCAATTGTAATACCCTTATCCATTTCCGCTTCATAAAAGATTTTGGCAAGTTCAATAACTTTGTCTGCCTGGTTTTTAGACCAGTCACATCGATGCTTTTGTGGATATCCTGTTAGCTTTTTTTTGTCTACAAGATATTTTGTAATTGGAAGATGATCCTTTAACATGCCAAAGTTAGAGTCGGCATTGTAAACAAATACTACCTTGTTTTCTGACATCCAGTCTATCTCAGCATATATTTTTTCTAATCCATGGTATTTTATTTTTTGATAATATTTTGTTCCTATTTCGCAATATGTGCATGCATACGGACACCCTCTCGTCGTTTCAAACGTAGCTTCTAAATCATAGTTACAGTCCTTAATTAATCTGTCAAATAAACCATCTAAGTAAGGAGACGGCATCGATGCAATTGATTTTATTCTTGCTCTTGGTTTTGTTGTGAACGTATCAAGAGGTTTGTAAGATTTTGCGAATATTTCTTTTTTTGTTACCAAACCGTGATCTACAATTCTATTAATCGATTTTTTGTTATGTAGCATTCTATATGGAACAGAACATCCCTCGATTTTTTCCCACTCAGGAAATCCTTTTAAGTTTTCCAGCAAAATATCAGCAAATGTAAGCTCACCTTCGCCATGCACTGCTATATCTACGTACGGATGCTTTCGAAAAAACCCTTGTATACGATCAGACATAGGAACTTGCCATCCGCCAAATACAATTAAGCAATCAGGGTATTTATCTTTAATTGCTTTTGCCATCTCGATGTTGCTAGTCCAATTCCACACAAAACAACTAAAACCCACAACTGACGGATTTTCTATTTGTTTCAAATAATCTTCTGTGCTTTGACGCCAAAAGAAAAGATTTCCCAAGGTATAAGCATTATCTATTTCAGGTATCGTTGAACAATAAGACCAAATCAAGCCAGTAGAATATGGCAATTTTGCTTGATTTGCAAGAATGTCGTTGATTTCAAAGAGGTAAACGTTTTGCATTAGTATTCTCTAAAAATTTTGTGTTTTCTAAGATCATGATATGTACTAGAGCCACCAGCATCAGCATTTTCATCGGCTAGATTTTCAAACAATAAAATCGCCTTTGCTGCCTGCTCGGGTGGCATAAACATATTCCAACCAACAATGTCAAAGTAGTCGTCTTTATATAATCGATCAACATGTCTTCCTATTTTTGATGCGGACTGAAACCAATCATAGGCTTCTTTATCATCAGTTAAAATCATGCCACCTTTGCCCAACTTTAACACTTTTTTTAAATGAAAAGACAAACAGTGAAAAGTTCCTGGTTCATACATGTTTTTGGAAAATCTTGTGGCGCCATCAATAATGTTAGTGTCTCCTAGTTCATACTTACCTGACCACTCTTTGTCTACAAACTTTGGTTTACAGCCAGCATGAATAATTGCAAAGGGAACTGAAATATAAGTACACGCAGGTATTTCGATTGTTTTGCCTTCATGTTTTAAATACTTTAAACACAGAAATAAACCATTCGTACAATTATCGAGCGCAATTGCGTATTTAGCTCCAGCGTAGTTTGCAACTTTTTTCTCAAAAGCTTTTACTACGTCCCATGGGTCATTTATTACAAATCCTTGTTCTGATAAGAGCGGTATCACTTCATTTAACTCTGCCCACATTTATTTTCTCCTTGACAGCATATAAGAATGATGTCTAAACTCTGGTAGATTAGATAAATTAAACTTTTCTGGTGGTAAATCCACCAATCGTGTATTAACAAGACCAATGTCAGACATTAACTTTTCAATGTCAAAATTTATGCTATTCTGGCTACTGTTGCCTAAAAAATAGCCTCCCGGTATAATATTCTGGGCAGCCCACTTCTGACCGTGGATTTTCAGCTTTGGTGTATGTTGAAAACCACCAAAATCATTATGGCAGAACGCGATTGGGATATTGTCTTCAGATGATAACTCCAAACCGTTTTTTATAATTACTCTTGGATGATTAGTAGGGTTATGTAAATCATACCCTATGCATCTTTCCGCGCCATACTTTTTACACAGCTTTTCGAAAGAAACGCATTTGTAAGTGCCTAAAACAACTATATATCCTTCATTCGGAATATCTAGATTAAAAACTATGTCTTCATAAAATCGGTTAACGTAATATTCTTCGCCACCTTCATGCCATGATTTGTGAAAATCGTTTTTAAACCAATAGTCGTATGTATAGTGTTTTTTTTCATCTGTACTCATTTAATCCCCACTAAAATTTTGAATAATAGCTTCCAACAATAAATTTTCTGTCCATTGTTGCTGAACTTTTATTTGTGTTTGATTTTAAATAATTTTCGTACTTTTTTAAAGGCAATATTCTAAAATCAAAACTTACTCTTGTTTTATTAGTCTCATTACATTTATTTCCATGAGTGCATTTGTTGCCATTAAATACGTAATATTCGCCGTACGACATATTCATTGGAGAATAATCCCCCAATCCCGGAACTGATTCTATCCACATGGCTTGTGTATCATGTATATTGGTTAATGCAACTTGAAAATTAATTTCACCTTCTGGGTGTCGATGATCTTCATCGGAATCGTAATGCCAATAATGTATAGCCTGATCACCTGGAATATGAAAACGCACAGTAGGAAACGCTTGATATACAAACTCGTCTCTAACTAATGGTTTTATTTCGTTTTTTATAAAAGTCTCATACGCTGTTGTTATTTCATCCCAGCCAGATCGTAACCTTGAGTAAAAATGATCATGATATCTTGTTTTGCTTTCATTTTCAAAGTTTAATTTTTCTTGTGGCAGTAAGTCTTTCCTTTCAATATGTAAATTTTCTAAAGAAGTAACTTTAAAATGCTCGCAAACTATCTCTGCAAATCTGTATCTAGAAGAATTATAATTTAATTTTTTCATATTCAACCCTTACGTTTAATGCAATTGCATTGCCTTAATAATAAAGTTATCAATTTCTTGTTCTGATTTCAATAATCCTAGCTCGTCAAAACTCACTGGTGATCGATCATCTCCAAAAATAGGAATCATATATGTCTGCGATTTGTTAAATTTAGCATTTTCTATTTGTGGAAACCAAATCTCTTCCCATCTTGGGGGATAAAAATCAGTCATTGGTTTAAAATTCAAGGCCTGACCGAACCATCTCGATCTGATTGGCGCATATATCTTAGCGTCTTTTGCTAGCCAGGCTCCCCACCAGCTGAAAGTACTGTTTGCCATTATTAAAGTTTCTGCTTTTGACATAATGCATAGATCTACGGGTGCCGAAAAATACGATTTCAAATCCTGCTCTGTTCTATGGTCACTAATTTCTTTTTCAAAAATATCATTCTGATAAATAAACTGCGGACCATGGTATATTTTCTTACAGTCTTCTGGCTCATCTGAAATTATAAGAAACTTTGTATTAGGGTTTGAATCCAAACATTTTTTAAAAGCAATGTCGTAATACTCTTTTGTTAGTACAGGGTGGTTGACCTCGTCGTCCTTTTGGTCACCAAGTCTCACATGTACAAAAGCTACCGGGTCTTTGTATTTTGACTTTAGCGCCTTAATAAAATCTTCTGCTCTTTGTTCATGCTCTTCTTTAAATGTTAAGAGCTTTCGGAGATCATCATCCAAATAGTCAGCTATCATGTAGTTTTGAAAAAACCCGAAGATATTAATGTTGCAATTTTTTGGAAGTATTCCTAGATAGTGAGCCGTACAATAAAACATTGATAATGTTTCGTCTCTTAAGTTAAATGATTTTTCTGACAGGTTGACCGTATTTTCCGTAAGAGGAATATCGTGAAGTAAATGCTCTGGAATATCAAAACAATTTAATTTTACTCCCTTTTCTTTGTAGTATGGCGAATTTCCATTAGGAATCTTAAAAGAAGTTTTGTTAACTTTAGCCATACCAACAAGAAACGCTAATTGAAACAGCTGATTGCCTAAATCTCCCATGTCACGACCCATGTTGTTATAACATATAGTAACGTTTTTCCGATCAGGGTTTTCGGAAAACTGTCTTCTGTTCATGAGGTTGATAGTGTTTTCAGCTGCCTGAACCCAGACTGGGTTTGCTGTATTAAGCATCTCTGGCAATGTCAGGCCACCTACGTATTTGATCTGGGATGCTACGTCTCTAGTACTCATTTATTTACTCCTAACGCGTGATTAATCTTTTCGACACCAATTTTGCCAAGAAAAATAATAGTCTAAAGTTGGCGTATGCGTCTTCAATAGATTGTTCCGGATTGAGTTGTATCTATTGTACCAGTTTGGTACTGGATATTGCCTATGGAATTCAACCTGTATATTCCTACAAAGCATATGCAAGTTGTTTTCAATCATGTTTTCGAGTAGATCGTATTCTGAACCTTCAATGTTTATTTTACAAACGTCAATTTCTTTGATGTTGTTTTGTTCCACAAAATCTTTAAATGACTTAAGCTCGACTTTGTTTGAGATTCCAACGGATTTTGGTTTCGATAAACTAAAACCTTCTCCATCATCGTACGATCCAACATCAATTAGTTCGTTTTTTGGTGCTAATCCATAGTCATACACTGTATATCGCATATCGTCGCCTAGGTCATCTTTGAGTCTTTTAACTAGATTAGGCTGCACCTCAAACAGATGCGCGCAACCACCGTATCTAGTCACCATTTCTTTTGACCAATTACCTTTGAAAGCGCCTAAATCTAGGAAAACTGGATCTTTTGAAATTAGCCCTGTATATACGTTTCCATAGTTGCTATCGACTGTTTGACCATAATCAAATCTTCTATATTCCTGTCCTAAGAATCTCCATAAATAAGATTCATTTGCTCTTCGTTGCTCATCATACATCGTTTACCTCTCGACGCTAGTGTTAGTCGACCAATAATACAGTCTTTCTGGGATATTATAGAACCTGTAGCCGTTTTGTATAGCTCGTTTCCATAAATCCCAATCCTCCCACATTCTTCGATTATATTCAGGCCAAACATCGCCTGGCTTATATTTTTCAACATATCCACCAAGCTGTAAGAACGCACTTCGTTTAAACATGATTGAACCATGACACATTATGTTTTGCAAAAGCAATCCTCGAGATATCTGCATATGGGTTTGAAATTGACCCGGGTCAAAAATTGAAGCTCTAATATCGTCCGGTCCGTAATAGTCCGCTGCCAAAGTGCCGACAAAGTCGTAGCTACTGTTATTTTTAAAAAACTCATATTGTATTTTTAACTTGTCTTCATGGTATTGATCGTCGGCATCTAGCTGCGCAATGTACTTAGCTTTTGAGTGGTTGATGCCAAAATTACGAGCAATAGCACCCGATGCTTTTCCGTCTATTGTCAGCCAAGTAATTCTAAGCGGAGAATCAACAGATTCTATTATCGTGTTATATTCTGTATAACATCCATTCAAAACGACGATAACAGAAAAATCTTTATATGTTTGTTTTTCTAAAGATTTAATAGCGCGCAACAGCATGTCATGATGACCTTTGGTCGGTAGATATGCTGGCATGATTACGTCAATCATTTTGATCTCCTTAGTATGTGTTCTGGAATATTAATATTTCCCATACCCATAGAATGCTCGTACTTTGCAGCTGGATTTGCAGGATTAAACTTTATGCCTAGTTGGTCACGTACATCTCTTTCCAATTCATCTCTCGCCGTAACCAAATCTTTTGCACTTATATGATCAGTCCAAACGTATGAAACGTATCCTCCGTCCGGGTCGCCTTTGTAATAGTCAAGTTCTGATAAGTAGTCAATGCTAGACTGATACAGCTTGTCACCAGTCAAGTCTGATGTATATACGTATGTTCCGTCTTTTCTTTTTACGGCGTCATCAAAATATGGTGACCCTGGATAAGTTGTAATTATTGTGCAATCAAACTCCTCTGGCTCAACGTCGAGCAGCCACTGTTTTGTGTTTTGAATTGTTTCATAGCTTTCTCCAGCGTGGCCTATTGACATCAGTGCCTTGACCTTCAAATTATGTTTTTTGGCAATCTCAACTGCGTGTGTGTTGTCTTCTTTCTTTGCCATTTTTTTAATATTTTTTAAGATACGCTCATCGCCTGACTCAAATCCCGTAAGTAACCATCGGAAGCCGGCTCTATACATTGCAGCTGCTTGCTCCTCTTTAAATAGTTCGGCTTTGACAAACCCACGTAGTCGAAATTCTTCTCCGAGATCCATTTGTAAATCGGTTATTTTATTTAGCAGCTCAATTAAACCCTTGTTTACGTTTAACTCATCATCGTAAAACATAAAACCGGTGTATCCGTAGTTATGATAAAGATGCTTCATTTCTTCGATTATTGAATCTGAACTTCTTTGTCTAATTTTTCTTAAAAATGGCGAGTTTCTCCCAGAGCAAAACGAGCACTTGAAAGGACAGCCAAGTTGAGCGATTAAACTAGTTGATTTTTTGCCTTCAATTGCATACTTGTATGACTCAACGTCAACTAGATGACGCGCTGGTAATGGCAGGTCAGAAAAATCTTGATTTGACAGAAAATATTTGGATTTTCTATCATCTGCATCGATAATCCCCTTGTCAATTTCTAACGCTTCAAATATAGATAGTTCACCATCACCGCAAACTAGTACATCAAACAAGTTAATTAAATTACTAATTTCAACCGACGCTCGATCAGACTTGTCTAGTCCTCTCTTTGCCTCTCTTTTAGCGGCAGTATGCATTAAAGTAACATGCGGGCCGCCAAGTATTACTTTAGAATCTGTCATGCAAAGCTTTATTTGTCGCGATACATTAACAGCAAAGGGCACTTGTGGAGTTGTGGCTGTGATACCAAATGTAACACCGGACCTTGATTTGCAATAATCAGTGATAACATCTATATAATTGTCAATACCGGAGAGGTCCAGAAAATCTACTTTATGCCCGCGGGCTTCTAATGATGATGCGACCTTTAAAATGCCCAAATGCATAAATACGCGTTCATCAAGAAGAAATGGCGAAGGTGGAGTTATTAGGCAAATTGTCATGTGTCTCTCTCAAATCGATTTTATATGCTCATAGACTTGTTGGCATCTATTTTTATAAGTATGGTCCCTTAATGTACGCTTATACCCGTTTTGAGCAATTTGTTGTCTCGCAGCATGATCAGAAGTCAACCACTGACAGACTCCAATCATTTCTTTTAGTGACCTATATATCATAATGTCACTATCGAAATTGTACATTTTTTCTAACCCTGGAGTAACGTTTGTAATTAGCGGTACATTACATGCTGTTGTTTCGACTGTTCTCATGTTGATGTCGTTTGATATTGTTTTGTTAAAACCAATCTTAAATCGATTTGTAAGATCTACCATTTCTTGGCCTAGCACGTTTGTAAAACTTTGAAGACCAACACACTGATGCAACAATTTTGTTATTTGCGGTCGATCGGCGATCATTGAACCGACAAAACCTATTTCGATGTCTTTCGAAAGATCCATCGGCTTGAACCAGCGCGTGTCGACAGCGGTTGGCCACCACATGTGATGCTCGGCAAAATCTTTAAAATGCTCGATATACGGCAGTTGAGCATTTAAATGCAAATTGATTCCAGATTTTTGACAGAATTTTAAATGATTTTGCAGTTCCATGTGACTGTCGATCGACCAAAACACTTTATATTTTTTTATGCTAGATAGATCTGGAAGCCATCCATCATCATAATTTTCAAGACAAAATATAACATCGTAATCCTTTTGAAATTGCTCAAATGGAATATGAAACGTGTCATGACCTTTGCCCCAACAAGCTGTTTCTGCGCCAAGCTGTTCGAACCAATATGCCAGCGAATGGCATTCGCGCATGTGCCTATTAGCGTCGTTTCTACCGTTTTCTTGAATGATTAATATTTTCACGATTTCACCATCATCTCAGCCAAATTTGCTTCTAACCTTGCTAAAAATTCTGAATACTGCTGTTTTTTGCAAAAAAGTAAATTTCCACCGGTTTGTACTATCGGAACATAATTTTTCTCTTTCATAAACTTTGTTATAAAATCTTTGCCCATAGAAAACTCAATGCAAAATAACTCAACTGCATAATCATCCCATGGCCAATTATTTAATATTTTCATTTCAGAAGCCTCAGCATCGATATCAACAAATTCTATTTTCTTTGGGCAATTAAATTTTTCAAGTAATTCTGATGGTCTAATAACATCAACTAGATACTGATCAGTAAATGAACCCTGTGATTTCCACCACTCGTCATTCCGTATGCTTTCATATTGTTCATCTTCAATAGTGGAAATTTGAGAATCCCCTTTTTCTTTCCAAACATAGAAGTTTGATTCTCCATTGTAGTCTGAAACTGCTCCTGCAAATACGTGCACGTTTGGATTATCTGAGTTGTTCTTGTTTAACGTAGATAAAAAATGCTTGCAAGGTTCAACTAATATTCCACTCCAGCCACTATCGATCAAGTTGAGCGTATTCGAATATCTAATACCGTCAGCAGCGCCGATGTCTATAAAGTACCCCGCAGGATTGCCTGAAAATAACGCATGCAAGATTTTACATTCACCGTACTGACTTGTCTGTTTATACTTCATTGTTTTGTCTCTCGATTGCGGCTTTTAAGAGCTGCTGATGTTCTACCACTGTTTCTTCGTTTTCGTTCCATACTTGGCCAACAAATTCTAATCCGTTTCTCGGACTGGGAAATGGAATTTTTGCAAAAAACGGATCGTGAGTAAAGGTTGTATATGCTACCCGGGGCCAAATGACTTGTCTTAGAAAGTTTTGGTCAACTTGCCAAAAGTCGCCTTTCTCATAGGAATTCATAAGCTGTATCATGTCTTGCAGTATAGGTTTTTTTGCTCCCCACATACCGCCTAGTATTTCAGTATTATGTTCAGGATGATCTCTCATGACATGAAACAGTTTGTCTGACTGTAACCATTGATTCACTGCTAAAGCTTCTCTGTTGGTTAACCTGGAGTCTGTATCGCGTGACAACATTACTTCAACGTCAGGCTCAGCTATAGCAGCAAAACGCCAAAACATTCCAGACCAGTTGCCTTCTTCTGGCATAAGGGTTACTTCGGTACCTAAATCGAGAAGTTGAGATGTTATATCATCTGGTACTGATGTTCCACAGTAAAACCTAGCAATCCAGCCTGGATATATTTTTTTGATTTGCTCTGCGTTTCTGATTGCGCCTATTGTGTATTTTGGGTCCTTTCCCCAGAGACTATAACATATTAGCTTTTTCATTGGTTTCAATCTCCTCGTATATCTCGAAATCTTTGGCGTAAATTCTTTTTATTTGATCTACTATACTTTCTTCATGAGTAGGTTTCTCATAATCGTGGTCCTTGACATGCGGCTTGGTGGTTGTTTTTGCAGCTCGTCTCCATTCTTGATCCGGTAAATCATCAACAAAACCAAACAAATTATTAAAAGAATAAAGCTTTATGTTGTCTGATTTATCAAAATAAAAACACTGAGGTGCAATGTGTGCATTAACAGCGACCGGATCTGCATATATTTCTGGCATATCGCGAATATCATGTGGGTTGTGGGCCCACTCCTTTTCATTCCAAAGTGGAGAATTCTCTTTTAAATTTTCAATGTAATCTAAAAACCTAGGAAATGTAATTACGTGGCCATACATTTCATAACCTTTCCATGCCGAATATACTCTATCTATGGGGTTTCTTATATGTGCAAAAGCAAACCAAGTTTTGTTTTCATCATAATTGTTTTTTGCCAAGTGATATGTCGAATGGCCTGAACCTTGGAACCACCATCCGCGATGGCGTTGATCAATAAAATGGTCGGAAGGGCCACACAGCTCGAGCAAATAATTACTTACAGACCTACCGCCGTTTTTTGCAATGTGGGTGAAACATATTTTTTTCTGTGAATCTACGTATGACATTATTTAAATCCATTGTTTTTTCTTTCTATGTATGTTTTATGATCATCGGAATCTAGTTTTCCGTTTTTTTGCCATAAACTGTCATGACCACATGAGCCTTGAGACGTGTACTCGGGCAAAAAAGATGCAAACTTTTCGTACGTTTCTTTGTCTTGCATTACTATATCCGGATGTAAATGCCTAATGATGACCTGATCTATAAACACTTGCTTATCCAACGCTGTTGCTACTTCTGTGAATTCAGCATCACACCAAAAGCTCTTATAGTCTGGATGATATATGTAGCCAAATCGATCATAGTATTTTCGGCCGAGTATGCAAAGTGTATTTAAGTCTCTACGCCAACCATCAAAGAACCAAAGCACACCGTCCGTATCTGGAAAATGTTTTATCATTTTCTGCCTAATAATGTCATCGAAGCCGGGGACTTCCGGGATCATATCATCACTTATTAAGACCAGTATGTCCCAGTCGTCGTTTGGAATATCAGCATTAATTGCCTCGATTTTCGTTGAGCTATTCCCAAAGACATGTTTGCATTTAGGAATCTGATTCATGAAATCAATAACGTTTTCATCGTTCATTTTTTTGTCGTCTTCATCGACTGTAACGATAAAATTAAAATCTGATGTGCGATCCATCAACCTGTAATATTCGTTAATACATTTTGAAAACTTTAGAGGTCGATCTCTAGTTGGATATTTATATAGTATTTTCATTTAAACACCTACGCTCTTTGCAAATTGTGCTATTTTATTTCCTACCGCAACCGGGCTAGCAAAATTTTGCCACCATATCCCAGTTAATGATTTTAAGTCATGCTTATGGGTTTCTATATAATCGTACACCGATTTAAAATTGTCAAAATCACATGGTACGTACGGTAAATCATTATAATACCAGGTATCCGGAAGTATATCATGAACTATAATACATCCGGCCATGGCCGCTTCAAAAAGCCTATAAGTCTCTGGGCTTTGGCCAGAAAATACAAAAGCTGATTCTATCCTTGACATAAAATTTGAATATATTTTAGGCTTTAAGCTATAGCTAATTTTTTTATTATCGCTATCGACGTCAGATTGAACAAATGGTCCAAACCCCCTATAAAACACCCAATCATACGGACTGTCATCGAAAGCTTTGTCAATAGCTTTAATCTTATCATTTCGAAACTGAGTCCACTGCCCAATAAAACCACCAGGCTCCCGGTGATTAAATGTTGGAACTGGATTAAAATCGTTACAATAGCCAAGTGGTATCGTAATAATATTATCACTTTCTTTTTCAACAATAAATTTTTCACGTCCGTTTTGATCTAAAAACGTTTCATACGTTTGACCGGTTTCATTCCCGTCTGTGATGTTTAACATTCTAGGATAATTTTTTACTATCATTTTAACTCTAGAATCAGATAAATAGTGTTCGACTGATTCATGATTTTCGTTGCCACATATCATCAGAACAAAGGCGTCACATTTTATGTCACCTAAACCCTTGTATTTGTTTTTGTTACAAAAATTAATTTGATAGACTGGCAAATTAAGGCCATGAGTCTTCGCAACGCAGAAAACATTTGTCAGATACTGGTTGTTAACATTAGCTCTGTCAGAGTAAAACATGTCTACCTATTATCTGAGTTCTTGATTTGTACTAGTATTTCGTCGATAAAGATACGGCTTTTCTAAAAGTACCGACGTGTTTGTGACTGCTGTACAACGAAAATTAAAGTCAGAATCCTCAGAAAGAAGAGTGCGTAATCCCATGCCAGGAGGGTTAAATCTTAGCCCATAATCCCAAATACGTTTGTAGAACATGGCTGAAACTCCTGCTGTCTCAAAATCACCGGTAAAATAATGGTTAATACTAGGGTGATTGTAACCACCAGTTACGAGCTTTTGTACATCGGCTGGTGGAATCATTTTTACTTTTGACGCATCGATACGATCATGAAGTCTTGAATTTACGTCCTCTTCATTCCAACAGTGGTGAAACCCACATAAGTTGTGCTGAGTTTTTGAAGTGAGCATTGTCATCAACTGCAAATGTATTCTATCTACCAATGAAACATCGTCAGCATCATGGGCAGTACAAACATGCGCATCGGTCGTTCTTATTGCTTCGTTGAGCGCATGCCACTTACCATAATTTTTCTCGAGATCTATAAATCGAATTCTTTTATCATTTTTTTGAAGCCGGTTTATTAGCTCTGTTACTTTATCAATGTCTTTAGATCCATCATCAACAACGCAAATATCAAGGTTTTGATATGTCTGATCTTGAATAGATTTTATTGATTGTTCTAAATATTTACTGTGATTATAGTTGCATATTGTTACTAAAACTTTAAGCTGTTTATCAGTCATTCATTATCTCTGGATGTGCCACGTCTAAATTAAGATGGGGTGTAGGAGAATTAAAATCGATTTTTTTATGAAAAATCCATCCGCCCATTTCTTTTTCCATTTTTGTAGCTAGATTTGATATATCTTCATCAGTTACTTCATTCCACGGTTTATCAAAAAACATGTTGTTTTCTGCCGTATCTTCACGCTTGACATTGTATAGACTTTCCCAGTGTCTTTGCCAAAAACCTCTATATGTCTTTATCTTTCGTTCTAGATCAAACCAGGAATAATGAAACACACCTGGGACTTTTTTAACCATGTTATTAAACAAAGCTTCGTAATTTTTCTTGGCTTCTAAGTCACCATCAAATGCGCTTAAGCGTAATTGATGCATCTCAGGCGTGTAAAAAGATGCATGTTGAATAGGCTCATACGTATTAGCGTCGATGTAGTCGCACCCATCCGTTCCTTGCTCTGCGTAAAGTTCACCATTATCGTCTTGTCGTCTTAGATGCTTAGGTATACCATGTGTAATATTTGGCTTATTTCGTGAAAAACGCCACTTCCATGGGTTAACATCCATTCGGACTTTACCTTTGTCTCCCCAATATTCGACAACCGGCAAAGATATTAAATCGACAAATGCCGGAAACTGTGGTGCTAATTTCAAAATCATGGCATAATGATCTTCATGTACGATTTCATCAACATCCTGTTGCCAGCAGTACTTTTGGGTACACTGTGCTCGAGCCCTTGCTTTTTGAAGTCCGTCTTCAACTGCAGATCTTGGTTTATTCCAGTCAACAACATGCTGGTAAACATTGATTTTTTTGTTCTCTTCCGCCAGTTTAAGCAATGTTTCCCAAGTACCATCATCGGATCCGCCGTCCATCACTACAATCTCAGCACAAAACGGTAACATTGACTTAATTGACTTTACGAATGGATAGCCCTGCGATTCGCAATTGTATGTAGTTGTATAGCCAGAGATACGAGGGAACAGATCCATGTCATCAATAGTGTTGACCCAGAAATGTTGAGATCTTCCCGTCATGTAGTCCCATATTTCCTCATCTGTTCCGCCCGTAAAAGGAAACTCTGATGCATGTTGTACGTTTTCGTTAACGATTGTTTGTTTACCCATTAACTGAGCTTCTAGGACCATTCTGGGACATGTATCTCCACCGAGAGGCATATAGACTAAGCCGGCAGATTCTGAAAGCTTTTGCAAAAACTCGGCATATGGTATGTTCCATAGCACTTCATAATCTAAATTATTATTTTTACAGTACTCTATTGAAGCCTCTTTACCTTTAATCCAAGAGTCAGATCCTAAAACTATGTACTTACCATTGTTACTAGCTTTTCTTCTTAATTCTGCTAGCGCAGCAAATGTATGGTCTGAAAAAACAGAAGATAAAATAATCTGTCTAGAACCTTCGGCGGGGTCACCCAAGAATGGGAATCTTTCTTCGTATCGCCTAAATTGCTTTTCTGACATCCAGTATACTGTTTTGGCGCCGTGCTTAAATGCTGATACTATTTTCCCATGAGGAGAGTCGTTGCAATCACATTCACTTCCAGTTTCGTTTTTATGCTTCTCTATCGATCGGTATTTGCAAAATTTGTAATCATATTCTATAATGGAATATTTGCAATTTCTTACAAAAGCTGGAATAAGGTTAGGATTCAGTCCAGCATAATTACCGAAAATCCAATATTTTTGATAGCCTGTCTCAATTGTTTTTTCTGTAACGTTAGATGAGTGGATTTTAAAAACCTTAACGTGCTCTGGAGCTGAGTCTATGATTGCTTTAGTTGTGAGTTCTGCGCCTCCAACGTAATCCTCTGCAAAAGCGTCAGACACAAACACTACGTTGCAATCTGCCGGCACTATGATTTCTTTTTGCTTTTCTTCGAAAACGCTTGTATTGAACATGTTATTTATACTCCTGTTTTACTGTAACAAGTAATTCATACCATATTGTATCAATAAAACAGGGATGTATAAAATTTAATTAACCGCAATGGAAAGTGCAGGATGTCAAATACTTTTTGTAAGTTTGGCCATTATGTTCGATAACTGCGGAGACCGAATCCCAGTCAATTGCTTCTGTACACTTTGCAACTGTTTTAGATCTCATAATGTCATCAGGCTGCAATCTTCCGTAACCAGCGATCTCAGACGATTCAATCAAATCCCCATTTGTTATATTTCCAGCTATGTTTGTTACCCAGATTGCACCTTCGCCCAGTGACATAACAGACAGATGTTCATGATTAGATGCCATTGGATTGTTTGTCGAAAGCGCTGGGAAGCATCCTGGTCTTAGTCCGCCCAAATTTGGATTAGGTATTTTATCATCATTCTCGTCATATATATCGAGCGCATTGTCCTTTGCAGTTACACCAAAAACAGTTGATGATCCGTTTGATGCGCATATTCTAGTATATGGCAGCATATTATGGTAGTTATTTGTCGGATCCTTAACCCAAGGAATTCCAGTCGACTCAACAATCATTCCAGGTATTAGATCATCAGAGGAAAGTGTTGCAGTATCATGGAATCCGGTAAACGTCGTAGACACTGTACTGGTACCGTCGCCGTCGCCGTTGACTGCGTATACCTGGCCAGAGGCTGAGCCGATAGCTCTTATTATAGTACCTCCAGGATTCACTACACCGGTAAATTTCATCAGCAACATATCGCATCCGGAAGATGTACTTCCGTTATTAAACTCAACTACGTAGCCTGTTGTAGTATCTTCAACGTCAAGCCTAACGGTCGGATCGTGTGATCCAATCGCAACGTCACCGGTGAAATCTTCAATCTGCATGAATTGAGTACCGTCATGCGTAAACTTGATGTCTCCGGATGCTTCGATAGTTAGGTTACCGGTAGTGTCGATAGTACTTGTCTGTGGCAAAAATATATCACCGTAAATAGTTGATGACTGGTCAGAACCAATTAATAGAGCGTCTGTTAGTGTGCTACTACCATTTGGAACTGTTTGGAATAATATCTTTCCTGGGGAGTCTGTTGTATCACCGAGAGATCCATGAGCATCCGCGGCTTTCACTTGTATACGCGCAGCTGCAGATGCAGCGGTATCGTAACCAAAGAAGGTAAGCGATCCAATTGTGTCATCTGTGCTTAATGCTGATTGTGATGATTCATTGCCACGAGCCTTATAAAAATTAACAGTCGCTGTCGAAGAAGCACTGTCTGAATATCTATATAGATTCAATCCACCGTTTCCATTAACCTCGGAGAAACCGTCAGTACCGGTGTCGTTTACCTGCAAAGAGCCGCCATCCAACGGAGTATGTAATAAACTTCCGAGGTCTGATCCATCGATTGTTAACGCCGTAAACTCAGTAGTATTATCATCGACTTTGAAAATAATATCAGAATCAGTTCCAGTAGTTTCTAGCGTTAGATTTCCAGAAGCAACACTCAATGTACCGTTTCCATGCAATCTTGTGTTTGCAGTCCCGTTAACGTATAGATCGAGTACACCGTCGTCTTCACCGTTTTCGTGATGTAGTTTTATAATTGTATCTGAGCTTTGAGAATCTTTAATCTGAACTGCAGTCTCGTCAGCGTTTGCTCCCTTAATCTCAAGCGTAGTCGTTGGACCGTCTATACCAATACCTACTCTATCCGTGCCGCCATCAACAAAAAACATGTGTGTTTCGGCGTTAGATTCAACCCTGAAGTCAATGTCGCTGCTGTCATCGTTGATAACAATTTCTTTCTGACTAGAAGATGGGTTTTTACACTTCAAGAAGTTAATGCCTGCGGGAAGTAGTTCAATATTTCTTCCAGAGTCGCCATTTACAGCTATTAAAGTGGTTGCTTCGTCTGTACTACCTATACCTTTTGCCAACTTAATAGAGGCAGGATTGGAACCTGGCCCTGAACGTGTAAACTCAACAATTCCGCTGAAAGAAGCGTTGTTGTCTATGGCACCAGATCCGTCGAAGGATATTGCTATATTTCCACCTGAATCCTTAATATCATCGCCGCCGATTTGAAGATCGCCATTACCTATTGTAACGTTACCTGATGCGTCTATCTCAAAATCATTTACAGATTCGAACGTTGCATCAGTATTAATGGCAAACACATCTTGATCGTCGTCAATACCCATGATTGATTTTAGTGTAGAATGACCAAACACAATAGATCGATCGGCGCCATCAGCATCTGGACCAACAACCAAGTTCGAACCGGTGATGGTGAGGTTACCTATTGACGTCTCTCCTAGGCCGTTGAATGTGATCACAGTGTGATCCCCGGAATCCTTTATATCGTTGCCATAAACGAATAAGTCGTTACCAACAACAACATCTCCCGCTTCAGTTACTTCAAATATGTCGCTTGATGTGTTTTGAACCAATAGTCTTTGGGACGTTTCATTGTTATCGTTATCTAGGACAAAAGTAAGATTTCCGTCGGATTTAATGTTTAAGTCACCGGTGGGTGGTCCAAAAATATTACCGCCGGCGACAGTAAGATCCAACGAAACGGTTGTGTTTGCGCTGCCGTCTGCACTGATAAACACTGCACCACTATTATCTCTTAAATCATTACCACGGATACGTACGTCACCAAAAACATCTAGAGCGTAACCTGGATCAACACCGATACCAACCTTTCCATCATGAGTAATACGCATTCTTTCAGTAAGAGCATCATCCCCGGTATTTGGGTTTGTAGCAAATGTCAAGTTTGTAGCGTGATTTGCGGCCGTGGTACTAGCCGACGTGTCTCTTTCGGCTCTAATTGCAGCGCCAATAGAATCAGCGTCGACTTCTGTCGACACATCGAAACCTATTCCGGCAAAGGCATTTGTTTGTACTGATCTGTTGTTTAGGAAGATGTTAAAGTTACTAATTTCGTTTGTTGCTGCAGCCTGAGTATTATCAGCTAGGGGAGCTTCAAATATAGCACTTGGATTTGCATTGATAGCATTACCCACCGCAACTTTTTGTGAATTAATTCTAATCGATTCGTTTCCAGATGCATCTTGTATCGACGGTGTTTTTATTGCAGTCGTTGCTTCTATAACGTTAAAACTAGTTTCACCAAGATATGTTGCTGAACCTGAGAACACAACTGCTCCGCCAAACACGGCCGCGGTCTTTCCGTATGCAGCAGTATCAGATCTTAAACCACCAGAAACATATAACAAAACATCAGATCCGATGTTTTCAGTATAGAAGCTAGCACCCTGAGTTCCAGCAATCGCAAACGATGCTGAGGTTGCGGCTTTAGAGTTATTTGAACCACCGTGTACGCCATTTATAAATGCACCTTCGCCCGGAACGGTTGCTAGTTCTGATAATGTTTTTACTGTGTTGTTGCCATCATCAAATTTTAGATTATTGCCGTCTCTAAATATCCTTGTGTTATCGTTTCCAAAAGTAAAGGAGTCAGGCCCAGATAAAGAACCAGAGACGTGCACATCGCCACCGAAGAGTGATGTTGCCCGGACTGTGGTACCTTGAGTGGCGACAGAACCAGAGACATAAAATGCGACGTCCAAACCTGCTGATTCTGTTGGTGTACCGTCAGCTCCAGGGGTGAGTAAAATCTGATTTGTCGTAATGTCGACATCTGTTGCACCATTAGTAACCAGTCTTATACGGTCAGTGTTATACTGAATATAAGTATTAAGATCTGATTTGTGTTTTATAAACGTAGGAATAATTAAATCAGCAGTATTACCAAGGGTTACGTCTCCTTCCAAAGTTGATGTTCCCTCGACAGCAACGTTGCCCTTTAGTTGTATGGATGCATTGTCTGAACTGTTTCCAATAGCTATAGTGTCAGCGGTATTAACGGTTAGTGACTTACCAATTGCAATTGCATCAGATTCCGAAGCTGTGTTCCCGCGACCCATAGTGACGGAATAATTTCCACTGGATGTATTTTGATAACCACCAATCGCGGAAGCATACTGGCCGGAAGCTGTTGCATCGTCACCTCCAATCGCTAGTGAGTGAATCCCTGTAGCGTCTGTTTGGTTTGTCGTGCTTGTACCCATTGCTATAGAGTTGTTTCCACTAGCAACAGCGTTATTACCTATCGCAACGGCATTTGTCCCGGTGGCATTTGGAGGAGTTGTGAATGTACCGTTTTCATTGTAGGACAACAATTTTATTGGATTATGACTACCATCAAGTAATGAACCGCTTACTACAACGTCGCCTCCGAATACAGCGACACCTTCGGTACCGACACCTCCGATGGTACCCGAAACAAACAGATGCATGTCCTGTTTTACGCCGACGTCATCCCCTATGGTCACATAATCCATTTCGGCATTAGTGTAGATTGCCTTTTGCAGATTGTCTGTTTCGACCCTAAAATCCATTGTAGCATCACCAGTTTCGTTGATAACCACTTCTGAATTCGAACCGTCCTCAATAACGTCAATCGCATTTACATTTCCTGCAGTTACAGTCACTCTATCGGTATTAAATGTAATTTTTGTGTCTGTATCGCCACCAGCATGTGCAATATCAGCTGCGACATTTACGGTATTGTCAAACTGAACAACACCTGTAAAAACTGATCCAGTCAGATGTGCAACTACACTATCGTCGGTCGCGACGTTATCACCAACGATTTTAAGGCCAGTTCCCGTAGAGACAGCAAGAGCAGATCCACCTCCACCGCTTAGACCGTCACCCGCTGCTGAAGCGGCTATTCGCAAATTGTCCGATCCGTCATCTTCTAGGCCAGTACCAGCAAAATCATTGGGTTCAACGTTTATTGTTACGGAACCTCCGAGGCTGACGCCACCTCCTCCTTTTAGTCCGTCACCAGCCGTGACAGTCACTTCGTTACTTGTTAAAGCTAGCTGACTTGATGTGTTTGATAATCCAGATCCTGCAATTGCCGTTACAAGAGAATCGATTGTGCCCTTTTTAGTTACATTGTCTGAGTCAATGAACGCAATTGAATCTGCTTGGTTAATTGCTGCGGATGTGGCTAGCGAGTTGAGATCGACTTTTAAATTTTCTGAACCGTCATCGGACAATCCGTCACCAGCAAAATCAGAAACGTCAACAGCAAAAACACCGTTTGTGGCCTGTATTCCGTCTCCGGCCTGGGCTGTCGCAACCGCACTTATTGTCTGTTTTTTCGTTGCGTTCGAATCATCTGCATCAATAAATACAATACTATCATTTGTTAGATTGATCGTTCCAGCGCCAGAATCGTTCAGGTCTACTGCGACCACTCCATCCGTCGCTTCTAAACCGGTGCCGGCAAGCTTAAGTGCAACGTTTGCAAGTGTAATTTTTTTAGATTCGTTATTTACGGCATTAATATCTGCTACTGCGAATAAATCACCAGAAGCTATAGTTGCCTGCGTAAGAGATCCGGTGAGATTGTTAATATCTAGATTAAAAGACGTATTTGTCGCAGTCGCGACTTGCTCTCCCAAACCGTTAGCGGCCACATAAACCTTAGGAGTTAACTCTGTTTCTGCGTAATTTCCGGATGATTTAAGGCCTAAATATAAAGATCCAGTCGATATAAACAACGAACCTGAATTGTTACCAACCGACTCTAGCAATCTTGCCTGTCCAGCATCTTGGCCGGCGGCACCTTGGTCTCCGAATACGATTGCGCCAGATAGAAAAAGATCGGATTTTTGAGAATAATCAACTTCTAAAACTTGTTTTTCAGCGTATAGAGTACCCGATATAACAACGTCACCGCCGAATAAAATCTTGTCACTGTGTAGCGTTTGGGCCTGATCTGAGTCGTTTTTTGCACCAGATACAAACATCCAGACATCTTTTCCTACTGACGTCAGCAAATCTGCATGAACGCCTCCATCTAGATTGGTTGCAGCCGATGCTGAATAAATTAGCAAACTCGGGGTAGTTCCTACAGCGGATCCCGATACTATGACCTGAGTCGTACGCAATTGTTTGATTCTAAAATCTTTTGACATTAAAAAACTCCTTTCGTTATTCAGCCATTACGAACCAAATAACTCTTCCATAAAATTCTGCGCTAGTTGATATATTAAACTGATTTGTTGAGTTGGTAACAAGATGTGCTGATATCTGTATATTACCAAGATTTCTGGTAGGTATATCTGTCTCAGTATTAGCCGAAGCGCCTAAAGGCTGGTTTTCATACACCATTATGTTTATTCTGCCTGCGTTTGATGCAGTCTGCAACGTAACCGTCTGTATTGTCTCGCCTGTGAAATCAACAAACCCGGTTTCTAGATATCCCTGTATATTGCCAATTGTCATGGCTCAATCTCCACAATTTGTAAATCTATGGCTCCATCGAAAGCTGCAGATATCTCAATTGTTACTGATGATGTGGTAAGTGATGTTATTTTTACTAGTACCATATCACCATTGGTTGATCTAATTCCATGAGTTACATTAGGCAGCTGGGCATACTGTTGCGTAAACGTGTATGTTTGACTGGTAGTACCAGAAGCTTCAGTAAATTGCAATGACGTAGATTCAAAAGTTAATCCCTTGTTTGTTTGTTTTACAAGCACAGGCTTGAATCGATGTGCTGGATATATTTTTTTAAACCTTTGTTTATCAACACTTTTAAAAGCGGTACCAGCCATTTTATTTCTCCTTTACAGAATCATACCCGCGGCAGATGCCAAATCAGATCTTTGACCTTTTGACAGATTGACGTGAGCAGCCAATTTTGAATTACGAAACTTGTCTATAACTATGCTCAAACCCGAAGACTGTCTGTCAATATATGGCGTATCGATTTGATCGATGTCCCCTAGTAATACTATTTTTGATCCCGATCCTATACGCGTAATAATAGTTTTGAGCTCATGTATTGTTGCGTTTTGTGCTTCGTCAACCAATACTAGAGAATTTGTGAAAGTACGACCTCTGATATATGGAATAGGAGCAACTTCAATTTCGCCATTGTCTATCATCATTTTAAAATATGATATATCCTTAAATGCATGACGTACGTTATCTAGTATGGGCATTAGCCATGGCTGCATTTTGTCTTCCATGCTACCAGGTAAATATCCTAAATCACGACCAACAGGCTGCAACGTCCGAGTAATTACTAATCTGTCATAATTGTCTGAAAAGTTAGCAAATTCTTCTGGTATTTTGATACCACCTACGCCGCGATTGCTGTTTTGTAACTTGTATAATCCAGCCATAAGTGCCAAAAAAGTCTTTCCGGAACCTGCCAAGCCAGTTAATGTTACAAGTGAAATGCTTGGATCAAGTAAGGCCTCTATTGCAAAACGTTGCTCTGAATTTCTTGGCTCTACACTTATAAAGCCGTTCATTTCATAGTTTAGTTTTTTAATACTAGAACCTTTGTTGATTCCCAAAAAAGATTGACCTGATCCAGAGTTGGATTTTGCAATCACAAAACAATTTTCCTCTATTTTTTGATCGGCTTCACAGTCAATCTTCACACTTCCCTCTGAGTAAAACTCATCGATAACAGTCGAATCTACCTCTATCTCTCTATAGCCACGCAACGATTTTACGTCGGATTCAATGTGGTCTTTAAAATAATCTTCAGCAACGACACCCACAGCATCACATTTTACACGAAGATTTATGTCTTTAGTGATAACTAAGACGACCTTGTTTGGATGCATTTCTTTTAAGTATTTTGCGCATGCGATTATTTGATTGTCTGTGTAGCTTGTGTCTAGACCTTCCGGAATAAAAGACTTTAATGATTTTGTAACAAATTTATATCTAATGTCGTTTTCTGGGGAGATGCTCCATGCCGCAGAATCTTTTTCAGAGTCTCTGAGTGCATCTAAGTATCTATTTACATATCGCGCGGATTCTCCAAGGAGTCCACTTTTTTCTTTGAACTTATCGAGTTCTTCCAGAATGCAAAGTGGTAGTACAATGTCGTTACCATTAAACTGATGAATTGCTAGCTTATCATAAAGCATAACTGATGTATCAACAACGAATATTTTTCTACTCATTTTTTTCCTCGTACAAATTGTTTTTCCTGGTTACAATTAATATTGTATCCGGAGGTTTGAATGGATAAAGTCTTAAATAACAAAACATGCTTCAAAGAGCATTTGAATAATAATAAATCATGCCAAAACAAGTCTTGTCGACAGTGGATGGCATGTAAACAGTTTAATAATTGTACGATCATTGCGTCTCGAGAAGGTCCTAGGACTTTGCAGCAGATAGGTGATTTATGTGGTTTAACTAGAATGCGCATTTGCCAAATTGAAAAATCTGCTCTTAAAAAAATACGAGAGTACGTATTCAAGATCGATTGTTAGTATTAATAATTATGCTGTAAAAACTAAAAATGGAGATCAAAGATCTCCATTTATTTGCAAAGACTAAAAACTTAGTCTTACTTAGTTTTTTTTGCCTTGTCTAATTCGACAGTAAGCTTAACTAAATCTGCAGCTTGCGTTTTAAGCAATCTTAGGCCTTTGCGTGCACGCACGCCGGCGGATGCATTTCCGTTTGCGTTTTTATGTACATCTAAATCGATAGATTCCATAAGAACTTTTAGCTCTTGCCATTTTTCAATTACTGGATTACTCATGGTTCATCTCCTGTTGTTATAAGACCAGTTGTTTTGTTGTTTGTTGTGTTTGTTAACTTTGTTACCAACTTTGTAATATCTTTCATGTCGTCAACTTTTTCCAGCTCTAAAGCCAATAAATAAATCATGTGATAAATTTGGTTCTGGTTGATTCCATAATCCAAAATTACCTGTATAATTTCTCTAGCTTTTGATCTGTCTTCAATCTCTAATTCGTCATTTTTATTTAATCTTTTCATGTCTCAACCTTGCCAGAATATGGCCTTATAGAGTACACTGCGTAATCTTTCATATCCAGTATTTTTCCGGAAATTACACCATTCTCTTCGTTCCTATCTAAAACTATACTACTTGGGAACTTATTATGCTGTAAAACAAAAAGCACATTTTCCCACGTAGCGATATCGCAGTTGTATGTTGACAACATTCTATTTAGAGAATCCGGCATCATTATTTTCACATCATCAATATCCATAACTGCCCCTGTTTCTTGGCCTGGAAGTATTTCAGATTTACCTATATCGAACACGTTGTGAACTACACCACAGTTGTTGCATTTTGCATGCTTTGGTACTACAGTATCACCATCATCAATTGTACTGAATACAACAAATTTATGCCATGGCGGATTTTTTGCGCTTCTGTATTGCGGTAAAACGCAATGACATTCTATAAGATGCTTGTACCCTTCCACTGTATTATCTATTTGTTGAGTCGTGTAAATTGCTCGTGGCCATTGGCTTGATGTACATCAATAAGATTACTCAACAAACTTAGAAATCTGTCTTTTTCATTGTCCTCAATGTTTACCGTACCCTGCGTAAATGCTGTATTTACATCTTGAATAAGATTGGTTTTAAAAACTGCAGATACTTCACGATATGTTTTTACAGCGTTTTCTTTTGCTGTCTGTTCTTTTGTTTTTGGCATTTTTTATACTCCTTGTTATAATTATTGCTCATAAGTTATTATTCAATGTTTTTTATCACAGTAAACAATAAAGCCACCTATTTTTTCTGTCAGCGTTCTAAAAGTATTCTGCAGTTCGGTTGCTTTTTTGTAAATGTCATAAGGTAATTTTTCTAATTTTCCGTTTCTTTTTACGACAATTGTCTTCCTACAATAGCTGTTGTACTGAGCAATTGCAATATCTACTTCATTTTTTATTCGCCAGGATTCTTGTGATTTTGCAATTTTCACATACAAAGTTTTGTCTGATAATGCCGATATTCTTCTGGTTATAATTTCAACACTGTCATGATTTGACCAGTCGACCTTACTCAATTTTGTTTTTAAGTCATTGATTAATCTTTTTGGATCACAGGTCGGTCTGGCTGTTACTTTTTTTCCGTGGTTAACAAACTGCAACAGTGAACCAAATTTTTCTGTTAAATCTGAAGACAGTGAATCACCAAACATTTGCGATACAGGAATGGCACCGGACACCGCAGCGAGATCTGCGTGTGAATTAATATTGTAAACGCTGTCACCATATACGTAGGGCATAACCCTCAGTTTTTTGCTGTTCCAATTAACTGATAAGGTGTTGATTACTTCTTCTGGAAAAGATCTTGCTAACAGAAGAAGCACCGTGTTGTTTTCATGACAGTGAGTAAGAAGTTTATTTATTTCAGAAACTGAAGCTGGTGCGCCTTCAATAATGCATACTTTAACAAAATCAAATTTTATATTTTTTACATTTGACTGAGCCGCAAATCTATGGTCTATCGTAATGTTTATTTCGCATCCTTCACTGAGCTTAATCTCTGTTGACGCGATGGGTTCTTCAGTGATATGAATACGCCCAGTAGTACCCATTAAATCAACTATCGATTGAAATATACGCTGGGCTTCCCGATTTTGAATCTTTGACTTTGTAAGACTGGCAGCTTCGCCGGAACTTATTCGACACACTCTTTCGTTGTTATAAGAGTCGGCTGATACAATCATATCAGCCAACAATACTTCTGTTCCGGGTGAGTATTTTCTTGCGCAAAGCAGTGTATCAAGAATGATGTTTCTTTTTGCATAGTCCAGACTTGAATCGGACTCTAGGGAACGTATGTAATTAAAAACATCGTTCTTGAAAAACACGTTTTGTGATGAGTATATTCCAGAAGTGGAAAGCTTTTTTATATCATGAACTATGTTTTCGAAATCATTTGATTTGGTCGCTGACCAAACCATCTTGTTTTTTGTCACCATAATCCACCAGTGTGCTTGCTAATCTGCTGATTACCGCAATTGTAAGCGTTAAAACGGACAATCCCCATGAGACGTTGTACATACAAAAACTATATGCAAGTAAAAACTCAGGCATGCCTATCGTAATTTTAGTCATTAGGAATCTCTCCAAAGATTATTAGATGCATAACGTAGAATCTCTTCGGCACTATGTTCGTTGTATCCGTATTCTTCAATAAGTGTTTCTACCATATCGCTATACTTTTTCTTTTGGTCGTCATCACGTGATTTTGATTTAGTAACAATTCTAGCCATATCTTTTACCGAGTTTATAAGGTATGCTTCGATTGCTTCTTTCAACGGCTCATATGAAGTATAATCGACTTTTTCGCCGTGCCTGATTTTTGCAAACATGTAAGCTGTCACATCAGATCTAAATCCTTGACGAGAAGATCCAGTGATGCCGATTACTTCTTCAATTGATTTCATAAACTTTTCATCGACGTTTCTTTCTTCGCCCGTAACATCATCTCTTATTTTTCTCTTAGTCGTATAGGCTTCTGCATTGTCAAGATAAGTGTCAAAAAGTGACTGAGCTTGTTCCTCATACGCAGTGATAAATGCCTTTGCAATCTCTGTTTCTAGGATGCGAAGATATTCTTCTCTGACAATCTTCTGAATGATTTCAAGGCAGTGCTCACGGAAGTCATTATCAACTATCTGCTCTTTTACCATTTTAGTGAGCGATTTCATCACGCCGATAGGAGTAACACATTGCTTAGAATGATCAGTTAACGCGTGGTCAATTGCCTTTGATATAAATCTTGTAGAGATGCCGGTCATCCCTTCGTCTCGGACTTCCTCTTTCAGATCCATTATATCAATTTTCTTTACTCTACCCTTTTCAATCACGTCTTCGCCGTTGTAGATTTTCATCTTTGTTAGCAAGTCACATTTTCCGGTTGACTTAAGTCGCGACATGACGGAAAACATTGCAGCCACTTTGATAGTATGCGGAGCTATATGCGCTTTGAAGTCTGACTTTGAAAGTATTTTTTCGTAAATTTTTACTTCTTGGTCAAGCTCTAACACGTATGGGACGTTGATCTTAACAACACGATCCAGGATTGCCTCGTTGGTATGCTCTGACTTAAATCGATTCCATTCGCTTTCATTACAGTGAGCCAGGATAACACCATCAAAGAAGACCATATCATGCTTACCCGGAGCAGGAACGCGTTTTTCCTGCGTTGCCGTAATAATAGTGTGTAAAAACTCGATCTCATTCTTGAATACCTCAATCAGTTCAACTAGTCCCCGATTCCCAACGTTAAAGGCACCGGTTAGATTAAGCACACGAGGATCGTCCTCAGAGAACTTATCAAGTTTAGATATGTCTTCACTTCCAATTAACACAGAGACGTCTTGAGAATTTGCATCCATAGGTGGAACAGAGGCAATGCCGCGGCGCCCTCTTTGAGAAAAAGTCGACTGGACTACATCGAAGTTCTCGTATTTGCCACTATATTCATTTAGGAGATTCCATCTTGCAACAGGAGATATGTCTCCATCGATCTTTACACTCAACAGATCTTCAAACTGCTTTCGAAGAGACCTTGGCAACAATTGTAGTGGTTCTCCTCGCTGCGGATCATTTTTTAGATGGTAGTAAGATAAACCATCCAGCGCTGACTTGATATGTTCTGTCAAAGCAGACTTACCCGCTCCAACCGGTCCCATCAGCAAAAGCACTTGTCGTGACTCTTCACCGCGTAAGGAAGCTCCTTTAAGAAAACGCATAATCTTTTCAATGACCGATTCCATTCCAAAGAATTCTTTGTCGAAGTATTCATATACTCTAACAGCCTCGTTATCGAAAATTTTTCGTTTACGTGGATCTTCATCTGAAATTTCTCGTACTCCCTGGCTTCTTATAGCATCATACAATCTTTTATGCGCATGCTTTGCGATGTCTGGGTTTTCACGAACTAGCTCTAGATATTCCAGAAACGTTCCCTCGAACTTCTTGTCCTTTGATTTTTTTCTTTGTTTTTTAATAATATCTAAAAAATTAGACGACATTATTTGCTCCCTTAAATTTCGTATGGTGCTTCGTCAAGCATTGTTATTAATCTTACATCAGATTGCCACAGATGTTTACAATGTTCTAAAACATGTTCAGCATACTGAATCTGTAGGTCACGTCCGTCGTGTTCATGGTGTAGTATTAGTGTATTGTCTTTTTCGATCGATTCTACATAAATTACCGGAATTGAGTTCGAACCAATCTGGTTTATTAAATTGTTTTTAACCGTTTTCCAACCATCATAGTCTGATACTTCGTCGACAACTAAATCATTAATATCGTTTTTAGAATATGAAAATAGATTAAGTTCTTCGCAATCTTCTTGTGTCAGATATTGTCTTATAAAAGACTCATCATTATGGACTTCACGGGCAATAAAACATTCCTTCAGGCCGTGTCTTTCTTCTATTTTGTTAAACAAATGAAAGCCCAAATGATAAGGGTTGATTCTTCCAACGTGTGGTCTTACAACTTGATTATGAGATTTTAAAAAAGGAATGTGATACTTTTGCGGTAAATTCAGTTCATGTACGATTTTGTAATGCCAGAAACATGCCCAACCTTCATTCATAACTTTTGTTCTTATTTGCGGCATAAAATAATAAGCTTCATCACGAACAATTGATATGATATCCCTTTTCCACTCTGGCAAGTCTGTTGCAAAATCTAGCACGAACCCTAATATATCATACTCTTTGTATGGTGGCTTTTCTAGTTCTGCTTTTTTGTTTACTATTTTATCAGCTTCGTACTCTTCCTTAAGAGAAACAACGTCTTTGGGGTGCCTAGGTACCTGATATGAAAGAGCTTGGCAGGCATCTATCACTTTTTCGACTTTTTCAATACCGATCCATGGATCTTCGACATATTTTTGAATTCTCTTTTTTGCGTTTCTCATTCTCGGTACAACTGTATCAGCTCGGGTAAATCCAAACATTCGATTTTTTTTGAAAAAATCACTGTGGCCAACGCAGTGAGCCATAATCAATATCTGTAAATATAGTGGATTCTCACGCATTAAGTAAGAAATGCAAGGATCAGAATTTATAATCAACTCATAAGGCAATCCAGTCACACCATGCTGGTACTGTGAATGTTGTATCTCAAAAGATTTACCAAATGACCAGTGGCCATAATGTGTCGGCATGCCGTGGTATGACATGTTGCCAATCATTTCATAATAATCGCATGTTTCATACGTTATTGGATACCAATCTAAACCATGGTCCTTTGCTATTTTACAAATCTCTTCATCCCATTTTTCAAGATCACGTAGATTCCAATCGCTCATTTTTTCATTCCTCAACCTTTATCAAATTATATAATGGATAGTATACAAACTCACCATGCAGTGTATAAACGCAAACAACTAATGTGTTCTCTTCTTTTTCAATAATACACCATTTTCCTTTTGAAAAACTTAACTTCTCGTATCTAAAATATCTCCATTCTGGAGAATCTAAAACCACTCCAATTATTTTTGTCTCATCATCCGGAATGGGTTTGTTTCTGTAATACCATCCAAATCTTACTAATGTCGATTCTTTAACTGGATGTTTTTCCAAAAAACTCTTTGAAGGCCGGCCAGACGTCTTTTTTTGAATTGATGAATGCTGATTTGACTGAATGTATTTTGTCATAGAGCGCTCCTAGAGAGTTGTCGGATTTGAGCCAAGCAACCGTTTCCATCGGATCAATTTCGCAATAGCCGTACAATTGACATATGTCTGCTATTTTTAGCGTCAGCTCTAAGGTTTTGTCGTTATCGGACGACCAATTATCTCCGTCTGAACAATGGAAAGCATATATGTTCCATGCTGATGGATCATATCTTTTATTGATTGCCTCTAAAACATATTCCAAGGTAGGAGATACCATAGTACCACCGCCAGTACCTCTGTTGAAAAACTTGTCCTCATCTACCTCATAGGGTCTAGTATCATGTGCTATAAAGACTAGATCCGTTTTTTCATACTTCGATCTTATAAAATGATATAGCAAGAAGAAGAAACTCCTTGCCAAATATTTCTTGTCCTTTGACATGAATCCGGATACATCCATAATAAAAAATATTACAGCGTTTGAGATATTCTTCTCGGTTTTTGTAATGTGCTTGTATCTCAGATCAGATTCGATAAATGAAAACGGCTCATCTGGGTCTATGCTAGACGCGCGCTCTGCCGCTTTCTTTCTTCGTATGCGCTGCTTTGCTGTTTCTTTTTTCGAAAGTCTAGGTCTTATGCCCTGCGGTCTGTATCCTTTACGCTTCCACTTTTCAGCAACGATTTGTTTTAATGATTTTTTCTCTAGCTCTGGCAACTCTAGATCAGCAAACAGGTAATCTGCCAATTCCTCTAGTGTGACTTCAACGTCATAATATTCCTGCCCGGGCTGATTTCCAGGTTTGTCACCTTGGCCTTGCTGCTGTTTTTTCTGTCCTTTCTTTAAAACTTGGCCTTTTTTGACGTCATGTTCGCCACCGGCACCTGTTCCGGAATTGTTCGAACCATATACAAACTTATATTCCTTAATACCGCGAACAGGAATTTTTATTTTTTTCTTCCCATCCTGTCCTATAATAGACTCTTCTGCGACAATGTCGTGTATACCATCCTTAATGGCTTCTTCTATTTTTTTCTTATGACGCCGCCTATCAGACGCAGATCGATCTGCAACTGTTTTGTGATGCGAAAATACACTTGACATTTTTACTCCATTAATATATACTCATAATTATATATCGCAATGGGTAAATATATAAAATTAATTTGATAAGTAATCTCTTGCCCACGCGATAGCCGGCCTCAGATAATCATAGGCTTGGTTTTCTAATAGGTCTGGCGCTACATATAAAGCCATCTGATGCTCTACAATGCCAGTTTCTGGGTTAGGCTGTATTCTTGCCTGTTTCTCGCTGTGTGCCAAATAGATTGTCAGACCTTCGTAGCTAGTATAAGGGTAATTCTTTTTTGGAAGTATTATGCCTGTTTCCTCTTTTAATTCCCTCAAGGCTGCAGCAAGGGTATCTTCACCCGGGTCTATTGTGCCTTTAGGAATGTCGAATATTCCGTCATGATTAACCTGCATTTCACGCGGCCCAACTAATCCAAGAAACTTTATTGTTTTGTCTCTGGTAGAGTATATGATAAAACCTGCACCGGCCATATTATTAGTTTATTTCACCGAAAATCATTTTAGCATGTGGCTTTGGTGGCATGCCGAGCATTCGTACATACCATCCATCATACATGCCAGGCGTCCGTACCGTCTCATCTTCTGGTTTGTAATCTGCCGATGATTTTCTTCTTGCGCCTTCTGCCTCGAGGCGTGAGTTTTTATCCTGAAAATCCGGATGACCTTGATCGTGTGGATGTACTCCAAACCATTGAATCTTTTTTCTACTTCCGAGTAACTCTTGAACTTTTTCTGGATCTAAAATAGCTTTTACACCAGCGGTCATTGCAACACCAGCTGCGGGACCACTCATTTCTGCAAAATGCCGGCCGTCCTTGAGTCGCGCGACCGTATCAGCCTTAGAGTATAAACCTGCTTCTCGACTTAGATCCGTTGCGCTTAAAGATAACTTCATGTATCCAGCCTTTGGTTTCATTCCGCGGATTACGTCTGGATGTGGATCATCATCAATGTCCCAAACTAGAAACTCCGAGTAGTCGTTTCTAGCTGGATCTCTTAGGTGGTCCGGCTCTTGGATATCTGCGTTTGGTTGATCGAGGCCCTTTCTATATGAATCATCAATTGGTTTGAAAACTTCGTCTCGCAATGCGCTGTTAGCAAGGTCATGCAAATCATTGAAGATATTCATCTCTTTATTTTTTGCATATCCAGGCAGCTTTTCTAATGCCGGCGGCGGCTGTGGGATTTGTGACACAAATTCTAAAACTAGGCCTCTAATAACCCTTCTTAATCTTCTTTCATTCAATCTCATAGTTGCTCTCTGTTGATTAATAAACGCTGTAGATAATTATGGGTCTTCCTTTTTCTTATCCCAAATAAATGAAAACAAATAAAACAAAATAGTTAGGCATGTATGCAATACCAATGCAAAGTATGCTGACTTAATTATTGATCCGATGTGAATCCAAGTTATAAAAGTTGTTGACATAATAGAAACTAGTTTCCAAGCTAGTATTTTTTTAAACAACTCCTCTTTGTGATACATTTTTACCTCTTGTAATCGTCAGCTAATCTTTTAACGTCTTGCAAATGTGGTGTACTAACCTCGATCAATACTGTTGGCTTACCTAAACTTTCTTTCTCAAGAGAGCCGAATCTGTGTATTTGCCCTGGTTTAACGTGATACGATGCACCCTCGCCCAGAACGATGTAGCTATTATCATCTTCAGATGTCCATAGCGCTAGCTGTCCAGATAAAACGTATATAGTTTCTTCTTTCGTTTCGTGATATTGTAGGCTCAATCGATGGCCAGAGTTTATATGTAGTATTTTTCCAACATAATCTTTTGTTTCCGCCCAAATAACTTCATGGCCCCATGGTTTTTCAACTTTTCGTGTCATTTTTTCTCCAATTAATATTTATGACTCCGTCTTTAACTAACACACCCGAAAATGGTATTTCAAAAAATGCACATATTTCCTGGCATTGTTCTATGTATTCTACTGAATCTTCATATATTGTAACGTGCATTGGTTCAAAAGTATTAATAAGTGAACGAAAACAGTTTCGCTTATCAGGGCTGCCGGAACAGTGCATTGTTATTTTATTTATAGGAATGTAAAAATCACTCATCCACTTTTTTGGCCCAATAAGATTGTCTCTTCCCGTAACTAAAGCAACCACGTAATGATCACGTGAGGCGTAATGCTTTAATTTTTCGACAGTACTCGTGATTGGTTTGCCGTTTTTTGGATACTTTTGAAATTCTTCAAAATTCATTTCCCAATCAGACTTATTTTTTTCATACTCGCCAGTTGATCTCCATTTCGAATATTCGGTTGGAGACATTTCTATAGTCTGACCTGTTCGATTATTTTCAATATATACTTTTGCGCTCGGATTGTGGCACAACGTTTCATCAAAATCAAATATAATTAAATGTTTATCATAATGCTCGAAATAATCAATTGATTTATTCATTGTTGGTACCAAGAAACTTGTTTGCTCTTTCAATCAGCTCTGAGCTACTCTGTATTTTTCCGCCTTTACCAACGCCAGTAATGATCTCGCAACCCACTTTTTCGCATATACTCCACTCGGGTATCGTCGACGCGTCAAATCTATCTCCTCCCTTTGTAAAAAATGTGGGCTTTAGAATTTCGATCGCACCACAAACAGTTTGGTCACCGTCTGTTTCCCAAGGCACGACAAAGTCGACTCCCTCGATGGCATCGATTATTTCCATTCTTTCTTCAAGAGGCATAAAAGCATAGCCTTTTTTTCTAATAAGGAACGAATCGGCATTAACAACAACCACAACTAATCCTTTCATCTGCCAAGGGTGGATGTCTTTATTAGAAGCCAAGGCATACGTTCCGGCGATGCATCGGACATGGCCAACGTGCATTGGATCAAATCCTCCGGAGGTCATATATATCGGTCTTTGGTTACTGTTTTCGCTAAGATATGTCCTTAGTGTACTTATGTTTGAAACTATAGCCATCGTTTACTCCTTTATGACTTTTGAGATTATTGTTGCAATGTTTTTGAAATAATCGTAGTCAGCACCCTTTCGAGTTGTCATTGCGGCAGTTCCAATTCGAATGCCAGACGTCTCTATAACCGACCTTGGATCATTTGGAACAGTGTTTTTGTTACACACTATACCATGCTTTTGCTCAAGTTCATTGGCAACATCCTTTCCGGTTTTATCTCCCGTATGGATTAGGATTATGTGAGAGTCCGTACCGTTTGTCGACATTTGAATTCCATTCGAATGAAAAGTATGTACCATGACTTTGGCGTTATCGATGACCGTCTGAGCATATTCTTTAAATGCCGGTTGGGATGCCTCAAAAAATGCTTGCGCTTTCCCAGCTATTTGATTCATAAGAGGACCGCCCTGAGTGCCAGGAAAAACAGCTGAGTTTATTTTTCTTCGATAGTCTGGATTATTCCACAGTATCATTCCACCACGTGCCCCACGTAGAGTCTTATGTGTTGTCGATGTTACAAAATCAGCATACGGCACTGGATTAGGATAAACGTTGCCGGCTATGAGACCACTGTAGTGTGCCATATCAACCAAAAGGTATGCGCCGACTTCATCAGCAATGTGTCGAAAAGCTAGCCAATCGATCTGTCGGGGATATGCTGATGCGCCGGCAACAATTAATCTTGGCTGAACTTCTTTCGCTGTTTTTCTTATGATATCATAGTCTAGCCAACCTAGGTTTCCAACGTTATAGAAGTGTGCATCAAACCACTGGCCAGATAAATTTGCTCCAGATCCATGGGATAAATGTCCACCAGCGGTTAAGTCCATTCCAAGCGTTCTGTCGCCCGGTTTCAAAAACGCTTTGTATATTGCCAAGTTTGCATTGGCCCCGGAGTGAGGCTGTACATTTGCAAATTTGCATCCGTATAAATTTTTAAGCAATCCATTTGCATACTTTTCTAGCTCATCATAGTTTTCGCAGCCGTTATAATACCGTCTTCCAGGATACCCTTCAGCATACTTGTTCGTAAACTTCGAACCAACGAAGCGGCGAACTTGATCAGATGAAAAATTCTCTGATGCTATAAAGTTATGCATTTCGTGCTGTCTGTTTGATTCATTTTGAAGAATTTTTAACAGTTTTTTGTCTAATTCTTGACTTTTTTTCATGATTACCTCAACGCTTTTCTAAAATCTTCTGGGAACACATCCTTGTTTTTTGTAAAGAAATAATCCCACCCTGCATCAAGAATATACGTGATGGCATGATCTTCTTCGTTACGCACTGACCGTCCTACAGATTGTACAATTACTTTTGCTGTCTGTAAAGGATACCACCATTTCCATTTATTCATTCTCTTCTTCACTAGTTTATCACCTAAGTATGGATATGGTATCTTGCATATGATTTGAAATCTACTAGCATCTCCCTTGAGATCGACACCCTCTGTCATGGATGGAGACAACAACACCGTTGGTCTAGTATCTGCTTGGTGGTATGCCAAAACCTTGTCACGATCTGTTGAATCATGACTTAATAGACGCTTTGACCTTATATTGTCTTTTAAATACCGTGCTATTTTATATGAATGACAATGTATGATTCCTTTCTCGTCTTTGTGCTGCTCAAGTATTGATTTAACAGCTTCAGCCATTTTAGGCAGATTAGCATCAATATCTTTTGCACCCATTTTTGCAATCGGGAATGCGTGAATTGGACGCTTTTCGATATCGAAAGGGCTTGGAATGTGTATAAAAGCAGCCTCCTTTTCGTCGATACCTAGAACTTTGCAGAATGCCGACTTATTCATAATTGTCGCCGACATCAGAAATATTTTATCAGCTCTTCTAAACAATAGATCGTTTGTAAAAGGCGCAATGTCAATCGGTTTAAACTCAAACTTTTTACCATTTGGATTATCAACAATGTTCATGACCCAATTATCCTTATCGTAAAGCTGGATAAATCTGTCTAATTTCGACCAATGGCCATCAATGGCAGCCCACTTTTTTTGCAAGGCCACAAATTCGTCTAGTCTGTTTTTTAGGCCAGTGTTTTCAAGTGTTCTTGCCATTTGGCTACGAACTGCAGTCAATTTTGGCATGTAAGTCGACTTTATCCAACTATAAACTTGAAATTGCGTGCGAAGATTGTTCGGTTTTAATTTCAGCATCTTTTTTGCAAAGTATTCAGTAACTGAAACCTCGACAAACTTTGACATTTCTAGCTCTATATTGTGACACTCATCGATTACCATAATTTTTCTTGGTGGCAAGTTTCCTGCAAGGTTTATTTCTGTTAGAAAATATGGAAAGTTAGTAACTCCATGCTCACCTGCAATAAACTTATTTTTATCAACCACATAGTGGCAGCCGCCGGTACAAGACTTTCGAAAGTTTGGATCTTTGCTCGCTGATAACTCTCGTCTAGCTTCGCTGCATGACTTGCTTTTATAATACTGACACCTATAATTGCTTGAAGACTTAAGCGATAGCATTCCCTTCGACTTAAAATCTCTCATGTATTGTTCTTGTAGGATTTTCTGAGTTGTCAAATAATATGCACTGGGACTAAATACAGCGTCGTGTGGGTTGGCTGCCTGAAGTACTGCTTGCGCAACTGTAAATCCAATTGCGCTTTTTCCAACACCGGTACCAGCCTCAACAATAACGAATCTTTTATCATTGTCAAATGCGTCAAGCGAAAAATCTATTGCTCTAATTTGCTCTGGTCGTGGTTGATTATAGGGAAAGTATGTTTTCCATGATTTGGTCATATTTGCTCCTGTTTGTACATGTACATTATATACATGACTAACAGGTTTTACATTCACGGTTTCTATTTGTTCATTTTTTCTCTATAGTTTCTGATCGCTTCCTTAATCGCATCTTCTGCAAGGACGGAACAGTGAATTTTCTGTGGTGGCAATTCCAGATCCGCTGCAATATCTACATTTTTTATTTGAGAGGCATGCTCTAGAGATTTTCCTTTTACAAGTGTCGTCACCAATGATGATGATGCGATAGCTGATCCACAACCGAACGTCTTGAACTTTGCATCCTCTATAATTCCTTCATCATTGATTTTTAGCTGCAGCTGCATAACATCACCGCATGCCGGTGCGCCCACTACGGCTGTACCAACAGATGGATCGTTCCTGTCAAGTGACCCAACGTTTTTTGGGTTGTTAAAATGCTCTTGTACCTTATCACTGTATCTCATATGTCACCAAATATAACTATTGCCTAATATGGCCTTACGCCTGATTTTAATGCTATCTCGCATATGTGTTCTAACCTTTCAATGTGCTCATAAGCGTCCCACGGATTCTGTGCAATTGCGCATACTCCATGATTTGCTTGGGCTACAATATCAAACTCTATGTTCTCGTTTTTAAAGCCGGTCATTGCATGAAATGTAGCATTTGCTAGCTCAGGCGAAGTTACCGGTAGTACAGGTACTGTAGGACCAACCCTAGTGTATCTAGAAACCTCAGGAAACTCAGCTGATAGTGCTTGCATGTCCCAGCCAGCAAAACATGCCGCAATAATGTTTGTGGGATGCAGGTGAACTATGGCTTGTGTTTTGTTTCTGTTGAGAAGCTGCAGCTTATGATGCATTTCTAATTCTCCAGACGGAAGTGCTCCGTTTGGTACTAAAAGCTCGCTGCCCTTCATCTTAATTTTTATGATATGTTCTGGATGGATGATGGTTTTTCTCCAGCCTGAGGGAGTGATATAAAGCGTGCTTTTACCTGATCGACGAACAGATATGTTTCCATCTCTCGTAGTTATCCAACCTTTCTCATATGCCCGGCGCATAACGTCGCCCATTGCAGTTAACATTGTTTCTCCTCGTTTATAATTTTTAAGCCTGGTGTAAAAGTTTCGTGGCAGTCAAGATAAAATATCTCATTGCCTACAAGAAACTTGATTTGACAATATGGAATCTTATCATCATAACAAATGTCATATATTATACCAAATGCGATATCGTCCTCATCTAAAAATATATATTGTTGCTCTACACAGCCAGATTCTGTTACGATGTATGTATATAACGTCAGATCTGGTGTAACAAGAACTAAATCACCTATTTCATATTCATTTCTCATTTGGTATCTATACCGTAACGGATGCCAAGTCATTTTGCGTCCCACCATTTATCTTCATTTTTCATGTGCTCAAAGCAAATTAGTTTAACTTTTGAATCGACAACTAATTCTGTTTTTTGTTTTCCACAAACTTTGCACAACAATCTAGACTTTTCACAGACGTTGGCTATGTGGTCCTGTACAGCTTTAATCTTGTAGTAATCTGGCCAACCTAAAGCCTTTTGATCCTCTTGCCACTCATGGATCCGATTGACATAATGCTCGACATAGATTGTTAATAAACCGAATTTTAGTTTGATTTGAGAAAACCCGATAAACGTTTTGTTTTGTATGTTGTAATTCTCAATCCACTCAACTAGTTCATCAAACAATTCAACGTAGCCAGGTGGTACTGTAATCTCAATACAATGCGCGAACAATGGATTGTTTTTATATTTTTCTATATTTTCGTTGTATGCACTAATCATCTTTTCTATACACTGTTTTTATAAATGATAATGGTATTTTTGAAATTGTACCATCCTCTTTCATTACTTCGAGCATGGTTCTTTTTAAATGAGTTGATGGTGCTGGATTTGTCCAATAAGCCCTTACAACTAACGCATATTTACATTTGGCCATTGACTCAAAAGATTCATGAATCTCAACAAGATCGCCATCGACAATTCCTAGTAGGTCGCCTTTCGGTAGTTTATTTTGTTTCATTAAAGATAATTTCGTCAATTATTCGAATAGTTTCTTCAGGTCCAGTAGTTGAATAACCGTTACCATTGCCACGATTTTTCGCGTGTATATACGCCTCGTAATCGTTACCGACATACGGCTGACAACGATCACCCACGAAATAAATAGTGTCCTCATCATTAAAGTTCCTGAAAGCGTATGTCTTGTCCCATCCTTCTGGGTATATATCGAAGCTAGTTTCTCCACCAAGCTTAACAACGACGTTCTCTAGATCGTGGTTATTCAAGGCTTGGCGTGTGATTCTTAACCACTGCTTTCTAATTTCCTGTTTTCGATCTTTAAAACACCATTGTGCTCGGTTTGCGGCAGTTGCCGATCGTCCTATTGGACACCAGTTTATCATTGATCCTCGATACACTATATAGTTACCAGCTAAAGAGATATCGTAAAAAGTCGCAATAGAGTTTTGCAAACTACACAAAAGAGAGTTTAACTTTTTAAACTGTTGATCACCTATTTCCTGCCACATGTCTCTTTCGTATACTGCTTGAAATTTGTTGTTATACATTTTATAGTATTTTGTACCATTACATGGCAGATAGTGAACTCGTGACGCGTTGACCGGTCCGAGACCAAGCATTAAATCGCACTGTTCTTTAAGATATTCCATGTCACTACCCGTAACAATACCTATTTCAAATCCATGTCTTTGCAGCTCATCAAGTTTACGGCACATTTCGATTGTCATTTTCTTTCTTGCAGGAGTTAAAGTGCCATCCATGTCAAACAAAACAATTTTTTTCATTGGTATCCTCAGTTTTAAATATCATACTTAATTTTATACGGGTGTACAAGTTTTCATATTTCTTTGGGGAGAGACATTATGAATGTAAATGAAACAATAAAAAAAATACTGCTGCTTATGATAATCGTTTTTTCGGTTTCATGTTGTGGATATGCAAAACATAAAGTCGATCTTAACTACGGCGCTTCTTTCAAAAACGTGAAAGACAGCGTCTTTTTTATTTATCGATCCGACTTTATGGTAGAAAACAATGAGCCGCTGCTGCTTTCTCAATCATCTGGTACTGGCACAGCTGTGTCTTCAAATAAAAACTACTCCGATGTCTTAACGGCCGGCCATGTTTGTATTGACTACTATTTTAATTTACCTGATACTCAATATGTCTATCAGCTATTTGACTTTGATGGTAACGAACACGATGCAGATTTAATTGCCGTAGACTTTGAATCCGATCTTTGTCTTCTCAGGATATATACACAGGCGAAAGCCATTTCTGTCAGCAACGAAAGGCTTGAATCTGGAGACTACGTACAGTACTCTGGTTATCCAATGGGTTTATACATGCCGGAAAATTTACATCATTTCACCGGCTTTTATTCTGGAACAGACAAAGCTGGGTTTTCAATGTTTAGTCTAGCTGTAACTGGCGGTAGCTCTGGAAGCTCTGTAATAAACAGTGACGGAGAAATCGTTGGAGTGATTTCATCCGTCACAGAGGATTTTGCTCATTTGGTACTTGGACCTGGTGTTGAAAAGATCAAAACCTTTCTTTTTCTAAGTTCAACTTGTGAAAAATACTGCATTCAAAAGGATTGATCTAAAAGGCAACTGTTATTGGTTGCCTTGCATTTTGATTTCAAAGTCACGTCCAGGTTTTGCAAACTGTAACTCGCCGTTCGGTACAATCACCCAACCTCTTTTCAGTTTGTTGTGGCCGGTCGTGGCGGGGGCAAAACCATCAGTTAGAACCAGATAGCCATCAAATCTTTTTGCATTTTTGTTGGCATGGTTTTGTACGCATTGAAAATCAGTTCCACCGCATCTTGTTCTGTTCAGGCTGACAGCCGAACGCTGCTTGATAGTTCTCTCAGATGCCTCATCAACACTAGTGTCAAAGTTGAATAACGTAAACTCAACTCGGCTTGCAAGGCTTTCCAGCTCACCGGACAACATTTCTAAGTCGCTGTCAGAAACAGAACCTGATTGATCCAGATAAACAGCGATCGATGCCCTGTAGTTTCGACGAGTACCTGGATGAATAGCAGGATACTTACGATTCAGTCGGCGCACTGAAGATGTTCTGTCAGCTCTTCTTGTCATACCGCAGAACTGTTTGAGCACTGACTGCCATGGGATTTCTTTTGAAATCATTTTTCTCAACTCTTGCTGCATCTCTGTACTAACAGAACCCCACTTATTAGATTGGTTGCATTTGTTGACGCCGTCTTCGATTGCCTTTTGAACGGTTGCCTTTACAGCGTCACGCTGCTCGTCAGTTAGCTCATCCCAGCCTTCATGCGAATCCATAGAACCTTCAGCACCGGCACCTGGGACAACTGTTACCGGGTTGCCGTCAGCATCGATCAGATTACCGTCTTCATCGATCATAACGTCGCCATCGGCTAGAGCCTCACTAAGTGATTTGCCGCCCATAGCCTCGGAAGATTCGATCGCTTGTTTGACGTCTTCGTCATCCATTAGCTGCGCAAAGTACCATTCAGAATATTCAAACTTTGGAAAACTTGCAATCTTGGCCGAAATCATTTCGTAACGCTCAGCGGCCTTTGGACCCATTTGTTGCTTTTGTTCAGGAGTGAGTGCAGAGAATGCTTTACCTGGAATAAGTCCGCCTTCAGGCAGCTCGTTTTCATCAATCAATGAGTTGATTGCAAGATCAGTTGCATAATTCCAGATGATGTGCGGCTTGTGTCGCCTCTTTGTTGTATGCTGATAGATTAAGTGATAACACTCGTGCTTAAGCAAACCAATAATCTGAGCATTTGTTAGGCCGGCCATGAACTTTGGATTGTACCAAAGATGCATTTCGCCGTCTTGAATAAACACGCCGGCTGTTGGAATGCGATCTGTGGATTTTTTCTTCATAATTCTAAAAATCTCTGCAAAGAATGGCTCTTTCCACATAAGACGAATAATATACTCATCAAGTTTGAAATTGCTGACTTCTTCAGCAGAAACTTCTCGCGAGACTAATGCCTCATTTCCGGTTTCTTTCTTTGACATATTCACTCCTTTTTGCTAGGTACATACTTAATTTATCCACTTTTTCTACGTCTTTCACAGATTTTACGAATTTATTTACATTTTTTGTAAGTGTACGAGGACTCACCTCGTCAATACTTCCGTCATAATGAACACAAATCAAATCCCAATCAGGGTTTTGAGGTGATCGTCGGACGATCTCAACAACAATACCAAATTGCTGCGTTGATTTCACCATGACTAAATCACCTTTGTATATTCTGTCCATATGTATTCTCCAATAAACACAATGGGGGAGGACTAGCCTCCCCCATCCAACTTAGTTGAGTTGTCGGCTTTTCTTAACAGCTTCAACGATTTTTTGACCGATGAGTTTGTGCATAACCTGAATGTTTGCGATGTTCTGAGATTCAGTGATTTTGTTCCACTGGTCAACCATCATTTCACCAGGCAATGCTTCCATGAAGTCAGCAACGTTACGAGCCTGCTTTTTAGTCCACTGATTTGTTTTTGAGTGTTCTGATACTTTCGCAATGACACTGTTCATCATTGACACTTGAGCATCTTTGATGACTTCTTTTGTAACCTTACCATCTAGAACATCTTCTGCAGAGATTTGGCGAGCATAGTTTTCCATGAAAGCGCAAAATGCAATAGCGGCTTCTGTACCAACCATACCCATAGACAATGCATATATCCCATCAGGCCGCGGCGCGCCGGCAACCGATGTTGGACTCATATTCATGTGAGTCAATGCTTGATTGAGACGGTCCCAAGATGCAGGGTTTGGACAGACTGTACCAGGCTCAACAGTTGAAGGATCAACACGGAGATGAGCAGGATTTTGGCGAATAAAGTCCATCATCACTGGGTCGATGTCATTGTTACCGGCCCAAGACAGCCAGTCTTCAGTAGATGGCTCGATGTCAGCTACCCAAAATCGACGAAGAAGAGCGGGGTCCATTTCGTTGACGTCGTATTCAGAACCGAAGTTGATGGCAGCAATAACTCGAGTATCTGGATGCAAACGGTATGGCTTACCATTCTTATCGTTACCGAGCTCGCGGTCAAGAACAATCTGGAAGAATGCTTGTTGAACACCTGGAAGAGAGCGATTCAACTCGTCAAGCATAAGAACAACTGGTTCGTTGCAAGCGCGGACAAACCAAGATGGCATACAGAACGTCATGATACCAGACTCTTTCATTGACTCGATGTCGGGATAGCCGCCAACGTCACCTTCAGACATTGTAGAACCGCGGACATCGATGAACGGGAGGCCATGGTGATCGGCGATCTGTTTTGCTAGATGTGATTTACCAACACCAGTTGGTCCTCGCATCAGAACTGCAATAGAGGCCGGAAGATTTGGAGCAACTACATTGAAAGTTGCAATAGTGATCGGGTTTTTTGCTGACATATTGTCTCCTAGAGGTTAGCTGTAAGATTTCTTCTTACATATATAATTTATCTTGTTGTTATACAGGTTACACGGTTTTTAGATATTTTATTCACAAACATTTACAGCTTTAGCCGGCCAAACTTCAACAGTTGAACCAACGAGAACTGTGACTTTATGACATTTAGTGATACGTTTTGGAGTACCAGATGGATAACGTTCATGGACATAATCCTCTGTTTCTAGCACAAGTCCAAACTTTTCACCGGCATGGTCTTCACCTTCTCTTATGATCTGTGGTCGACTTCGCCATGTGACCATGTCACCTTCACTGATGAAGTTTTGTCTGACGATGTGAGTTACCTCATCAACTGACTCTGATCTGACGATAGAATCTAATTCACGGCTAGCCTGTCTCATTTGATGCATTTTTTCTTTTCTAGCACGAATCTTCTCAGATCGCCATTCTTGACTTGGACGAATGTCAGCTGAATTAGTGTCAGATACACATTCTTCAGCCGACTCTTCTTGCTTGATGTTTTTGATGGCTTCACGTATTTCACTTCTAGAAATGCCGGCCAAACGTTTTCTTCTTGCCATGGTAACTCCATTTTTGCTATAACTTGATTGTTACATATATAATTTAGCCTGCTCGTAAAGGTTATACACAAAATTTCAAATTAAATCCAGTCTATATCGTCATCATCAGAATCGTTTTTCGGCTTCGGCTTCGGCTTTTTGGCAGCTGCTTTTGGTGCATCATCTTCTGGAAATTCTTCTTTATCGTATTCATTAGGTTTTATGTATTTTGAAAAATCGATTGTCGACTTATATCTTGGCTTTGAAAATCCCGGCGAATCATCTGGATCGCTCATGAGTATCTTACTAGGCATGCCAGTGACGAACGCCTTAAACATGTCGAGCAGCTCCTGCTCAATTGTAAGATTAGATGCCTCAGGTTCTCCAAGCCAGTCCAAACACATAACCCATCCTCTATCTTTCTGCCACTTCTCTAAATAGCCAGAAATAGAGTAACCAGAAAGATCGGATGATGCGTATTCATCGGCATCCGGATTTTTGCCAAACGCAGCTAAGAAATCGCTAGCCGACATTTTGGTAATTCTAATTCGCACTCTGCCTGTTTCCACTTTGCCTAAATAAGACAAAGAATATCCCCACATTGATTCAAACGTTTTTGAATCCTCCGAAGACCCGGTCGACACCTCGTAAAGTTTCTTAACAGTATATTCCGCACTTACGCCATTTAGTGACATATTTCCTCCATTATAAAAGTACATTTCATTATAATGGCCGTGCTTAAACTTTACAGGCTAAAATGCTCTTTTAGAACAGTTCTTACCATTAATCGTATTTTACTTTCATTCATGGTCTTTCTTGTTATGCGATCGACTTGCATTCTTGCCCAATGATTCGCAGATGCTTCGTCATTAAAGATTCTCATGTGCGTTGATAGCTTTGGGTTACTTATGCATTTTACTTCAGCTGACCATTTACCGTTGTCCATTGCAAACATGTTGACGTCAACGTCGGTGTTGTCCATCATGCTGTATGGCTTGTTAAAATCCAGGTCAATCGTACTATAATTGCGACCAATCTCTTCACGTAGTTTAGACATTAGTAATCTTCAGTGGTTATAACAGTCAATGCGGATAATCCAGCCATCATAATTGGATATATTTTTTCTATAGTTTCAACTGCAAATTCGGCGGCATCAAGTGCAGCTCCTTTCAGAAATTTAATTAGCTTTTCGACATGACCCGTTCTTTTAAGAACTGCAAGAACTGGATTTGTAATATCTTGGCCTATGGATGCGATCGCACCGAGCAGAGACTCTGCTTCTTCTGCAGATGTATTCATCATATCATCAAGAAAATTAACAGTGGCGTCAATTCCTTCTTCGACGAAATTGAGTAAACTATCTGGATCATGTAAAAGTTCTTTAAGCCAATCAGGAATTAAATCGTATTTTTCTATAAACAGCTTAAATGCATCATCCGCAAATTCACTCATAAACGTTTGTACGGCGGCATCAGTGCCTGGTACAGGGCTAAAAATCGCAATCATATCTCCGGCTGGCTTAGCGATTTTTTTTGTAAGTGACTGAAATGCATTTGTTATTTTTTCCATCATTTCATCAAAATCAAAACCTAAACGGTTGATTAAATCACCAGCACCTGAAATTGCTTCCTGTACCGCGTCGTATATGTCTTGCGGCTCATCTTCGATAGAGGTACTAAATATTTCAATCAACAATTCCTTGAGTTCCATCAAGTCCGAAAATATACCCTTGGCAGATACTACAAAGTCACCAACAGAGTATCCAAAGAATATAAGATCGTTTAAAGTTTCAGCAACAACACCACCACCAGTTCCCACTCCAGCGGTCCCAATGGTTATTCCAGCCTCTAGCGCTGCGCCAATTGAGGCCTGCAGAACGTTGACCAGATGTTCCATAACAAAATCTTTGAGACTAAACTCAAGTAGCAAATCACCTTCGCAAACCAGCTCACAATATTCGTTTAACTGGTGTATTTCATACGGTGAATCCCAAAAATCAGCTAGCTTTTGTTCTAAAATAGTTTGTTGATCAATCAATCCTAACTGAGAGCCAGTATTTGAAACCAAGCTGTATGATACCATAGTTATTTCTCCGTCATTACATTATAAATATGCATACAAATCAATAAAATCTATTTCAATCTAAGTCCAGTCCAAAGACCCACAACAGTATCTCTTATCATTTTATCAGTTAGCATATGAGGTATTTCCCATTTAAGCGGCAATTCTTCTTTCGGCTGATGAATCGTAGTGGTAGTACCACCGCCTCCGAGCAAGCCGCCATTCTGCTGATTTACAACGACAGTTGTTTCTTGTTGCTTAATCCAGCGGACAATCTTGTTATCGGTTTGCGTTGATGTTGATACAACTTGTGCATATGAATCATACAAGGTCGATCTTACAACTAATTGATTGTCATCAATGGTAATTATTGTTTCCATAAAATACTGAGAATTAGCGATTGTGCACTTTAAAGGATCTCTACGGTAATTACAGTCAGGCCAATGATAGCCTATCGTTCTTTCGTTATATACCATCATTTCAACACCGGCGAGCGAAAGTGGTTCATATATTCCGCGGTCATTGACGGTCTTTACGTTTCTCGGAGCATATGAACCGGTATATGCAAAAGCAGAATCTTCATCGATAACCGCCTCAATAGTCTGGCCTGTGCTCAGGTTATTTATCTTTATTGGCGCAACAAATACTTCTATATCTTTACTTGCAACCACTTCTATTTCTGCATCAGCTACAGTTTCGATGGCTTCTGGTTCTTCTGCAAAAGCTAAACATGCTAAAAGCAACAACATATGTACCTCTCTGTTCTATAAATATAATTATATGCAAAAACAAAAAATGCCCGGAAAACCGGGCATTTAGATGTCGAACACATGTCAAGTGTATACAGATTAATCGACAGTGATTCTTGTTCGACGGTTTTGATTGTCTTCAACTGGTACTTGGATATATAGAATACCAGCATCATATCGTGCAGTAATACCATCTAGATTAGTATTATCTGGCAGCGAGAATGAACGTTTAAATGTTGAATACGACCACTCTCTCTGTCTGATGCTATCGTTTTCAGACTCGGTATCTTCCACTTTTCCATTTAGTGAAACGGTGAGCGTACCATTTTCAATGTCGAGATTGAAGTCTTCTCGAGCAAATCCAGGTACTGCCATCTCTACAGAATAACCTTCGTTGTCACGATAGTAAACATTCGCGCGGGGAACTGTTTGGTAGAATTTATTGTCATTACGTGTAAACTGCCTCATGAAAGGCGTAAAAATAGAATCAAAATCAGAGTAAATAGTATTTGGATATGTAGATCCGAAATAAGTTTTTTTAATAAGATTAGACATGCTTTATATCTCCTGTCTTTGCTAAGTTAAACTGTAACGCTCGTTTTTGATCGAACAATTTAATAATATAAAGCACGTTCAATTTTTACAAATTAATTTTTATTTTTTTTAGCCTGACATTTTTTGACATGTTTCGATAATGCATCAAGTGCTTTGCCGGCTCGGTAGCTATCTTCTCTTTTGATATATTTTGAAACTTCTTTTATGAGAACATGCATTTTTTGATAATCAATAGTTTCCATCATTCACCGTACATTTGAGCTAATAGTGAGTATTTTTTTGATTGAGACTCCATAATGGGCATCAGACCTAGAACGTCCATGAACGCCAATAGTTTTTGACGGCCGCCGACAAAGTATGCAGCTAGTTCTCTTGCTTCTGGATCTGTTACGGCCTGTTCGAGAATATATCTGAAATCTGATGCGTGAAAGTCGGCAGGGTCTTTTGATGGGTTTGAGACTGATGGCATGGTCGTACTATACTTTGAGCTCATTAAAGCAGCTAGATAAGCTGGTTCATGCTCAATGGCCGGGGCTGCATTGGCTACCGGATCTGGAACTATTAAGTCAGGGCTGGCACTGGCTAACGCATATGAAAATCTTTTTGCGTCATCTCCCTTTTGCGACGAGCCTAGATATACTGTTGTACCAGGCTGATATGGCGTTCCTGCATAATTTTTTGCCGGGTTTGCCGGCATGATTGAATCATACGCAATGGATACTGGACTTGGCTGTGGGCTAATAAGAACTTCAACATTTGGCTTACCGTCCAATAATATACGCCACATATCCCTAGACATTTGTGCAGTAATTCTAGATCCTGCAATGGATCTCTGTGACGCAGGTTTTTGCGGATCCGAAATATATACAACAACCTTATCAGCCAACGTCAAGTAGTAATCAACCATTCCTGCATGGCCGATGTGAGGAGGTTTGAAAGCGCCTGGAATAACTGCAACTGAATCAAATGATTGCCCATTTATTGCTTCATATAACATCTCAAGCTCCTCGAGCGAATATATGCTCTCTGATATGTCAACAGCTTCGTCGGCGACTGCTGGCTGTCCTTTTAATCTTATCTGAGGATTTGGCAATCTTTTGGCTCGTCCAATAATCTGATTTGCCATGGCAAAAGAGCCAGTTAGTTTAACTAGATTCTTTGAGCCTGGTGGATACTCGAAAATTATTCCCTCAAGTGACGATGCAATGTTTTCAATATCACCCAACTTTTCTAGCTGACGTTCAAGCATTTCACCGTATTTTGCAGAATCATCACCGGTATAGTTTTGCAAATCCTCGATTGAATCACCCAATACACTCCGGAGTCTTTCTACCTCGGCAGTGGTATCCGTTACAAAAAAGGATTCTAAGCCTCGTAGAACCTCAATGGCAAAATCACTTATAGCCCGGGCTAACGGAACTGTTGCCTCTCCAATGAACTTTTTTGCTTTGGCGACACTGCCTATCTCTGTTACCAAAGATTTTTGATCCGCATTCAAGCCCTGTTTTATTGTATTAACGGCTGGCAAATCTTTGGTTTTTGCACCCTCAGAAATAAGTCTTATTCTTTCAAGCAGAAGCGATGACTTCTCTTGGGGTAACCCAACACCATACTCGCCATTAAACTTGTCCTCAACCAATCTAAATATTTTTTCTTCGTCGGCGTATCCAAGACCATTTATTCCGGCTATGGTTTCTTGGAGTACAGTGCCATCTGAAAGACGGTTTAACTGAACGAACTTTGGTCCAAACAGTTGCCACTCTTCAGCGTCTTCTGTTTTTATTGTATCTTCTAGCGACTCAACGATTACATCGAACTCAGGGTTGCCAGTGAGATATATATCAGTCTGTACAGGTTTACCACCAATGACTGTAATTTCTTTTAAATTGTGGAGCACTATGTAATTTCCGTCATACAGAATTAGGTTTTCGTTTTCCGGATACATGATTTCACAGTTGCAGAACCGATACGAATTCGGCTGTAGAGACTTGAATGCTTCTTTTGCCTCTTCCGACAGATTTTCAACGGCCGACTTAATTTTTTCAAAACCCTTGATAAACGCATCTTCAGCCGGATGGCCAGACCACATTGCTCTGTATTCTGCTTCTGCAATACCACCTTTCTTCAAATGCCCCGCATTTCTAGCGCACATTACTCCCTCTGGAGTCCATCGAAAATGTATGTTTTGGCCATCAACCTTTTCTATTGGCGATAACTCTGCAGATGCAACTTGGGTTAAGAACGACTTAATCTCACCAAAAGTTAACCAAGTATTTTCGTGTAAATGCGCCATATGGCCGCCGGCACCACCCATAATTATCTCCTCGTTATCTTAACTAATTATATGATATAAACTTTTATATCTAATTTAATCTATACCGAACAGTTTTACACAGATTCACCCGGTTTTTTTGGAGTCGTTTCACTTGCATATTTGACGCCCATAATTGTGCCAATTATAGAAAAAGAATTTGTCAATAATATACCAAGCAAATTTGACCATGTATTGCCAATCAGAGTTGTGTCCGGACCATTTCCATTTAGAAAAAGTGCCACAACGTAAAGAACAGTCGTTGTAACGCCTACTGCCATGATGACCCAAAGGGCAACGTTTACAATGTTTCCTATTAGTTCAAACTGAGTTTTCTTTTGTAGTAGATCTAGATCGTCTATTGCAGCCTTTTTTGCACCCTCAGCAGCTTCAAGCGCTTCTTCTAAATTTTTTAAAAGGTCTTCGTTTTCGACTGCTTTTTCTTCTAACTGAGTTTTTTTTAGTTCTAGATCTTGCATTTGAGATTGAACTTGTTTAGTTATTGCAAGTCTATCTCTTCTTGCTTTAGCATCGGCTTCTTTGGCGTTGTCGATGTATTTTTTAAATTCTGGATTATCAGTCTTTATTAGCTTTAAAATGTTTCCTTCTAGTTGTACACCACGATCCTCTAATAAAGCAATAAAAGAATCCTCTATTTCTTTTGTAAGTTTCATCGATATACTTTGAACTCGTTAGTGCGGTTTTTATATCCAGCATAATCGTTCTTAAAAAGTTCTAATCTGGGTTCGATATCATCTGATTTAATAATCCAAAATTGGGATCCTGCCAGTTTTGATTTTTCTATCTCGGCTTGGTCAGCAGAAGATGATATGATTCCAACAACAACGCCATTGCCATATTCATAGTTAATTTTTTTAATAAGTTCAATACCATCAAATGATGATCCTATGATATTTAAATCAACGAAAACACATTCTGGTTTGCCTTTTGGGTCGTTTTGCCACTCGGCAAAAAGTTTTGCTGCAGCATCTGATGATGTAATGCTGCGCAGATCCAAGGTTATATCAAGCAGGCTACAAGCATCTTCAAAAACAAGATGAAATAAATTTTCATCATCAACTAAAAGTATCGACTTTATCATTACAAACTCCAACAAAGATCCACGAATATAAATATATGAAATTATTTTAAATTTCTTATCAATGTGCAATCATCTAGATAATCTTCGTTTAGTTGAATAAGAATCCTTGTTCCCTGTTGCAATTCATCAATCGACATTCTAAAGCCATGCTCATTAAATATTGCGACTGATATATTTAATCCCAGGCCAGAACCCGGTTCCTTTTGACCTTTTTTGCGTTGGTAAGGCTTGCAAAACTCTTCGAATTCTTTCTGAGATAATCCGCGGCCGTTGTCTTCTACCGCAATATGAGACTGGTCGTGCATTTTTACTCTTACAAGTTTTGACACTGAATCGTTGTATTTTAATCCATTTCTGATCAAGTTATCTATTGCAGTACAGAATAACGCCTCATTAACCTCAAGATTAATCAACTCTTCAATAATAACTTGGTCAGCGTACGCTGTTTTAGATATGTATTCTTCCAAGATTGATTTAAGATCATATTTTGATCTTTGCATTTCTGCATCTTTTTTTACCAGGTTTGTGAATTCATAAACCCCTCTGTAAACCCTCTGTGCATGTAGAAGGCCTTCCTTTATAAGTTTTAAAGGTGACTCAATATGTAACTCATCGATGACATCTTGATTAATTCGTCTTTCTAGACTACGAATTCCGCGCGGGATATACGTGTTTATACCGGAATGCATGTCGTGTCTTAAAATTTTGGCTGCGTGTTCTAGGTATATGTTTTTGTGAGCAAGTTCTTGTTGGGCTAAATATTCTTCTGTGACGTCCGACGATATTTCGATTATTTGATAAACTTTTCCAGATCCGTTGCGAATGGGGCTGTATGTTGCATAACACCAATAGTCGTTGCCACATTTTTTTCGTCGTCTATATTTACCTCTAAGGAAAATGCCCCGGTTCAATTGTTCCCAAAATGATCTGTACTCTTCTGATCTAATCAATTCTCTTGGCATAACCATGCAGTGGGTTGAACCAACGAGCTCAGAGTTGCTGTAACCGGTAGTATCACAAAAATTTTGGTTTGCTGAAATTATCAAGCCCTCGTTATCATATATTGCAACCATGTTAGACGTATGGATCGCTGCTAACTTGTCATCATAAATTTGCTTTTTTGATTTTACTGTATATAAAAAATCGATTGCAAAACATATAAAAGACACAGTAAACAAAATAGTGCATGCGTATCCAAAAAGAGCAGAGAAGTATGATGGCAAAACAAAACCAGAAATAACCAGAGTTTGCTCAATAAAAAATCCTGCCATCACGGACAGCGAAATGGTTAAACACGCTTTGGATCTTTTTGTTAACATTTTTTTGGCCTAATTTTTCATCGTGATTCGAATTGCAGTGCCGTGTTCAAGTTCATCGACTGACACTTTAAAGCCATGTTCTACTAGGATGGCGTTAGCTATATTTATGCCCAATCCAGTTATTTGATTCACATTGTTTGTTTCTTCTCTCAAGAAAGGCATTGTTTGATAATCGTATTCCTGTTGACTTAATCCGCGGCCGTTATCAGCAATTGTTATTTCATCTACATATCTGCTGTAAATTCTAACCTTTCTGTCTGGACCTGAATCGTTGTATGCTAAACCGTTCTTTGCAAAATTTTCAATAGCTGTACAAAAAAGTGATTTATTAACATAGAAATCACCCATGTCCTGTATGTCAATTAGATGACCGTAAGCGTTCGAACTAAAATGTTCAACCAGGATGTCTTTGATGTTATGTTTTTGTTTCTCTATCTGAGACTTGTCTTTTACTAGATTCGTAAATGCGTACACTCCTTGGTATACTTTTTGAGCGTGATTCAAGCCCTCTTCCAATAATTTAATGCTTAGCTCTAGACGGTGCTCTTTGATTACCTCTTCCGGCAGTTTATCTAGCAGTGATTTTAAACCTCGAGGAATGTAGGTATTTATTCCTGAATGCATATCATGCCTGATGATTCTAGCAGCATGCTCTAGGTATATACTTTTTTGTTGTAACATTTCCTTAGCACGGATTTGCTCTGTTACCTCGTGATTCAATCTGTGGTATTCCTTTATCCACTTATCATAGGCTGTGTTGTCTCCAGGCATAAATATTCCTACTCTGTAATGAGTGGGTACTTTAAGACCGTCTTCGTTTTTAAGAAACATTGAAGTAAGAAAAATACTAGTAAGCCTAAGTCTATCAAACTCATTAATTATTTTTCCTTCAACCTGATTACTATTTTCTTCGGCATAAAGAAATCTAGGGCAATTTTTAAACTGTTCCCAAGCTATTGGATCATACTTATCATTTATATCCCAAGACAAACTAAACCATTCGCCTTTTTTTGCTCTCATCTAAATTTTCTCCAATCAGCCAGTTTAATGCCGTACTCACCGTGTTGATTCGTAGGAACCCGGCTATGGTATAGATCGACTAGCGCTTTTTCTTCTGGCGTATACACAAACCCTTCTGGTTGATTATGTGGATCAGCTCCAGTCTTCGCTAGCCGTTTTTGTATCTGTTCGCCGACCCTATCCATAGAAGCCCTATGAAATCGAGCAGCTCGGCGGTTTCCAAGCTGTTCAAAGTTCCAAAATACGTCAGCTGCAGCATTCCGAATACTATAGTCTGGATTATCCAACATGACGTTTATAATCGCATTTGCGCCTTGAGTTGTATTTCTAACTCCTTCTGTTAGAATAATTTTTCTTACAAACCTTCTAATTCTTGATTCAATCATTTGTTGTCTACCATCCGGTAAAATGCATACTGCACTGTACAGTACTTCTCTATTTAATTCTTCGTTGTAGGCTTCTACAACATCTCTGAGCATTTTTATGTTTTTACGACAGTCTTCATAAACGATCACTTTGTCGTAATTTCCCAAAAGAAGGGTTTTTGTTAGCCATGGTGCTTTTCCGGCTGAACCTTCTGTTGCGATCACCTGAGGCACAACCAGCCCAAAAGAGTCTAAAAAGTTAAACACAGGCTCATCTTCAGCCCGGGCTGTTACAATAAAGACATTTTCTATCCCGTACCGGGAAATTGCTTCTTGCATCTCTTGTACTGTGTTATCGATCAATGTTCCTTCAGCTCGAGTAAACTCTGAAAAGTCTAGTTGATCACCTGCTTGATATCGATATTTAGCAAACTCTCTGCTATCAAGTCTTTTTACCTGGCCTGACGCGCTAATAACGCGAACTGCGCTATTAGTCATTGCTAAAGTATCATCGAAATCAAATATATAAAGTACGTTACCGTTAGTGATCACATCTTCATCCTCTGATACTCATAATCGATTTGGTCAAGAACAGATAAGACTCTATCATCATCCATTAGAGAAAGTAAAAAATCTGTAGTTCTTTTAATCAATCCGATATTGATCTTACGATCTTTAACATGCCTTAATGCTTCAAGCGCGCTCATTCCCATCGGAGTCTGTTCGTTAATAAAGCGATTAATATTCTCTATTCCCAGATAAACACTTTCCTCGAAATCGAACTTTTCGGCATTGCCGGCTTCGAATTCTATTCCCTCATCATCAGCAGCATCCAATTCTTTTGTGTATAGGCTGTATTCAGATCCCAAGTCCATGACCGGTCTTGTAAGCATGCTAGTTAGATCTTCAAGTACATTAACAATCTTATAATCATCTTGTTCGCCGCGATTTTCAAAAGAGGACCATATGGCATTATAAAGATCTTCCATATATTCTTGGACATATGCCGAAGTGTATATAATTGAAAACACAGCCTCTTTATCTTTTTGCTTAGCAGCTGTCTCTAAAATTAGTCTTAGTTGTTTTCTAGTTATCTTCACTTTATCTGCCTCTGTCATATACCTTGACTAAGAAACCTAAGTATTGTAAAGCATCATCACGCGCACCCGGCCCCGGTTTAACTGCGCCTTCTTCAATGAGTACCTCCATGAGACGATCTAAGAGATAATCGCGATCAATATACTCGTTGAGCAAATTTGCTTTTTTCTTATGTTCTATTAACCCTCTTGTTCTCATTGCAGCTAGAGTCAGTAATTCATAGAGCGCATTTTCGCCGTTCATTTTGGCGTCATGCGCACCATTGCCTAATTGACCCTCGCTAAAATTATCGGCTAATTCACGGGCGGCATCTTGCAGCAATTGCTCTGCGTATTGATATGACAACTCCATAGAGCTTTCTTTGATCAATCTTTTCTTTTCTTCACGAATAATTCTTCGAAGTTGTCTTTTTGTTAATTTCATTGTTTATCTCCGATCCAGATCTGTCATCGCCGATACATAATTCTCAAACCATTCTCGGACTTGTTCCATTAAATCATCAAAGCCCATCATCTCTGCTTCTGTTCCTAAATCAATGGTACGACGAATTGCAGGAGGAAGAGTATTTAATATTTGACTTTGAATATTAATCAATAGTTCATATTCAAGTTTTTCTTGAATCTGATCATATAAGCCAAAATCTTTGCCGGATGGACTTCCAAAAGCCTCCGACATAATCTTTGATTTTTCTTCCTTAATAATTCTTCGAAGTTGTCTTTTTGTGATTTTCATCATTAATATCCGGATGTTGGGTGATTCAATGCATCCATCACTATACCTCTAAGTTGACCCATTCCAACTTCAATGCCGGCTTCATACAATGCGTCATCAAGCATTTGCAAATGAGCTAATGCGATCTCAATTGCTTTTTGCTGTCCGGCTCTGTCATCACTACGTAAACCGTACTGTCCGCCTCCGTACTGTGCCTCTTGTATAAGTTTTGCTTTCTCTTCTTTAATGATTTTTTTCAATTGTCTTCTTGTGATTTTCATTGTTTTCCTCTATGACTTTATGTTTATGGTTAAATTAAACCTTTTTCTTCTAGTGAGTCGATGATTTCGCTCGCAACGTCCTCTATATCTAAATATGAATGTGCGGCGGGATATGCTGCTAAAACCTCAATTACTGCCATGACGCGTTCATAGGCTATGTCTCCATCATAACGTTCCGATACATCAGCATAGAACGAGGGATCCATATCCATACTTTCTTTCATTCTGTACCTTTCACCAAGACCTGCTTGAATATACTCAGTTTTTTCGTAAGCTTCTACAAGAGATTCTCTAACAATTAATTGAAGTTGGCGTTTTGTTAGTTTCATCTTAGCCCTCTTCAAAACCTGGTTCAACATACATTGGTGCATGTTCTTCCCTTGCGTATTGCAAAGCCTTACGTTCAGCATCTCTCTTAGTGCCAAAATATTCAGCATATACAGCTTCGCCATACTTATGCTTTGAAGGATCAGAATGTTGTGTCCAATCACACACAATTACCCAATTCTGCTTCTTTTGCTGTCTCCGGCGAGATGGGTATGGATCTTTGTATTTGTACGATTCTCTAATGATTCTTCTTAGTTGGCTTCTCGTAATTTTCATTTTATGCTCAATAGTAAGTAAGTGGTGGAGCCGGCGGGAGTCGAACCCGCGTCCGCAGCAGTCTTAATTTGTGTCATTCACATGCATAGTTAATTATGTTGTTAATTAACAAACTAGCCAAATAATTTTCCACCAATCTCCCTCTGGCTGGAGATTCCACCTGTTACCAGGATAACCATTGTAGTCTTGATATGTTTGCCTCGACTAACTGGCTAAGCCTCTTGTTTCACACCGGAAGAGACACCGGCGTCGATTATGCAGCTAAAGCTACTTCGAAGTTGTCGTTATTGTTTGCAACTATTTGTTTTGAACTGTTAAGGTCGTATCTTACCTGCATGCACACTCCTCTTGATTCTACCCCGTCGAAGCCATTACGGCCCCTTATTCACTTATTCATCGATCACTACCAAAGAAACCCTCCCAGTCACGTGGTCTATACATTTCTGCGCCACCAACTTCGATTGCATGATCTTTCCTACCACCATATTTTTCGGTATAGTAAGCGTCTTGCTTTGAAATTGGATCGACAGCAGGGCATACGGCAACATAGGTCGCGTATGGAAACATCCGTTGCACTTCCTCGTATGGAGTGCCATCGGAAGACAACTGCAAGGAAGAAACAAGAACCGTATGACCTTCTCTGAACAAGGTTATGGCAGCAAATCCTACGCCTGGTATCATGAACGCTTCGTCTATTGCAATCACGGATGGTGTGCGGCCGACATATGTTGCAACCCATTTACGAATATCTGCACCGGTTTCAACTCTCTGCGCTTGGCGTTTAACTCCAGTATGTGAACAGACCCAATCTGTTTCGTATCTTTCGTCGACCCTAGGCTTGAATATCAACGCATCTTCACCCATATATGCATATCGCTCAAGTTGAGATAACATACGTGTTGTTTTGCCGCCGAACATTGGTCCGACATACATTCTAAATTCATGTTTCATTTTTGCTCCTTTGCAAATAAATAATACAGAACTATGTATATCTTTACAAATATTTATGCCATTTTATTCGATGTCATCGTCACCAATTGCCTCTACCGGGCAACTGTCAAGCGCTTCATAACACTCTTCTAGTTCCTGTTCGTTTTCTGGCTGCTTAAAGCATATATCGTGGCTGTCGTCATCGTTCATTCTAAAATTGGAAGGCGCTACCTCTTCGCAGACTGAACACAAAATACACTCTTTATCAACATAAAAAGAAACTTTCTTTCCAGCTACAATTGAAAAACCACCAACATTATCTTCCCATTTATCTTTTTTATCCGCCACGTTTACTCCAATAGTTTTTTACCAACGAATCCTATTATAGCCTTTACAGTCTCTACATGTAAATGAGTTAAGCGGTCGACCGAGCCTCCACTTGCAAGAAATTCATTAATTACAGGTGTTAAATCATTGATTTGCTTTGGAGTAGCTTTTTTTGTTCTAGAACCGTATATCATTTCCACGCTATTGTTTGCTATATCTATTCGCAAGTCATTCAATTCTTCGTCTGATATATTTTGAATCTTATCTATCATGTCAATCGCCAAACGTCGGTACTGATCAGACTTTTGTTTTGCTAAATCGCGATCGATAAATCCTTGGAAATTGTGTCTAGATTTCTTGGAAAAGTTTTTTATACCAGATATTACCTTTGTAATATCTTCTCCAAGCAATGCAAACAAAAACTCGATCATAGGCTGAATCTTTGGAGATCGCCTAAAATAATCCATAAGATACGTTGGAGCTAAAATACGATTTGCGGTTGCATCGTCCTCTGTGCCTAGTATATAGATGCCATACAAAAAACCAGCTGTTTGTGTCACAAACTCAGCGTCATATTCTGTCTGTAATCTTCGCCATGTGTATCCATTAGCCCTTTGATACCATTGTGAGCCTGAATAAGCATATCCTCGGCTTACTCGGCCTGACCGGCCGGCCTCTGCTTCAAGCCTTTCATCTTCACCCATGAAAGCTGTATCGGCACCTGACTGTGCAATCACCAAAACTAAATCCAACTCTTTTAATAACCTGAGACCTAGGTCTTTTTGGTTTTTACTTAGATAATATCTGTCTTCAGACCCTTTTTTCAACTCATTCAATAGATCTTCGTCTATATCATAATTTTCTAAGAATTCAATATATAGGTGCTGCTTAATCCATCCGGGTGGGCCGTATTTACCTTTACCTATAAAAACGCCCAATTTACGCGAATAAAAAACCATGGTTGGAAATACAGGTCGCATTTTTTCGATTAAATCTTTTGATAGTTTACCGCCTTTATTTAACAAAGACTTATTTAAACGCTCGATCGCCTTTTCTGTTCTGTCCGGAAACCTTTCAGAGGCGACTTTTAATGCGTCGGGTATAGTTTTATCTCTTGGTCCAATCCCCATATCAGCCTTTATTTGATCCGTACGATCAAAAATGTACTTTTGATAAGTGTATATTCCAATATCTGCAAGAATATCGGCTAGAAATAAACGATATTTTCTTGCAACCGATTTTTTCCCGGCTGCAGAACCATACCTTTTTATTTGAGCCTCTCTTTCCTCGGGAAACATGTTTTTTGACGGAAGTGCCGATAAATACGTATCCGACATGTGTTTTAAAACTACATCACTTAAGTGATCGGCGACGTTCACTTCTAGATATACATTTTCTTTAACAAAGATGCTTGTCGACAGCCCGATAGTAGTGGATGAAAATGCTGCGTCATCCAGTTCGAATGCTGGGCTGTTGATTCCGGAAATCTTTATTTCTTCACCTTTTATTATGTTCAGTTCTTTTAGCATCTGAGACACAATCTTTATATGCTGGGCTGGTGGTCTTTTTGATTTCGCAAGACCAGCTTCTCTTGCGGCAGTGTTTGGAGGGTCACCATTATAGGGATGTAGCGGGTGCGTTGGTGAGGTTATGTCGACGTCGGCGCCTGGATCTAACTGTGAAGATGGCGTATGGTAGCCGGCATGTTGAATCAAGTGTTGCAACTCGTGTATATAGGTCGTGTTGCTAGCGATAATCCTACGAAACTTTTCGTCAAATGCGACCATTTGTTTAGATAAATTATTAAAACTCTGCTTTGGAGATACTGTTATAGGTACGTTAAGACCGATAGGTAAGTCCATGGATTTTTTAATGTGTTCTATTTGATCATTCGAAAAAAATGACATACCCATATTCCATATGCCAGTTGTCTCAGCTGTAACTGTCATTGCATTGGTACCAATAACTAGCTTTCCACCCATGCTTGTGGCCGATAAGCTGGATACGTGGCCACGAGAGCCATCAGATTCGGCCTGGGTTATAAATACCATAAATGCAGCTGCAAAGTAACCAACTGCGCCCACGGATTCGAACACTTCGAGAATCTTCTTTTCATTCTCTGCGGATTTAACGTACTTCGAAAGGAAATCATTCCCTATAGCTTCAAATTTGTCTAAATCTTCCTTTCTTAAACCATGCGCGCCCGATCCCGGGATTTTAACATCGTTAAAATAAGCGTTGCCCAATACAATAGCATCGCCCGGGTAATCCTGATATGCATGATTTCTTATGCTTTGCACGAAAATTGCGTTATCTGCGCCTAACTCATTCGGCAACATGCGCTTGGAGAAGCTAGTAGCAATAACGCTATACTCCTTTTTCTTTGGACGCACTTTCAATGCTATAACTTGGTCTTTTTTCACCAAATCTTCAACGACGTCTAGTAGTGGTATATTGCATCGCGATTGTGCATTATGTTTTTGAACTATGTATACAAAGCCAATTCGATCGACGTCGTCAAGTATTTTGTCGGCTAAGGCACGTGCAAGTACAGCTGCCAAACCCATAGAACCGGCGGCTTCGAGTAGCATATGCTCTTTCAATAATTGCGTTATATATTTTCTTAATTTTTTACTGTCTGGTATAGACATAAAGTAACTCCACAAATATGAACGAATGTATATAATTATCACGCTAATATACATAATTAATGATAAATAGAAAAATATAATTGGGTAAAAAGTTGTAGGTGAACTTGGAGGTACAATTTTATGGCTAGAATAAAGAATATGGGCACTGCCACTATGAAGTTTAGTGAAGGCGCAATTGTAACCGGGAACACAGCCCATGGCAATGGTTATTCTTCAGATTACGCACTTGTGGTAACAGGATCACAGTTCATCGATGCCGAGGGCGGTGGCGGGCTTACAATATTTAAAAAAGAACCGGACACCGCTTTTCTAAGATTTATAAACGATGACGATCCTAGCTCTTGGTATGCATCTTTTGCTTTTGACCAGGCAGAAAACATTTATCTATCTCCCGGACGAAGTCAAGATTTTTTCCTAAAAACTAGAACAAACGTTGGTAGTGATCCGCAA
>MDTC01114552.1_pt1 | contig 126822 bp, 92 predicted proteins | sample 811181 | NCBI WGS metagenome assembly MDTC01 (sample SAMN05326644, study PRJNA326480) | marine metagenome | isolation source: seawater | place: Pacific Ocean: North | collected 2011
CCCCCTTGGAACAGATGAACGGCTGAAGTTGCGCTCGAACTCATCTGGTAGCACATCTTTGATTCCCTTTAAAACGGAACTCGGGACTGTTGCTCCTTTATCTTCTGATGGGCGTACTATCGGTTCACATTCCGAAGCATTTGGGATTTGTACAAAATCCGAATCAAAGGCTCCATCATCGCAACTCATCCTCCAGGACTGGTATAAGGTCAACCCATCACACCATTCTATGAAACTTTCTTCGCAGCGTCTATCGTTTTTTTCGTCCCAGAATGGATAGATGTCTCTGTATAAAATGATTTTTCCCATTTTTTTTTCACCTGATTCGGCAAACTTCTTCTTCATGCGTACATTGACCATAGAGAAGCTTACGACGTATTTTCTTGCTTTGTTGTATTCTTTTTTTGTATTCTTTTTTTGTGAGGGGGCGACATACTCGTTCTTTAAAAGATATTCTCCATCCTGTATTTGTGCTTTTTATGCTTGCTTTTTTGGAGGTTCTTATTCTCATTTTTTTGAGGCGTATGTTCACATGTGGTTGAGACTTCTTTATTCTTTTTAGTTCTTGTAGTGCTTTTTTATATAGAAAGCTTGAAGTTGGTAAGCGTCTTGTTACAAATTGTAGGAGCTGGACTGCTCCTTTTGGGCTGACTTCCTGGAGTATCGTTGCGTGATTTATAAACTTTCTTGCTTTTTTACATAGGTACGGATCTTTTATGCAGATATCACTTGGCGGGATTTTTGCAAATGAGATGCTTGGAATGAGAAGGGCCACAAAAAGGCTTGTTGTCAGGATGTTGTGTCTCATGGTTGTTTTGCCTCGAATGTTATGTCGGTCTATGACCCTGAATGCTAGCAGTCTGTGCATTTTCTTCCTGAGAGGACGAAGCGTTTGTTTAGTGCCTCTGCGCGTTTTTGGCATCCTCCACATGGTTTGATGCCAACAGCACCGGTCATCTTTTTGATGGCGTCTCCCAATCCCACTTCCTGTTGACCCATGAAAGGTACTTGGATTCTTCTTGGACGGGCTGATTCTGGTTTTCGAGTTCCCATGATGTTGACTCCCTTGTTTGCACTATGATGTTTGCGATGTTCTTGGATGTCAAGAGTTCTCTTTGAAAAAGAACACAAAAACGGATGTTTTCGCGTCCTGTGTTCTTTTTCAAGTAGACAACCCTCTAGTCCAAGAATGGATGGATTGTCTTGGGAATATCCTATCCTCGCCCCACCACAGAGACTTGGAAGGCACCTGTACTTGCGTTCTCTATCAACTCCAACTCCAAAACCGTCCATTTTGAGATCCGGAACCACATGTTTCTCGAAGAATCGTTGTCGTTTAAGACAAAGGCGTTCGATGAAACTGTTGCGTCTGCGATCTCTGCGCTGTGGCCTGTCGGGTAGAAAAGCCTTGCCTTCCAGACAAAGGTTCCGCTATCAAGGGCGCTGATGACCATGTCGTCGATTGTAAAATCATTGTCGAATACAAATTGAATCTTGTCACCTGCGTTGAAAGCACCACTACTTGTTGATGAAGCAAACGTGTACTCTGCTGAGCCACTAAGAACGTTCTTGATCATACGAAAATCAGCCATGATTATTCTCCGTGTGTTTTTTGAGATAACTCCCATCCCACCCTGCGGTAGTACATAGACATACAATATGCATGTGTTTGCACAAGTCGTCTTTTTTTGAGAGCTTTTGTGATCTTGAAATGTGATCTTTTTTGTTGCAAAAACTATATTGCTCGTACCACGTTTTGTCCTTGACAAAACGTGGTACGGTTTTTTACTCTTTCAGGAGATGATAATTACAGAGGCTTTTTCCAAAAGTTTGAGTCTGTTTTTGAGTAGCCATAAAAAAGACTTGTCTTTTTCAAGAGGATCTTGTAAGAATATTTTCAACATTAATCGAATAGTACGGGAGTACATCAAGATGTCAGATGAAAACAAAACAAGGGATGTCGTTGATCAGGATGTTGTGACACTCGAACTTGGAGAGGAAAGTGAAGGTGCAAAAGAGACGTCCAACAAGCGTGGGAAGCTCGAAGAGCAACGTAAAGGAATTAACGCGCTCTTAGAGCAATCGGACAAAGCTCACGCTGTTATCGAAGAATTCCGAGGAGTGCTTCGTAAATCCGATTATAGCGAAGACGAAGAGAAGGAGTTTTTTGTCGCCGATGCTGCAGCAAGAAAAGCCGACCGTGACTATGTAAATACCCTTCGTAAGGGGGAAAAGAGCCTGAATAAGAAAAACAGATCCATCAAGCATGCTATGGATCAAATTCGCAAGGCAAAACGTAGAGGGCGTCCTCTTGTTTCCAAGCGTCCAGAACTCAAAGAAGAGTTTTGTATCGGAAACAAACTCACAAACTCTTTGTCTTCAATCCGCTTTCAAGGACCACTTGTGCTTGCTGCTGTCAAAGAGCACTTTGATGATCTTCCTAAATACACAAAGGATGCGCTTAAAGCGTTCGAAGCCTCCCTCAATACGTTAGAAAGTGATGTCCTCCATCGAAATCGAATGTTGATCCGTATACGCCAACAGCGTGCGCTAAGGGACGAAGCGCTTGAACGTTTGCGCGAAGAACTTTCGGATCTGCGTCTCGCAGCTCAGATCGCAGCTGAAACAGACGAAGGTATTCTTTCCTTCATTTAACAGCTTGAAGTCTGGTACTTTTGACAGCCTAAAGTGATTTGCCCCACAATAGCTCCCTACACACCCCAACTACATACCACATTCCGTTCTTTTTATCTTGTTTTGCTACTTCTTTTTATAAATTAAGTCACTGTAGAACTTTTGCCGAAGCTCAGCAAAACATGGATGAAGCTCAGCAAAACATGGATGAAGCTCAGCAAAACATGGATGAAGCTCAGCAAAACATGGATGAAGCTCAGCAAATCACGGATGAAGCTCAGCAAATCACGGATGAAGCTCAGCAAATCATGGATGAAGCTCAGCAAATCATGGATGAAGCTCAGCAAATCATGGATGAAGCTTGCTCTGTTATTTGGGGAGCTCAAGGCTCCAGCTCCTCCTGTTTAAGCCTCGATACTTTCGTTTTGCCAAGGGGAGCGATATATGAAGAACCCTCTCAGACGGGCTTTGCCCGCCAGCTCCCCCTGTACAACTTTGTTGACAAGGGGAGCGATGCATATCAAACCCTATATTGCGATATAGACGAGCGTTTCGTGTAGATGGCTTGGCTGTTTTTGAGGGCGGGTCTTTAGACCTGCCCATTCCGAACGATGCGAGGCCGTAGGCATCGCGTACGCTATCTATAGGCCCAGGTTTTAACCTGGGTGTATAGCCATTCGTATCCCAACACCCATGCATACATGGATTCATATCCCAATAACCATGCGTATATGATGTTATTCGTATCCTTATGGGGGGATTTTTTCAACAGATGTTTCTGGAGACAAGGGTATGGCTTGGATGATTGGAAGGAGGGATGTGTTTGATTGGTATCACCGGGTTAAAACCCGGTGCTATAGATAGTGTACGCTCGCCTTAACGGCTTCGCATTGATCTGAATGCGGTGGGACTCAAAGTCCCACCTCAACACACAAACACACAAACTCATCACAAAGAGAGCTGATTTCCTTTTAGCATCTCCTGGAACTGTGCCTCTGTTAGAACCGTTACACCCAAGGATTCTGCTTTTGCGAGCTTACTACCTGCTGCTGCACCGGCGATAAGAAAATCTGTCTTCTTAGATACACTCCCCGAAACTTTCCCACCACGCATCAGGATCTGTTGCTTGGCCTGATCACGAGTCATCTCCGTCAACGTCCCCGTCAAGACACATGTCTTCCCATCGAAGAACTCGCGACCTGCCAGATCTTCATTGTCTTCGATCGATTGAGGAGGCGCAGGGTTGAGCCCCAAATCGAGCAAAGCCTGAAGGACTGCCTTGTTCTTCTCCTGTGAAAAGAAATGATGCACTGAGTACGCCACAATCGGCCCAATATCGTTGATCGCTTCAAGCTCAAATGTCGTGGCCTCGTAAAGAGCATCGAGTGAGCGGAACTCGCTGGCGAGGATCTGCGCTGTCCGCTCACCTACATGACGAATCCCCAACCCAAACAAAAAGCGCGCGAGGGTCGTGTCCTTACTCTTGTCCAGGCTGTTCTTCAAATTCACGATCGACTTTTCACCCATACGTTCGAGTGAACGCCAATCATCATCTGTGATCGTGTACAGATCAGGAATGTGCTTGACGATCTCCGCGTCGACCAACTGCTCGATCAACTTTTTGCCCAACCCGTCGATGTTCATCGCCTTACGTGAGACAAAGTGTTGGAGAGCTGCCTTGATCTTGGCTGGACAATCAATCGACGTACAATACGTGTCCGCCTCATCCTTCACACGCTCGGTCTCACCGCCACACACAGGGCAGGCTTCTGGTAAGAGGAACGGGACGGCACCCTCTGGACGCTTCTCCTTGATCGACATGACGACCTCAGGGATCACATCCCCTGCGCGCTGGATGAGCACTGTGTCGCCAATCCTGACGTCCTTTTTGTCGATCTCATCCTGGTTATGAAGGGTCGCACGTGAGACCGTTACACCGCCTACAAGGACAGGTTCGAGGTGAGCGACAGGTGTGAGCTTCCCTGTACGTCCGACTTGTACGTCAATATCCAGGATCTTTGTCGTCTCTTGCTGAGGTGGGAACTTGAACGCAATGGCCCAGCGGGGACTCTTGGAGATCGCGCCGACCTTTTCTTGAAGAGCGTAATCGTTGAGTTTGACGACCATCCCGTCAATCTCGTAGTTGAGGGTGTTGCGTTTGTCGAGGATTTCATCGTAGCGCAGCAGAACCTCTTCGGCACCCTGACACTTTTGGTTAAACGCTGGGATACTAAATCCCCACTCTCGAAGGGACTGCAAGAAGTCCCAGTGCGTGGCAAACTCAACACCTTCCATGTAACCCGGTGCGTAGATGAACGCGGCGAGAGGGCGCTTGGCTGTGTTTTTTGGGTCGAGCTGTTTGAGTGAACCTGCGGTGGCGTTGCGAGGGTTGGCGAAGGGTTTGTCACCATTGTCGAGCAGCTTTCTGTTGAAAGCCTCAAAACCATCTTTGGGCATGTACGCTTCACCACGGACCTCGAAGATCGGAGGGATAGGGCGCTCGCCTTTACGAAGGGACAGTGGGATGGTCTCCAGTGTGCGGAGGTTGCTGGTGATGTCTTCACCGTTGACGCCATCGCCACGTGTGGCACCGACCATGAAGGTGCCTTCTTCGTAGGTGAGGGAGATTGCGATCCCATCGATCTTGGGTTCGACGATGTATTCGAGGATTTCATTTTCGGGCAGGTCGAGTTGTCGTTTGAGCCGCTTGTCAAATTCGATCAATTCTTCTTTATTCATCGCGTTGGCGAGTGAGAGCATGGGTAGGCGGTGTTTGACCTTCTCGAAGTGATCGAGAGGCGGTCCACCTACGCGCTGTGTTGGGCTGTCTGGGCGTGCGAGGCTTGGAAAGAGCAGCTCCAGTTCTTCGAGCTTGCGATGCATTCTGTCGTATTCGGCGTCCGAGATGATGGGAGCATCGAGAACATAGTAACGGTGCGCGTGTTCATTGAGCTCTTCAGTGAGTCTTTCGACTTCTTTTTTGGCTTGTTCGAGATCACTTGCTTGATTTTTGGGTTCCGATACTTCGGTCATCTCAGCTTTCCTTTCGTGACAAATGAGCAGTAGCAAAAATGTGCGTCACACAATGACATAATTGGATGATAGAGTATAGGAGAAGAGGAGACAATACACGCTCACCGAAAGATGGTGAGTCGTGCTTTGCCTGCTGACACCACCGGGACGACGTGCCCACACAATATGAGGAGCAGAAGACAGCATGTTCGCAAGATTACGTGGAAAAGTGGCCAATAAGAGTGTTGATCGGATGATTTTGGATGTGGGAGGAGTGGGGTACGACATCATGATGTCCCTCAACACGTACAACCAGCTTCCAGAGAATGGAGAGGAGGCGACACTTCACATTCACACGCGGATTCGCGAAGATGCCTTTGACCTTGTGGGGTTTGCGGATCTCGAAGAGCGGGAGATGTTTCGTCTCTTGCTCGGCGTCTCGGGGATTGGACCCCGTGTGGCGTTGAATATCCTCAGCGGGTTGAGTCCCGCCGAACTTGTGGACACACTCATGCGCGAAAATCTCGCGAGCCTCACCTCGATCTCGGGGATTGGCAAGCGAACAGCCGAGCGGCTGATCGTAGAGCTTCGAGATAAAGTCAAAGATCTCGAATACGGATTGAACGCACAAGAAGCAGCACAGGCCGATCGGCTCGGAGAGACACTCAAGCAGTTGCAATCTGCGCTCATCAACATGGGCTACAAAGCCGCAACTGTCGAAAAGGTCGCCACGATGCTCAAGCCAGAGGTCGAAGACGGTGTCGAGCTTGGCGAGCTCGTCCGACTCGCGCTGCAAAAGATGATGAAAACTCGATGAGTTCCATGATCCACTCCAACCATAGGTAGCGACATGACAACACACAATATGGAAGAAAACAGTACCTTGAGCACCTCGGCCTCATCGGAGGATCGGGTCCTCGATCGTACCCTGCGTCCGATCTCCTTTGATGATTACATCGGTCAGCAGAAGATGAAGGACAATCTCGCGGTCTTTACAGCCGCCGCCAAACAACGTGATGAAGCACTCGATCACCTGCTGTTGTGTGGGCCTCCAGGGCTTGGCAAGACGTCGATGGCGCGCCTGATCGCGAGCGAACTTGATGTCAACATTCACATCACCAGTGGTCCCGCGCTCGAAAGAAAAGGTGATCTCGCCGGTCTTCTCACCAATCTCCAAGAACGAGACATTCTGTTTATCGACGAGATCCACCGCCTCAACCCCGTCGTCGAAGAGAACCTTTATCCCGCCATGGAAGACTTTGAGTTTGACTACATGGTCGGTGAAGGCGCTCACGCCCGGAACCTCAAGCTGCCATTGCAACCCTTCACGTTGATCGGCGCGACGACGAGAGCTGGTTTGTTGACCTCGCCGCTGCGTGATCGCTTTGGGATCATCAACCGTCTCGACTACTACAACAACGAAGATCTCACACAGATCGTCAAACGAAGCGCAGGTTTGCTTCAGATCGAAGTGACTCCAGAAGGGGCTTCAGAGATCGGTCGACGTGCCAGAGGAACCCCACGTATCGCCAACCGTCTTCTTCGACGTGTGCGTGATTTTGCGCAGATCAAAAATGAAGGCGTGATCGACGCTGATATCGCCGATCACGCGCTCACACGACTCGGTGTTGACAGCCTTGGCCTTGACGATATGAGCCGGAAGCTCCTAATATGTATATTGGATAAGTTCTCCGGAGGCCCCGTTGGTGTCGACAACCTGGCGGCGGCTGTTGGTGAAGATTCCCACACGATCGAGGATGTGTATGAGCCGTATCTGATCCGAGAAGGGCTCTTACAGCGGACACCTCGTGGGAGAATGGTCACCAAACGCGGCCACACACACCTCGAACGGGATATGAAAGAGATCGAGCAACAGAGGTTGTTTTAGCTTCTCAAATGAAGGCAGAAGAAGGAAGCTCGAAGTTCTCGTAAGAGTTTGTTGTTGAAGAAAAAAACTTCGATTGAATGACACGTTTTGACATGCATTGTTTGTACTCTATTTGTGTAAATGACGAAGTAAATTGAAAGGTTCTCTGAGGTTTGACGTCTCTCTTGTTAGGAGCCGTTGGAACCCATTCAAGTGGATGAAACAATGCTGAGTTATCTATTCCCTCTTGCCTACGCTGTGTTGACATGTGCGACACCCTCTTCGACGATCCAATCGAAGAAGGTGAAGGCGTACAAACTCACCTATTATTGGCTCTCTCATCAAAAAACCTTCCCAGGCCGACGTTCTACAAAGTTACTCTACAAAAAGAACAAGCGCACACGTCGCATGTGGGTGACCCCCAAATTTGCCCGCGCGATCAGGATGCAAGGTTCCGCACGTTTGCGTGATGGTCGGATTGTGCAGTTCAAGAAAAAGTGTAGAGGGCTCACGAGCAAACGGTGTCTACGTGTGCGTTTTATCAATCACAAGCGCTATCCAATGGGCGTTGGGGCAGCGGGTGTACCACTCAAACCGATGATCTCCCTGGCCGTCGATCGTCGCCGCTTGCCACTTGGTTCGGTGTTGTACATCCCGGCACTTCGCAAGTGGCTTCGTACACAGGGCATCAAACACGACGGTTGTTTTCGGGCGGATGATGTCGGGGGTGGGATCAAAGGCGCACATCTCGATCTGTTTGTGGGTGACTCTTTGCGATTTCGACGTCTGCCGAGACACACATTGCCCCGAAAAGTACGCATTCACACCCAACATCCTCAGTGCACGGTCATGACCGCCAAACTCTAAACATATCCCCTCACTTCCCTTTGTCTGTCCCCTCCAAAAATACACTCGCCTCTTGATTTTGTTCGTCAAATGGTTTCCCCTTCATGATCGTAATCGAAAAAGATGACCACCCAATCAGAAGATGGAGCCGACGATGTCTTTGAAGGATATCTTGCAGACGATCGAAGAAGACCCCAAACTCAAGTCCGCGATGGATACCTTGCAGCTGAATGAGAAGTCATTTCGCTTGTTGCCGCTCTTTCCCCTCGTCTTTATCGCCTGGTCCGATGGTAAACTCCAACAAGAAGAGATCACCAAGATCCTCGAAGTCGCCGATGAAAATGGGCTGAGTGAAGGGGACGGGACTGGACTCCTCTCCGTTTGGCTCAATCCCGAACAACGTCCCTCTGATGAGTTTTTTACGAGCGGTTTGCGCCTCGTCGCGGGAGTCCTCCAGTACACCGACTTGGGATACAAAGGCAATCTCCTGATGTTGTGTGAAGATGTCGCGGAGGTCGCTGGTTGGGCTGGTCGCAAGACTCTCTCTGAGAAGAAGGCGATTGGTCAGGTCGCCGAGCTGCTCGGGATCGATGGAGAGAAGGGGCTGGAGGTCTTGCTGACCAAGATGGAGCGTGAGCTTGAACCTGAGGAGCTGATCTGGTTGTCTTCCCGTGTGAGCTTTCGCTGGGTCGTGATCAACGGGATCGTCTCCGTTTGTTCGGCGTCGACGATCCTGTTTGGGTTATGGTGGTTGTATCCTACCTTTGTCGTGACCTCCGCGCACATGACGATCTTTACGTTGCTCGGTCTGTTTCTCCCACAGATTGGATTTTTTGTGGGGAGTTTGATCACTGCGCGCCTGTCGCCGGGTGACACTTCACAAGAAGGTGTGATGGGGACGGCCTTTGCGATCGCGCTTGCGATGATGATCGGATTTGGATTTTTGAGCAGCGCGAGTAAAAAGTTCGCAGGCTATCAGGTCTTGCAACCGGAGTTTACGACATTTCCACAATGTACAGGGCTCAAAGCGTCAGGACAATCTTGTGTGCTTGTCACAAAACATCGCGATTCATTTGTCTGTCGCATCTTAAAGAGCGGCGCAGGTGAGCCTTCCAAAGAGCTCGGGACGATCTACAAGGATTGGTATCCATACGGCGCTTGTGAAGAGAAACCTGCTGATCCAGGGCTGTTCTTGGCTGGGACAAAGCAACCACGTAAGTACGCTGTCTCTGTGCGCCCTGAGCGACTGCACTCGAAGGGCTACTATCCTCTGTGTGAAGAGACGACGGACCGCTCGGCTGCGTGTATTCGGGTGTTCAAGAAGCCTGGGACGCAAAATCTGGTGTGTCGTGTTATGAAGGACGCAAAACGACCTGTGAAGGGACAAAAGCTGGGGCAGAAATTTAGCGAATGGTTCCCTGCACCTCATTACTGTCATGCGGTGTATACAAGAGTATACGCGCTTTGGCAAAAGAAAGGTGTGCAGAAGAGTTTTGTCGGATTCTTGCCAAACTGTTCGGATTTATCGCCTTCACAGCAGGAGTGTATTCATCAGACGTCCATCGTGAGGAAGGACACGACAAAGTCGGAGAAGGTGTGTCTTGTTGCGAACCATACGCGACTTGAGCCTCATCAGATTACACCGGAACGGACGCCTTACAAAAACTGGTATCCGCGAAGTGAGTGTCGTGAGCTGTCCTCGACGACACCTATATTGGTGATGTTTTCGGTGTTGGGATTTGCGGTCTTTGCGTTCTTTGCGTCCTGGTTAGGGGGGATCGCGGGAGAGCGTTGGCAGGGAACGATTTAAGAAGGGGTGTCGGGATTTGTCAGGTCTTCCTGAAGGGTTTTTTCTCTCCTGTCCGAAAAAGTATGCTATGATGTGCCGGTGGATGGAGCCACCATCGTTGATGGCCAGGATGCTAGGTGTTGGGGTTCATGTGATCATTGTATGAGGATTCGTTGATGGTCGACTTGGAAATGGAATTGTTGGAAGTCTGTGAGCGTTTGCAAGAGGACGGTCGCCTCTCCAACACAGACTTTCAAAGCGCGCTGGCAGTCCAGCGTGCCGAAGGTGGTGGCATCGATGAGATCCTCGTCGGGATGGGCGTGGTCTCAGAAGAAGTCTTTCAACGCACACTCGCCAAACATCTCAAGTGTCCATTCTGGGACGCCAGCGGCCTTGAACGCCTGACCAAAGAGCACCCAGAGCCCAAACCTTTCCTCGAATCTTCCTTTATTCACCAACACATTATCTTTCCAGTATCTTTGAACAAAGCTGAAGGGTGGATGTACATCATCGTCTCCAGGATGCCTTCACGTTCGTTTTTGGAGACCCTGCAAAAGATGGTGGGGGTCGATGATATCCGCTTTGATGTCTCGACTCGGGCGTTGGTCGCTGCGGCGATCGTGAGAGTCTACGACCGGGCACAGTCTGTCCGGGGGTTTGGTACGGAGAGCATTCCTGCTGGTGACGATATCGCCTGCCCCAAATGTGGTGAACGACAGCCCGGCGAGCTGCTCGTCTGCGATCATTGTGGGGAGCCTCTGCGTGACGAGTTAAAAGAGACGGTCCACCAGCCGGGTACACTTGTGGGTGCCTTTCGGATCGAGCGCTTGATCGCTTGCGGTGGGATGGCTGAGGTCTATCTCGCTACGGATATGAGGAATGATCAAGAGATCGCGCTCAAAATTCTTCAGAGCCAATTGTCTTCCTTGCGCAGCTCCATCCAACGTTTCCAGCGCGAAGCGCGTACACTTCGAGAGCTTAGTCATCCGAGTATTGTGCGCTTTTTGGAGTTTGGTTACCAGGAAGGGATTGGACTCTATATCGCGACTGAGTTCCTCAGAGGACGCGAGTTCCTTGAGCTGCTGCAAGGGGGAGAGCCTATTCCTCTCAGTGAATTGGCTCCATTGGTCGAAGAGATCTGTGACGCGCTCTCTTACGCACACCGTCATGAGGTGATCCACCGCGATCTGAAACCTGATAACATCTTTTTGACAGAAGACATACATGGACAGCCTGGTCCTGCCAAGCTCATCGACTTTGGGATCGCGAAGATTCTTGATGACTCGATGGTCCGCACACAGACAGGGCTTGTGTTGGGGACACCTCGGTATATGTCTCCAGAGCAGGTCGCTGATCAGCGCGTGGATCATCGCGCTGATCTTTACTCCTTCGCTGTCATTTTGTACGAAGCCCTCACCAATCGTTGCCTGTTTGTCGCCGACAGTGGCTACCAAATGATGATGAAGCAGCTCTATTCACCTGCGCCGCTCATCTCCGAGACACGCCCTGACCTGGCTTTCCCTCCCTTGCTCGTACAGCTACTCCAGGACTCCCTCGCGAAGGTGCCTGATGAGAGGCCCCCCACGATGGACGCGTTCAAGGAGCGCTTCCTCGACGCAGTCGAAGAGTGGAACTTTATGTCGCTGGAACTTGGTGAATCGACGATGCTCGACTTTCGCAATCCAAGTCAAGATATGCTCCCACAAGCAGAGATGCCAACGTTCAATGAGCCAGAGGCGCAATTCTCCCGAAAAGCATCCAGCCCAAATGAGACATTTGTCCCACAGCAAGTCACACCTGTCTCACCCGATAATTTTCTCGAACAACCCGAACAAGGCCATGAGGAAGTAAGTGGATTGTTTCGCAATGAGCTCCATGAATCACTTGGCGAAGACATACAACCTCCTCCCGATGAGAGTGCATTTTTGACAGGTCCAACAAGTACTGAGTCACGCGAAGCCGAGTTGTTTCTTCCCCAAGATAGTAGCGAAGCCGTCCCTGGCGTTTTGCCTCCTGGTGAGGAGGGGACGCCACACATTGGTTTCGCTGTACAGGATCATCTCGCTGGTACAGAATTGATGCTCGAAGAAGAACCAATAGACGATGATTTCGAATTTGGGGCGGCGTCTTTTTATCACCACAAAGAGGAACCAAGTCCCGTCGGAAAGAGGGAGTTGAGTGAGCTTGAGCTGCTCGCGATCAACGAACAATTTATGGACATGGAGTTCGAAGGTGGAGGGGGTCCTAAACCCCAGAAACCGAGAAAACCGAAGAAGTCAGCGCCCAAGAATTTGACTTCGCTTGGGGATCTACACGTCGAGGCTCCAAAAAAGGTCCAAAGAAAACCCTCTCTGAAAAAACCTGTGGGGCCTGGGATTAAGCCGATCAGACGTGAGCAAATTGATCTGCCAGTCGTCGAAGGTGCGGTCGCGCTCGATGACGCTGCTCCCGATGATCTTCGCTCGATGGGGGCTGGGTTTCGTGAGCCACAGGTGCGTATGGAGCGCCCGCCGATGAGGCACGCAGAGCCCGAGAGAGATGGACGTCGTGCAGTCTACACGTCACCGAACACGCCGAAAGGAACGTCTGGTTCTTCGACGCATGTGTTGTTGCTCGTGTTGTTTATCATCGTGATGGGAGGTGTGGGATTTGGAGGGTGGTTTTACTACTTTCGGGAACCTCAAAAAGCGACCCCTCATTCAGGAACAGAGCCCCACGTGTACTCCTCGGGAGACGATGATTTTGAGGTTGTGAAGACAGCACCCCGCAAGAAGGCCAAAGCCGGACAAGGCAAGGGAGAAGGGCGTTGGGTCAAACAATATCGCCCCGACTGGGTATGGGATGAGGGCAAGCGAAAGTTTGTGATGATTCGCAAGTGGATGAAGGTGTGGGTTCCGAAGGGACAAGAGGCGCCAAAGATCGATGACAAACCATTGCATAGGAAACCCACTCGACCTCGTCGATGAAGGCGATGAGTGGGGCTCAGGGGGGCGGTGTCGGTGTGGGGAGCGGCATCGTGTAGGTGAATTGTTTTTGCTCACCGTTTCGAACAAACATCCGAAATGTTCTCGCCGTTTTGAGTTGGGGATGCTCAAGTTTGAGTGTGTGCCAGCCTGCGTAGACAGTGTAGGGAGTTTGGCTATTTTTCCCCAAGAATTGACCGTCAAGTGTGACATTGGCCCAAGGTTTGAGCTTGAGTATGAGGGAGCCCTTCTGGATTTTGATGAACTGTTTGTTCAGTTTTCCAGGCGCGAGGTTGAGGTTGAGTGGGATATACACGTACGGGCGCTTGCGTTGTAAGATAAAGCGGTGTTTTCCCGAGGGCAAACGATACCTGACAGGTGTGTATCCGAGCTTGCGTTTGCGGTTGGCCCAGTAAACAGTACAAGGGCAAGGAGGAGAGGAGGCTTCCAGGAGCAGCTTGCTGCCCAAGGAGCGTTTCTTTCGTCCTCCGGGAGGTTGAGGGATGCTTCCTCTTTGACCATTAGGGCGTTTGGCTGCGCTACCATAGGTGATCGAGGTGTCGCTTGTGTCGGGTGGGTCTTTGGGTTTGGAGGGACCTGAAAAGAACCAGTACGCACCACCTATGATCAGGACGAGGAGGACAACAATGGCGATCAGTCCGTAGATGTACTCATCATCATCATCCTCTTCCTCTTGTGCGGGGGGCGTTGGAGCGGTAGGTTGTTGTGGACGCAAGATCTCGGAAGGAGGACGCATCGAAGGCGGAGGCGTTGCCGGACGGGGAATGGAAGGCGGAGGTGTTGGGGTGCGTCTGCTCGCCGGTTGTGCTGAGTTGGTGCCGAGGTATTCTCTGGAGATCTCTTCGAGTTGTCCCATTGAAGAGACTTGCATACTACCGTCTTCACCGATGATTAAGGCTGCAGTAGCTTCTTCTGAGGGGATTCCTGGGCTGGAAGGTTCAGGGGCGTGTTGTGGTGCACCTGCGACTTCGGAGATCGGCAGACACTTTGTCTCGACCTGCCAGGACTCTAGTGGCTCATCAGGGAGAGGTGGGCGAGAGACTGGCATCGCGTTGCGTTCGAACGGTGCTGGTGTGCTCTCCGGGATGGTCCCGAATGGGTTAAAGGGTTCATCCTCTGGTGGATAATGGTCAGCAGGGGGTTGGTAGGATGGTGTTGATGGAGGGAGCTGTCTGGAGTGTGAAGGTTCCTGGTAGAGCGGTGGTTGCTGACCCTCTGTCTCTGTCTCTGTGAAAGGGTGGACTTCATATGGTGAGCCTGCGAAGAGACCACGGATATAGTGTGCGATATGATTGGGACCGACTTCGTAGCCAGCGATTTGTTGGATCGCGAAGTGTAGATCTTGTTCGAGCTCTGCGCCACTTTGGTAGCGTCTGTTGCGGTCCTTTTCGAGCAGACGCATGAGGATATGGTAGAGCGGTTCGGGGATGGTGGGGTTAAAGTGGTAGGGGTCTTGTGGGTGTTGTGTGAGGATGGCTTGTAACATCTGGACATCTCCCTTCGCCTTGAAGGGTTTTTGTCCTGTTAACAGCTCGTACATGACGACGCCAATGGCGAACAGGTCATGTCGCCAGTCGATCATCTCGCCGTTCAAGTACTCAGGCGACATATAGGATACTTTTCCTTTGAGGACGCCTGTTTGAGTGGGAGCTTGCCTTTCGTTTGTGGCGGCTTTGGCGATCCCGAAGTCGAGGACCTTCGCGTTGCCATCGAGGGACACCATGATATTGGGGAGGCTGATATCCCTGTGGATCAGGTTGAGGGCCTGACCGGTGTTATAATCCTTGTAGAAGTGGGCATAATTGAGCCCTGCGGCGGCTTGTGCGAGGATGGTTGCGATGTAGATGGGAGGGATTTGTTGTCCCTTCTCCTCGCTTTGATCGAGGATTTGTCCCAGGTCATATCCTTGCACAAACTCCATCGCGATGTAGTAGCGATGATCTTCTTCGCCCATGTCGTAGATCTTCACGATATGGGGGTGGTTGAGCAGAGCCGCGACACGCGCCTCGTTGAGGAACATGTTTACAAACTCAGCATCATCAGCTCTATGAGGGAGAATACGTTTGATCGCGACTCTGCGAGCGAGTCCCGACGCTCCTGGCTGCTCTGCCAGGAAAATTTCTGCCATGCCACCGACTGCGACACGTCGAATTAACCGATAACGACCCAGCGTTTCCACGCCTTACTCCAGACTACAGGTAAAGGCCACTTCGAGAAAATAGGTACAGTGGCCTAAAAGGGTTGAAGAAGAACATAATGCAACGACTCCAAAGCCTTGTGCAGTTTGTGGTCGATGGAGACGTCGCTAAACAACAAGATGGGGACTTCTTTGGTCCGGGCTGAACGCCCCATCTCAATAAACAATGGTGCCCAATGGTGGAGCGGTTCATTTAAGCGCAAGACCAACAGATGAGGAGGCGCACGGTACAGGTGGTGGACACCTTGTGCGGGATTCTCCTCAGCTTGCACTTTGTATTCCATCCCGCAACAAAAACGCAGCAACAGATCGAGCTGTGGTTGTTCGGATTGCAGACCGATACTCAGGATGTCGGGTTTTTTCTTACGATTTGGGATCAATCGCACGCGCTTTAGCCAACTCATCCACTGTGTTTGGGGCAACGGCATGCTTTGGTAACCTTGCCAACACAGCCGCATATGAGAGGCCTGGGAGTCATTGCTCAACAACTCCAACATGGGCAATCTGGGGAGCGTTGGAGATTCCTCAAAGAGCTCGATCAGGCGAAACTTTGCATCACTCCCTTTGGAGGACGAGAACATCAGTCCAGCAGGGGGTTGAGGGCGGCTGATGAGCAGCTTCAATTCTTGTGTCGAGGGGGCAGGGACGAGATGCAGCTTGAGTGGATGTGTGTCAGGGACGTGTTCGACAGGGAGCGCGTCTTCTTCTTCGAGGTAGACGATCTCCTGCATCCCTGCTGGCGTTGGAGTCGCGACCGTGTGCGTCTTGAGCGGCGCTGGTTGTGGCGGAAAGGAGAAGACTTCAGATGTCCCACCTGTCTCCTCGTCGAGCAGTGAATCAAAGGCGAGCTCCTCTTCTGAGGGAGGATATCGTTTGGGCTCTGAGGGAGGTGAGGCAAACAGTGGAGGAGGCTCTTGGATGCTCGCGTTGGGGAGGGTGGGGGGCTCCTCAAGATGAAGATCATCGATGATCAGGTCGTCGAGTTCATCTTCGGAGACGGCCGTACTTTCCTCTTCGAGGAGCATCCTGGGGTCGACACTTCCATCTTGCTTGGGCAGGGGAGGTGGTGTCAAAGGCGCTGGCGTCAAAGGTTCATGTTTGACGACAGAGAACGCAGGGAGACTGTCCCGTGAGTTGTGCAGTTGTGGCAGATCGTAGCGGGAAGGGGAGCTCTCTCGTCTGGTGGGTGGAGTGCCAAACTCTTCTGTGTGGGCCTTGGCGAAGATCCCTGGTGTGCTGAGCAGGTGTTCGAAGTCTTCTGTGTTTTTGAGGACTTCAACTTCTGCTGTGGGCGTGACATTTGGAAAGGTCACGTGTGAGTCGAAGGGCTGTTGCCATTTGGGTGGAAGTGCGGGGAGACTGGGGAGATCGGGGAGCGCTGTTTTGCGCTCTTGTGGCGGTGTGAAGGAGACTGGCAACTTGATCATCAAGAGCAGACCACCATCGATGATCTCGGCTGAAATCTCTCCACTGTGCAGGAGGACGAGTTCTTTTGTGAGCGCGAGGGCAATCCCTGGTGGATCATCGATATCGGGGTCGAAGTCGGGACGTTGGAAGGGTTGGAAGAGTCTCGCACATTCTTCTTCGGAGATAGGCTCACTGTCGTGTTGGAGGATAAGCTCCATGTGGCCTGGTGTGTGGATACTCTCTCGGCTGATAAAATCGATACTTCCGTTTGTAGGTGTCGCATCAAGGGCGTGCTCAAAGAGCGTGTGGAAGATCTGTTTGAGAGAGCGCTCATCGGCTTCGAGTTGGTGATCTGTAAGGTTGAGTGAGACCTGGAGATTTTTTTGCCGAATGAGGGTGTGGAATAGAATGCGCGTTTCTTCGGCGATAAGTGATAGATCAAGCGTTTCAGGGATGAGATGGACTTGTCCTGCCATACAGCGGCTGTACTCGGTGAGTTGAGCGAGCAGATCGCTGATGTAGCGATTGGAGCGCAGCGCTGAGCGAAGGAAGCGTTTTTGGCGTCCATTGATCGCGCCAAAAGAGGGGTCTTGCAAGCTCTCAAGGTGGTTGAGCAGATTGCGTGAGTTGGGCAACAGTTGGGATGTTGCGTCCATGATGAACTCGAATTGCTTGAGGATATCTTTCTCATTTCTATCGAGTTGTACCTGGAACTGCGAGTGCAGTTTTTGGAAAATTTCGTAGGTTTTGAGCAAGATTTGACGTTGTTCTTCGCCCATCTTGAGGACTTTTTGTGTCAGCTCGCTGTACGTCGTGAGCTGTTGATGCGCTGATTGTGCGAGGGCTGCGTTTTTTTGTGCCTCTTGCGATAACCTTGCGTTCTCCTCTTGAAGTTGGGAGCGCGCGCCGGACAGCTCTTGCTGGTCATTGTTGAGCTCGTCGCGTTGTTTGGCGAGCATATCGCATTCTTGCAGGAGTTGGGAGATCTGCTGTTGTTGGACGTCGACTTTTTCCTGCAATTCCTCTTCGAGGGGGGTGGGGCCTGAAGGAATTTTGAGCTCTTCGATGAGGCGGTTTTGTTCTTCAAGCTCCCGCTCATTTTGGGCTTGTAATTCCTGATAGGCGAGGATTGGTGCGAGGTTATCGGTGATAAGCTGCCCAATCATCAGGTAGTTTTCGTGGAAGAATGAGGGTTGTCGGTGGCAGATATGTAGCGTCCCGATCCACTGGTCTTGGAAGTAAAGGGGGAAGAGCAGGACACTTTGACTTTCGCTGCCCCAAAATTCGTTTCCAAACCATTTTTTGGCTTCAGGGCACTGTTGATCCACATGTTGGATCAGTCGAGCGTGAGCGCAGAAATCTTCGTACATGAAGCGCTCTTCGAGGATCATCATCAACTCTTCAGGGGGCTCACCTTCTTCGAAGAGCCAGTAACGAAGGCTCTCGCCGTCCCCATCAAAAGGGAAGCTCAGGCAGAGATGTTCAAATGAGAAGATCTCTTGCAACAAAGGGGAGAACCGTGGGGAGAGGATCGCCCCTGTTTGGTTCATTTCTGCGAGGATGATGGGAAGTCGTGCGATGTGAGAGACGAGTAAGCTGGCGTCTTCACAGCGTTGGCGTAGAACTTGTGTTGGTATTTTGGCGCTTGAACGGGGCTTTTGAGCTTCTTGGGTCATCTAGCTGGCTCCTGGAACATCAATTCAGGGATTCTCCGAGAACTGATAGAGCTTGTTTTTCTTGGTACGGAGCAGGAGAATGTTTCCTTCATTCCCCCAAACTGCATGTTGTACAAAGACCTTCTCTCCAAACGGGTATGATTTGATTGGGGTGAGGGTCCCTCGTGACATACGGTAGGTCACGAGTTTTGTGGAATGTACGACCAACAAGCGCCTTCCTTTGAGCTTGACACGTACTATATCTTTTGAAGGTACACGAGCACCGGATTTTTTGATGTTTCCGTTGGAGGTCGCGTACAAGATGTCGCCGGTACTTGTGTCGGCAAAGTACCATTTTTTCCCTGTTGGGGTCATGTAGGTTGCGTAGCGAAGCTGAGCAGCGAGGCTTGAAGAGGATTTGCTGCGGGCACGTTTGCGCAGTGTGATCTTGCGGGAGCCTGCCATGAGGGTCCCGTGGATGCTGATTTTTTTACGACTTTGAAGCAGGTGGAGTTTGACGCCGCGTTCCATACGAAACCCTGTCAGGCAGAATTTGGGGACAACACCCAAACTTGACGCGGCCGCTGCGCAGCTTCCAGGGCCTACAAGGATGACGTCTGGGCGCAAAATATAGCCGGGGACTTGGGAGCTACCACATGAGGGATCTTCGTCGTCGGACTTTTTACGTTTTTTCTTGCGGTTAGGGGCTTTGAGTGGATTGCCTACGAGTGGGTAGAGGAGCAACCACCATTGGTGTCCAACTTTGCCACGTAGCGCGAGGTAGCTCGAACCGGCGCCTTGTAGGATCTCCGAGTAGGTCGTTTTCACTGGAGGGGTGATCTTGGCAAATTCGAGTCCGTCGGGATCGGGACGGTCTAGATAGTCTTTGCTTTTGGGTCGAATGACCCCTTCTGCGACGTAGAATTTATTGTTTTCGACGGCGTACAGAGAGCGACAATCGCCGCGTCCTGCGAGTGACACGTTGCGCCAGGGCAGACTTTTCAGTGTATCATCTTTGAAGAGCAGAGGTCTGAGATACTTGGAGTTTTTCTCTTTGTCGAGTCCGAGCATTTTGCGGCGAAGCGCTTCTTCCTCTGCTTTGCTCATGCCTGTCGACGCATCTTTGTCCATGTCACCGAGCCGGCGTTGTGTTGTGGGGGGTTGGTTGGCGATGTAAAGGCCTGTCACCGCGCCACCAAGGATGAGGAAGCCAAGTAGCCAAAACCATGCACCTCCACCACCACCTTCGAGGTTGGCGTCGGCACCCCATGGCTCCATATCCATGTCAAAAGAAGCGGCAGCGTTGGCTTCGGCTGCTGCAAAGGGATCTGCCATGGGAGGCTGCCCTCCCATCCCTTGCTGCATGTTGGGGTCAAATCCCTGCTGCATGTTGGGGTCAAACCCTTGCTGCATGGGCTGCTGATAGCCTTGCTGGACGGGCTGTTGATAGCCCTGTTGCATATTGGGGTCAAATCCCTGCTGCATGGGCGGTTGGTAGCCTTGCTGCATGTTGGGATCAAATCCTTGCTGCATGGGTTGCTGCATAGGCTGCTGATAGCCCTGTTGCATGGGCTGCTGGTAGCCTTGTTGTGCGGGCTGTTGGTAGCCTTGTTGCATGTTGGGAGCGACCGCTTGCTGGCCACCTTGTACTTGTTGGACGATCAGTTGGAAGGCTTGGTAGGCTTGGCCGTAGAGCTGCTGTGCTTGTAATGCCTGCTCGTAGGCTTGTTGTGCGACATCGGCCTGTCCTGCTTGCTGGGCTTGCAGGTAAGCTTGATGTGCTTGTGTGTACATATGCTGAGCTTGCATGGCCTGTTGGTGAGCGTGCTGATAGGCTTGTTGTTGCTCTGGACTAAATGATGATAAATCCGGAACTTCGTGGCCTGCCATTTGGCCCGTTGGGAGGGCGCCTTGTGCTTGGTGTGGATTGGCTGAGCTATCCCAGTCTGCTGACATGAAATGCCTCCATAAAACCTATCAAATCGCCCTTAAGGCGGGGAAGAAAGTCTCTTTCTATGAACATTACTTCGGCATCATACCAGCAACGCGACAGCTTGACAAGGAACAGAGAGGCCACATCATATTCTTTTTCTTTTTCGCGGAGGGGATCGTTCTCTATGGATTGATTTGTCCCTTCCTTTTTGCTATGCAATGTTGTCTGTTGTGCTAGGCAGCTTGTTGTGGGAGTTTGTTTTTATCCATACCCCATGTGTTTTGTGTCTCAGAGCGTGGACAGTTGATGCGTGATTTGGGGGAGGGATACCCTTCTTTTAAGGTGTTAGGATGAGTCAGGATCGAAAAAAGTTGATACAGGAGCCTTCTCTTTGGGGTGGAGGGACTGTTGAGGAGCTGGTGAATCGCGTCAAGCACGGTGCCAGTCGGATGGTGATTTCCGGTGTGAGGGGAGGAGGACTTGCGTTTCTTGCGGGTCGGATGATCGAGGCGATGCCAGAGCGCGCGTTTGTACTCGTCGCAGCGTCCCATCAGAAGGCATTTCAGTGGTACGAGGAGCTGCTCTTTTACATGGGGGTGAAACATCAAGAGTCATCCTCTCGTGTACTCTACTACCCGGCAGATGAGGTGCTCCCCTACAGCGAGATGTTGCCCGACCGTGGGGCCATGCAGAGTCGCATGGGAGCCTTGTTAAAGCTCCAAGAGAAGCAGCATCCAGTCCTCGTCATGCCTGTTGCAGCGCTTGCTCGTCGTGTGACCCCTGCAAAAGAACTCAGCTCTCGGAGTGATCTGATCGTCATCGGAGAAGAGGAAGATCGCGACATCATGCTCGAAAAGTTGGTCGCGAGTGGTTACCGACGTACACCTGTTGTCGAAGATCGTGGAACATTCTCTGTACGTGGTGGCACCATCGATATCTTTTCGCCACTCTACCGCAATCCTTTGCGGATTGAGTTCGACGATGTGATCGTCGAGTCCATTCGGTTTTTTGATCCCAACACGCAGCGTACCCTCGAAGAAGTCGAAGAGATCCTGATCGGACCTGTCGATGAAATCTTTGTGACCAAGCAGAACCTGCCACAAATACGTAGTCGCCTCGCGACAATTGCCGATGAGTTGGAATTTCCCACGAAGGAATTCAACCAATTGATCGACGATCTCTCTTCTGGAATGCGGCCCTTTGGTTTGCAGGCGTTGATGCCCGGGTTTCACGATGAGTTATGCACACTCTTCGATTATACTCCCCGAGATACAGTGTTTTTCGTCGAAGAGCCTCACGATGTTCACATCGAGCTTCAACAGTATTTTGCCCGGATGCAAGGTGGATACGAGTCGCTTACAAGTGGAGGGGGCTTGGCCTTCTCGCCAGAGCATTTTTTGTTGACGACTGAGGAGCTTGAAGCAGCCCTCAAAAAACAAAGCCGTGTTGAGCACAAGGCAGTGCTCGTCCTAGACGAGGCCAAAGAAGACGAAGAGACTGTTGAAGAGAGCTCTGACGGACCTGCGCTGGAGAAGACAGAGGATGGGAAGATTCGCGTGAAAGCCCAGGTCCGACGTGCGACGTGGGGGAGCGCTGGTGAGTTGGTGCTGCCTTTTGCGACTGATTCGCATATGGCGTTGAAGCAACATCTCCAATCCATCCCCGTCAACCAGGATTTTCGCTTTCAGCCTCTCGTCGATAAGATCCGGGGATGGCGGGATGAGCGCATCCGTGTCGTGATCGTGTGTGGTGCCAAAGGTCAGGCTCTTCGGCTGATCGAGTTGCTCGAATTGTACGATATGAGTTGTCGTTTGTGGGAGGACTCTTTCCACTTTGACATCGAGCGATTTGGGAAGGGTGTCGATGTCGATATCTTTATCGGCCGTATCATGGAAGGCTTTTTGTTCCCGAGAGCATATCTATGTGTGATCTCTGAAGAGGAGATTTTTGGACCAAAAGCCCGACGTCGCAAGTCCAAAAAGAAGAGTCCACTGCACCAGATGGAGCTGCACACGCTCGAAACAGGCGACTTCATCATCCATAAGGAGCATGGTCTCGCGCGTTATGGTGGGCTTCATACGATCACGATTGGCGGCGTCACGAGTGACTTTGTGTTGCTCGAATACAAGGGGAAAGATAAACTCTACTTGCCGGTCACAAGGCTGTCACAGATCGAGCGCTACACAGGTGGTGGCACCCCCTCTATCGATCGGCTCAAGAGCAACTCGTTCGAGAAGAAGAAGGGGAAAGCTCGTAACGCGATTCGGGCGATGGCGGGTGAACTCATTCAGCTCTATGCAGAGCGGAAGGCGCGCGTCCGTGAGCCGTATCCGATCCCCGATGATATGTACGCACAGTTCGAATCCTCATTCCCATTTGTCGAGACGACGGATCAGCTCCAGGCGATCGAGGATATCACCGAGGATATGAAGTCCCATCAGGTGATGGACCGATTGATCTGTGGAGATGTTGGGTATGGTAAAACAGAGGTCGCGATGAGGGCGGCATTTCACGCTGTCTTCAGTGGGAAACAGGTTGGCGTCTTGGTGCCTACCACTGTTCTTGCACAACAACACGGTTTGACCTTTCGCGAACGCTTTGCCGGCTACCCCGTCAAGATCGGTGTGTTGTCTCGTTTTCAGACCAACAAAGAGAAGAAGAAGGTCGCAGAGCAGCTCAAAGAGGGTGCCCTTGATATCGTTGTAGGAACGCATCGATTGCTCTCTCGGGATATCCACTTCAAAGATCTGGGCTTGTTGATTATCGATGAAGAGCATCGTTTTGGTGTCCGCCATAAAGAGCGGATCAAGCAGATGCGAAAAATGCTCGATGTGTTGACGCTTACAGCGACACCTATCCCCAGGACGTTGGAGATGTCGATGATGGGGATACGTGATCTCTCGTTGATCACGACCCCTCCACATGACAGGTTGGCGATTCGGACGACCATCGCTCCCTTTAACGATCAAGTCATTCGCGAGACGGTGATGAGGGAGCTGAACCGAGGTGGTCAGGTGTTCTTTGTCCACAACAGGGTTGAGAGCATCGGTAAACTCAAGATTAAGCTCGAAGCGCTTGTCCCCGAAGCCCGCTGTGTGATTGCACATGGTCAGATGCCGGAGTCAGAGCTTGAGCGCGTCATGCTCGACTTTATCGAAGGTCGTTTTAACCTACTCCTGTGTACTTCAATCGTCGAGTCTGGTTTGGATATCCCCCGCGCCAACACGATGCTCGTCGATCGCGCAGATGCCTTTGGTCTCGCACAGCTTTACCAAATTCGTGGGCGTGTTGGACGCGGAAAGGAGCGGGCATACGCGGTCTTGCTTGTCCCTGCGAACCGCCGTGTAACACCTGAAGCCAAGCAGCGTCTCTCGACCCTTCAGCGTTTTAGTGAGTTGGGGGCGGGGTTTGAGATCGCTCGACAAGACCTTGAGCTGCGAGGGGCTGGGAACATTCTCGGGAAGGAGCAATCTGGCCATGTCCACGCGATTGGGATGGAGTTGTACTTCGAGATGCTCGAAGAGGCGATCAACGAGTTGCAAGGCAAGCCAGTACGTCCCAAAGTGGATCCAGAAGTCAAGCTTGGCCTTGACGCCTACATCCCCGATTCGTTCATTCCTGATATTCAGTTGCGGTTGCAGTGTTACAGACGTCTCTCTTCGGCGGAGACTGTTGAGGAGCTTGATGAGCTTTCAAGTGAGTTCCAGGATCGGTTTGGTCCTGTTCCTCTTGAGGTGGACGCTTTGTTCCAGATGACCGAGATCAAACAGATGTTAATGGCGATCGACGCGACAGCTGGGACGCTCTCTGGGAGCAAGTTTCGTGTCTTCTTTCACCCCGAAGCCCCTTTGGATTTGGACAGACTCATGGTACATGCACAAAAGAAAGATGCTCCTTTCCGTTTGCTGCCGAATCATGGTTTGGAGACGACAGAACCCCTCTCTGGTGGGGAGCTGCAGCTTAAAGATATCCGTCAATTTTTGCGTACATTGCCCGATTTGATCATGAAAAAAGCAGAGGAAACCTCATGAGGCGTCGATACACCAGTCTTTGTTTGTACTTGTTTCTCTTTGTCGTGATGTTCGCGCTCGGTGGTTGTTTAAAGCTTGATAAAAAGCGAGGAAATGTCGCACGTAAGGATATTTTGGCGATTGTTGGAGGGCGGGTCATCACGATCAACGATTTTAAACAGGCGATGCGTTACCAGACGCCGTACTTTCGAAGTCGCTACATTCCACTCTCTCACAAGAAGGTGTTTTTGCGCCAACTCGTTCGTTTTGAGTTGCTGAAGTTGGAAGCCAAACGCCGCAAGCTCGACACACATCCTGTGGTGAAACAGACGGTGACTGAGAGTATGATCAAGCTTTTGTTACGTCGGGTTGTGCAGCGTTTAAAGACATTTCAGGTCAGTGAAAAAGAGATGCGTATGCACTACAAAAAGCATCTTCAGCGCTATCACAAACCAGAACGTCGCCACGTCAGACAGATCGTCATTCGCGTCCCTGATGGCTCGACTCGGCCGTTTTGGTCGACGAAGAGACAGCTCGCATATCAGATCTTTGAGCAAGTCCAACAACACGGCAAGACGCGCAAGGGTTTTGTGCGTATGGTGAACAAGTACTCCGAGGATCAATACAGTCGCAAAAGAGGCGGAGATATTGGTGCTGATAAGCGCTCTGAGCTTGGCGGTAAGTGGGAGCGTACTTTCTCGGACGCAGTGTTCCAAATGAAGAAAGTAGGGGACATCACTGGTCCGATCCTGACCTCTTGGGGATTTCATATCATTCGACTTGAGCGTATCCTTCCTCCTGTCAACAAGACCTTTGCGGATGTGAAAGCAGAGCTTCGCGAGGAGCTTGTGAAACGAAAGCAAAAAGTCCTCTACGACGATTTGATGGCGAAGTTGTACAAAAAACACCCCGTCAAAATGGCCAAAGGTTGGAAAGAGAAGCTCCAAGTGTTTCGCAAGGCTTACGAGAAGGCTAAGAGCGACGCACCTGCAAAGCGTTCGGCTGTGAAGAAGCGCGTCGTTGTGAAGCGAAGCGCGCCGAAGAAGAAACCCACGACACGACGGACACAACCTGCGCACAAGACCTCACGCCCTGCACCCCAGCGCAAAGTCTCGCCTACAACGCGACCTGCGACGAGTCGTCCTGCTTCGGGGCCTGCGTCAAGACCTTTGTGAAATGTGATTTTGAATGTGGTGGGGAGCTTAGAGGGAAGCGTTCTCACGTCCGGTACCGATGAGTGTGTCGAGGTTGTCGACACGATCGACGTTGACACCGAGCTCCAACTCGTGGTTGTCGACCTGGACAATGGCTTTGCGGATGGGGAGGACAAAGCGTCGATCCACACCCAATCCAAGCAAGAAGTTTTGTCGTTCGAGGAGTCGGGCACGTAGCAACTCGTAGTAGACTTGTGAGTCTTCGACGTTGAGTGGATTGAACTTTTGATCGAAGTCGGAGATGATGTGGTTAAATGTACCACTCTCCGGGATTTGTACGCCTGGGAAGTGAGGCCAGGGGATCCATTTGATCTTGTTTCGTGCGAGCATGGGGTAGACGGAGAGGGAAAACTCCTTGGGGACTTTGTGTGTGTTGCCTTTGGCGTTGTTTTCGACGTCGATAAAGAAACCGCCCGTGTTGAGAATGAGCCCACGACACCCAACTCTTTCGAAGAGTTTGGCGAGCGATTCGGCTTCTTGTTGGAGGCCCCACGTGTTGAATGGGTTGGCGCCGGGGACCATCTTGAGCTTGTTCATCTCCTCGATGGGGATGTTTTCGGCGGAAGTGGAGCGACTCGCAAGACACATATACATCGAGACCATGAGCTGTTCATCGTCGATACGCATGAGGGGAGGGAGCGTCTCGTCTTTCATGAGGAGGCTGATGTAGTCAGGCCATGGAGTGTTGAGGTTGTCGTCTGCACCTTCGAGGAGGTGTCGTGCGGTCTGGACACGTCCGTTTCCGTTGAGGACGTCTTGGTGGATCGCGAGCAGTCGGTCATTTTCGTCGTAGCTGACCATTACGTTTTCTGCTGATTGTACGGTTTTAAGGTACTGTGAGCCGGGTGTGTAGTCGTTGGATTTGTTGTAACAGCCATCTTCGAGTCCGACGGTCCCATGTTGTGTGTCGGATGGATCATATAGAATGACGAGCGCGTCGTCATTTCCAATGCGAACGCCTTCACCTAAGTCGGTGTCGAGGTGTTCGTGGTGGGGGTTGTTACCGATGGTGGATTTCCCTGAGCCGGAGAGGCCGATGGTGATGAACGTTGTCTGATCTTCTTTTGGTGTGGCTTCGGGATGATCGGGGTTGTATGTCTTGGTGAAGAGGGTTTTGGAGCTGCCGTGAATGGGCATTCCGAGCTGTGAGTTGATAGCTGCGTCCCAAATCATCGTGAGACACGCTTTTTTGACTTCCCCAAAGTATCGGGCTCCGAGGAGGTACGCGGTGTAGTTCGCGATGTCAAAGATCATCATGATGCGTTTGGGTTCGGGATCACGTGAGAGGGTTTTGGCGTTTCCGGGTTGGACGCGGTGACGCCATGCCTCCCAGACGGGGTTGACCCAGTCGGGGTAGCAGACGAGCCAGAGGTTTGGGATGGACAGCTCAGAGCTCTTTTCGTAGAGGGCTTCTGTTTCGTGGGTGATACGAATGAAGTTGAGATTGAGATCCAGCGCGAGCTTGGCGTACTTTCGTGGGACGACAAAGTGGATCTTTCCCATAAAGTCGGTGTTTTTCCCGAAGTACACGTTGGTGTGGATAAGATCGTTTTGCATCATTTGGAAGTTGACCTCGCGGGTCAAGCGCTCTGTACGATCTTTGATGTCGAGGAGTTCTGGGTGTTTTTGGCACTCAGCAGGTTGAGGGACGATCATCCGTGCCCAAGCGGAGCGTGCAGTGTCCTGTCCTGTGTAACTGACGAGCAATCTCCCTTGTTCTTTGGAGAGACCTGCGGCTTTGGGATCGGCCATGGGGACGTCTGTAACGATCGTGGTGGGTTGCTCTGCAGCCCATCCATAAATTTCTTCCATGGAGGGGTTGTGAAAGACTCTTTTAGAGCAGCTCAATGTGATGGCTGATGCGCGGATATGACTGATCTCGTCTTTGGCTGTCTGGGGACAAATCCGGCTTTTGGTGCTCATCCCTTTCTCCTCTTTATGGGTTGTCTTCGTCCTGTTCGGGACTTATCTTGCAACAAAGGTGATTGTTTGAACGCGAACGCTGCGTTTGTTTGTTCCCCTAACCGACGAGAGGGTTGACGAAATGATATTCAAGAGCAGCGCTCATTCATCATTTGTCATGCATTGTCCGCATCTTGCGGTGCCCTTCTATGGGGGCATGCTTAGCGCTTATACCATACTCCTGTTATTCTGTCGCACTTGCTTCCCTGTGACTTCTCGTGAGTTGTTGAAAAAACAGTACAATTTTTTGTTTACCGGGCACGGGTTTGGTAACCTTGTAGGCTCTTTTCGGAGCCTGTATCATCTCGTGGTACGGTGTGTTTGTGTGCCACCTGACCTACACGCACAACGTGCAGTTGGATGTATATGCCAGAGGATGAAACTCGTTGAAAGGGCACAGGCTACGCGTTTGGGATGGATGGATGGATGATGTTGAATTCAAATGTGCTTGCTTTATGGTTGATTACACTTTTAGGGGGAGCCGCTCCTGAACAAGCGGCGATCAAGTCGTTTCGCCAACAAGAGCTCTCAAAAGCCGCGCTCCTTGTCTCTCTTGCACAAGGACGAAAGAGAAAGCGCCGAGAGCGTTGGTCTCGGTGGAACGATGAACAGGTCCGATTGCTATACTTTGGTGGGCGTATCGCGATGTTGAGAAAGCGCCCACGAGAAGCAGCCTCACTCTTCGAACAGGCCGCCAAAAAACCTACATTTTACCCCAAGTTTATTTACACGCACTGGATCGATGCGTTGATCGCTTCCAAGCAGTGGGACAAAGCGGTCAAAACGGCAGAGAAAGCGAAGACCGAGTACGGGGGGCGTTTATTTCGTCGTGAGATGAGGCGAAAGATCGGAGAAGCCCTCCGTAAGGGGAAAAAATGGTCTGCACTCGCAGAGCACTGGCGCAAACTACTTTGGTATCCCAACCCCTACGGTGGACGCCGTCGTGTTATGTGGAAGATGACATACGCATACCTGAAAGCCAACGACATCAAAAACGCCGCGCGTCATCTTCGCAAGTTCGAGCTCGACTATCCACTCGGTTGGGAGGCAAAGCGCGCAAAACAGCACCTGACTCGATGGGCCAAAGCGGGAAAGACAAAGTACAAGCCCTTCACAGCGAATGAGACACTGCACCGTTACTACAGGATGTCCGTCATCTATCCAACCAAGGGAATCGCGATCTTGAAAGATGCTCTTCAGAAGATCCGCGCCTCCAAGGACAAAGATCTCGAAGAGTACTTGATGTTGCTCTATGCAAAAGCCTTGATGAGAAAGAGAAGGTATAAGCAAGCCCTTCCTGTTTGGAGAGCGCTCAAGAAAAAAACAGGCTCTCTCAAGATGGCGCGTCGTGCGATCAAAGGGATGACGACATCGTTGATCGAGCTTGCCCAATTCAAAGAGGCACATAAGATCCTGCACAAATTCGCCGAGGAGTTTCCCGAGACCAAGCTCGCGGAACGAGCCTCTCGATATTCCGCGTGGTTAGCGATGCGTCTGCAGCGCTATGAGGACGCACGTAAACACTTTCGCGATTACCAGGCGATCTATCCATACTCACACTTTACCAAGGGGATGGACTGGTATATCCCGTGGACACTCTTTCGTCAGGGAGAGTACCGAAAGGCCATTCGGGCCTTTAAGAAGTGGGGACGCAAACGACCGAGCTATAAACGGATGAGAAAGGTCCGCTTTTGGAGCGCGAGAGCTTACGAGAGGATGGGGAAGTGGGAGCGCGCCAAGCGTCTCTACGTACGTATCTCCAAAGGCAAACCGTTTAGCTACTACGGTATCCTCTCGCAATATCGTCTCTACCTGCTCGAAGCACGCCTGAAGATCCTCGCGCGGCCTCCGACCTGCGCACACAGGAAGTCCAAAAAACACAAGCGACTCTCCTTGCGTGTTTCGAGGATGCTCAAACACCACAAAGGGAAACGTCAGAAAAAACCTCTATGGACACCTGTCCTCGACAAGCGCTTGTTTGGCGTCTCCAATCTATTTGGGTACAACAAAGCGTTTATGTCCAAAAGAGCCCTGAAGCTCAGAAAACAACAGGTCACAACGGCCAAAGCGCTGCTCACGAATGTCTCTTTTCCGAAGGCACCAGCTTTTTGTCGTCGTTCTCCTGGGAGTCGGAGCTGTCGTTACTTGAGAAAGGCCACACTCTTCGAACGTCTTGGCTTCCAAAAGGACGCCATTCAGCAGTTGTACGGTGCGCGCTGGTTGCTGCGACACCACCAAGATGAACTCTTGCAGTCTGTTCGTTGGTTGCTCTCAGTGGGAGGGTTTCACGAGGCGCTACGACTATCTTTTTATCTCAAGCGTCGCATTACTCGCAAGCGCCTCAAGCTCGATTTTATGCAAGTGCTTCGACTTCATTATCCACAGGCGTATCGCAGCTTGCTCTTCCAGAACAGTCGACGCTATGGTGTTCCTTTTGCATTTGCTTGGTCGATTATGCGGACAGAGAGCCATTTTCGGAAGCGAGCGACTTCTTGGGTGGGTGCACGTGGGCTGATGCAGATCATGCCCTCTACAGGCCGAAAGATCGCTCGTCGGATTGGCATGCGTCCTTTTCATTCGGGGATGCTGTACACGCCCAAAGTCAATGTTCGGATGGGATGTTGGTATCTCGGTGAGCTGCTCAAAAAGTTTGAGGGGAATGTCATGTTGGCGGCTGCGAGCTATAACGCCGGTCCACATAGGGTCGCTGCTTGGTTGACCTTTCAACAAGATCTAGACGCCGACGAATTTGTCGAAGAGATCCCTTTTCGGGAGACCAGACGCTACGTCAAAAAGGTCTTTCGTACCTATATTCTGTACAACTTCCTCTACCTTCAGAAGTTGCCTCCTCCTCCTTACACTGTCGCGGTCAGGGTCGGACAAAACATCAATTTTTGATATGTGAGACGTTTACAGATGTGTCTGCTGCATGGGTACAGGGGGGGTCAATAAGGAAGGCCGCTCAACTGCGTCTGCGAGTGTGTGTGTTTGTCCCCAATTCCAGAAGCACTCTCTTAACTCCATCCATGTATCGTGCATAAGGCATGGGTTGTCTGTATCACATTCATGTTTTCCAAAAACACAAGGGAACGCGACTAGATCATGATCGATCGCCTCCAACACTTCGAAGAGTGTGATGTCGTGAGGGGGGCGTGAGAGTCGAAACCCACCATTATGTCCTTTTTGTGCTTTGACCAGCTTGGCTTTACCCAAACGACACATGATCTTTTGTAAATAAGATGTGGGGACACCTGACCACTCTGAGAGTGAACGTGAACGTTGATATCCCTTGCCGTCATGTGCTGCCAAGGTGCTCATCGCGCGTAATGCATAAATTGCTGTCTGATTAAAGACCATTTTCGGGCTCCTTTACTCTATTCTTCTGTTTATCTCCACCGCTTCTTCCTTTCCACTTTACATAGAGACTTCAGCTTATCCTTTCGATGCAATTCATCACCTGCTCCACCTTCATCCCGAGAAGGGTGTTCGTTTGAGGCTCCATGTACCGCGAGGATATTCTTTATGTAGACAATTGCGCTTTTGATGCAAAATGTGTAATATCACCCGAACACTCGTTTCCATTGGTGAAAACGCAAACATACCTCTCAAGGTGGATGGAATGAAGAGATACGTCATGGCATGTATACAACAGAAACTTCTTTTTCGCGTTTTGTGTCTTGTTTTCTGTATGTTTTTTACATCAGCGTCGGCTTGGAGCTGGCATCCTTTGCGGATTGGTGGGGCGTCTTGTAAAAGGGATGGATTTCGCTGTGACACAACGATCGGGAATGCTGGCGGTGGGGGCGCGTGTTGTGACCCACAAAGTCCATCGATCGGCACATGTGAAGTGCAAAATGTGTGTCAGGGAGGGTATGCTAAAAAGTGGGCGAATCTTCCGATGCGGTGGAGTTTAAATGTCAATGGCATGGCTGGTCAGGCTGGCTACACAGGACTCTCGACATCCCAGATTGAGACCGCAGTCAAGACCTCATTTGATGTGTGGACCAAGCCCTCATGTACTGGGTTTCAGCACCAGTACAGCGGGCAGACGACCTCACCTCCATCGATCAGTGACAACAAGACGATCTTGTACTTCCCTTCTGATTCGCAGTGGGCGCAGCTTGGTGGGGGGCCGTATACATTGGCCTATGCACTGCCAGCGTCAGATAACCAGGGAAATATGTTTGATGCGGATATTGTCTTCAATCCGCGACCAGGGGGGGCTTCTGGTTGGGGGATTCATCCAAATGTCCAGAGCAACCAACAGGACTTTATCGCGACCGCAGCCCACGAGATCGGTCACTCCATGGGATTTGGTCACACCGCCCCCAAAAATACCTTGATGTATTACGCGGCGTTGGGGAATGGACCTTCGTTTAATCTCCAGCTACCTCAAGATGAGATCAACGCTGTATGTACGACATATCCTCCCACTAAATGTACGAGCAATTCGCAATGTGGTGTGTGCAAAAAGTGCGACGGCAACGGAAAGTGTGTGGATGATTTTCCAACACGAAACAGCAAGGCTTGCCTTGGTTGCCAGACCGACGCTGATTGTGCAGGAGGCAGTTGTCTTGCGCCGAATGGTCGGTATCGCTGTTTCCAGGCGTGCACGTCGTCGAGCTGTTGTCCGCAAGGGTACAAGTGCGCCAATTTTTCGGGCAAGTCGATCTGTGTTCCTGACAAAAATGTATGTCCAACAGTGACGTGTTCGGCGAATACTCAGTGTGGTAAGGGTGAGACTTGTACGGGTGGACAGTGTGTGAAGTCATGTTCTCAAAACAGTGAATGTCAACCCGGATCGTTATGTCAGGCAGGCGTTTGTAAGCAGGTTCCGGCAGGAGGGATTGGAGATTCGTGTGCCAACGGAGTGACCTGTCAAAGTGGTTTGCAGTGTTACACTACTTCAAAAGGGTCCGTATGTTCGAGAGTTTGTGGTACAGGATCTTCGACGACCGGGCCCGGAACACCAGGCTCTCTTTGTCGCTCTGGCGCTTGTGATTCAGGTGCGACCTGTAAAACGTTGATCAGTGATCAAGTCTGTGTGTATTCGTGTGGTCCTCAGTATGACTGTTCGCAGTACGGTGGGACGTGCTACATCATCGATAACCAGAGCTCTTGTAGTTGCAAGTATGACTCCGATTGCAAAAACGGCGCAAAGTGTAACAAGTCCGCGATGGGGAGTATCTTGAATATCGGTACGTGTGTCACACAGCAGGCGGCACCATGTCCGAGTGGGACGACCTGTCAGGATCCTGGTACTGGGACGAAGATCTGTATCAGCTCTGCGCCGGCACCTGTCTGTGGTGATGGCACCTGCAATGGTACGGAGAATTGTGGGACGTGTGCAAAAGACTGTTCATGCCCAAGTGGTCAATCCTGTCAGTCGAACACCTGCCAAGCAACGAGCACCTGCGGCAATGGGACATGTGATGGTACGGAGAATTGTGGGACATGTGCGAAGGATTGTCCATGTCCGGGTACACAAACCTGTCAGGCCAATGTCTGCAAAGCTCCTCCCAACACCTGTGGCAATGGTACATGTGATGGCACGGAGAATTGCGGCACGTGTGTGAAAGATTGTCCTTGTCCAAGTGGTCAAGCTTGCCAATCGAATGTCTGTAAGACTGTTGATCTGTGTGGAAATGGACAGTGTGACGCAGCCGAGAATTGCGGCACGTGTGCGAAGGATTGTCCATGTCCAGGCACACAAACTTGTCAGGCCAACACTTGCAAAGCCCCACCGACGACATGTGGGAATGGAAAGTGCGACGCGACAGAGGATTGTGGAGCGTGTCCTCAAGATTGTGCTTGTGAGACTGGGAAGGCCTGTCAATCAGGAAAGTGTGTCGAAGGAGAGCGGTGTGGGGATGGGACTTGTGGGGCTTCTGAGAACTGTGCGAATTGCATTGAGGATTGTCCTTGCAATGCAGGTCAACGTTGCTTCAACAAAACGTGTCAGATCGATCCGAACTTTGAAGGCTCCCAACCAGATGCAGGCTCCCCGTCCAACGCTGGAAAACCCGGTGGACCCTGTCTACCTGGAAACAAATGTACAGAAGGGTATTGTGCAGAGCTCGACGGGAAAGTGCTCTGTGTGGGGGGCGGAGATGATAAAATCCGTCCTGCTGGCTTTGGTTGTACTTGTTCGGTGAGTGGGGATGCACCACAGTGGCCTATTGAAGGCCTCTTCTTTTTGGTGTTGTTACTTGGGTTGCGGAGTCTTCGGAAGCAAGATTTGTAAGAAGGGGCGTGCTTTTGCACCATTTGTCGAGGACTTAGGGGACATTTCTCTATCGTTTTCTGAAATCCAGATCAGATATCAGTCACGCTCAAGAATGTCGAAGTGGCAGGTCTTTTCGCGGAATTGAGTGGAGTCGTTGTTAAAACGCCAGCGATACAGAGGCTCAAAGCTCTGGAAGGCAGGACCTTTCGGGAAGTTTGTCCGAATGGGGGGGTGTGTTCTAACGTTGATGTCTTGCTCCGATGTGATCACTGTGGGGCAGGATGTCCCGTTGTGTCCTGTGACACAGAACGAGTTACCACTACAATCCACACAAACAGGAAGCGCGCTCGCACAACCCAGGTTGGGGCCTGCACTCAGTGGTCCAAGAGACATCAAGAGGTTGATGTTGTAGGTACACTGGTTGCTTGTGTTGCGGTAGTTGTCGAACTTCAATTTGACCTTGAAGGAGTAGGCGGCGCCTGTTTTGCGGACAGGTAACGTTCCGATGCCAGGAGTCAGTGAGAAGTTGCTGTCTGTACATTGACCCACTTTGTAGCTGACGGGGATGAAGGCTTGCTGTCCAAAGGCGTCTTGTACTTCGACGAGGAATCCATAGATACCGGGTTTGTTTGCGTTTGTTGGTGTCCCTGTGAGTGTACAGCCTGAGGTCTGGATATTCCGTGAATCCGTTCCAAAGCTGATCCCACGTGGGAGAGTTCCTCGTCCAGCACCGGCGCTGAGACCACAGCTATAAGGTGGTTTTCCGCCCTTGATGGTGGTGTTAAGTTCTACGGCTTTTTTGCCATTGCTACCATCGAGGAATGGATTGACGAGGGATTCGAGTTTGGGCCAGATCTTGATGGGGACTTTTACTTGGTTGGTACACTTACCAATTGTGATCTCAACTGTTGCGTTGAATGTCCCTGCGCTTGGTGCTGTTGCGTCGACGCGTGCTTCTGTGTCCGAGACGCGCGTGACTTTTGTCCAGGTGGGGCCATTACCGAGTGTCCACTTGGCACCTGTTGGCAACGCACCTGTGGGGATTTGCAAGGTAAAGGAGAAGGGAATGCCTTCGACACCTTCAGCAGAACCTGTCAGGCTGAGGTTGAGTTTGGGGCAGGAGACGCACTGTTGATTGACACAGATATCTGTGCCTGTGCAATCTTCGTGTTTGCGACATGTTCCTGTGAAGCAGCGTTTGGTCGTCGTGTCACAGAGTTTGCCAGTGCCACACTCTGCGTCTGTAGCGCAGTCTGTACATTTGTTGGATTTACAAACGGTACCATTTGCGCAGTGGGTGTTATCGACACACTCATGACAGAGCTTGTTACCTGGATCGCAGTGTTTGCCGTTGGGGCAATCTGCGTCTGTTGCACAATCCGAACAGGTGTTGTTTTTACAAACTTTTCCACCTGAACATTGTGTGCTGTCGACACATTCAACGCAGGTCGCGGTGTTGGTGTCACAGACTTTACCTGCTGCACACTCGGAGTCTTTGCGGCATCCATCGCGGCATACTTTCTTGGTATCGTCACAGATAAGTGGTTTCGTGCAGTCTGTGTCCTTGGAGCAGGCGACACATTTGTTTTGGCGACAGATCTGTCCGCCGGGGCAGTTTTCGTTTTTGAGACACTCATAGCAGGTGGAGTCTGTTGTATCGCAGAATTTGCCGTTGGGGCAGTCGCCGTCCGCTTTGCAACCTTTGCGGCAGCGTTTGCTGCCTGGATCACAGACGAGCGCAGCGTCATTACAGTCGGCATCGTCGGAGCAATCTGTACACTTATTGTCTTTACAGACTTTTCCATCCTGACAATCGCCGTTGTCACGACAACCACTGATACAGAGTTGGTTTTTGCAGACAGTTCCTTTGGGGCACTCTTCGGTTTTTTGGCAGCCTACGCACTTGCTCTCTTTACAGAGTTGTCCGGTGGGGCAGTCCGCGCGGTCGAGACAACCTTTACAAACTTTCTCGTTGGTATCACATTTTTGGTTGTTGGCGCAGTCTGAATCGTTGATACAGCCAGCTCTACAGCGTTTTGTGCTGTTGTCACAGACCTGTCCTTTTTCACAGTCCGTGTCGACTGAACAGTCAGCACATTTGTTGTCTTTGCAGACCTGCCCGTCTTTGCAAGCGCTGTTGTCTTTGCAGTCACCGACCTTGCACTTGCCGCTGACACAGACCGAGCCGCTGTCACACTGTTCGTCTTTTTCGCAGTCAGCACATTTGAGGTCGATACAGGCTTGGCCATTTGAACAAGCGCTGTTGTCTTTGCACTCACCTTTTTTACAGGCACCTTCGACACAAAGCTCACCTTGACCACATTCGCCATCGCTACATGCAGAGCATTTGAAGTCCTTGCAGAGCTTCCCGTCAGGACAGGAGGTGTCATTTGGTCCGGTACAATCACCTTCTTTACACTGACCACTCACACAGACTTTGCCAGCACCACATTCGAGGTTTTTCTCACACGGGACGCATTTGCTCTCTTTGCAAACTTTTCCGTCTTTACAGGTTGTGTTGTCCGTACAACCGTCGGATTTACATACGCCATCTTGGCATAGACCGCCTGTGGGACAATCTGCATCATTTTTGCAGCCTCCGGCGCAAGCGCCGTCCTTGCAAAACTCGCCATCTTTACATTGATCGTTTGAAGTACATGTACCGTTACCGACAGCTGGACCGCCGCAGCCGGGCGTAAATGCGATCGCCCACAGTCCAACCAGCAAGATCGCTGGAAATATACGTCTCATGAATTTGCCTCTTTACACATGTAGGGTCGAAAAAAACGAAGATCCTATCTATACGATTCCAAATAGAGAATGATGGTCTCACTTTTCATTTCAATCCCCTACTATATACGAAGATCCCACGTAAACTCAATGGGAATTCGTGCTCTTTACGGGAAGATTCAATGGACTTGAGAGGGGCTTTGTGCGTAGTTTGTGCGGAAGAGTGGAGAGCTTCTACGTTTTGCAGGTGATGCTCAGTCCCTTTCGAGGATGTCAAAGTGGCAGGTTTTGGATTTATTGAGGGTGTAAGAGTATGTCGGTTCGAGGGTGACAAATGCGGGGCCTTTTGTTCGGCCTGAGCGGATGGGCGCATGTTGACGAATCCGAATGAACTGCTTGGCGCTCGCTGTGACCGGGCATCCACTCGGTGATGTGACGCATGTGGTCTCCGCTGCGTTGCAATTCACACAGACAGGGTCACTCGCTGTACAGCTCAGATTCTGGGCACCACTGAGACCGTTAAGTGAGAGGAGGAGGTTGATGCTGTGGTAGCACTGGTTTTGTCCATTGACCTGTCTGATGTAGCGATCGAGGTCTTTGATGTTGACTTCAAAGTTGTACGCGGCTCCCGTCTTTCTCACGGGGATGGTGTCCACTGACGGAGTGATCGAGAACACACTGTCATTGCAGGATAAGTGTTTGTATCCTACAGGGATCTCGACTTGCTGGAAGAAGGCATCCCTCACCACCATGATAAATCCATAGCTGCCGGGTTTATTGGCGTTACTTGGGACCCCTGAGAGGGTACACCCTGACTGTTGAATGTTGACGTTATCACCAGAGTTGAGTTGGACACCGGCGGGGATCGTACCTCGTCCATTTCCATTGAGGAATGCACAGCTGTAAGGGGGTTTTCCGCCTTTGATCGTCTGGTTGAGATCGACGACTTTGAGACCATTTTTGCCGGTCAAGTACGTCGTGACGAGTGATTCAAGAAGAGGGTAGATCTTGATGGTGTATGTTTTCTCATGTTTGCAATTCCCAACACTCACCTCAACAGTGACCTGATAGGAACCTGTATTTGGTGGGATCCCACCAAGCTGAATGGCGTTGTCGTTGACTTTTGTCAGCGTCACCCAGCTCGGTGTACCTGTTTTCAAACGCCATGATGTGGGGGGGGGGGGGGCGTTTGAGGGGCTGTAGTAGATGAACTCATTGATGGCCTGTCCGACATAACCATCCATTCCAGTTGTGGTGCCGAATGTGATAGATGGACACCCACTGCACAGGTTTTGGATACAGACTTGTGTTCCTGTACAGTCTGTGTGTTGGCGGCAGTTTCCGGCAAAGCAGAGACCTGTGTTGGTGTTACAGAGGCTGTTGGTGCCACACTCTGTGTCGTTGGTGCAATTGGCGCAGACGTTGCTTTTACAAACGCGGTTGATGCAATCGCTGTTATTGCGACAATTGCCGTTGACACAGCTACCGGAGACGCACAGTTGTCCAGTCGCACATTGAAGATCAATGACGCAATTTGAACAGGTGTTGTTGATGCAGATTTTTCCGCCCTTACAATCGTTTGTTGTGCGGCAATCTCCTACACGACAAGCGCCGTTGAGGCAGATTTTTCCAGCACCACAGTCAGGGTCATTTTTACAATTGGTACACTTGTTACTCTGACATATTTGTCCGCTCAAGCAGTCATTTGCGCTCAAGCAACCTTTACATTGTAAGTCGCCAGGATCGCACTTTTGTCCGGCCTGACAGTCCCGATCTTGACGACAGCCTGGTTGGCATCGGTTTTGTTTGCAGATGTTCCCTGTGGTGCACTGTGTGTCTTGGCTACAGGGGGAGCAGACATTGCTGAGGCAGACCTGACCATTACTGCATTCTGAAGACGCGCGACAATCGCCTGTTTTACAAAGTGTCCCGAGGCAAAGTTCTGTGGACGCGCAGTCTGTGTCTTTGCGACAACCTGTACGGCAGCGTGAGGTGTTGGCGTCGCAGATTTCGCCTTGTTTACACTGACTGTCTTTGCGACAACCTGTACGGCACAATGAGTTGTTTGCATCACAGATTTGATCGGCTGCATTGCACTCGAGGTCATCTTTGCAGTTGACACACGCAAATTGGCGGCAGACCTTGCCGTTTTGGCAGTGTGTGTTGTCGAGGCAGGCACGACACAGGAAGGTTTTGCTTTCACAGTATTGTCCTGTCGGACACTCAGCGTCTTTACGACAACCTGCGCGGCATCGTTTGGTCGAAGCGTCGCAGACTTGGCCTTTGAGACATTCGCTGTCTTTGAGGCAGTCGAGGCATGTCTCGTTGCGACAGACCTTTCCACTCGAACAATGAGCTGTCTCTGTACACTCCTTGCAGAGGGCTGCTTTTGTATCGCAGACCTGATTTGTTTTACATTCGAGATCTCGGCGGCAGCCTGCGCGACAGAGGGATGTGCTCGCGTCGCAGATTTGACCAGAGGGACACTCGTTATCCTGAGTACAACCGGAGCAGGTGTTGTTTTTGCAGAGTTTTCCTGTTGGGCAGTCCTTTCCTTCGAGACAATCACCTGCCTTACAGAGCTGGCTGACACAGACCGATCCTGACGGACAGTCGCTATTTTTGTTGCAGTTGGTGCAGCGGCTTTGGACACAGATCAAGCCGTAGGTGCAATCGGTATGTTTGACGCACCCTTTGCATAGTTTTTCGGTCGGGTCGCATTTTTGGTTGTTGCTACAGTCAGCGTCTTTTCGACAACCACTACGACAGATGTTGCCTTCGCAGATCTGGCCATTTCCACATTCGCTATCTTGCGCACATGGGGTACAGTTGTTGTCTTTGCAGATCTCGCCACCTTTGCATTCGCTGGTGTCCCTGCAGTTTCCAGTCTTACAGAGCTTGTTGAGGCAGAGCTTTCCTGTGGGGCAATCTTTGTCTGTGCTGCAACCTGTGCACTTGTTATCAACACAGATCTGTCCGTTGGTACAGCTCGTGTTGTCTTTGCAATCGCCTTCTTTGCAGCGTCCTTTGATGCAGAGCTTATCTGTGCCGCACCGTTGGTCGCTGGTACAATCCAAACACTTGTTTGCACCGCAAACTTGGCCGTCTTTACAGTCACCGTCTTTGACGCACTCCTGACATGTGTTGGTGTTTGTATCACAGACCTTATCGCTACAATCGTTGTCTGCAGCGCATTCTTTACACTGTTTATCCTTGGGGTCACAGACTTGTCCGTTTTGACAGCCTTTGTTGTCTCGGCAGCCAGATTGACACTTCCCACCTTCACAGATGCCACCACGACACTCAGTGTCTTCTGTACAAGCCGAACACTTTAAGTCCTTGCAGATGAGTCCATCTTTGCAGGTGTCGAGTTCTCCGTGACAGTCGCCTGTTTTACAGACACCACCAACGCAGACATTGCCTGCATCACATTGCTGGTCTTGTGTACACGGAGCGCATGTGTTGCCGAGGCAAACGGTCCCACTGCGACAGGAGGAGTTGTCCTTGCAAGAGGATGAAGAACATGCTCCATCCAGACAACGTCCATTGTCAGGGCAATCTGCGTCATTTCTACAGCCCTCTTTGCAGAGGCCTTGAAAGCAGATCTGTCCCTGACAGTCAGCATCACTTTGACACTGTCCTTGTGTGGTCGCGACATCACAGCCTTGGAGCAAGGTGAATTGGAAACATAGGAGAACACAGACGTAAAGACATCGATTCAACATGAAAAACCTCTTTGGGATGATGCAAATCATAGGTCGGCGAGAGAAAAAGCACTCACATGTGAGGGTCTTGTTCTGGGCGCTTTTCATTCATCAACCTAACGTGTTGGCTGATGGTATCAAAAGGGAAAATGGGGGGATTTGTAAAGGGGGTGTGGGGAGGAAATCAGGGTTTGATCTTGAGGACGATGGAGCGGACGCGGTTTTGACCATCGTGGTAAACGCTGGAGCGGCCGACCGCGAGACGGTCCGAGCCGAGCCAGAAGCCCATGTAGACGTGAAGTCTTGAATAGTGGCTTGGGAAGTTCCTCGGCAAGGTGCGTACGACAATATCTTGGACGTACTCTCCAGGTTTCCACTCCGAAGTGGGGTAGAGGCCTTCTGCCGCTTCGTGGTCCCAGTTTTGACGGTGACGTGTCCACTTCACTGGATCAGCGTGAATGAAGATACGCCAGTTCTTTTTCATCCTCTTGAGGACCTTGAACAAGAAGCGAATCTTGACCTTGTCTCCACGTTTGTAACCATTTGGTTTGTCGATCCAGACACCAACCATGCGGACTTTTCCGCCAAAGTCGACGTTGACCTTCTTCCAGTTTTTGGTGGCCATGTTGGGCAACTTTTTGAGGCGGATTTTATCGCCTGCGCTGCGCTTTTTACTGACCATCAGCTTCGTCGAGACCAGCCACATATCGTAGTGTGGACGATCCAGGATGTAGATCCGCTTACCCACGGCCTTGGCGAGACGACGGAGTGTTGGAATCTTGCGCTTGGAGACCATGATGAAGACGGGCCCTTTACGGCGCAAGAAGTTCTTGGCTGTACGTGTACGTCCGAGATAACGGCTCTTATTCTTGAAGTAGTACGACGTTGAGCGCTCGTCCCAGTTGCTATACTCACCAAACGGTAGGTTACGCCCCTTATCGAAGGCTTTGTACGCTGTGTAGAGTGATTTGTACGAGAAGTTGACCCCAACAGCAGGGATCAAACGTACGTTCACAAACAGGACAAACATCGCGATGGGGATCATCAACGCACCAAATTGCAGGAAGCGTACACGACGGACCATCATAATGCTCACCCACACGAGGAAGATCAGCACAAACAAGAAGGTGAACGTCGTCTTTGGATAGACTTCACCGGGCGTCACACGTGTCGTGTAGTAGGTGAACAGTTGGTGCAAAGGTTTGTAGTTGGTCGCGAGATCTTTCGCGAGTAACGCAAACAACATCAGCGAAGCGCCGACACCAATGCGTTCTTTAAGCACACCATCTTCTTTGAAGAGACGACTCAACCAGTAAGCGATGATGATCGCGAGTGGTGGGACGACTGGGAAGATGTAGTGGTGGAACTTCGTCGATGAGTACGTGTAGAACACGTAGGGGAAGAAGAACCAACAGAAGAAGAAGAAGTGACGACGACGTGTCAGTGTCGTGAAGTCCTTCCAGCTCCAACGCAAGAAGCGAACGAGCGCGATGGGGATCAAGACGGACCAAGGGAACATCCCGAAACCAATTTGCTTGATGTACAAGTCAAAAGAGTTGTTGGGTTTTTCAATCGTCCCCGCGAGGCGAGAGAAGTGGTGATAGATAAACCACTCACGCATAAAGGGCAGGCCGTGTTTGAAGTTCATCACACAGCACCAGCTACCCGCGACGATCAAGTAGATGAGCATTCCTGGGAAGAGATAAGCCTTGAGGTTTTCTTTCCAATTGTCTCGACCAATCGCTGCGATGAGAATACCAACACCTGCGAAGACGGCGAGGAAGATCCACAACTGTGTCGCAAGTGGTGCTTTCGTCAGCGGGTAGATCACGCTCTTATCGAGGCTTACAAAGACACCCTTCAGCCACGCGAAGGGATACATCTGTGATGAGCCTGTCTTGATTCGAAATGCCAACAAATCCTTGAAGACACCTGTCAGTCCGCGTCCTTTGAACATCGGATAGCTGATCAACCAGACCGCCAACAGCGAGCTGATGGTCCCGATGATGACGGATGTTCTCGTCTTGATCTTGTCGGAGATGTAGACCAATCTCATGCGACGCAAGAGATCCCAGTCACCAGTCAAGAGGATGTAGAAGAGGGCAATACCGCCAGGAAGGACGATGGAGAGCAGTCCTTTCGCGAGGAAGGAGAGGCCACTCCAAAAGAAGAACAGGTAGAAGAAGCGCGTTTGTGGCGTTGTGACGTACTGGCGGACAACAGCCCAAACGAGGAAGAACGCCGCGATCGCAAACCAATGCAGACTGCTCTGTTGGAATGATACAGAGAAGGTCTGTTTGAGCTGGACTTGCCAGTAGATGACTTCGATAAACTGGGCGGCTGCAAAGCCGGCTGCGAGATACAGTGAGGTCTTGACACCAAACTGCTTCTCTTCATCGCTGTCAACAGGGGCTTTGTCGAACATCCCCAGCGCCAGGAAACCAATCGCGATGGATTGGATGACCACAAAGGGGATGTCCACCATGACCTGACGAGAGATCAAGAAGTACTGCGGTGAGGTCATGAGGACCAAACTCGCGAGTACACCCATGGTACGGTTCCACAAGCGGCTGACGAAGAAGTAGATGTAGCCAATCCCAATCGCGCCAAACAGAGCGATGGGCATACGCAGATAGAACTCCGCGTTGGCAAAGTCGCCGACCTGTGCGATGCGGAAGGTCTTCAGGGAGCTGATCATCAACCAAAACGTAAAGATCGGCTTGGACCAAAAGCTGCGGTTGGAGTTTCTGTACCAGGGCTCCCACCAGCTGCCTTTTTGGACCATCTCCATGGCCACCTGGCTGTAGTGAGCTTCCCAGGGGTCCCAGAGTGCATAGGAACCAATATATGGGAGAAAAAGAACACCTGCGAGGATCACCAGCGCGAGGGTGATCCAGGCGTCCAAATAACGATCTTGTAAGCTAGATTGCTGCGACATGAAGTGTATTTCCCTTGGTATGTGCAAAGGTCATGGTTCAATGAACGGTGTGCGTTCCTGTTCCTCTCTTGTCATGTGGGCACGATTTCTTATGATTCTACCTGCCCAAGCATGCAGGGTATAGAAGATCACCACCGTGATGTCAAGCATCACCACGTTGGATGTCTTTGGTGTCTCTTGTGCACGCTGACGCGTGCATTTCGTTCACCAAAAACACACAGGGGCGGCTATGTTGTCTGGCTTTGTCGCTTTGGTTGGGGATTTCTTTCGTTGGGAGTCGATTTTTATTGGCTGGAAGAGAGGATTGCTTCAAGGAGACCCTGGAATACAGTACTTTGCGGTGAATTTCCCAGTGAAGGACCCATTGGCAAACTTGATCGTGTAGGTCCCCTTCAGTTCTTGTCCCGGTGTATATGAGGTGATGGTTAATGAACCATCTGTCGCGTCGAACACCTGTTTTCCGTTGCTTGCTGTTGACCAAATGAAGGCTCCTCCCACTGTACCTGGACCGATTTTTTGCGTTGGGCTGTAAGTCTTTCCTGCCTGTAGCTGGACGCCGCTGGATGTAAACCCCAATACTTTGGAGGGGACAGGAGGATTTTGACTCCCTGATGCTTTACAAGCGCCTGAGAAGTTCGTGAGTGTGATGAACCATGTTGTCTGTGCACCAAAGAAGACGGCGTCTTGCACCTTCATGCTCTCACCGGCAAACTGTCCATTGGCGACATTCTCGGATGATGACGTTGTGTCCGGAGCCTGCTCTGTGAATTGCTCAGGTACACTGTCTACAGATGCTTCGGGGGTTGGCTCTCCTGCATCTGTGATGGGAGGAGGTTCTGGACTGGAGGGTTCCGTCTGTGGCTCATCAACAGGCTCTGTTTGTGGCTCGTCAGCGGGCTCTGTTGGTGTGGGTTCCGTTTGAGGTTCAGAGCCGACTTCTTCTTTGTGTCCTGCGTCGGGGGAAGAAGCTTCTTGTTGAGCTTCTTGTGTGATTTCTTTCGTTGCTTCTACAGATGTCTCTGTTGGGACTTCATCTTTTTGTGGCCCTGCACATGCAGTCAACATCCATGCGAACGTACACAATAGAGCCAACATTGCTTCTCTGGTTCTGCCTGATAACATCTTTTTCCTCATCTCTTCTATTTTGTGGCGGGGCTGTTGCCTTTTGTTAGCAACGCACATGCCAGAATGCGCTGAGGGGGCGTGGTAGCTGAGCAGCATAGGCCTCTTCGTCCGGTATATATAGGTTGTAAGTGATTAGAGTGGCGAATCTGGATGACAGAGAAGTAGAGGATGTCGGCCCATGTCTTGTAGCAAATTCGTCACAAGGTGGATAGTTCTTTATCCTCTCGTGTTGCGGTGTCGATGTCTTTGAGAGAGAGGCGGTCATGTGGTCTTTTGCAGTCCCTTGATTTGGTGCTTCTTTTGTGTATGATGAAGACAAACCGATTCTGTATGAGTTACATATAGATGATGTCTGAGAAGTCAAAGCCCATAGAGAAGGGGGTTGACTTTCTGCTGAGGGTGGGCCTCACACCGAAAAATCCAGATAAGCAGGAGCTTTTGATGCGTCGTAGTATGCGAAACGTGTTGTTTGTGTTGTGTTCCTTTTTGTGCGTGATGGTCTTGGGGCCGAGTGCGTGTTCTCCACCACAAATATGCGCGGAAGGCGAAGATCTTCCGGCAAACCCGACCTCTTTGAATGCAGGTGGGAGTCCATGTAAGTCCGATTGTGAATGTAGTAACCAAGTCTTCGAAGGGTATTGCAAAAAAGAGACACCTGACGCCGAAGAGGGGATCTGTGTCGTCATCCAACGTGAGACTTGTAATGGTGTAGGACGCATCGCGACCTGTATTCCGCAACTGCCTCCACTGCCTGCCGATGCAGCCTGCCGTACTGGGTATCGGATCTGCAAACCTGATTATCTTGAGACTTCGATGTGGGGGAACTGTGAACCTCTTGAAGCGTTTCGTAAACGCAACAACATCACCGCGACAGAGTCCGATGAGAAGACCTGTGGAGACGGCGTCGATAACGATTGTAACGGGAAGACCGATAAGTCAGATCCCGCTTGCAAAGACTTCTGCGATCCAGGGCAACGTCGGGTTTGTTTTACGGACAAAGATAACAAGATCGTAGATGGTCGCTTTGGTGACGCGCAACAACAAGCGGCAGCTGCTAACACGGGGAGCTGCTCGACAGGTTTTCAGTTTTGCAAAGATGGCAAGTGGGATGAGGAGTGTGTTGGGGAGAAGAAGCCTGCTGCTGAGGTCTGTGACGGTGTTGATAACGACTGCGACGGGAAAATCGACAATGGTGTAGATGACTGTAAATGTACGCCTGGTACAAAAGAACCCTGTTATGATGGACCTTCAGGGACACAAAACGTTGGTCCCTGTAAAAATGGCATTAGGACGTGTGGCGGAGATGGCCTTTGGGGAGCATGTGAGGGCGCGGTCTATCCTACGACACAAGCGTGTAAAGGGGTTGACGATGACTGTGATGGTTTGGTCGATGAAGGGTGTCCATGCTTGGGAGAAGCGCCTCGGGATTGTGGATCAAGCCTCGGAAGCTGTCAGGCTGGGAAACAGCGCTGTGAAAGTAATATTTGGTCCTCCCTCTGTTATGCGTATCGTGGACCCACGCCAGAGGTCTGTGACAACGATGATAATGACTGTGACGGTCAAGTTGACGAAGGACTACGTCGCTCATGTTCATACGGTTGCAAAACGGACGATGGCAAAGCGATTGTCGGTGTTGAGCGTTGCGAAGGGGGAAGCTGGACGGGATGTAGTGCCCCCAAGCCACCCCAAGAAGAGTGCAACGGGAAAGATGATGATTGTGACGGAACTATCGACAATATGACACCTAAGGCCTGCAAACATCCGACTTGCGGCGATGGATTGCAATTCTGTGCCAAGGGAGTGTGGAGTTCTTGTTTTGTCCCCCCTTCGGGCAAAGAGGTGTGTAACAACAAAGACGATAACTGCGATGGCAACATCGATGAAGGACTGGTCCGGACGTGCAAAAACAGTTGCAATGTTGAAGGGGCTGAATTTTGCTTGGGAGGTCAGTGGGTTGGGTGTACCGCGCCGACACCCCTCCCGTTCGAATACTGTGACGGTAAGGATAACGATTGTAACGGCCAAATCGATGATAACGTGACGGATATTGGACGTTCATGTGCGATTCCGCAAGGCAAAGGTGTTTGTGGAACCGGAACGATCACCGCTTGTAATGGAGGCAAGCCACTTTGTACTGCCAACACCGCGACGGCTGAATCGTGTAATGGGTTGGACGACGACTGTGATGGTCAGGTGGATGAGGGGACGTCGAGCTGTGTCTCTGTCTTCGCTGGTAAGTGTGGTGTGGAAGGATACAAAGACGGTACGCTCGATGTGGCGATGTTCTCGTCTCCTGCTGGTATGGCAGTGAACCCCTCAAATAGTAGCCTCTATTTGGCCGATCCCGGCAACAAACGCTATCGTTTGATCACAAGAAGTGGGGTTGTCTCGACGATTGCGGGAGATGGGACGAGTGGTTACCTGGAAGGTCCCGCCTTAATGGCGAAGTTTATGTTTCCGATGACCATCCTCGCGCCGGATGAGTCGATGACCAAAATGTACTTGCTTGATACGAGCAATTCGATGATACGAGCGTACGTATTCAAAACATCGACAAAGGGAGCATACATCGAGAGCATCGCAGGTACAGGAAAGACCGGCTCAGCAGATGGTCTTGTGGGTGGTGCGACCTTTACGTACCCTGGGGATATCACAAAGGGAAATATTTCGGGAGGGATTCTATATGTTGCGGATACCTCCAACAACAAAATCCGCACAGTTGTCGTTGGTTCCAATGTGACGACATTGGCAGGCCAGGCTGGTGGAGGATTCCTTGATGGGACGCTCTCTACGGCGAGATTCAATATCCCAAGCGGTGTCTCGTTCGACTTCGCGACAGATACACTTTATGTTGCGGACACAGCGAATCATCGCGTCCGGGCGATCGATATCAGCAAGAGTTTGGTCTCGACTTTGGCTGGGGATGGTAAGTGTGATCCTGCAACGGGTATGGACTGCTACAAGGATGGCTCGACTGCGATCGCGCAGTTTATCCGGCCACGTAAGGTGCTCGTGCATGGTAATGTTCTTTACGTGTTGGAGGAGCATCGCATCCGCGCGATCAATTTGACGACAAAGATGGTGTCGACTATTGCGGGAGATGGCAAGAAGGGTTACAAAAATGGTCCTGCTTTACAAGCACAATTTGGAAGGCTCTCCCACATGGTGGTGGGTCAAAATGGAGATTTGATCGTCTCGGATGCCGGTAATCACTGCCTGCTACGAATCTCTTTGACACCATAACCCGGCGTAGGGCTCGATTTTACTTGGAGGACAAGAATGAGCCGGATGTCACAGTTTCTTTTTGGTGCAGGTGGTTTTGCCATGCACGCGAGCAATTTTTTGATCGTTACGTGGCTGACAAAGTTCTATACCCCTGGAAATGGAAAGGATCTTGTGGATCCGTGGTTGTTTGGATTGATCTTCTTGTTCGGTCGTATCATCGACGCGGTCGCCGATCCCGTTGTGGGGTATTGGTCGGACCACCACGAGGGAAAATTGGGGCGTCGTATTCCCTTCATCCGTTGGGGGGCGCCCTTCTTGGCGCTGTTCCTGTTTTTGTCCTTTACACCCATCACCAAGACGGCATCATTGGCTAACGGCATCTACCTTGCGGTCATTATGGCTGGGTTTTTCTTCTTCTATACCGTCGTCATTACACCTTACCTGGCTTTGATCCCAGAGATCACAAACGATCCCAAAGAGCGTGTCAATCTCACGACCATCCAAGCGGTCTTCATCTTGATCGCGACAGTGTACGTCGCTGCGCTCTCAGGGCCGTTGATTCAGGCGTTGGGGTATGTGTACTTTATGCTCCTCTCCAGTCTGCTCGTCTTGGCTGCCTCTCTCGCGCCTCTCTGGGCGGCCAAACCGCAACCCTATACTCGACCCAAAGGGAAAGAGGAAGCGACTATCGGCCAGATCGTCAAGTGGACGCTCTCAACTTGGAACAACCGACCTTTTCGTCATGTCCTGTTGTCCACATCGTTTTTTTGGTTTGGTTTGAACCTCTTGATGGCTGCGATTGCGTTGTGGGTGACCAACGTGCTTGGCGGAAAAGAGGCGGATGTTGCGTTGGTTATGGGGCCGTTGATCGTGTCCAACCTGCTCGGTTTTTGGTTGTTCAACATCCTCGCACGTCGAAGAGGCAAGTACTTTGCGTTTATTTTGATGTTCATCGGGATGATCCTCGTGACACCTTCATGGTTTTTTGTGCAGAGACTTACTGGAGATATGCCCTACCTTCACGCGATGATCATGTCTTTTTGTTTGGGGTTCCCGCTCGCAGGGTTCCAGTCTTTGCCATACGCTGTGTTGGCAGATGTGATCGACCACGACGAAGAGCTCTCTGGAGAACGTCGCGAGGCGATCTTCTTTGGAATGCAAGCGATCTTTCAGAAATCGATGATCGGCTTGTCGATGGTCGTGTTGCAGCTGATGAGGAGCAGCTTTGGCGAGGTGATGGGGCTTCGTCTTCTCGGGCCTGTTGCGGCGATCTCTTGTCTGATTGGTTTGATCTCTTTCCTTGGTTATTCACTGCGAGAGCTGCCCGAAAATCCCTCTACTACCGAAGCCTCCTGAACGTCTCACGCCTCTTTTGACCTTTTTCGTGCTCGCTCCTTGCGTGCTTTCATGGGCCGTACTCTTGCACTTGTGCGCGTTCTGCTCTATACAGGACGCGCAACAACATTTGATTGTATCCATCAAAGAAAAGGCCCGCATGGTTTTGTGTCTTCATCGTTTTAGGGAAAAGAATGTCCTGGTTACATGAACAAACAACAGAATTTTTGACGCGTATTCGAGAGGCCAAGTCTCTCGATGTCTATCCATACTTTCGACAATTTCAGGATGTTGGCCCTCGGGTCACGATCGATGGACGGCAATATATCAACTTCACGTCCAACGATTATCTCGGATTGTCACAAGATCCACGCCTGATTCGCGCAGCGAAAAGAGGCGCCTCGGAGTACGGTACTGGACTTGGTTCCTCCCGTGTACAGGCTACAACGGATCGCCATGTCCTGCTTGAGAAGAAGCTCGCGGAGTGGTTTGGATATCCTGCGTGTGCGGTCTTTACGACAGGGTATCAGTCTTTGGTGGGGTTGATCTCGACATTCGCTGAGGCGGAGTCGACGATGATCCTGGATCAGCTCAGCCATGCGTCCATTCTCGATGGAACATTTATGGCGAAGGGGCGGTATGGACAGAAGCTTGAGACCCGCTTTTTCAAGCACAACAGCGTGCGAGGGGTCAAACGTATCCTGAAAAACTCGACGTACGACAAGCGATTGTTGATGATCGAGGGGGTGTACAGTCTCGATGGTGACATCGCGCCACTCGATGAGTTCGTCAAACTCGCCAAAGAGCACAACACACCTGTCATGGTGGACGATGCGCACGGGATGGGGACACTTGGTGCGACGGGGCGCGGTATTCTCGAACACTTCAACCTTCAACCGAGCGATGTTGATTTTCTGGTCGGTACATTTAGTAAGTCCTTCGGTGGTGTCGGTGGTTTTGTCCTCGGAAACGAAGAGCTCATCGAGTACATGAAGAACTCCGCGCGTTCCTTTGTCTTCTCTGCGTCGTTGCCGGTCCCGATTGTCGAGGCGATGATCACGTCGCTTGATATTATGGCCAACGATCTTTCTTATCTGCGTCGGCTCAAAGAGAACGAGCAGATGATGCGTGATGGCCTGCGCACACTTGGTTTTGATCTCGGTACAAGCAACACCCACATCATGCCGTTGGTGTTGCGAGACGAGTCCAAAACGGTTGAGTTTGGTGCGTGGTTGAGGGCGCTTGGTGTGATCATGATCCCCATCTTGTACCCCGCAGTTGGGCGCGGTGAAGAGCGATTGCGATGCAACATCACCGCCGCACATACCAAGCAAGATATTGGTGTGACCCTTGAAATTGTCGAATATGTGGGCAAAAAACTCGGCTTCATTCCGCGAGCTGCCAAGAGCCCTCATTCGACGCGTGAGCGTGCGTTGTGGGCCGGGCGCGAGGTCGTCCGTCGGGCTGGTGAGCTACGACCAAGGCACCTTCAACAAGCGTCTCGCTTTGTCACGCAAAAAGCCGAACGCCTCGTCAAGCAAGTCGTCGAGGGCGAGCAACCAGAGTGGACTCCGGAGGAAGAAATGAACGTGCGTCGTCATTTTCATCGAAAAAATGTCATCATCACAGGTGGTTCGAGCGGGATCGGTCGTGCTCTTGCGCTCCAACTCGCAGAGCTAGGGGCCAACTTGTTTTTGATCGCTCGCCGACAAGAACCCCTCGAAGAAGTACGCAAGGAGCTCGACATCGTCCGCCAACACGAAGATCAGGTGTGCGAGGTGTTTAGCGCTGATATCTCCGATCGAGAAGCGATTGAGACGACCATCAACGAGATCTGTGAACGTCACCACCCTGATTTTCTGTTTAACAATGCGGGGATCGCCTACGCAAACTATCTCGATGAGACCAAGCCTGAAGTCTTCGAAGATATGATGCGGGTGAACTATCTCGGTACTGTGTGGGCGACGAGAGCGACCTTACCCTTCTTTAAGAAGCGACAACGAGGACACGTCGTCAATGTCTCCTCTATTGCTGGCTTGATTGGGATCTTTGGATATGCAGCGTATGCACCAAGTAAATTCGCTGTGATGGGATTCTCTGATGTCCTGCGTAACGAGGTGACTGCACAAAACATTCGTGTCTCTGTGGTCCTTCCACCGGACACTGACACTCCACAGTTGGCCGCAGAAAATCGTCTGAAGCCACCCGAGACCAAGGCGCTCGCCGGGACATCTGGCTTACTCGATCCGAAAGATGTCGCACGCTCCATTCTCAACGGTGTCGCTGCTGAACGTTACCACATCGTCCCTGGCCTCAATAACAAATTCCCATACTGGGCGGCACATTGGGTTCCTGGCTTGATGAGATGGTTTCTCGACAAAGAGATCGTGTCGTTTCAGCGCAAAAAAGACAACCCCTGAGTGGTGCGCTCGCGACATCCATACGACACAAAGATCAAACACAAGATCCAACCTATAAAGTGACTCACAGCATGTATGCCTGTGCTTTCTATAAGTGATCCTATGGGATAGAAGGCGCAGTGTCACAAACATGCGCTGAGTTGACAAGAGTGAGCACTTTATAACCCAAAATATGTACACAAACATGCAGAGCGTGCGGATTTGTGTCCTCTGTATGACACCTGGAAAATAAGGATACCCTCGTGGAAGAATTTGATAGAGAAGATCTTTTAGAAATTGTGCGCCTTGGACACCCTAGCCTTCGTACGATCGCTGACCCTGTCCCTACAGCTGTTCTTGGGACGCCTGAGTTTCGACGCTTTGCTGACCAGTTGATTTATACAATGATACACGCAGAGGGGGTTGGACTCGCCAGCCCACAGGTCGCCGAACCTCTTCGATGTTTTGCGTACTTTGTGCCCGGAGATGGCGAGGATAATGAGGTTCAGCCTTGTGTGATCGTCAATCCTGAGATTCGCTCCATTGGCTCGGAGGGCGAGTTTGGTTGGGAGGGCTGTCTCTCCATTCCCGAGCTTCGTGGGATCGTGCCTCGCTTTGGGAAGATTGAAGTCGAAGGGCTCGACATCGAGGGCAATCCGCTGTCTTTTATCGCTGAAGGTTTCCATGCGCGCGTGATTCAACACGAATTTGATCACCTCGATGGGGTGATTTTTCTCGATAGAATGGAAGATATGAGTTCACTGGCTTACGAAGAGGAGTGGCTCGACTACGTCATCGCTCCAGAAGGCGAAGATGACGATGAGTGGGAAGAGGACGAGTAGAGAGGGGGAGAGAAGGACGCTGAAGGGGGATTAGCGTCGAGAGAATCGAGGCTTCATCGTTTTTTGTTGTTGGGGCTTTTCGAGACCAAATTGGTACCATTGCTCACCGTACTGTTTCATCTTCATCTTCTTTTTGTTTTGCAACGCGACGAGATTGTTGGTGAGTTGGTTGTTGTTGGGCAGGACTTTACATGCGCGACCGAGGACTTCGATGGCTTTGTCTCGTTGTTTGATCTTTTGCAGACAGTACGCGTAGGTTTGCCAGAGCAGGTCTTGTTTTTTGTTGAGGCGTACAGCCATCTCGAAGGTCTCTTCCATCTTCTCAGGTTTGTGTTTTTTCATGTACACAACACCGAGCATGGCTTGTGCGATCCAGTTTCGTGAGAAAGAGTTTTCGAGGTAGGGCTGTGCAGCGTTGATGTCTTGCTTCATGCTAAAGAGCAGGATTCCGATCTGTGCGTCAACTTGTGAGCGGACAAGGAATTGCCATGAGGCGTATTTGTAGCTCTCTTTGAGCTTCTTGATCGCTTCATCGAGCAAGGCGTTGCGTTGTTCTGTACGCTGTGCGATGTCTGGTCTATTTTGCATGGGTTCGAGGACACTCAAGGAGTGCTTGATGTGTGCTTCGAGTTGCTTCCAGGTGCGGCGTGAGAGCATGACGTAGGCGCCGACTCCGACGAGAAGCGCTGGAGGCAGTGCTTGCCACCAAACAGGGAGCCAGCCAAAGTAAAATCCCACGAATACAAGAATGCCCGAAAGCAATGAAAGTGCTAAGTTGATCATGAAATGTTTTCCTCGTCTCCCATGTGGTGGTTTGAATTGTCGATGCTCAGGCCGCTAGAAGAGACTATCAAAAGCAGTGCTTTTGTGGAGTTTCCTTCTGTGACACGGTCCTGTGCTCTTTTGTCGTCAAAAAGACGAGATAAACTAATGGCCTGTATTTCGTTTGTCAAGGGAGTTTCTAAAGGTGCACAAAGGGGGGACTTATTGAGGGGGAGCGAGCAGGCGTCTTGAGCGACGGTGTGCTTTTCCTTTGGGGATGGGTACAGGAGGGAAGCGTAGTCTTGGGATTTTGCGTAATGGGACCAATCTGACCGTTGGTTTTGAGGCTGGGCGCGATGCCGGACGGGGCTGAGCTAGCGCTGTGACCGTGGTCGGTCGCGATGCTGGTGTGCTTCTTCGTGGCGGTGCAGGGCGTCTATGTGCGTGTTTGAACGCACCGAGCATCGCAGCGTGTTGAAGACTCTTTAGACGCATTTTGGCGACTTTTTTGTGACGGCGTAAGGCGCGCTTGACGCCTTCTTTTGCATACGAGAGGGCTTTCTTTGTGTCTCCCAAACGCATATGGAGCTCTGCGAGTGTGTTAAGGATTGCGAAGCGCTTTCCTCTTGTCAGCTTGTTTGCGCGCTCTGCGTAAGTGAGGGCGTGTTTTAGCTGTTTTTTGTTGGTGCTTCGATCCAGCGCGATGGTCCACGCGTACCCTCCAAGAAGAGCCGGGTGTTTGGGGTATTTTTTGAGGCCTTCCTTGTACAACGCGAGCGCTTTTTGAAAGGAGCGAATGCGACCGTAAGAGTTCCCGAGCTCTATGTAGGTCTGTGAACCTTTTCCAAATTTCTTCTTGTACCGTTTTGCGAGCGCGTCGATCTTCGCCTCTTGTTTCCCGACTGAGTAAAGATACAAAAGCATTTGGTAGGCCAGTGGACTTCTCCAGCTGGGGTAGGCTTTGAGCGCAGCCTCACCGTGTTTGATCGCCAGCGCGCTTTGTTTGAGGTAGACATGACAGAGAGCGAGTTTGTAATGCACCATCCCCCTCTCACGACCCCCACGTCGTTTGCTAAACAATGTTCCTTGGGTGAGGGATGTTTTGTATCGTTTGATAGCTTCTTTGTATTGTTTTTGCTCAAAGAGTCGGTCCGCCTGTCGCTCTGTATATGCGCCTGGATCGACTTTTTTTTCGAGAGCCGGGAATTGTTTCTTGAGATAGGGGTAGAGCACAAATCCCAACACCAGGAGGAACAGCACAAATTGAAAGAGGAAGGGACGTGCTTGCTCTTCTTGGTAAGGTTGGTTGAGAGGTTGATCACACTTTGGGCAGACGTCGAGCCCGAATGTATCTTCAAAGCCACAGTGTGGGCATGGTTTGCGTGCGGACAAGATCTTCTCCTTTATGGTGAAAACGACGTGTTGATTTCAGCCACATCATAGAGGTCTGTATCGGGGGGGTCAACAGCGGACATCAGATTTTCTTGGACGGGCTTTACGGGAGGGGGTCGATTTTGGAGAGCCAAAATGTGTTGCTAGGTTCGGTTCCTGTACTTTTCCTCAGCTCACCTGTGACGACAACCCAATCTCCATTGTTGTACGCGCTCACATCGACGGGGGGTTTTTGTTCTTTGCCATCCTCTACCATCAAACCGTACCAAACGTCGAGCTGTTTGCCTTCTGAAGTCAGGAAAAAGCATGGGCAATTTAACTCTTTGAGCGCGCTGATCTGTCCATATACTGTTGTCTCTTCGTAGACGGGGTTGGAGAGTAGGCTCGCTACACTGAGTGTCCCGGCTGGAGGCGTCGGCGCGCAGCTCACAAGCAGGACCAGAAGACATGAACTGAGAAGAGCTCGTATCATGAGTGATATTCGACGGATATGCATTGTGGACCTCCTGAAAACGATGAAGCAGTCCCATCCCCACTCCTTCTGCCAACTGCGGAGAAAGAGGGCGCATAGGTTCTGTCGTAGATTGTAGGAGGTGTGTGGAGAAGGGAGTTGAGTTAGATCAACTCAGCTGCGGTTTCCTTGGAACACAATGACGCGGTTTCCACCAGCGTTTCGTGCTTGCTCAAGGGAGCGTCTGGAGCGGGAGAGGATCCCCATGGCGGGGTCATCTTCAACGGGGATGAGGCCAGCGATACCGATGCTCGCGGTGAGTGGCATCGCGACACGCTGGTTGGCCGGGTTGGTGAATCGGTGCGTCGATATCGTCGTGCGGATCCTGTCACCGACGATGGCGGCACCAGAGATATCAGTTTGCGGTAGCAAGATCGCGAAGATCTCTTCTGTGTATCTTGCTGCGCTGTCGATATTCCGTAGGTGTCGTCTTAACAACACACCAATTGAGCTGAGGATCGTGTGCCCAACTTCCATACCCCATTGTCTGACAAGTGGCTGGAATCCATCGGGGTACAAGAGCAACAAGCTGAGGGGATAAGCGTGTCGTCTTGCCCGTGCGGATTCTGTTTGCAGCATCTTGTTGAAGTAACGGCTGTTGAGCAGATCTGTGATTGGGTCCCTGATGGAGCCTTGCTCCACTTGGGTATGCAACCTCTGAAGCTCCTGTGAGAGAGCGGACAGGCGGTTGTTTTTGTTGGCGAGCTCTTTGTTGAGTTGTCGCAACTCGATCTCTCTTGAGAGCCATCGTCCAAGCACTCCGAGTTTGACGAGTTCTTCTCGCCCTAGATCGTGTGGACGTTTGTCACAGAGAGACAGGACACCATAGACCTGTTTGTTGCTGAGGATGAGGGGCGTGCCGATGTAGCTTCGGATGCCAAGCTGTGTGGCAGCCGGGTGGCGTGCAAAGGGAGACTTGCTCAGATCGGGGATGACGATACTGTCGCGTTTGTCGAGCAACGTCCCGCTGAGGAAGCTGGAGATCGCAAACTCGTCCCCTGCGCGGTAGCCAATGCCCACTGTATCCGCGAGCGCTTCGACTCTCAGATGCGTTTCGTGGCGCAGACGTGTGACCTCAGCGACAGGTAGGCCAGTGATCTCAATGGCTGCCTGAAATGCGTTCTCAAACATCTGCGAGACAGCGTCGGTCTCCTGTAAGAGAAATTCCATCCACCGCTCTTGAAGCGTGTTATCTCGGAGCTCTTGCACTCGAGTTCTCCTGGCTTGGGTGAGTGATCAGAGAAAGCTGATCCATTCTAATCAGATCTTGGGTCCACAAACTTTAACGCCTTGTGAGACTTCTGTACAGATCGTGTCTGTCAAACAGTCCCCATTTCCTGCGCAAGTACGCCCACAAATACCCGTTTTATTTTGGAGGGGTACACAAGTGTGTTTGCTGTCACATGCACCGGCAGTGCATTGTGCGACACCTTTCATACACACACCTGCGGGGTTGCCTTGCTTGAAGGTTACGCAGTTGAGTCCACCTACACATGAGTTGGAGGTGTTGAGTTTGGCACCACCGACTTGTGGTCCTGTACAGGCTTCGTCTTCTTTTTTGGGGCCGACAGGGATACAGACAGGGGTTCCACCTGCATCGACACAAGCACCATTTCCGGGGCATTGGATATTTTGTGGGTTACAACGTGTCAGACAGTAGCGTTTCTGTGCTTGGGATGAGTCTGGCGCGACACATGCCATGTTTCCGCATTCTGCGTCACCTTCACAAGCATCACCGATGTTGACTTCGACACATTTCCCTTCGGGGTCATTTTCAGCGTTGGGCTTGCAACGGAAGAGTTGGCCGCTTGCTCCGACACACAGTCGGCGCTTGGTCAAGTCGCAGAGTTCGTCTTTTTTGGCCGCGATCACACACGCTTTGATGGGCTCTCCATCGTTGGGGTGGTCTGTACAGACTTCGCCATTTGTACAGTCCGCAGCGGCAGTGCAAGCCTTGTAGCACATGGAGCGGTTGAACGTGACGCCGAGACACACGAGTCCTTGCTCACAGTTACCTTGTTTGTTTGTGGGGTCGAAGCTCTGTGCGCAATCTTCTCCAACGGCTTTTTTGTCCGAAGCAGAGACGCACTTGCTGGTCGAAGTGTCGCATTTAACGGGCTTGTTGACTTTGTCATCTGTGTAGCAAAACTCGAAGTTGAGACGATCACATGAGTCCCCAATTTTGGCGGCTGTGAGGCAGACTTTTTTGTTGAGGGGTTCTTCCCAACATTTTTTACCTGTGGGGCAATCTGCGTCTGCGGTACATGTTTTGACACATTTAAAGAGGTTACTCGCGAGGGACACACATGCGAGCCCCGCTTTGCAGTCACTTTGTTCGCTACCACCGGATGGAGAACAGTTTTGTCCTTCTCCCCAACCGTCTTTGGGACGGGCGGTACATTTCCCTTGGATGCAGTATTCGGGGGGTTCGACGCTGTCTTCGCGACAGGTGGTGCGTGTCTCGATTGAGCATGCTTCGCCTTTGTTGGCGAGCTTAAAGCAGGCCTTGAAGCTTCCACTATATGGTTTGCAAATTTCGTCTTTTTGGGAGCATTCGCCGCTCGTGCAGCTCTCAAAACAGATCCCGTTGGTGGAGTCTGTGATGACGCACGCGAGCCCTGTCCCTGGACAGTTGTGGCGTCCACCACCACCAGAGCGGCACTTCTCTCCAACTCCTGCTGGAGGACCTACTTGTTCGGGAGCTTCTTCTTTTGGCGCTTTTTCAGGTGCCTTCTCGGCAGCGTCAGGAGTTGTCTTCTCTTGGGTCGGCTCTGTGGTGTTGTTGTCACCGCACGCCGCGCTTTGCAGGATGAATCCCGCGAAACAGAATATGAGGCACAATTTGGATAGAGAAATAAGTCTATACATGCATCCTTCTCCTTGAGTATTCCTTTCATCAGTATCAAACGTTTTGATGGTAAAGTAGGCTTTCATTTGGGTCAAGCTCGTTTCTTTTTTCAAAAAAAATTAATGGCAGGTAAACCACTTTTTGGTAGGGGCGTCCAAGAGTGTGAAAGGCAAGGAAGTCAATGTTCTCTTCCACTTTGTGGTGTCTTGCAAATAGGAACGCAACATATGTTTACCATCAACGAGATGCAAAACGCACCGACCACCCACTCACAGCACGAGCAGGAGAGCGCTGCGTTGGATGTACAAAAAGACGTTGCATTTCGTGAGCTGGTTGAACGTAACCAGAAGCGGGCGTTTTGGATGGCGTTGGACATCCTTGGTTCAGAGGCCGAGGCCGAAGATATCAGCCAGGACGCTTTTATTCGTACCTATGAGCGCTGGGATGAATTTCGAGGCGATGCTTCGAGGGATACGTGGTTTACACGTATCCTGATCAACCTTTGCCTGAGCCGAAAACGCAGACACGGGATCTGGAATCGAATCCGTGACTGGATGCAACAACAACCCGAAAAAAACCCTCTCGTCTCACAGAGCGTTCAATTGTTACACGACCCAGAGTCTTTGGCCAACGATCGTGACACGGCAGATGCCATTCGAGAGGCACTGCAAAGTCTGTCTGAGCGCCAGAGGACGGCATTTGTTTTGCGTTACCTTCACGACTTCTCCATCCAGGAGATCGCGGTCGCGACGGACAGCGCACCTGGGACGATTAAGTCTCATTTGTTTCGGGCAATACGTACACTGCGCACCCAACTGGATGCGCTTCAGCCTGACGGTGGAGGACGATCATGAATCAAACATGTCGATCTATTCAACACGAAATCGTCGATGCCTCTTCTTTTGAGGCGCTGTCTACCTCATCTCAAGAGCACATCTCCACATGTGAATCATGCCAATCTGTGTGGAAGCTACATACACAATCGTTGCAACTCGGTCGCTCTTTACGCAAAGAGCGGGAGCGTGAGCTGTTCCCGTCGACTGATGCGTATATGCAACGCTTGCAAGCCCGACGGCGCGCGAAAAGCGCACCTGCTTTTCGCGCCGCACGGGGCTTCTTTACTTCCGCGGTTGTCGGAGCTGTCGCTGCGCTCGCGGTCTTTTTTGGAGGCCCCCAACTCTCTATGTGGTTGGAGCAGGGCAAACCCCAAAAAAGACGTGGGCATGCGGCGAAAAAACTCTTGCCTACACAGACAATCGCTGATCCCTTCTTATCTCAGGAAGAGCCTTCTGCTCTCGATGAGGCTCTCGCGCGCTATCAATCATGGGGCATCAACGAGAAGCCTGACTCTCTGAGTTTTTACGATACATGGTCTGCTTCCCTCTCAAGAGATGCGCAGACCTCACTCGTCGTTGATGATCCAGCCCCCATCCCACAAACCGTACCTGGCGTGGATGATGAGGACACGACAAACGAAGACGACCAAGTCAGCTCATTCGATGAGCCGACACCCTAGAGTCACTGCTCATGAAGCAAAAGTGACCTGTTCTCTAACTGGTTCCCACACGCCGAGCTATGCCGTGGAGAGTGGTTCTCCACACCCTGGGGCAAAGGTGTCGTGTGTCTGGACCTTCATTTGAAAAGAAAACCTACAATATCAGGAGATATGTACATGAAACGCATGATGACAACTGTGATGGCACTGTGCCTCGGCTTGGTGCTCCTGCTCCCCCAACAAGCAAGCGCCCAGAGATGGCTCCTTCGTGTCGCTGACAAGCTCAATTTGACCGAAGCACAACAGACCAAAATCAAAACCCTTGTGTACAACATGCAACGCGACAATATTCGCGCCAAAGCGGCACTTCAACTTGCGAGACTTGACCTCAAACAACTCCTCGATCAGCACAGACCCGATCTGAAGAAGGTCAAAGCTGCGGCTGAGAAAGTCGGAAAACTCGAAGTTCAACGCAAAACCAGCCGCATCTTGATGTTCGTCAAGATCAAGGCCGTGTTGACAGCGCAACAAGCCAAGCAATGGACCAAGATCCAGCGCCAACGACGTATGAAGCGTCGCCGTCGCTGGGGACGTCGTGGTCGCTGGGGTCGTCGTGGTCGACGTGGCATGTGGCGTCATCGACGACGTCAAATGCGTCGTAAACGTCGTATGCGTGGTATGGGTGGTGGGATGGACATGCCCAAAGAGCCTGCGCCCAAAATGCCCGAACCTGAGAACAAAAAGTAAGCTCTCCCCCACACTCTTTTCTTGAGGTGTTTTCACAACCCCTCAAAATGAAAAGATGACCCCCAATTTGGCCCACGGGCCAAGATGCCATACTTTCCCCACAAACTCCTCCGAAAACGAGAGCGGTATCATCGCTCGAAGCCCCACATTCAACCGCAAACTAAACCCTTGCAGGAAGAAATACTCAATCCCTGTCAGGACATCCCCTCCGACCAAGAGCGTGTCAAAGGTGCTCTCTGTCGAAGTGTTTGTGCTGCTCATCAAGCCGATATTGGCACGGGCACCGACGGACCAATAGACTTGGCGGAAGTTCCACTTCTTGAGCAAACCAAACCCCCCAATAAACGATGGCCCCGCAGAAAAAGATGCTCCTGAGACCTTCCACGTTGTCATCTCCAACTGTACATCCCCATACAACTCATTCCACCCGGTCTTGTGAGAGAGGTCAAAGCCAATGGACAAGATCAACGACAAACCCAGGTGCAATGTGTCTGTGAGGGGGAGTCCTTGGTTGGCTGTGTCGCGCTGTAAAAGTTCCGAATACAGCGGCACCATCCCGACAAGAAGACCTATATTCCAGCCCATCACAGGGGTCTCTTTGAGCACCATCCCTTTGCGGATGTCGAGCGTACCCTCTGTCATAAAGATCTGAGCGCGGCTGTAATAGGGCACGTCAGACCGGACTCTGCGTCTGCGTCCCTTTTTGAACACCATTCGATTGTCCCCGATGCTCCTGATTTTGACGAGTCCTCTGTACAGATGATATCCCTGTGTGTGCAATTCGTAGAGTTTGAAGAGCTGATTTCGTTTGATCCCTTCACGTTTTCCGAGGGGGATATAGACATCGTGAAAGTTTGCGTGAGATACGACAGAGACAAGAGGGAAGACGCGGCGGAGTTTGTTGAGCAAAGAGCTCCTGAGGTAGGCGAGATACTGCTCTTTTCGTTTCTCTGGACGCAATCCTTCGAGACGTTCGGATGTGTGCAAAGAGATCTTAAATGTCAGTGTCGTCTGTTTGCGTTGAAACCCCACAAATGTCCGCTCTTTTTTCCCCTCACACTGTTGACGAAAGCGTTTCCCACGTGCTCGGTTGGCTGGACTGCAATCGAAGATCACCCAGCGCCCAATCTCGATCACAAAACGACGCTCCCACCAGTGACGCTCTTTGTACGGAAAGATGATCTTGTAGGTGTAACTGTTGTTTTGAACATTGCGCAGATCTTCCATCGTGATGGAGGGAGCCTGGAACTGGCTGCTCCAGGATGCCCGTTGTTTTGCGAGCGCAAATGAGCGTCGGACGATCTGCTTGAGCACTTGTTGACGATATGCTGGATCGTTGAGGGTTTTTTTATTGGCCTTGATGTGTAAGAATCGTTTGAGCTCGACCGTTTTGCGAATGTGCTGCTCCAAAAAGGAATGGATGTGTGTTGGGAGTCCATCGAGTCCCTTACCCTCCATCCCAAGATAGACCAACATGGGAGCCTGAAAAAACCATTTGGTGGTAGATTTGGCGTGGACATTGGCTGACATGATGAGCATATACAAACAGATACCAGCACAAAAGCGCATACTTTCATCTCCAAGAAGGCAAGAGTGTGGTGCGGGCAAGTATTTGTAACATCGATTGGTCACATGCACCAGTCCAAAGAGGAAGGATCGAGCATGCGAAAGATATGGATGGTGTTGGTCATTGTTCTTGTGTGCGGGGGGTGCAAGCCCTTTTCGATGACGACCAGAGTGCAACAGCCTCTTTATCACGCTCCTTCGAAAATCGATGTCGCGATCGTGATGATCGACACTGGAGCAAGCGCTTCGACTGCGCCACAGAGCTTCCGAGATGTCAAAAAGAACATCGTCACCGCGATCAAGAGAGCCTTTCGGGAGACCTCTTTTCACTTCGTTGATCGCACCGCGTCTGGCGGATCTTTGTCGATATATCCTACACGGCGAGAGTCCAAAGATTCCCTCTTTGCCAACTCTCTCAATCGCCCATCCAGTATGAGACAGAGAGCGCTACGTGTGTATAAGTCGAAGCAGCCAAAGCTCCCCGTTTCGATCAAGGAGCAGTGGTGCTTGGGGGTCAAAGTTTTGCGTTGGGGGATCACACGTCGACCAGATCCAAGGCTACCAGGAAGAAGCCTGCTTCAAGCACACATCGATATTGTGTATGCGTTGTGGGGGCGTGGGCGTCATGTGGAGACGCGCAGGATTGTGTCGCGCCCTGTTGGAGGGGATATGAGTAAGTTCTTCGTTCGTTCTATCCCGGTTTATCCGTATTGGTTGTGGTGGGGGCAACGTGTGGAGTATCGCAGCTTTGCGCCGAGCAAGAGGGACAACCTATTCCGATACGCGTTACGTGCGAATGCCTTTGCCTTCGCGTGGCCTTTTGGTCGACGTAAGGTCTCCGTGACGGCTGTGTGGGACAATTCGAGTCCTTTTGTGAAGCCGGGGATTGAGCTTGCCAAAGAGAAACAGTATCAGGCCGCATACGACGCTTGGAAAGATGTGCTCGCGCAGCGCCCTTCATCTTTGCCAGCGTTGCGCAATCTTGCGGTGGTTTGTGAAGTGTTGGGGAAGGAGAAGGAGGCGTTGGCGTTTTACAAGCGCGCCAACAAGATCAAAAAAGAAGGCTACTACACAGGAAGGCAAAAGAGTTTGCGCTTGCGTTTGCAAAAGCGCGTGTCCTTCAAAGTGAAGTAGTGGGTTGGTGCTCAGGGTTTGAGAACGTAACGAAATTGCCAAAAGGGGATCCCCTCTTGCAAGCAAAATGCTTCTCGCTCTGTGGGGTGATCGTCGGCGAACAGATGATCGAAGGAGGCGTCTGCCTTGATGTAGCGGCCATCTGATTCGAGCAGTTCTTCGATCACATGGCTGTACTCCTCAACATCTGTTTTGATGTGCAGGACGCCATCCGGGAGAAGCTTTTGTTCCATCAAATCGAGGAATGAGGTCGTGAGCAGGCGGCGTTTGATATGACGTCGTTTCCACCATGGATCGGGAAAGAACACGCTGCAACGTCGCAAGCTCTGATCGGCGATCATCGGGGGCATGGATTGGCGGACATCTTCGTAGCAGACGCGGAGGTTGGGGACGTTGTCTCTGGCGATTCGTTTTACGAGTGAGAGGCAAAGATGGCGCCTGATTTCGAAACCTACAAAGTGTGTATCAGGCCGAGATTTAGCTCTGTTGAAGATCGACGCGCCGCCTCCAAAACCAACCTCGACTTCGAGGGGGCGGTGGGCGAGAAAAGCCTGCTGCTCTTCCAGTAACTCTGGATCTTCGCAGGTCCGGACGACCTCAGGGACGTCTTCCAGCTCTATGTAGGGACGCAATCCTCGTCTGGGGTGGGGGACGCGATCGATATCACCACCAAACAGTCCGGCTCCTTCTTTACGTCGGGCTTCTGTCTTGGCGAGTTTTTCTTCATCAATGACAAACTTTCTACCTTTACCTGTGCGCATGGCGCGAATTCCTTTCTATCCCTGAGTGGGGCAAACGTTGTATTTTGGAGTGGAGCATACCATATTGTTTCGAAACGATGGATAAAGGAGATAGCCAGTGCCTGAATTACCCGAAGTCGAAACTGTCCGTCTGGGCCTTGAGCGGGTCCTTTTGGGAGAAAAAATAAAGCGCGTCGAGGTCCTGTTAAAGCATTGCTTTCATGGACGTGCGAGCGTGTTAAAAAAGGGCGAAGTGGAATCTCTCACGCGCCGAGGAAAATTACTTCAGATTCATATGACGAGTGGCTGGTCCATTCTGGTTCATCTTCGGATGACTGGCCAACTGATCTACGTCTCCTCCACGGAAGAACGCGAGGGAGGAGGGCACCCTGATGATTCACTGATCAACAACCTGCCGAACAAACACACCCGCGTTGTGTTGTCATTGTCGTCGGGAGCGACATTGTACTTCAACGATCAGCGTACATTCGGCTCGTTGAAGCTATGGAAAACAGACGCCCTTGATGAAGAACCCTTTTTGGCCAAGTTGGGACCTGAACCTTGGGCCAAAGCCTTTCACAAGAACTACTTAGGTGACATCCTCGCGAGGCGCAAGAGGTCGACGATCAAAGGGGTCCTGTTGGACCAAGAGGTCGTCGCCGGGCTCGGAAATATCTACGTCGATGAGGCACTGTTTCTCGCGGGAGTCCGACCAAGTCGAAAGGCTGGTGATGTCAAAAAGCGCGAACTCTCGAAGCTGATGAAGACCATCGTCGAAGTGCTTGAGCGTGGGATCGAGTACGGAGGTGTCTCAGCCCGCGATTATGTCAACGCCGAGGGACTCAAAGGTAAGATGCAGGAACAGCTCTATGTGTATCGCCGCGAAGGGCAACTTTGCAAACAATGTGAGTCTTTGATCGAGAAGACAAAGGTCGCTGGGCGGGGAACACACTACTGTCCTGGGTGTCAGAAGTAACGTGGGGGAGAATCAACTCTCGTCGTCGTCATTTGCTTCGTTGCTCTCTTCTTCGACGTAACGTCGACTTGAGAGCAACGCAATCAGCTCGCGGATGTCGCTCTTCTCGTAGCCAAAATCACTTTCGAGCCGTGCGATGGTCGCGCTGGCGTCTTGTTGTTCGTTCTCGTTGAGGCTTTGTTTGCCATCGACGAGGAGCACGAGGCAATTACGAGCGATACGTTGTAGCCGCTTGCGTTGTTTGGAGAAGAAGTCCTTTTCGAGTTTGTCGATGTACCCGGAAAAGAGTGTCGAAGTGTCGATCGCAAGTTCGGGGTTGTCGAGTTTGTAAGCTGCGATTTTTCCGATGAGATCTTCGCGAAACTGTTTGGGACTTTCACTTTCTGTGAGCAACACACTTTCAATATTGCTCATGAATGTTTCGTCTGGATCTTCTCGTTTGCGAGTGATCGGGTTGTCGATCTTCTCTTTTTGCAAAAAGGCTTTTACATGTTGGACGTAGCGATCGAGCAATGAGTGATATTGGTCTACACCAACGAGTCCGGTCGCAGCACGAAACTCTTTGTCGACGATGTCGAGGTGGACATCACGACAAATTTCGATGAAGGACTTGGGATCGTAGTATCCGTCTCTGGGTTCGAGCTGGAGGAACCTGTATACGGAGCGGTCTTCGACGAGTGTTTCGAGCTGATCAAACAACGCGAAGGGGGAGAGGGTTTTGTACTTGTCGTTTTGTGCTGCGTGTAAAAGGACAGTCCTGATCTCCCGAGGGGATGCGCCAATACGACCTTCGTAATGCATGTCATTTCGGCTCTCGTTGATGATCACGTCGAGTCTCTGGCGGATCTTCTTGGACTGTTCAGCCGAGAAGCGCTGTGGGATCTCGCTGTGGTCGTAAAGGAGAGCTTTTTCAAGAGGCGTGAATGTGTCGAGGTGGCCACCGATCTCTTCGGGGAGTCTTTTGGCGTTGGGTTTTTTGATCCGCGTGAGGACAGCCCACAACGCCGCAAGCTCTGTGACGTGAGGTGTGATCGGTTTGGGGATGCTGCTCTCTGCGAGTTGTTTGTCGTAAATGGACTGTTCAGTCGAGTACTGCAAGAGATAAGGAACGCGAAACAGTTCGATGCGGCTTTTGAAAGAGGTGAACTCGGAGATCTCTTTAAATTGATCGAGATTTTGTTCGTTTGCGTTGCCGATCAAGAGGAGGTCAAGGAAGAGGATGACGGGGGTGACGTGCACATGACCCGTTTCACAAGTCCCGAGTAGATATTTGAAGGCTTCGATGGGGCGCTTGAGAAGGTCGCTGTATTCGATGACCCCACGGTTTGCGTCGACAAGAGGCCCCATCGGTTCAAAGAGGCTGAGGTTGTTGAGCGGTTTGGGGAGCGCCGCGAGTGAGTGGTCTGCGGTGACTTGTCTGACACCTGCATCGACGTGCATTTGCGGCTCGATGGTCGCGATGCTGCGTCTGTATCTGTAGGACATGTAGAATCGTTCGACTTGGATGTGTCGTAAGACGTTTGCGTAGTTACCGCCGTAGTGTGCGAGGAGGGTGTCGAAGATCAGTCTGTTGCGGGGGCTGAGATCTCCTGTGCGGAGGTATTGGCTGAGGGGGTAGTGTTTGGGGAGGCGCTTTTCCTCGTAGAGACGATCAAAGAGCGCGCTTCTTTCGGTGAGTGGGAGGAGTAAAAGGGGGTGATCTTTAAGTGGGCTGGTGATACGAGCTTCGATCTGGTCCCCTTCGAGATGTGCGTAAGAGGGGAGGTCTTCGACGTGTTTGTCGTCTTGGGAGAACCCGATTCCAGAGCCCTTGATTTTTTTCTCAGCAGGGAAGATCCAGTTGAATTTGTAAACCGCTCCATCGGGGGTTGCCGAGTATCGCTCCAGCGCGTCGTAGATCGCATGGATGAGGGAGCTTTTTCCTGAGCCATTGGGGCCGTGAAGTAACATCAGGCGGGTGACGCGACCTTCTCGGACAAAGTTTCCGAGCATTCGGTACAAGGCATTTTGGGCCTCTTCTTGTCCTGCGACCCAAGTGTTTTGTACGTCTGTTTCGTCAACGCCATCGAAGATTTTGAAGCGTGTTAACTCTTTTCCATTGACGTTGACTTTATAGGTGCCAAAGGCGTTGAATGTATCTTGGACGTACTGCGCGGTGCTACGGCAGTATTTGGGGGCATCCTGATGTAAGTTGTCGAGAAACTCGCTATATGAGAGGATGCTTCTGGCACCTTCAAATCTCTTTTTAACAGATTTGGTGATATCTAGGAGGTACTCCTGATTGGACATCGATACTTCCTCTTGTGTGCTGTGGGGTCGAGCTTACAAGCGACCTGTAGCGCAGTGGATAGGTGTTGTGGCGATCATCGGACGGCTTGTTTTCTCAGGGGTCTTCTTTTCGCCATTGTTTCCATTGTTGGATGGCCTGATTACGTTGTCTTCGTGGACCATTTGGATCAAATCCAAAGTCTTGTTGTGTGAGCTCTTTCAGCTCGATCACTGCAGAGTGTTGTAGCTCTAAATTGCGTTGTTGAAGACCTTCGATGAGCCAGTCCACTCGTGTTGTTCTGGAGCCTGTTTTATCCCACCACTTTCGCCATTTTCGTTGACTGTTTGAGAGATTTTGCTTGGTGATCTCTTGCAACGACTCGAAGGCAAGCTCTGTGATGTAATGATCATCGTGTTTGAGCAAGTTAATAAGGCTTGGCACCGTGTCAACATCCCGCAACACTGTGAGGATACGAATCGCTTTGGCGATATGGGGGGATTGTGGTTGTTTGAGAATACTTCGCAGCCAAGTGACAATCGCGCGGTATTCGTTTGTGTCCTTTGAAAACTGGAGGACGCGACGGCACTCGTTGTAAAGCGATGGGTTTGGATCCATCAGCAAGCGGAATATGTAAGGGAGCAGGCCTGTATGAGGAAGACCAGGTAACATCGACAAGGTCATGATCTGGACGTACGGAGAAGGGTGGTAGAGGAGTGGGGCGAGACCCGCGACTGTTTCCTCTGGAAATTCTCGTAACAAGCTCCAATACCGACCCTCTGCGGTGATGGAGTATTCCTCAGCGTAGTGTCCTTCATCACGGACGTGGCGACGCTCGATGTTGGCTGGAAACTCACTCAAAAGAGCGAGCACTGCACGTGATGGTTCCATACCGCGTAACGCTTCGATCGCTGCATCTTGTGTCTCTTCATCGCCTCCGAGCAAGAGCGAAGCATGTTTTTGCGTATACTCGTCGAGTTTGGGGTTCTGTCGAGGGGGTTGGAAGGGCTCTTGGAAGATCCATTCTTTTTCGACTGTCTCGAGGGTCAGATCTGGAGCCGCAGGCAATTCGCCTGTTGGTGCGTTTGAGATCTCCGAATCCTCATCGATGTCGGTTGCGCTCAAAAACTCTTCAAGCAGGTCGGTTGTTTGATTGAGTGGTACGTGTTTATCGAGTGGATCGCTGTCCGCAAAGTAGCTGTCCATATAGGCATTTTGGTTGTTTTGTGCCGTGCTGAGGACCATCGCACCGTCACGTGTGTCCTGACTGCCATACACATGTGCGCCAATGACATCGAAGGTTCGTCTGGTTTGCTTGAACGCCGCGGCTGGAGGAGGAGGCGGTGCTTTGGCCTTGGCTGGAGCTGAGACCTCTGGTTCTTCTTGGGGAGCAGGCGTGACTTGCGCTGCTTCTGTTGCGTGCTCTTCCGCCTCGTCGGTCTCTGCTGTTTGTACATCGATATCGATGGATGACAATGCGTCTTCTGGCGAGAATACTTTGATGTCGACCTCTGTCGCTGGCGCAGTGCTCTCTTCTACTGGTGTGATCATCTTCACAGCGACGACTTCTTCTACAACTGCAGGTTCCTCTACAGCAGCAGGTTCCTCTACAGCTGCGAGTTCTTCTGTTTGTGAGTTCTCTTCTTCGACAGGGGCGATATCTTGTAACACTGTCTCTGGTATGGCCTCTGAACCAAATGCGGGGGTGGTGCTTTTGGAGGGAGGGGCCATGGTGTTGGGGACAGGGGTAGAGGGAGAGGCCACCGCGGGAACACCAAAGGCCGGCGTTCGGGAGCCTTCTGTTTGGTCTCCGGGAGAGCTCATTGCGTCAAGGGTATCTTGGGAGATGTCGTCGTTTCCGTACAGTCCTACATTTTGTCTGCGGATGACGATGGGCTCTTCTTTCTTCTTCAGTTCGAGCATCTCGGGATCTTGGAATTCCAGTTCGTCGATCCCCTCATCATCAGCGCGGTAGTGGCCGGCGAGCTCAGGCTCTTCGATGAACAGTTCATCTTCTGCCTTCTGTTTCGCAATGATCTCCCTGATGGGAGCGAGCAGTGTATCGAGTGTTGCCCAATCATTTTGTTTGAGCGCCTGGAGGATTTGTTGGATCTCTTCGTCTTCTTCGCGGACACCTTTTTTGTAACATCGAATAACGTGCTCAAGAGCACCGGACATGAGCTGGTTGCATCGCATCAGCTGTCCAAATTCTTCGTTGTTGAGCGCCTCTTCGTTTTGGTGTCCGTAAAGAGCTGCGACCGTCCGACCCTTTAGCTTGACCGGGACAAAGTAAACAACTTTTGGTGCAGGGTAGAAGAGCATAAACAGACATTGATCGGCTTTGTAATTGGGGATGGGACCGTAGTAAGGGACCATTGAATCTTGGATGCGTTTAAAGACTGTGTCTGATGTGAGCGAGATCTCAATGCCTTGAAATGCCTTCTGCAGGTTCTCTTCGGCGATCAATCTGTGACCGACGACTTTTTGTTTGGGGACGAGCAAAAGCGCAGCTTGATCCATCAAACTTGCACAAAAGTACATGCCTAACTCAAGAGCACCATCACGTGTCTGTGCTTTGGGTAACAAGAGTGCCAGTTCATCGATGTTAAGGCTCGCGATACCTCTGTCTTCTTCGACGATTTCTTGGCTTGTTTCTGTGACTGGAGTGGTCTCGGTTTGTTCAGGAGTGTCTGCTTCTGTAGGAGCTTCCTCTACAGTCTCCACTTCCCCGACAGTCTCCACTTCTGCTTCAGGAGTTTCTGCTTGCTCTTCTTCAGGAGCGTCAACGGTTTCTGCAGTGACAGCAGGCAGGGAATCTTGTGAAAGAGCGCCAAGATCACTCGGGCTGAGGGAAAGGTCATCCCCCAGAGATGCAAAGGGGTCGAGCTCATCAAGTAAGGTGGTTGTAAGCGCATCGAGCCCTGTCGGTTTTGGAGCTTCTTCTTCGGAGGAAGTTTCTTCTGCTTTCACCTCTTCTTCGGAGGAAGCCTCCTCTGCGTTCGCCTCTTCTTCGGAGGAAGTCTCTGGGGCCTCGACTGTGTCCTCTTTTTGTCCCTCTGGAGCAGCTTCGATTTGTTCGTGAGCTGTTTCTTCAGCGGCTTCGGCTGTTTCTTCAGCGGCTTCGACTGTTTCTTCAGCGGCTTCGACTGTTTCTTCTACAGTCTCGACCGTTTCTTCTACAGTCTCGACCGTTTCTTCTGCGGCCTCAATGGGAGCTTCCTCTTTGGCCTCGATCGTTTCTTCTGTGGATGTGGCCTCTGGAGCTTCAGCTTCCGAAGTCTTTACGGTGTCTTCTACCGTCTTGACAGACTCTTCAGAGGACTCCGTCGCTTCTTCTGTCTGCTCAGTAGGCTCAACAGTTTCGACAGCCTCTGCGAAGTCGAGAGTGCCGGTCGTATCGGAAACCTCAGCAGCTTCTTCGGTCTGCTCGGCAGCTTCAACAGTTTCGTTGTCTTCGGTGCGTGCGGCGGAGTCTGTTGTTTCTGTCGCCTCAATAGCCTCAGCAGTCTGCTCTGTTGCCTCGGCAGCTTCTTCTGTCTGCTCGGCAGTTTCTTCAGCGGTTTCTTCGGTCGCTTCGGTTGTTTCTGCAGCGGCTTCGGTTGTTTCTGCAGCGGCTTCGGCAGTTTCTTCAGCGGCTTCGGTTGTTTCTGCAGCGGCTTCGGCTGTTTCTTCAGCGGCTTCGGCTGATTCTTCAGCGGCTTCGGCTGTTTCTTCAGTGGCTTCGGTTGTTTCTTCAGCGGCTTCGGTTGTTTCTTCAGCGGCTTCGGCAGTTTCTTCAGCGGCTTCGGCAGTTTCTTCAGCGGCTTCGGCAGTTTCTTCTGCCTCTGTTTGCGTTGTCACAGCTTCAGCAGCTTCAACCGTGTCTTCTGTGGATTCGGTAACTTCGGCTGTCTCTTCTGTTGTCTCATCAACAGAGTCTGTGGAGAGAGGCCATTTCTCGATAAGTGGGAGTAGGGCCTCTGGAGGTTCGATACCGTGGTGTGTTTGCTGAAGTTGTGCGAGGTAGATTTGCGAGACAGGAGTGATGTTGAAGTCGAGTGAGAGATCTTCTTCGAGCTGACGGAGTTGTTTTTTGGAGATGGGAAGTCCAACAGCGACGTTTAGTTCGTCGTCTTCGAGTTGGTATCCGAGTATGCGGTTTTTTTCGACGAGTTTTTTGGGGATGGCACGTAGTGCACTGGAAGATGGATTGGTAAGCGCGTCGAGGTCGACTTCATCGTACTTAAGTGCTTGTGCGAGGTAGGTGTTGACCTGTTGAGGGGTCAGATACCCCTCCTGACAGAGCTCGGCGTCGAGGCTAAGTCCTTGATCTCCTTGTTCTTGTCGTCGTTCGAAAATCGCATCCATTTCATCTTCAGTAATGATGTCTTCTTGGGTCAGGATTTGAGCGAGCTTGAAGGACATGGGACTCCTCGTTTCTTGATGGATCAGGGAAAAAATCACATGAGTTACAGTCCGAATGTAATGTTATACGGGGAGACCATGAGAAAAGCAAGAGTCTGTTGATTGGATAATGTCCCCTACACAAGCGTTTTTTGTAAAGGAAGAGGGGCTGTAGAGATGGGGGAGTGAGAGAGGGGGAAGAGGATGCTTTTTTCTTTGTTACGGACTTACTTATTGACGACAATAGAGCCCGCGATGCGATCATGGATACCACGGTAATTGCGATCGACGAAGATCCACGTGACGCCGATGAGCGCGAGGAAAAAGAATAACACATGGGCGAGGGAGCGAGAGACCGACGCGATCCAACTGAGTGGTTGGCCGTTTCTGTCGATAACTCTCAACCCAAAGAGGACCTTCCCAAGTGTCGCTCCGATCAGCTTATGTCCGAGTGTTGCGTAGATGCTATAGACGACCGCATAGGCGATGAAGAAGAAGAATATGTGAGCAGTGTATCGGCTGATAAATGTCGCGAGAAAGTCGAGACCTTGCAGGTCTTGTGGGAATGGTTTGCTTCGCGAAGGTCCGAACATGAGTGTCACGAAAAACGCGAGGACAGAGAGCAACCCAAAGTCTATGCATCCAGCAACTGCACGGCGCCAGAGAGCTGGAATGCGGGCTTTGGGTGCGAAGACAAAACCATCGCTTAGCTTGGGGCGTGGGAGCGGTGAAGTGGCTGAGGTTTGTTGTTGTGTTGTTGCGCCAAGCGGGGCAGACATGTTGAAAGCGGCTTCCATTGGCGCTCCTGTCGGGTCTGTTTTATTGTCGATTGAGCCTCCTTCAGCAGCAGGCATCACCGGTTTCGGAGTTGCGACTGTTTGTGCGGCTGACGGAGCGGGTTGGTTTTGTTGGAGACCGCTCATGATATCTCGGCCTTGTGGGACCGTCTTCTTTTCGTCGACCTCTGGGATGTGCGGCAAAGCCTGAGGGAGTGACTGGTAAGAAGGGGTTTCTACAGTCTCTGGTGTTGACGCTTGCGGAGGGACGACCGCCTGGATGCGGCTGGACGATGTGGAGACGAGCGTCGTCTCGTCGTCGGCATCCTGGTTGGTAGGGAGCCCTGTCCACTCACCACCAACGGACTCTGTCTCCTGGTAGGAGAGCGGTCGATTAGGCTGGACAACTGTTCTTTTGGGCGTGAACTTTTTGGAGCCACCTTGGATCGTTTCTTCGTCGGGGTTTGTGTGAAAACGGCTGCTTCTGTTGAGCGTCTGCTCGTCATCATCGACGTCGAAGTCCTGTGGTGTTTGCCCTGCTGGGAGCATCCCAGGGACAGTTGTCTTTTGAGGGGGCAACGTGTTCTGGTGGTGTTCCATTGTGTGCTCTGTGCTGTTGGTCAGACCACCTTGAAGGGGTGTATGGCAAAGGCTACAGTTGCTTCTGCCTTCTCTATTTTGGTATCCGCAGCGAGGACAATTCATCAAAAATCCCGTGAATTTCTGTGTTGTTTTCTCTCGATGAACGTTGCTCCACCATGGAGCGATTGCTTCATTCAAGAGGTTCTAACATATCGTGTTTTTTGTGGTCAAGAAATGCATCAACAAAGGCTCTCTATTTGGCTTGGAGGGATTTGTTTTTGATGCATAAGGATCGTTTATGGCACGTTGAGGATGTGTGCTTTGCCTGACAACAAGATGACCTTGATTTTTCTTCCCGAACCGACTCGTCCAAACCACTTTGCGGCACCTGCGAGTGCTTTGGCGCCGGTCCCATCAGAGCGGACTGTCCAGATGGCGTCTCCTGTGTTGTAAACGATGCGTGCGCCAAACCAGAGGATCTTTCCTGCAGGTGCAGGGATGAAGTGAGGAGGAAGTCCTGCACCTGGTTGGATTCCACGGTTGGTGACTTGGGTGGGCGCACCACCAGGAAGCAGGACGCGCCACATCGATAAAATCCCCGTTTGATTAGAAGAGAAGATCAGCTCTGAGCCATCTGGCCGAAATGATGGGTTACTGATTCCTGATGCCCCTTGTGCAATGGTGCGAGCCTGTCCACTTCGGACGTCTTGTACGACAAGGGATTGTGCGTCCATAGAGTGTTGCTTGGTGTAGGCGAGCCGCTCCCCTTTGGGATCAAAAGTTGGGTGGAATCCTGCTTTGTGTGTGAGCATGCGATAGGGAGGGGCACCATCTTTATTGGAGACATAGAGTTGCCGGTGTTTGGTGATGAGCGCCACGCGACCTGTTTGTGAGGCGATCTTTGCATTTGTCGCGAGTAAGTTGGGCGCGAGCCGTGTGATCGTCCCTGACTTTTGGAGCCTATACAGTTCATATCCCGAAGCTTGTTCCGAATCCTGCTTGGGGGGATGCAAGTGTTCTTTTGGGTCTTTTAGGCCAAGTAAACGACTGCCATCAGGGAAAACACCAAACGGGACGGCTTGCTTTTTGAGATGCTTGGACAGCTTGTGAAGGGCGCGCTTGATCTCTACACGTCTCCAGCGCACGGAGCGTGTTGGAGAACTCTTTGAGATGATGCGGAGAGGTTGTTTGTTCGTTTGTGTCTTCGCGAGCTGTGTACGTCTGGGAGGAGAGTTTCGGTGTGGTGTACGGGAGCGTACGGGGAGCTGCAAGGAGAGTAAATACCAGCCCGTACCCATCACAAAAGCGAAGAACGTAAAGATGATCGTTTTTCTCGACATGACAGCCTCTTTCTCTCCTGGAATGTCTATTGAGTATGGGCGAAAGTGTGCCCATCAAATGTGAACCTTGCGTTGGTTGTGCTCGTGTCGTGGAGAACATACTCACTTGACAGTATTTGTTGGGGTACACTACAACGTTTCTATTTGGATTGTCGAGTCATAGGGTGTTGTATGCGACAAATTGTGAGTCTTATGTACCGGTTTGGTGTCCTTGGTGGCGTCACGCTCATCTTTGTTTTGATGACGTGGGGGTTGTACGTGGGTTGTGCGTCTTGTGCAAAAGACTCACAGTGCTCCGGAAATATGCGCTGTGGTCCTGGAGGGTATTGTGTCACACGTTGCCTCGTCGGTGAATCTGATGCCTGTGTCGACGGCTTCATATGCGATTCGACAGGGCGCAGTTGTGTGAAAGGAACGGCGACGACAGACGCAGGCATTTCGGATACAACAAGTCAACCCGAGGGGAGTGTTGAAGCTCCTGTTGAGCGAGAGTGAGGGGGAGCATGTTATACAAAGGTAAAGAATTCAAGATCAATCGTCAGCCTCTAGGGCTCGGACAGCGCCACTTTTTTGAAGGCGGGGAGACACTCTTCGATCGTGTGGGGCTTGCGCTGTGTGAGTTAAACTATTTTCCCAAAAAAGAGCTCTTTGAATCACAGGCTTTTGCACGTAAAGCGTTGCGGTTGATCAATCGTCTTGAGAAAGGACCATTGTGGACGCTGTTGGACGTTGGAGGTGGGCACGGTTTGACGAGTTTGTTTTTGATGGCGTACGCGAAACCTCACCGGGTTGAGGCTTCTTGGGTGATCGATCCGCTCGTGCCAGCTCGTGGTGAAGAACTCTTTCAGGCATTTACGTCCATTGTTCCAAAGGTCAAAGAACGTGTGGTCCGAAAACATCGTTACTTTGCGGAGTGGGTCGAAGATCTTCTTCAGGATGAAGTGTTACGTGAGCGGAAGTACATTTGGCTTGGGTGTCACGCCTGTGGTGAGCTGAGCGATGCGATTCTCGAGATGGCGTTGTCGAGACGTGAGCCCTTTGTGTTGATGCCTTGTTGTCCCAACAGACGTCTCTCTCGTTCGTGGCCAAAGCACATTGAGCGGGTGCTTCCTGCGGACGTTGAACCCTTTGGGGATGTTGGTGTTGCGCTGGATATGATGCGCCTTGGGCGCGCACAAGCCGCACAATACCGCGTGTTGTACCGGGAGATTGAACGCGAGATTACGCCCCACCATCGTCTCCTCATCGGTCAACCCATGGCGAGGTAGGTCAGCGGGCGTGGGGAAGAGATAGGGGAGGGGTTACTTGACGAGTCCGAGGCGAAGTTTCCAGCACATCGTGATCGCTTCGAGGAAGATCTTCTTGTTCATCTTGGATTGGCCAAATTGACGATCGAGGAAGGTGATGGGGATCTCTTTGACGCGGAATCCTTTTTGGAGGGTGCGCCAGGTCATCTCGATCTGGAAGGAGTATCCCTCGGATTGGACGCTGTCGAGGTCGATACTTTCGAGGACTTCACGGCGAAAGCATTTGAAGCCACCTGTGACGTCGTTGACGGGGAGTCCGAGGATGGTGCGTGCGTAGAGGCTGCCACCACGTGAGAGGACTTTGCGCTGAAGGGGCCAGTTGATGGTGCCGCCACCTTTGACGTAGCGCGAGCCGATGACGAGATCGTTGTCTTTGATGGCGTCAAAAAAGCGCTGCAGTGATTCGGGGCGGTGGGAAAAATCGCTGTCCATTTGTTGGATCAGCTCGTAACCTTTCTCCAAACCGATCTTAAATCCCGCGATATAGGCGGTTCCAAGTCCGAGCTTGCCGCTACGGTGGAGGACATGTACGCGCTCATCTTCGGCGGCCTTTTTATCGGCGATGTCGCCTGTTCCATCGGGGGAGTTATCGTCAACGACGAGGATATGTGCGTGAGGTGCATGGCTGTGGATGGCGTCAAAGAGTTTTGGTAAATTTTCAGCTTCGTTGTATGTGGGCAAGACGATCAACGTGGAGGGGTGTGTCGTGTTGCTTTGTTCTTCTGCCATGAGGAGGTCCTTTCGTATGTTTTCCTTCCAACAGCCTTAGGATTTGCGTGTGGTCGCAGGAAAATTGGGTTTGCGTTTTTCGAGAAAAGCGCTGGTTCCTTCTTTGGGATGATCGCTTGTGAAGAGCTTGGCGAATGTGCTGATCTCGATCTCACAGCCTTGTTGGAGTGGGAGATCGTGTCCTTCGACCATGGCTTTTTTGGCCACCTCGACAGCGAGAGAGCTTTGTTTTCGGATCGTCTGTGCTGTTTTATGTGCAGTGGAGAGCAATGCATCGAGTGGGAGGACTTTGTTCGCGAGTCCGATCCGTAGTGCTTCGTCGGCTTTGATTTTGGCGCCGGTCATCACGAGTTCTCGTGCCATTCCGATGGGGACCTTGCGGCTCATGCGTTGTGTTCCACCAAAGCCAGGGATCAGGCCCAGAGAGACTTCGGGGAGTCCAAACACAGCGTTCTCAGAAGCGTAGATAAAGTCACAGGCCAGCGCCAACTCTGTCCCTCCACCGAGCGCGTATCCATTGACTGCCGCGATGACAGGTTGTGGAAGCTGCTCGATGGTATTCATCACGTCGTGTCCTTGCTGTGCAAAGGCGCGCGCTTGTTCGAGATCGGCGTTTGCCATCTCATTGATGTCCGCACCTGCGACAAAAGCCTTCTCCCCGCTACCTGTGAGGATCACGACATCGATCGAGGCATCTTTTTGCGTGGCTTCGAGGACGCGTTTGCACTCGTTGAGGGTGTCTTTGTTGAGGGCGTTGAGCGCCTTGGGGCGGTTAAATGTGATCTGGCGTACACCGTCGTTGTCTTCTACAAGTAAGTTCTTCAGGTCTGAAAAGGACATCTTCTTGCTCCATTTCGCGATTCGTGGATCTGTGGGATGAAAACTTCCTTAGAGCTCGTCGGGGATCTGTTTGATCAGCGCGTCGAGCTCCTTTTGCATATGTGTGCTCTTGAATTGCTCTGCGTGGAGGATCGAGAGCAGTGTCTGAATGGTGTCTTCGAGGACATCGTTAATTACGATGTAGTCGAAGTCTTTTGCTGTTGGGATCTCTTTCCGAGCGGTCTTCAGTCGTCTCTGTATACGCTCGGGGCCTTCGGTTCCTCTGTTGATGAGGCGTTGATGCATGGCGTCCCAAGAAGGGGGCAGCATAAACAAGAGGATCGCCCGTGGTCCAAAGTTTTCGCGTATCGTCCGCGCGCCTTGGACATCGATGTCGAGGAGGACATGCTTTCCCTCTTCGAGGAGCGCAAGTGTGGTGTCGCGTCCTGTGCCGTAGTAGTGGTCATGTACCTCTGCGTACTCCAGAAATTGCTCCTCTTGGATCATCGTTTCAAACTGCGCTTTGGGGATAAAGTGATAGTGTTGTCCGTCGAACTCGCCTTCACGGGGGGTGCGTGTTGTGTAGGAGACTGACAGCGAAGCCTGCTCATGGCGTCGCAAGATCTCCTGACAGACAGTGGATTTCCCCGTCCCAGAACCTGCTGCGACGACGAGTAGGATACCTTTTTGATGCTCAGACATGGTCAGCTCCTTTCTCTTCGTTATTCGATGTTTTGGACTTGTTCGCGGATCTTTTCGATCTCTGATTTAAGCGCGATCATCTCGTTTGCGATGCCCGCGTCCTGGTTTTTTGAACCGATCGTGTTGGCTTCTCGGTTGAGTTCTTGACATAAAAAGTCGAGCTGTCGACCGATAGGGCTGCCTTGTTCGAGTAAGTTGTGAAATTGTTCGATGTGGCTGCGGCTACGAGTCACCTCCTCTGTGATGTCGTAGCGGTCCGACCAGATCGCGACTTCTTGGTGGAGTCGTTGCTCATCGATGCTCTCTGGCAGGGAGAATTTGGCGAGGCGTTCACATAGTTTTTCAAACTGTTTTTGTGGAAGCTCTGGTGTTAGTGATTCGATGGTGTTGAGGCGTTCGACGATCGCTTTGAGTCGACTTTGGATGTCTTGGTGGAGGTGTTGACCTTCCTGTTTGCGCATCTCGAGGAAAGGGACGAGTGCTTGCCTCATTGTGTCGAGGAGTGGTTCGCTCCAACTGTCGATGTCTTCTGTCGCGGAGACCTGTGTAATGACCCCTGGCATTTGGAAGATAACCGCAGGGTCGACTTTAGTGTCTGGTTGTTCGGCTGTTTCGGCGAGCTGTTTGTAGAGCGCGATGTATTGGTTAGCCAGACCCATGTTGATGTCTGGTTGAGTCGGTAGCTCCTGGTTTTCAGTCGCAAAGCGAAAGAAGAGTTCGACACGACCACGGTTGACGTGGCTTTGGATCTCTCTGCGGATCTTGGGTTCGAGATGGGAGAGCTCCTTTGGCATACGGACTTTGACCTCGCAGTATCGATGATTCACGCTTTTGATCTCGACCTGAAGGGGGACATTTTGGATGACGCTGTCTGCGCGTCCAAAGCCTGTCATGCTGTGGATAGGGGAGCTTTTTTCGGTCATAAGGTGTCCTTCTCGTTGTGGGGTTGGGGTTACGATGCGTTGACCCACTTACCTTTTTGTTCATCGAATGTCCAGGGAGTCGTCAATTCGCCAGCTTCGTCGATATGCCATCGTCCGTCGAGGTGTCTGTTGTAGGTCTCGATACCATCTTCGAGCTGTTTTTTATCCCAGATGCCGGGATTTTGCAATTGTTCTTGTAGCCACTGTTGTTCCAGCCGTAGGGTGCCTTCCAGAAGGTCGTGCAGGCGTTGTTTTTGTGCGCCGAGTTGTTTCTGCATTTTTTTGAAGATGTTGAGGATGATACCTGGTTGGTGGTCGAGCACCCAGCCAATGCGGATCGTTTTGGCCGATGTTTGTGATGCGTGCGAGAAGGCGGGGATGCGCCCTGTTACCTTTTTCTCGATCAAGCTGCACAGTCCGATGATTGTGAGGTCGTGACGGCGAAGTAGGGAGAACATATCCTCGTCTTTTGGTTGGCCGTATCGATTGACAATCACACTGTTCACGCCGGTGAATGCGCCAAAAACGAGCGCTGTGCCTTTTTGACTCCCAGGACTCTCGGCGAGCGTGTTTGCTCCACGAGGTTTTCCACTGTAGTTGGCGAAGACTGTGCCTGCACCGATGTTTGTGAGATTGGGGAGGCCTTCGAGGAGTTGTTCTTTGCCTTGTGCGTTGACAATCGGGTACGTAGAGGGGGCAATGAGGGAGAGGTAGGATGCGGTATGTTCGGAGACAAAGCCCTGTCCATTGAGGATCGTTTTGGATATCTCAGAGCCTAGATTGCAGCCCTCGGCGCTTTTGACAAGGGTGAAGTTTCCGTGACTACGCAGGGTGTTATGTGGGCCGATCTCAGAGTGGAGAATGGTCGCGCGCGTCGCTGTTGTGTGTGCACCTACGCTTGCATTTTCGACACGCGTTTGGTGAAGTTTTGTGTATGCGCCGATAAACACGGATGTGCCGTTGACCTTCCAGTGGTTCATTTGGAAGGATTTTCGTTTCCCTGTGTCTTCGATTTGACACTGGATCAGCTCACAGTGAGCGTCAATAATGACAGGTGAATCGGCGGTTCCACGAATCACGCACTGGATGAGTTTGCAATGTGGGCCAATCTGGACGTGTTCAAGTACACATTGCTCGACATGGGAGCCTGTAGCGATGGAGACATCTTGGCGGTCTGCATATGAGGTGTCCATGTATATTTGTCCTTTGGTGGTGTGGAACGTCAGTGGTATGGGTTGTGTGTCGAGCGAAGGCAGGTACTAGAGCGAGGCTTTCAGATTGTGTGTTGAGGTTGGTTCTTCCGTCTCTGGTGAGTTTGTGGAGTGTTCTTTGCTGTAGCCTTCGACGCGATAGATCTTGATGGGGTCTTTCTTGCCTTTGACTTTGGCGTCTGGGAGCCTTGTAAAGTCGAACATATCACCGAGGTGCTGGCGTGTGGACTCGGAGATGATGACTTCGTTTGCTTTGGCTTCACTGCAGAGTCGAGAGGCGAGGTTGACGCCGTCACCGATGACGGTAAATTCGAGGCGTTTGGGAGAGCCCATATTTCCTGCGACGACTTCACCTGTGTTAATACCGATTCCCGTGTAGAAGGGGGGTTTCCCGTCTTCTACACGTTTGACATTAAACCCTTTGAGGATGGCCTGGATTTCGACAGCAGCTTGTACCGCATGTAGAGCATCTTCTGGTCGGCTTTGGGGTGTACCCCAGACCGCCATGATAGCATCGCCGATGAACTTGTCCAATGTCCCTTCACGGGCGAAGATGATGTCCACGAGCAAGTCGAAGTAGGTGTTGAGTTCTTGAATCAACTCTTGTGGATTAAAGCCCTCACTGAGGGAGGTAAATCCCCTGATGTCTGTGAACATCATCGTGGCTTCGACCATCTCGCCACCCATGCGGATTTCGAGGTCATCTTGTGTCAGACGTGTCATGACCGCTGGAGAGAGGAACCGCTGCAAGTGTGCGCGGATAATGGTCTCTTTTTCGATCTTTTTGGCCATGCGGGAGTTGTCTATCGCGTCTCCTGCTTGGGAGGCGACAACGCTCATCAATTGAAGGTCTTTTTCAGTAAAGACACCGATGGCGTTTTGTGTATCGAGGTGCATGACACCAAGGATCTCGCCATTCGAGCGGGAAATCAATGGAATCGACATCGAGGAGCGGATGCCTTGCATGATAACGCTCTCTGCGCTGGAGAAGCGTTCATCGATCTTGGCGTCAGAGCTGAGGATAGCGGAGCGCTCTTCAACAACGGCTTGAAGGATTGTTTTGGAGATGTTGATCTCTTCTTTGCGCGACTCGTCGGGGTAGCGTTCAAGGACACACTTGGGTTCCCAGTTGCCTTCGCCGTCCATCATCAGGATGACACCACGATCTGCCTGGATCAGCTTAAAGGTCTCTTCGAGGATTTGATTGAAGAGGACATCTTGATCGAGTTGAAGTCCAATTTTGCGGTTGAGCTCGTGAGTGATGCGGAGTTTTTCGTAGTCACGTCGCAGGGAATCTGTGTCGCGGATGTCTCGTTCAGGCAAAAAGTCCCTGGCTTCCATCTCGTGGCGGACTTGAGCGATCTGGGCGCTGAGGTCTTCACCTCCAATGATAGTCACCTGGTGACGCTTACTGTCTTCGGCGCTTTGAAGAGCGCTGTTGATGGTCTCATCTGCTTGTGCGCCGACAAAGCAGTGAAACTTAACAGTCCCTAGTTGTAGCTCATCGCCGGAGTGGATGGAGGCGTCTGAGATACGTTGTCCGTTGATAAACGTCCCGTTACGGCTTTGAAGGTCTTCAACGAGGAAATGTCCTCCTTGAAACACAAGCCGTGCGTGGTGTTTGGAGATCATCCGGTCCATGATCTGGATGGTATTGTTGGGATGGCGTCCGATGGAGTTGGAAGTCCCAAGTGGATATTTTTGCACACTGCCATCCTCCAACTCCATCGTCAGGTAAGCCGATGGTGGCGGAGGAATGGGGTTTTGAAAATAGCAGTGTGGACAATACACAAAACCAGTATCGTGTTGCTGCGCCGACGGATCGAATTCGAAGATTCCTTGACAATTTTTGCAAGTCAGTTGCATGCCGCTGTGCCCTCAGGTTATACATAGCATCCACGTTAACGGACCTATGTTATAGTGTCAAGTGAAGATGTAAAGCTCGTTCGCAAAAAAAACGCATATAGAGGAGAAACATAAATGGATTCAAGGACTAGGGGCGGAGGGCGTGCGTCCTCCAAGAGCAACGGTGGGAGTCAGCCTTTGGGACACGTCGCCCCGCGCCGTCAGCAGGAGCGCTCGCCAAAGGAGGTGTGGTCTTTGCGCATCCGTTTGGTGGTCACGGCGGTATTGGTGGTCACGGCGTTTGCGGCGGCACCCTTTGTCGCCGTGCGCAGTGTCGATCCTGGTAAGGGTTGGCTCATCATTGAGCCGCTCGTCGGTGCCTTGTATTTTTGGCCACTTGCGCGTGTGTTGATTCGCTCTTCTACGCTCTTTTGGGGCACATTGCTCTCTCTGATTGCACCTGTCTCCATGACTTGTATCCGGATCTTTGGTTCTCACCGAGATGCGATCGCAGCGACGGAGTCGAACTTTTCTTATGGAGCGATGATCTTCTTTGGTGTGATGAGCATGGCTGCATACATTTTGTTCCGCAATCCACCACACGGTGAATAGCGGACTGATTGGTGTTGATTCGGGGAAATGTATGGGGAGAGGGAGTCGGAGGGGAAGGGGGGGCTTATTCTTTGGTTTTGAAGCGAGCAAACGTTTTGAACTCTTTACCGTTCGCGTCTTTCGCTGTGAGGTTGACCTGGTACCAAGTGTTTGCTTCAAGGGTGGGGAGTGTGATCTCACCTTTTTTCTTGGAGTCGTCGATGGTGACGGAGGCGTCTCCTGCAACATCAGCGATGGTCGCGCCATCTGCTTCTGAGCATGGTTTCTCTTCTTTTTGTGAGCCTTTACAGGACTTCACTTCGACAGTCACGTCTTCTTTTTTGGTGTCGCCAGTTGTGTAGAACTCGATCTTGGTGTCTGCAGCGATGTTGTTCTCCAAGTAGAGGGGCTTGGTGATAAACGCGGAGTATTCGAGTGGGTTTGCGACACCAACGATTTTTCCTGCGACGAGGACGCTCTTGGTTCCGTCTGGGTTTTCGTCACAGTCGACGATTGAACAGATGTCCATTTCAAATTGCTTCTTCACAAACTCGGGGTCGATGACTGCGGAGAGTCTTGCTTCTTCTACGTTTGTGCTGTCCTCGGTGAAGATACCTGTCAAGGTGAAGTTGTCGAGGACGACGGAGACGCCAGCGATGGAGAGGATGAAGGTTGTGGGTCCGACGGAGAACCAACGTCCATCAAATTTACCGACGAGGGAGATGGAGACAGGTGTCTCAGTATCGACGACATCTTTCCCTTCGTGGGGGCTGCCACCTTCAGGTCCTTTTCCGAGTCCACCGATGAAGATGATGTTTCCTTTTTTGCCTTCGTCGCGTTTGTGAACATTGACGAGGATGGGGGGAATGCTGTCTTTTTGGCCTTCGAGGAGGGAGCCGAGCAGCTCAGGCGTGAGGATCGAGTCGATCTTCAGGTTAATTGTGGTGCCTGCTGCTGGCGCGTTTTTGTCTGCGTATGGAGCTTTTGTGGTGTATTCGGCGGTCCCGTTGTACTCTTTGTCGTCGGGCTTTTGGGATTTGACGGTGACATTGAGTTTGTACTTGACGCCCTGATCGAGGAGGGAGTATGGGCAAACGAGCGCGGTTTTCTTGTCTTTGTCCGTCTTTGTGTCGTAGCTGAAGCTCGCAGGTGTTGGTGTGGATGCACCATCTGCGATAAACTCTGCCTTGACCAGTTTGCCGGGCTTGATAGACATCTTGATTGTGATGCAAGTGTCTTTGGGCTCGATCTCAGCACCTGTTGCGGGCTCAAAGGTCAACTCGATGGGACCTTTGGGTTCCTCTTTTTCGGTCATTGTACCGCCATCTTGGTCGGCTTTTTCCTCAACTTTTTCGTTGGTCGTATTATTGTCACCACATGCTGCGGTCAGTGCGAAGACTCCCGCGATAAACAAAAGTAAAAAAAGATGCTTGAATGCTCTCATGCAGACATTCTCCTTGATTGAGGTCGCCCGGCTGATGCCATGTTCACCTCACGTTATGCCAGAAATTCAGGCTACATAGAATACGGTGTGCTCATTGTACATGATTGATCTGGCCTGTCAAGAAGTTGCAAGAGGTTACGTGGCGTAAGCTGTCCCCCATTTTTTGTCCGGAAAATTGACGCCTCGGATACTCCTTCGTTATCTTCGCCTGTGTCCCTCAAGGTCAAGACAGGAGTAAGTTGTGCCTCATACTCAAGAAGAGATCCTTTTATTTGCGGAAGACATCGCCAAACAAGCCGGTCGCTTATTGCTCGACAAGCTGCGCGCTGAGCGAACGATCGACACAAAGGACACCGTGACCGATCTGGTGACTGATGCGGATCGGGCGGCAGAGGCGCTTTTGGTCGATGAGATCGAGCGTCGATTTCCTTCTCACTCGATCCTCGGTGAAGAGGGCACGCGAGCACAGGCCTCGACAACGCAAGACGGATATGTTTGGGTCCTCGACCCTCTCGATGGGACTGTTAATTACACTCACCAACTCCCTATGTTCGCAGTGTCTGTCGGCGTTTTGCTCAACGGTGCACCTCTCGTGGGCGTTGTTTACCTTCCTGTCCTCGACGAGTGCTTCTGTGCGTCTCGCGGACAGGGCACGACGCTGAATGGACAGCGTGTCCATGTCTCCACACGTCCTACGCTTCGACAAAGTGTCCTCGCGACAGGCTTCTCGTACGATAAACATCTCACCCACCAGGACAATGTCTCCAATGTCGGTCGATTTATCAAAGAGGTCCGTGGACTTCGCCGTATGGGGTCTGCGAGTATCGATCTCGCTTATGTCTCATGTGGCCGTCTAGATGGGTATTGGGAGGAGAAACTCAAACCTTGGGATGTGGCTGCTGGTGTGTTGCTTGTGGAAGAAGCTGGCGGTGTTGTGACCAATTATCACAACCGCCCCTTCGAGCTGGATGAAGGTCGTATCGTCGCCTCCAATCCGTTGATCCACTCGCCCATGATTGACCAGCTCAAGCCCTATGTACAAGAACACGCTCTGTAGTCGGATATCGCAAACATTTCGTTATTGTATCACCAAGCGCCGGAGAAGATAATGGCAGCATACGTCAAAACAGGTCTCGAACGACTGATGAACGAATACCTTGGGGAGCTGAAGGGGCGGAAAGTCGCGCTTTGTTGCAATCCTACCAGTGTGGATCGTCAACTGCGTCACTCTGTGGAGCTGCTGGCTGAGTCTCCGGAGGTCGATCTTGTCGCGCTATTTGGACCAGAGCATGGTATTCGCAGTGACGCGCAGGACATGATCAGCGTCGACGATGTCGCGATCGATACGCGCACAGGGCTACCCGTCTACAGTCTGTATGGCCACGATGAGGCTTCACTTGCGCCGACACAAGAGTCCCTCCAAGGGATCGATGTCATGATCTTTGATATCCAGGATGTCGGCAGTCGCTACTACACCTACATCTACACGATGAGTTACTTGATGGAGGCTGCTGCTGAGGCGGGGATCGAGGTCTGGGTCCTCGATCGTCCCAATCCCATCGGTGGACACATGCTCGAAGGCCCATCGATCGACGAAGGTTTCTTCTCCTTTGTTGGCAAATACCCCATCCCCAACAGACACGGCATGACAGCAGGTGAGCTGGCGCTTTATTTTAATGATGTTTTTTCGATCGGGTGCAAACTGAAGGTGATCGAGAATGTCGGCTGGACACGTGAACAATGGTTTGATCAGACTGGACTTCCCTGGGTTTTGCCTTCGCCAAACATGCCTACGTTGGACACCGCGACAGTCTACCCAGGTGGATGTTTGTATGAAGGGACCAACCTTTCGGAGGCGCGCGGTGCGACACGTCCTTTTGAGTGGGTCGGCGCACCCTTTTTGGACCCCTTTGCGCTCAAGGAAAAGCTCGATGCATTTGGGTTACCAGGCGTTATTTTTCGTCCCATGTACTTTCGTCCAACTTTCCACAAATGGGCACATGAGACTTGTGGAGCTGTACAGATCCACGTCACGGAGCGAGACTCCTTTTTGCCTTTTTTGACGGGGGTTGGCATTCTTCACGCGGCGTATCAACTCGCTCCACAAGATTTTGCATGGCGAACAGAAGTGTACGAGTTTGTTGCCGATCGACTTGCGATTGATCTGCTCTTTGGTAGTCCTCGTATTCGCGAAGCGATCGAGCAAGGTGTGCCTCTTGATGAGATCGCCTCATCGTGGAAAGACGCAGAAGACACCTTCGCGAAAGCGCGCGCGCCTTTCTTGCTTTATTGACAAAATATACTTGCCAATGTTCCTTATCGTGGTGATGATTAACTTTGGCTTGGAAACACACGTTTTTCTTTCTTGATCGATGTTTTGTTGCGACTGGTCAAGCGCTGTGTTACACTTTGCAATAAATGCGAGACCTTTCAGGTCCGTGTAAAGTCATCCAGGTGAAAGCATCATGATGATTCTATATGTAAGGAGATGGCGAGCTTATGAGTTGGCGTACAATATTCGGTGTATGTGTGCTGTTTTTGGGTATCACACTCGCCGGTTGTGGCGAGATTGAAACACAAATCAGAACTTCGTATCCTCTTGACACAAACGACACAAAAGGACCCTACCAGGTGATGGCTGTTGTCAACGGTGAACCTGGGATGAAGGTTTGGCTTGTTTACACAACCGACAACTGGAGTGACCCCAACAACATCAAGGTCACTGAAATGGCGAGCAACAATGTCGACGTTTTCCAAGGGAAAATTGATGGACAGGCTGCCAATACAACGATTTCGTACTATATCCTTGTACAAAGTCCCGCCAACAAAGTGACCACTGATCCTGAGCAGATGACGTCCGATCCTGAAAAACTTGTCCCTCTTGACAAAGATCTCACCTATCAATTCCGGATTGTCAAATAGCTTCTTATTTTCCCCACGTTTCCATCCTCTCCAGACAAAAATACAAACAACTTATCTCTTTTTTTGCCCAAATAGTCTCATCTGAAGCGTCCTAGAGTAAGCACCTTTTTGGCCTCTTTGATTTGGACGTGTCTGTGTCGTCTTCTCGGTGGATGTGGTCTCTTCCTTTTTGACAGTCTACCCGTAACGAATTCGATACAATTGTGTATAGATAGATGTGCATGTATACTGCATATGTTCATAGATTGTTGAGACGATTTGTTTCGATTGTGGGTCCATTCTCCGTGGTGTGGCTGATGTGTTCTCGTTCTCTTACATCGCCATGACAAGGATGATAACGATGTGTTTAAGGTTGGAGATGTTTTCATGAGAAAGCGTATTGCCCGGAGTGTTTTGGGCCTGTTTTTTGTCTCGTGTTTGGTCGTTCTCTCTTTGACTGTCAGCTGCACAGGTGAGTTGCCTGCGTGTCAAACACACGCCGACTGTGCGAGTGCAAAGTTTGTGTGCAACACAGGCACCGGAAAATGTGTCTCGATTGAAGATTCGGACGGTGGTGTTGGCAGAGATGGCGTCTCCATTGACGACACTTCTTGTACTGGAAACGCAAAGCGTACTTGCTATGCTGGACCTCCAAATACACGAAATGTCGGGACATGTCGTATGGGAGAGCAAGTTTGTCTCAATGGGGTTTGGGGGGATTGTGTTGGTCAAAAGCTTCCTGGAAATGAAACATGTAACTCCCTTGATGATGATTGTAACGGTCAAATCGATGATGCGGTCGGAGGCTGTTCAGGTGTTTGTGCACCAGGAGAGACAAAGTCCTGTTATCAAGGCTCGACAGGCACCCTTGGAAAGGGGATCTGCTCTGCTGGTGTCATGACTTGCTCTGCTGCCGGAGCATGGGGGGCTTGTAATGGCCAAACGCTTCCTACCAAAGAGGTCTGTGGTGATGGGAAGGACAACGATTGTGATGGGGTTGTTGATGACGGATGTACGACGACAGAGTGCAAAGCAGGTGAAGTTCGAAATTGCTACACAGGTCCAGTCGGTACACGTGGACAGGGGATCTGTAAAGCAGGTGTCCAGACGTGTTTGAGTACTGGAAAATGGTCGGCTGCGTGTGTTGGGCAGGTGCTCCCTGCGACAGAGATCTGTGGTGATGGACTCGATAATGACTGTGACCGTACCGCCGACGAAGGATGTCCCACGACAGAGTGTAAAGCAGGCGAGATCCGAAACTGCTACACAGGACCAGTCGGGACACGTGGTCATGGGATCTGTCGGGCAGGTGTGCAAACATGCTTGAGTACTGGCAAGTGGCCGGCTGCATGTACTGGTCAAGTACTCCCTGCGACGGAGGTTTGCGGTGATGGACTCGACAACGACTGCGACCGCAGCGCTGATGAAGGATGTCCCACGACAGAATGTAAAGCAGGTGAGATCCGAAATTGTTATACAGGTCCAGTGGGTACACGTGGTCACGGGATCTGTCGAGCAGGTGTGCAAACATGTTTGAGTACCGGAAAGTGGCCGGCTGCATGCACCGGGCAGGTGCTTCCCGCGACAGAGATCTGCGACAAGCTCGATAATGACTGTGACCGTACCGTCGATGAGGGTGGTGTTTGTGGAACCAATACGTGTGTCGCTGGCGCGACTCGGAGCTGTTACACTGGCCCTGCCGGGACGATGAATGTCGGTGTGTGCAAGGCTGGGACACAAAGCTGTACGGCTGCTGGCACATGGGGAGCATGTGCTGGACAGGTCGTGCCAACGAGCGAAGTCTGTGATGGCAGGGATAATGATTGCGATACATTTGTCGATGAGGCTTTCCCCGAACAAAACAAAGCGTGTACAACTGGCAAACCTGGGATCTGTTCAGACGGACTGTATACCTGCAGTGGCGGAAAAGTTGTTTGTTTCCAACTTGCACAACCTCGCGTCGAGATCTGCAATGGAAAAGACGATGACTGTAACGGAAAAGTCGATGACTCTTCGACGTTAAAGACATTCTACCGAGACAAAGATGGTGACAACTATGGAGATCCTAAAGTCTCCATCCAGTCGTGCTTTGCTCCAACTGGATATGTAGGCAATAACCAGGATTGTTATGACAACAATAAAAACGTACATCCTGGACAATTTAACTTCTTCACTGTACACCGTGGAGATGGCAGCTTTGATTACGATTGTGATGGGGCTGCGACCAAACGCTTTGCCAAAGTCGGCTCTTGTTTAGGGTGTTCATCCCCCAACTTTGATCAAGGCTTTGCTGTGACAGTACCTGCCTGTGGTACAAATGGAAACTGGATCACCTCTTGTCGATTTGATGTTGGAAAATGCTACCCCTTAACTGCCGCCAAAGCCCAAGAATGTCGCTAGCCAGCCTTCGCTGGTGTTTACTTCCTGCCTTTTTGTGCCTTCCCTTGCTTACGCACTGTGATCCCCCACAATTCGATCCGACAGGATATACCTGTACGAGCGTCAATGATTGTTTACCCAGTTATACTTGTGAGAAGCAACGTTGCGTTGTGGTTGTCTCACAAGAAAGTGCCTCCGAGTCGAATGGAGAAGGAGGGAGGGAGCAGGTTCGTGAGACGTTCCAGGACGCAGGGGAATCGAACCCCGAACCAGGGCGTGAACAAGTCAGTGAGACGCCTGGGAATGGAAATGAGTAGGTGGATGTTACACGTGGAATGTTGTGGAGCCTTGTAAGAGGATGTTCGAACGTATGAGTTTACATTGTGTGATACGAAAGACCACGTTGCTGTTGGTGGTGGTGAGTTGTCTGTTTACAGCGAGCGTTGCAAGTGCTGGAGCTGCTTCCATTGCGATCGCGACAAAGCCCTCCAAGAGCACATTCCAGTTGTTTGATCAGAAAGGAACGCTGATCAAAAAGGGGGTGACGCCTTTTGTTGGTAAGCTCCCTGCGGGGATGTACCGTCTGGTTCTTTCGCATCCACTGTGTCACAAAGAGGCGAGAAGTTTCCGACTTTCATCTGGTGATACAAAAGTCCTCCAGATGGAGCTGATGAAGAAGCAAACGCGGCCTAAAACAGCTCCCACTTCCCCACATCCTGGCAAGGCCAACGCACATCCACGCAAAACACCACAAAAGATCACACAAAAGGTGCCACAGAGAAAAATACGTGTTCCATGGCTACCACTTGTCCTCGGTGCAGGGTTTTTGACCGCTGGCGGTGTCTTTTTTGGTGTGTCACAATTACACTTTGCGTGGTCGCGTGATAAAACCCAAACACAGAGAGTGGCATACAAGAACTTTACAGACGCACAGAGCTTCCAATCGACCTCGATGTTTTTGTCTTTGGCGGGTGGGGTGGCGTTGGTGATCAGTGGGTTTTTGTTTTTGAAACAGCCGCCTCCACGGACCAAAGGTCCATCCAATCAATATAAGCGCATTCCGATCATAGGGCGCTATGTTCCGCGTATGCGCGAGAATGAACGAACAGAGCTGTTGGGGTCGTGGTGACCGAATAGCGTCAATGGGAATCTTGATATTGGAGCGTTCGTTACGTCGAACAGCATTATCCGTTAAGAGGCACATCTTTTTTGAGTGTGCCATTCGATGGGAGGAAGAGTTGCATGAGATGGTTTGAGTGTCGAGGCCAGCGATGGAGCGTCATTTGGTTTGTATTGTTTGGGCTCATGGTGTGTCCCTTGTTTGTCTTTGCCCAAGGTGCCACGACAAAGCCTGTGAAGCCTTCTGTCGCGAAGTCCACAACGTCCCGGCCTGCTCCTGTCGCAAAGAAGAGAAGTACACCTCCTACCCGTAAGTCTCCAGACGCCAAGGCTCCCGTAAAACGCCGCAGCGTGAAAACCAAAACATCAACCGCAAAGAAGCCCTCGAAGCAACAAGCCAAGAAGACACAACCAAAACAAGCCAAGAAGAAGTTGTCTGTTGAGCTGAACGCGTTCGCTGACAAATTTCGCAAAGATTACTGGGAGAAAGGACCGCTTGTCGCGCTCTTTTTGATCCTCCTGGTGGGTTTTGGTGTGAGCTTGACGCCATGTGTGTATCCAATGATCCCCATCACCATCGCGGTGATTGGTGCGAGCAATGAGAGCGGACACAAACACAGAGGGAAGGGATTCTTGTTGTCCTTTACGTATGTGCTAGGGATGGCTGTTCCTGCAGTCGTTTTAGGACTTGTCGTCTCTCAACTCGGAAGCCTACCCTTTGTGATGGGGGGGATCATGAAGAGCAAGATCTTCCTCGTCTTGATCATCGGATTGTTTACCTTGATGTCGATCAGCATGTTTGGTGCGTTTGAGTTGACGCTCCCAGCGAGTTGGCAAACAAAGCTCGCTGGATTCCAAGGGAGTGGGTTCTCAGGAGTCTTTATCCTCGGGATGATCGGTATCATTCTCTCAACAGCTTGTTCGGGGCCTGTGATGCTAGGACTGCTCGCGTTTATTGCACAGACCGGCAGTTGGACATTGGGGATTCTCTTACCCTTTGTGTTTGCGTTGGGAATAGGGATCCCCTTCCTGATATTGGGAAGTGGTGTGGTTGAGGCGCTCCCACGAAGTGGCAAGTGGATGCTCGAGATCAAGAAGGTCTTTGGTGTGATCTTGCTCGGGGCGGCGATCTTTTACTCGTATTACCTGTTTCAAAAAATGCTCGTCTGGTATGCGCTTGGACTTGGCGTCATATTGCTCTCATTCTCCGTCTTTTCCGGGGCCTTTCGTGGATACGAAGAGGGACGTTGGTGGTGGGACCATGTCAAGCAAATCTTTGGACTGTTGTGCTTTTTCGCCGGGACATACTTGTTCGTTGGGACACTTTTGACGTCCGGCTTCTTGCTGCCTCCTGTGTCCAAGATCCTCAAAAACAAAGTCGTCGTAAAGGTGCCTGCGCCAACGGTGATCACGACACACACAAAGGCCGTCGGTGGTGTGCCTGCCAAGCGCGCAGTGAAAAAGGCCGACAAATGTTTGCCACCTGCTGATTACCCCGCTAACAAGCCATTTTGGATTACCTCCGAGAAAGAGGGCCTTGCTTGCGCCAAGAAGCTCAAGCGACCCGCGATTATCGACTTTTGGGCGGTGTGGTGTAAGAACTGTAAAGAGTTGGAGCGGACTGCATTTGGTCATCCTGACGTGATCAAGGAGAGCCGTCGATTTGTCATGATCAAAGCTGAGTATGACAAGGACGAGAAGGAGATGGCGCGCTTCACAAAGCAGTACCGAATCCCTGGTCTGCCGTGGGTTCGCTTCTTTGATAGCAAAGGAAAGATGCTCCAAAAGCCGTTGATCGTCGGTCTTCTTACACCTCAAAAAGTCTTGAAATTGATGCAACAAGTCAGGTAATCTATCGATGATATGACCGGAGAGTCCCTTTCTGAATGATCACAAACCCCACAGCTTATGCACGTTGTGATGGGGAGGAGTAACATGCAAGCGGGCAGCCAGTTGGCTGATGGGCGTTATACGCTTGAACAATGTTTGAAGCGTACTGGTATGGCTGAGGTATGGCTTGCGAGCCAGCACGGGGGAGGGGGATTCTCAAAGAAGGTGGTGATCAAGATGATCCACCCCGATCTCAACGAAAAAAGTGAAGCTCGTCAACGCTTTCTGGACGAGGCGCGTGTTGCATCTCACATCCATCACAATCACGTCGTGCAAATCTACGATTTTGGTGAGCAAGATCGACTCCTTTACCTAGCGATGGAATTTATTGATGGCTACGATGTCGAAGGGATCATTACAAAAGCGCTTGCGCTGCAACAGTCGATCCCATTGCCTTTTGTATGTCGTCTGATCGCCGATGCTTGCCAAGGGTTGGGGTTTATCCACGAGATGGCCGATGAACAAGGACGTCCGCTCGATCTTGTCCATCGAGATATCTCTCCACAAAACCTGATGGTCTCGAAGTCTGGAGCGCTCAAAATTATCGACTTTGGGATCGTCAAAGCTCGCCAAAAACGCTCCCGTACGCGTACTGGTGTCGTTGTCGGAAAATTGCAGTACATGTCCCCCGAACAGCTCTCTTCCGAAGAGCTCGATCGACGCGCCGATATTTACTCGTTGGGGTTGGTCTTATTTGAGATGTTGACCCTACAACCACGCTTTCGCGGCAACAATATGCTTGAGGTCTTCTACGAAGCGTTCAACGAACCTCCTCCACCCATTGTCGATTTACGACCTGATTGTCCTCAGGCTCTCGTAGACTGCGTGCACAAAGCCTTGGCCAAGGAGAAGGAGGAGCGATTTTCCAACGCTTACGAAATGCAAGAAGTCCTTGAGTCCATACTCTTCCAGCTCAAAGCGGCTGTTTCTCCTCGACAAATTGCGACCTTCTTGAAGGTCCACTTTGAGACACCTGAGCCTTCGTTGACAAATGATGCGACTGTCGTAAGCCCCCTTGGTTATCGACAGGGTGATACCGCTGAGAACGCTCATTCTGAGGTTGAGTTACAGGTCCAATATCACGCCGAAGAAGATTGGTCTGGGTTGGACGGTTCACTTGATACTGACGAGCATACAAAGGTTCATCCTGGACCCCGGAGACCTCCACCTCCACCAACACACCAAGAGATCGCACAGGTCACAGGGCAGAGTCCGTACGCAGCGATTCCGCCAGCGATGCAGCGTACGCGTCAGGAGCATCCTGATGAAACGGTTGTTGGACCGGCTCCACAAGGGGAACATTCGCGAGATAATCACAACGCGCTGTATACCGATCTTTCTTATGGAGACGATTCGTTTGACGATATCCCTGCACCTCCCACGATCGCACAGCAAGCAGCGTATCCCGATCGTGCTGTAAAGCCACAGCCCCCACCTTTTACAAAAAATAAGCGTAAAAAGAGCCCGCCACCTATCCCCAAAACGCCTCCACCTTTTCCAGTGATCGAACGGAAAGCTTCACCTCCTCCGTTCTCCAAGGATACAAAGACTTCACCTCCTCCGTTCTCCAAGGACACAAAGACTTCACCTCCTCTCCCTGTGAAGAAGATGCCTCAAGCTCCCCCTCAGCCTGTTGCTTCAGCCCCTCTTCTTGCGCCGCCAACCATTGAATCTTCATTGGCCTCTAACGCACCTGTCGACACTCTCTCTGGCCGTACATCTTTGTTGATCGGCCTTGGGATTGGGGCGTTGATGGCGATGCTATTTTTGTTGTACATCCTCACACAATAAGGAAAACTTGCATGGAGCATGTCTCTGACTCGACAGTTGAGCGAGCTGGTCGTTGGTTTAAGGGACTTGGTCGCCGCACGCAGCTCGTGCTTGGCCAAGGAACACCACTTGGTTTGGTCTCGCAAATTTTGGCCGAACATTACGCTGATCGACCAGCTTTTGAGGTCGACGCGAGCTTCCCAGGGTTTGTTGCACGAGATGTGTGGACGTATACAGATGTTGAACGAGCTGTTGCTCGTTTGGCTGCGGCATACCAAGACTTTTCGTTTTTTTCGCAGCGTCGGATCCTGATCGCGATTGGTAACCGCATGGACACGTTGATGCATATCTTTGCGTTGGCTCGTGTGGGCGCCATCCCTGTCCCTATCAACCCTCGCCTGAAACATGAAGAGTTTGAGGCTGTTGTAAAAGCCAGTCAGGCGACGGGGATCATCGCAGATGGTGATGTGTTTCGGCGTTGGTCGACAAGCGCGGTGATCGAGGAACTGGAGAGGTGTTGGTCTGGAGCTGACGAAGCGCCAGACGATGATCTTTGTCACGATCTTGTTGGCTGGCTGGAGAGTTATCCTGAAGAGAAACGTGAGACATGTGCCTCATCGTCATTGACAGACACTGCGTTGTTGCTCGCGACCTCTGGAACGACAGGCCACCCAAAGGCTGCGGCGCTGACGAGCCGAGGTCTGCTCGGCGGGATCGGTTGGTTGATGGCGTTGCCTGTAGGGCTTCAGTCTGGCCTCCGTGCACAACGCGACGTGATGATGGCTGCGCTACCTCTTACCCATGTCATGGGTCTAAGCACTGCGCTTGCGGCATTATGTGCTGGGGTAACGTACGTCCATGTACAGCGCTTCCGAGCCAAGGAGATGCTCGAACGCCTCGTCTCTCGTCGTCCTAACGTTTTTATCGGTGTACCCACCATGTACGCGGATCTGGAAGCCGAGGGGATCGCGCAAAGAGATGTCTCTTGCGTGCAACTTTGGGTGAGCGCTGCTGACGCGATGCCCCCTGACAGGGCGCGACGGTTTCAGTCATATGGTGCCGCTGGCTTGCTTCTTGGCCGCGCTGTGGGACTCGCTGGGTTTGCTGACATCTATGGTATGGTCGAACTCTCTGGCCCAATGGCGCTGCGTTGGTATGCTCTGTCTCCTTTTGCGCAAACGCCACTTCCTTCAATCTGCTTTGCATTGCCAGGCTTTGAGGTGCGCGCTGTTGACGAACATGGGCATGTGCTGGGCTTTGGCAAGCAAGGTGAGCTACAAGTGCGTGGAGGAGGTGTTTTGCGTCGATATGAAGGCGCACGTGGTACGGGGCCCGACGAAGATGGGTGGTTTGCGACAGGCGATATTGCGACCGTGTGGGCCGCCGGTTTCTTCTCCATTGAAGGTCGTAGTCGGGATCGTCTGAAAGTCGGTGGCTTCTCCGTGTTCCCTGCTGAGGTTGAGACAACCCTGCGTAAACATCCGGCTGTGAAAGAGGTTGCGCTTGTTGGGCTCCCCGATGAGCGCTTGGGAGACAAACCCGTGGCGTTGGTTGTCCCCGAAGATGAACCATTTCCCTCCGAGGACTTCTTGGCTTGGGCCGCTGAACATATTGCAGGCTACCGAAAACCCCATCAGGTCTTTCTTTCCGAGAACATTCCACGTGGAAATCATGGTAAGATCGATCGTCAGGCGGCGACACTCTTGGTACAGGACTTGCTAGAAAAGATGTCCTGATCAAGGTGAGTTTCGTTGGGCATTGGAGGTTTCTATGCGGAAGTGGATCGTGTTCTCTTTGCTGCTCTTTGGCCTTTGGGGTTGTTTTGCTTGTGTTCCTCTTGACGTGCGAGCACGAGAGGAGCTCTCTATCACAGTCGATCTCGATGACATTCTCAAAAAAAATGGCGTTGACAAAAACAAAGTCTTTCCAGGGGGGAAGATCCCCAAGGACTTCAAGCTGAGCATCCCTTTTTGGTATGCGACAACATACGATATTCGCGATAATCAACAAATCAAGAAGTACAAAGAGCAGATCAAAGATCTGCGCATCGTGCAGCTGAGTTACAAACTCGATGAGAACTCACTCAGTGTGGAGATCCCAAGTCATGGGCACCAACTACAGGTGTATTTGAGTGATGTAGACAACAAAAAAGAAGAGCAATTCAAAGAGGTCGGGTTCTTGTACCCGATCCCCGCTGGAAAACCAAACATCGCAGATCGGCTACAGTTTTTGGAGCAGGGGGAAGAGACCGCGAGGAACTACTTTGAAAAGTTAGCTTTTGAGTTTGCTGTAAAGGGGAAAATTGACTTGGATGGCGCGATCAATCAGACCGTTCCCTCTGGGAAGTTAACGATCCGACTCGTGCTCGACGTGGAGTTTATGATCAACCTTGCGCCCTAGAGAATTGTCGATGAAGATCACGGAAGCTGTTTCTTAAGAAGGTGTGACAAGCCTTATTATGATCAGTTGATCACATAGGGGTCAGATTTCTGAGGGATTTTGAATAAGCCCAGTTTTTGGTGTGTTGTGTGTGGTTGTTAGGGCGTACTTTGTAAAAGGGGAAGAGGGAGCGAGCTTCGACTGTGAGGATTCGGAATCTTCGGTATGACTGTTGCAAACAAGGCAAAAGCTCTCAAACGATAGTTTATGTTTCAATGAATGAACATGCGAATAGTACGGCAAGTTTATAGAATACCAAGATAAACAGAAAGCATGTAGGTGGCTCAGAAATCTGATGCCGTGTCGGAAGGATTTGAAAGGAGAGGTTTATGTCTGCGTTGTGGAAGCGTATTGTTTGGATAGGTGCTTTGTTCTCGAGTCTATCCGTCTTGTGGGCGTGTGGGATCGGTGTGACAGTGTGCAAGAGTGGAAAAGAGTGTGCGATTGGGCAAAGATGTATGGAGGACCGTTGTCAGGTCCCACCCATCGAAGGAAACCAAACACCTGTCGCGAGGGCTGGGGCCGATCTTCGGGTGAAGAAGGGCGAGAGGGTGCGTCTGGATGCTTCAACGAGCTCAGATGTTGATTTGGATAGCCTCACTTTCTCCTGGGCCTTTGTGGAGAAGCCAAAGGACAGTAAGACCGCCCTTGAAAACGCAAAAAGCGTTCAGGCGAGCTTTATCGCAGATGTGCCTGGTAAGTACATCATCCGCCTCACGGTAAAAGATGGTCCTGGCGCCGCTGATGACGATGAAGTGACTGTCATCGTCAATCGTCCTCCTGTCGCAAACGCAGGTGGAGATCAGCTCGTTTTGCCCGGCGCTGTTGTGACCCTGAAAGGTTCAGACAGTCAGGATCCCGACGACGATCCAATGACGTTCTCCTGGAGCCTTGAGAAGCGTCCAGTAGGGAGCGTTGCAAAGTTAAACAACGCGGCAGGTGAGATCAGCTCATTCACTGTCGATCAACCAGGTCTGTACATCATCCAACTCAAAGTCTCCGATGGTTTTGATGAGACGACAGACTCTCTCCAAGTCCAAGTTGCCGACCCTGCGCAACTCAATCCACAACTACAAGCGCTCGAACCTTTCCGTGCACCGACGCGCTCTCGTGCTGTGGTCACACTTCATGGACGTGACTTTTTGCAGGGCGCGAAAGTGTACTTTGATGAGAAGAGTCTCACTGTCGACTACCGTTCAAGCAAACGCCTCATCGTCTCGCTCGATTTGACCTCTGCCAAGGTGGGTGGGCACCCGATCAAAGTCGAAAACCCTGGCGGAAAAGAGACGAAAGCGCTCGTGTTCCAGGTTGATGACATCCCTGTCCCGATTTTAACGGCGTTGTCTCCGGCGAAAGGGACGGCTGGACAGACTGCAGATGTGACCCTCTCTGGGACGGGGTTTGTCGTCGGTGCAAAAGTCTATTTTCGCGATAAAGTCATCCCTTCGACCTACGTCAACACAAATAAAATCACGACAAAGCTTTCCCTTGTAGGTCTGACTGCAGGCACGTATGAGATCTTTGTCGAGAATGATCCCAGCAAACGCTCGAAGGCGAAACTCTTTGAGGTGCAGGCGCTGCCGCCAAAGCCACGTATTTACAAGCATATCTTTACGCCCGGAAGTACCATCGGAAGCATTGACAATGTGTACGAGTCTTTGCGCCTGACTTGTTATGGCTTGACCAAGGATATGCAACTCTTCATCGATGAGAAACCGTACAAGGGCAAGATCGAGATCCAAATTGATAACCCTTCGAATGGTGTCGGGACGATCATTTTGCGTTCGTTCTCTACAAAAGGATACACCAAGGGTCACAAGTCCTTTCTGATCAAGAATGTAGGCGCAGGACAGGTGGTCGAGAGTCCCGTCTATAGGATCAGATTTACCAATCCACATGAACCCAGAATGAGCTATCTGCGCTTTGATAACTCAAGTCGTGGTGCGACAGGGCTCGATTACAAAGTGTTGGAGCTTCGAGGCAGCAACTTTAAGGCAGGCATTGAGGTTTACTTCGATGGAAAGCAGTACACAGGGAAAATAGAGCGCACAGGCACGTCTTCAATCAAAATTCAGCCATACAGCACCAAAGGGCTGAAGGAAGGTGCTCACTCCGTTTACCTCCTTAATGTCATCGATGGAAAGAAGTACAAGAGCAACATATACCAATACACATTGCAGGATGGTCGTGTGCCGTTGATCCAATCTGTGACGACGTCAAATGGGGCTCTCTTCACCAACCGCACTTACACTTATTTGCGGATCTATGGCTTGTATTTTCAACCCGACGCGACAGTGTTGTTTGACGGTGTGCCATATAAAGGAACAGTCCAGATCGATCAGGGAAGACAGATTTTCCTGTATCAATTCTTCACACAATCCTTTCAGCCTGGTTCACACACTGTCACCGTGCGTAATGTGATTGGCGGAAAGACTTACACGAGTAAGGTGTACACGCTCAATATGAGCGATGGGAGCAAGCCGAAGATTAAGTACGTGCGCTTCTCTCCAAGCTCCCAACTCTACGAAGGTGAGGTGTACCAAGCGACGATCACTGTGGATAACGCGCTCACAGGAGCAAAAGTCCTCGTTGATGGTGTCGAATACCCCGGGACTGTGCAGAGCGCGCAGACGGTTATTTTGATCCCTCAATTTAGTACAAAAGGAATGACTGTTGGGACCCACGTTTTTCAGGTGCGCAATGTGATCAATGGGACATTTTTTGACAGCAATCCCTACCAATTTTCCATTAGACGACGTCAGCCTCCAAGGCTGTACTCTTTGACACCCGCGACGATTTCGACCAAACAGATCACAACTGTACAGATCCGAGGCTCGTTTTTTTCGGCGACGTCGAAAGTATTTATCGGAACAACAGCGTTAAAGGCCACTTTTGTGTCTTCCTCAACGTTGAGTATACAAGTCGAGCCTACCGTGATTGGGGAGGGCGTTCATCGTTTGTATGTACAGAATGTTGACGGGCAAAAGAGCAACGAACTGACACTCTCTGTACTTCCAAATCTTGGACCTTTGTTGTGGGGGATCTCGCCTGCTAGTTTTGTGGTAAGCGGCAATGGGGCGCTCGGTTCGCAGCAACTCCAGCTGTATGGTTACCAGATCCAAACAGGCGCGCAAGTGTACTTCGGGACACAGTTGATAGGGACGGTTCACTCCCCTTCTTCTCAAACAACACCGGCAAGGGCCTCCATCAGCACACAGTTTTTTACCAAGACAGAGGTCGCTGCGATCTCCGTGAAAAACCCTGATGGGAAAATCACAAACACATCTGAACTTTGGATTCAAAAACTCACCAAGCCGGAAGTGTACTCCGTCTCACCCAATGTTATCTCCACGACAGCTACGAATGTTCAGCTGAATTTGTACGTCAGAGGAGCGACCACAAGTAGCAAGCTATACGTGGGGAATACGCAAGTGCAAGCGACCTTTACTCCTGTCACATTAAGTGTTTATACAGGGCGTTTTCGAGCGAATCTCAACCCCTCCACGCTCGCTGTTTCAGGCGATTATATCCCCATTGTGATCGAAAATATAGACGGTTCAAAGAGCCAACCATTTGTTATTGCGACGACTGCTTCAGCGTTTCGTGTGAGCTATGTGTCTCCCTCACAGATGAATATCGGAGCGACGATCTCGCAGATTACAGTGCGTGGGAGTGGGTTCTCAAGCGCGGCGGTTGTATACCTCGACGGTCAGGCCGTCCCGACTCTTTACTCTTCGTCTTCCTATCTACGCGTGACGCCAGATCTCGGGAAGCTCAATCCCGATGTGTACCATTATGTCGAGGTCAGAGATGGTCAGAAGCGGAGCAACACGGGCATTTTCCGGATCAATCGCGGACCATTGGTGCGGAATATCACGCCACCTGTGTTGTATGTTGGGGGAAATGGGCTGCTAAAGATGCAATTGCTGTACAGCGTGACAGGAGGGACGCTGGAGATCTTTGGGAAGTCTTTTCCTTTGTTTGGCTCAAGTGTGGTCAACGTATCTCTCGCGAGCGAATTACTGACCGCGAAGCCGGGGCTGCAAACGTTCCAATTTACCTTCCCTAACGGTCAGAAGAGCAGCACAGGCGCGATACACATTGCGCCTGCGAAGACGCCTTGATCGGTGGTCTAGCGCTTTGAGAAGGACGTCTTTTTTCGTCTGACGCGAATATATGGACGCTCTGCAGAGAGATTGTGGTCTTGGGTGGGGGGGTGTGGGGAGCGTGTGGGGTACTCTTGTGGGAGGGGGGAAGTTGGGAGCGAAGTCTGCATCCCAAATCTCCGAAACAGTGTGTCAATGCATTGAGAATAGATCTCTTCTTGTGTGGGTGAGAGTGTCTGTTGACGTCTTGTTGCTTCGAGTGGTAGGAGCTTTTGCAAGAGAGATTTGCACTCGTGTAACAATGCGACTTGTGCTTCAGGCCAGAGCGGAGAGTGGATGTCGACTTCTTGTGTTTGTGGTGTGTTGTAGGTTGGAGGGGGTGTCGGTGGGGCGTGGGGTTTCTCTTCTTGAAAGTAATGATCCAAAACGGCTTTGAGCTCTCGCTTTCGCTGTGCCTCTTGTGGAGTAAGAGATGTGCTGCTTTTAGACAGAGCATCGAGCCTTTGGTATTCTTTCACTAGCCTGATAAGCCGTTCCATGGCGCGTCCTTGTTGCCTTAAATATATTGTTGGTAGTGTGTTGTTATATACAGACTTTTTTCACAAAACTCAACAGCTTTTGTACAAGGAGGGGGGATGTAGCTTCTTTCATGAGGGGACCATTTGGGCCGTTGGATGAGAAAAAAACGAGAAATGAAACGCGCTTTTCTTCCTTCAATGATTCGATGACTTTCTCATCGAGTGCGCTTGTAGGTGTAATAGTGCGTTGCTTTATCCTATATGTCCGATTTTGATGTGGTGTGTATTTGGCGAACGAGGCGTTTAGTGGTTGGTCGAGAGCTTCTTTTTTGGTTTTTGCTCGGAGTTGTTGGGGGACTCATGTGAAGTACCACCGGATGCTGGGAGCTCTAGAGACTCTGGGGGGTGAAAGTACTCATCGGACATCGTATCAACGTCGTATCCTGGAGAGTGTTCTTGCCATGGAGAGGATGTGTCTTCCTCTACACTCGAATAGGCCGAGACGGAGTCTGTCGATGAGGTGGAGAACTCTGGAGGGAGGTGGAATCCTTGTGTTGTGCGAAGGGTTTGCTTGAGGTGCGAATCGTTTGGTGGGGATTGACTGTGACGTTGTGCTGCTTCCCATTGTGGAGAGGACTGGTGAGGGGAGATCTGCTGTTTTGAGAGAGAAGCGAGTGAAGAGGGATACCACGAAAAGACTTCATCCATCAGCTCTGTAAAGCGAGTGTTTTCTGAAGGTGCAAGACCCCTCAGACGTCTTGATTGTTCGAGGATAAAGAGTTCTTGTAGTGCAAATCTTTGCCGTGGACTTGCCTTTGCCCCCCATGTTGGAGATGGTTCTTTGGATTTTGTATATGATTGTGATTGTGGAGGAGTGAGAGGCGCTGGTTTTTCGCCTTGTTGGAAGTGCCGATCCAATGTGTCTCTAAGATCCTTGTATCGGAAGTCTTCGTGTTTATTGAGCCTCCCATTGAGCTTTCGCTTCTCTTCAAGTCTTCGGTATTCGTTTAACATTTCAAGAAGCTTTCTCATGCCATCTCCTTAGCATATACCAGATCCATGTATGGTGTTGTCCTTTGTGTTCCTTCACTTGGACAGTCGTGACAGGTGCAGTCGTTCCTAAAAGCACAAAATATGCCACCTACAAGAGAATGCTCTTTTCCCTTGAAATCCCCTTTGTACGTAAATGGTTGGGGGAAGGTTGCGGGCGCTTTTTGTGACATTGTACTCTATGAGGTGTTGTATTCAGTCACGGATCGCGGACTTTTCGAGTCATCGATCGATGACCCGACACCATACAGAAATGTGTCCCTAGATCAAGGTGTATTTTTTGTGCCTTTTGGATTCGTACATATTTTGTACAGGCTGGACAGGGGGTGTGTCAATCTTGGACAGCCTCTGAGACACGATGGTGTCGGTATATGCTGGGATACGTTTTCTTTTCGCAGGTTTTCATTTGATGGACGTTGTTGGCATGAATTGTGTTGTAGGGGGGAGAGTGTGATTCAAAGGGTGTGAGGCGTTTTTTGAGTCATTTGTCATCAATGTGAGGCTCGCAGTGGTGTATGTTTCGATGTTTTGTACAATCTCCTTTTTGTTGTCTGCGAGCCTCACATTTTTTTCACAGCAGGGGGGCTATTTTTTTGATCCCAATATCCCCAAAATCAACAGTTAATCTGACATGGTGGTTGATCTCTGTGACTTCGATGATTTTTCCTTGCCCAAAGGTTGGGTGCTCAAACGAAGATCCCGGTGTGTATGGAGGTTCTTCTGGAAGCGGTGGAGTCTCAGCGCTGCTTGGAGTGGGTTGTGTTGTGGCGGTGTCTGGTGGGTGAATGACGAACATGTCGAGGTCGGGGTAATCTTCATCAGTGGAGGTGGAGGAGGTCGAGGAGAAGATCTCCCAAAGCTCAGCGTGCTCGGGATTGAGACCGAGCTGTTGTGTCAGTTCGCGTTGTTGTGCGGCGTCAAAGAGCATTTGGACTTGTTTGGCGACCCATGCTTTTTGCGCGTCAGGGGCGTCCCACCAGAAGGTGAGGTATCGTTCGAGGTTGAGATGTTGTGCGTATTGTGCGAGGGCGAGGGCGTCTTGTGTTGTCCAATCTTCGGGAGTGCGATGAAGGGCTATCTGGACTTTATCGACAGCTTGCAAAATCTCTTCGTGGTTTGCTTCTTTTAAAAATCTTGATATTTCGGTTGTTTGGTGTGTGTAGAGGTGCAACTCTTTCTTGGCGCGTGTAAGGGCGACATAGAAGAGACGTCTTTCCTCTTCGAGGTTCTCGATATTGCCACTAAATGGGATAATGCCTTCGTTGCAGTCGGGGATCAAGACGATTGGCCATTCGAGTCCTTTGGCGCGGAAGGTGGTCATGATCGAGAGCATGTCTTGTCGTTGTCTCGGGCTCTTTTGTGCGTTGTGTTTCTTGAAGGAGATGTGCTCGATATGTTCGAGCAGGTCTGCACATGTTCCTTTCTCTTTGGCGTACTCGATAAATGCGAGGACGTTTTGTACGCGTCCCTCTCCTGTCTCTGGAAATCCACTTGATTTACGTAGGTATCGGTTGTACCGAAGCTCATCTTCGAGTTGTTCGAGGACCCAACTCGCTTTGCGCGTAAGGTAGACGGAGGAGAGCCACTGGATGACCGCCGCGAGATCATCCATTCTGTGAGCGACACGGGAGCTCGCGTCCATCCCCCCAAGTCGCAGTGAGCGGGTGATGGTGCAGTTTTCTTGGAACACACGCATGATGACATTATCTGCAATCTCGGCTGATATATAGCGGCTTGGTCGGTTGTACACGCGACGCCATACCCTCCTGAGTGTGGAGATGTCTTCATCGTCGAGTGGTTGTCTGCTGTCGAGTTTGTTGTTGATCTTGGCGATCTGAAGGTAGTACAGCAAGACCTGTATTTCGGGTCGTTGGTAAAAAGGGGGGTTTCCGATGACTTTGTAGGGGAGCTGTTTGTCGATCAGGAGCTGTTCGATTTGTGGTGTTTGGGCGTAAAAGCGTACGAGGATCGAGATATCTTTGAGAGGCATGCCTCTCTTGTGAATCTTTTGGATCTCATCGACAAGCTCGGCAGCCATGTGCAGTGAGTCATCGCAAGTGTGCAGATATGTTTTTCCCGAAAATCCTTTGGTCAGGCTGAGCTGCTTGGGTTCTCGTTGGCTGTTGTGTTGGATCACTCTGTTGGCAAGGACGAGGTGGGAGGCTTTGCTGCGGAAATTGTCTCGGATGATATATTTTTGTGCGTTGTATCGTCGTTGGAAGCCAAGGATAAATTGTGGGGTGGCGCCGCGCCATTCGTAGATCGTTTGGTCATCGTCACCGATCACCATGAAGTTGCGATGACCTTGTGTGAGTAAATCGAGGATCTCTGATTGTGCGAGGTTGATGTCCTGGAACTCGTCGACGACGATGCTATGGTATTGGCCTTGAAAATCAGCGAGCAGCTCGGGAAAGCGACAGAGCAACTCCCAACCTGTCATCAACATATCGTCGAACGTGATCTGTTTTTGTTGGATACGTACAGTCTCAAACAGTCGGTAGAAGTCGAGATACCAACCGAGGGCAGAAGGTGCTTCGGCCTGTTGCGCGATCCCCTGGTATTGGACGGGGAGTTGGAGTTGTTCGAGATCTGCGTAGCGAAGGTTTCCTTTGCACGCGCCGACATAGCTCAGAAAATCTTCTCGGTCGAGGTTGTCGAGTTCTCGGATATAGGTTGTTTTTCGCCTGCGAGCCTCACGGATCGTCGCGTTGAGGATCATGTTGGCTTTGTTTTCGATGTTGTTTGGAGCTGCGTCGGAGAGGCCGAGCATTCCACGCGAGCAAGCTTGGCGCACGACTTGGAAACCAAGGGCATGGAGGGTTGATGTGCGTACACGTTCGCAGTGAGACCAGTTGCGCAAAAGATGCTTGATGTCGTTGACTGCGGCTTTACTAAAAGAGGTCGCGAGGATTTTGTGGGCGGGAAAAACCTTCTCTCTCACCAGTCGTTCGATACGGTGGACCATTGCGGTCGTTTTTCCTGAACCTGCGACGGCAAACACCAGGGCTGGACCGTAGTCATGGGAGACGATAGATTGTTGTTCATCTGTGAGTTGGAGCATGCTTATACTACTCGTATCTGGATGGTCGGAGTGACCGCCTTTATTCAATGTTTGGATAGATAGAAGATGTGGCCTGTCGGCGTATTGGCAAGGACGAATCGTATTCGTCTGGGATTTTGTTTGCCCTTTTGGTATCTTCTCCGTAGGGAGAACTCTCTCAATCATACGCAAAAATGTTCGCGTTTCAAGCACAATTCGGCCTTGACAGGGACACGCAAAAGATGATGCACTGTGGCCCTGTCGGTTTTTGATACAGTTTGTCGGTGATGTTTACAAGGAGAGATTGATGCATCTCATCGAAAAAAAACTCGAAGAACTCGGAATTTCACTCCCTGAGCCTGCTGCTGCTGTTGCCAATTATGTGCCTTTTCAACGTGTTGGTGAGATCGTCTATGTCTCGGGACAATTGCCTTTCGGTCCGGATGGTTTGATGTTCCCTGGGATGGTCCCTTCGACGATCTCCATCGAGGAGGCAAGGCAAGCAGCACGTCAATGTGGTGTCCAACTCCTCGCGCAGGCAAAAGCCGCCTGTGAAGGTGACTGGGAACGGCTTGTTCGGTGTGTGAAGATTGGTGGTTTTGTGCAGGCTGAGGCTAGCTTTACACAACATCCCCAGATCATCAACGGTGTCTCTGATTTGATGGTCGAAGTGCTTGGAGATGCAGGAAGACATGCGCGTTTTGCTGTGGGGGCTTCCTCGCTTCCTCTTGGCGCCTGTGTCGAGATCGAAGCGATCTTTCATATCTTGCCAGCTTGAGGATAAGGCCACTTTTTGTTTTGTACTGCGGGGCACTCTGTCTCCGCGAAAGGTCTTTTTCATGAAGATTACCATTGAGACTGAGGGAGGATTCGCCGGTCTTGCACCACCTCCCTTGACTGTACACCAACCCTCCGAGGAGATCGCACAAAAGATCCAACAACTCGAAGAGGGAATTGTCGCTCAAAAGGCTCACCTCGACGCTGACGCAGAGGGACCATCCTTGATGGCCGATGGGATGATGTACACCATCACCATCGCAGATGGTGAGCGTACCACGACCTACCAGGTCGATGAAGGTCAATGCCCCTCCAAACTGCTCGAAATTCTCGACGAGATCAGAGAATATATCCTCGAACAACCCCAATCTTCCCCTTCCTCGTAAGACTTCTCTTGCAGCGTTGATTTTTTACAACACGAATATGCTGAAGTCCTTTTCGCTCTCTACAGGAGAGGGTGTGTTCTTGCGTGTGTTGTATTCTTTATTCTTCAATTTGATCATGTTGAGATCGAGAATGTGAACGCATCTAGTTTTGATGTTTATATCCATCATTTATTGTTTGTGGATCGTTTGTTTGAAAAGTTTTTGTAAATGGTTGCCTGTCTGAATTTTTCGGTGTTTTGATTGTCTTGATATGTTTGGTTTTTGTTGTTCATAGTTGACATTGTTGCGAGGCGTTTTTAGCGTTTTGTACATCCTGTTCTGTGTTGAATTTTTTATTCATTCTGCATGAAGATGTTTTGGAGGATTGTCGATTATGAACAACAAATATACTCTTTGGAAAAAACTGCCGCAGATGTCTTTGTGGGCATTTGTACTGATCGCATCTCTGTTTTTCGCTGCTTGTTCTGGAGGAGAAGGAACTGGAGACGGTGGGACAACACCTGATGGAGAAACTGGCGAAAAGGTCTCTCAAAAGGTCGGATACCTTCGTGTCTCTCATATGTCATATGATGCACCTGCTGTTGATATTTCAGTCGATGGGACAGTCGTCGTCGAAGGTTTGAAGTACGGTGAGTCGTCGGCTTTTCTCGAAGTCCCCATGGGCGAGCGTACTTTGCTCATTACACCTGCCGGGAAGACGGACAAGCTGTATGAAGACAAAGCGGATGTCTCCGAAGGTGCACGTTTGACCGTCATGGCATATGACAAAGCTGAGTCTTTGAAGGTGAAAGTGCTCAGTGGACCTGCTGAGCAAATGGCGGACAAAGCGCTTGTGCGTTTTGTGCATGCTTCACCTGATGCACCAAAAGTCGATATCAAAGCAGGTGATCCTGAGAGCACTGCGATCTTTGGTGGTGCTTCCTTTGGTGATGTTACTGAATACAAAGCTGTTGATGAAGCCGAGTACGAGTTTGTCGTGACGGCAGCTGGCGATACAAAAGCTGTGATCTCTTTTGAGAAAGCCAAACTCGAAAAAGGAAAACGCTACACGGTCTTTGCACGTGGTACGTTTGACGCACAAGACAGTGTCGACTTCGGTGTACGCGTGTTCGTCGACAATGACGAAGGCAAAACGTTCCTCGATCTCAAAGCGAAGACACCTGCGCCTGCAGAGATGTCTAAGGTCCGCGTTTTCCACATGAGCTACGATGCTCCCAATGTCGATGTCTCTGTCGATGGGAACGTCGCGATCAGCGACCTCGGGTTTGGAATGAGTTCTGGTTATGCTGAGCTGCCTTCTGGTGAACGTGCTGTGAAGGTGACACCAACAGGAAAGACTGAGCCTGTCGTGATTGACGCCAAGCTCAATCTCGAAGCCAAAAAAGATTACAGTGTCTTCGCCATCGGAGCGCTCAAAGATATCAAGCCGCTTGTTGTCGTGGATGAGCGAGCCCCTGCTGCTGGCAAAGCCAAGATCAGACTCGTGCACGCCGCGCCTGATGCGCCTGCTGTCGATGTCAAAGCCGGTGATCCAACTGCGAGTGCGGCGATTGGCAACATTGCCTTCGGAAAAGCTTCTGACTATATCGAGCTTGATCCTGGCGAGTATAGCTTCGTTGTCACAGCAGCAGGTGATACAAAGGCGGTCGTGACTTTCGAGAAGGTGAAGCTGGAGGCGGACAAGATTTATACTGCCGTCGCACATGGAACACTGGATGGACAGGATTCCTATGACTTTGGTGTACGTGTCTTCGTCGACAACGAAGAAGGAAAAACATTTCTCGATCTCAAAGCGGTGGCTGAGACCAAGAAAGTCAGCGTTCGCGTCATCCATACGAGTCACGATGCTCCCAATGTCGATGTCTCTGTCGATGGAAGCGTCGCAATCGGTGACCTTGGGTATGGAACATCATCTGGTTACGCGATGTTGCCTGTCGGAGAGCGTGTTGTGAAGGTGACCCCAACAGGAAAAACCGAGCCTGTTGTCATCGACGCCAAGCTCACCCTCGAAGAAGGCAAAGAGTATACCGTTCTCGCTGTTGGTGAGTTGAGCAGCATTGCACCTGTCGTCGTTGAAGACGAACGTGCCCCAAGCGCTGACAAAGTGAAGATCCGCTTTGTTCATGCATCTCCTGACGCGCCAGCTGTCGACATTAAAGTCGCTGACCCCGCGTCGAATGCTGTCTTTGCCAATGCAAAGTTTAAAGACGCGACCAAATACATCGAAGTTGACGAAGGTGAGTATGAGTTCGTTGTGACCGCTGCTGGCGATACAAAAACTGTGATCTCTTTCGACAAGATCAAGCTGGAAAAAGGCAAGGTCTACACCGTCGTCGCACACGGAACACTCGACGCAAATGACAACTACAATTTCGGTGTACGCGCATTTATCGACAATGGTGATGGGAAGACATATGCGGACTTGAACGCCAAGTCCAACTAGTCTTTACTTGGTACTGACTAAAAAGCCCGCGCATGTTCAATGCGCGGGCTTTTTTGATCTGTATAGCTTCTGCACTCATCAGGTGATGAGAGCTTGTAAGCCTTCGTAGATGTGCTCAGGGACACGGACGAGTTTGTTCTCTTTATTGACACAGACGAGCTCAAGTCGACCGTAGACAAGAAGGCGTTGGTGTTGGCTGTGAACGGCCGACTGATGGAAGACGACGCGGTAGGGACTTTCGAGCAGGATGTCTGTGTTGATGTGTAGGATGTCGCCGTGAGAGGCGGGTTCTTTGTATGTGATATCGACTTTATAGACGACAAACCCTACGCCTTGCTCTCTGTATAAATCGACGAGCGCGTCAACACCAAGCAGGTGCTCTCGTGCGCGTTCAAAGTACTTGAGATAGTTGGCGTGGTAAACTGCGCCTGTAAAGTCAGTGTCTTCGTAGTAGATTTGGACATCGAGGGTGTGATGAGGGGAAGACATATACACTCCATCTGCGTGGGGGTCTTGGGTACATTGTGAGGAGTGATATCATGTTGCGCACTGTTTTGGAAGGGTGTTGGGAGGGGCTGGTTTGATCTTTTTCCCACAGGCTGGTAAGTTTCTGTTGCGATTGGATTGTGTCACCTTCATATCACCCCGAAGAAGAGGGGGACAGGAGGATGCTTATGCGGATTTTGGTGACAGGTGCGACCGGTTTTTTGGGTGGCGCTCTTGCACGCCGGCTTCAAGATATGGGTCACGAGGTGACTGGACTTGGACGAAATGCTGTCGTCGGTGCCCAACTCGAAGAAGATGGAATCACATTTGTACAGGCTGATCTGGCCGATGCACATGCGATGATGCGCGCATGTCAAGGACAAGATGTTGTCTTTCACTCCGGTGCAAAGTCCGAACTATGGGGGACGATGCGCGAGTTTTATACTGCCAATGTTGTCGGTACAGAGAATATCGTCGCTGGGTGTCTGCGCCACCATGTTGAGCGCTTGATCCACGTCTCCACACCGGGCATCTATTTTACTGGCGAAGATCGACTCGATATCCGCGAGTGGGAACCGCTCCCCAAAAAGCAAGCGAACGCGTATACCCAAACAAAATTATGGGCCGAAGGTGTTGTTGATCGGGCTGTTCGAGAAGGTTTACCAGCCATCATCCTTCGACCACGTGGGATCGTTGGGGCTGGTGATACTTCTATCCTTCCACGTGTACTCAAGGCTGCCGACTCCGGACGACTTCGCAAAATTGGTAAAGGCCGGAACATCGCTGACTTTACACACGTCGAAAACGTAGTTGACGCGCTGCTGTTGTGTCTGGAAGCGCCCAAAGAGACCTTCGGGCAAAAATACAACATTACAAACGGTGAACCTGTCGTTTTATGGGATATTTTATCGACCTTCTGTGGTTGGATGGGATACACACTACCTCCCGGAAGGGTCCCCTTCTCCATCGCGTGGAATATTGCGTACGCGATGGAGTGGAAGAGCAAGCTCGTACAGGCAAAAGAAGAGCCTTTTTTGACACGCTATGGTGTTGGGCTGTTGGCGAAAAGTATGACGTTGAATATCCAGGCTGCACGTGAGGAGTTGGGGTACACACCCCGGTACGATTCTTGGGACGCAGCGAGAGACTTTGTCGACTGGTGGCGTGCCCAACACACCATCGCAACGACCGAGAAGGCTGCAGCATGACACAAGTATTTCCTGTCAAGATCTTGGGCATTGGCACAGCGGAACCCCGTCGCATCGTGACAAACGATGAGTTAGAGGCGCTATGTGGACTTTCTGAGGGGTGGATTTGGCGCAAGAATGGTGTACGTGAGCGGCGTTGGATCGAAGAGGGCGAGACCAACTCCTCTCTTGGTGCGGCTGCTTCACTGCAGGCGCTCGACGACGCGGGGCTTCAGTGGGAAGATATCGATCTCATCGTGAACGCTTCTGGAACATCCGAACAGTTCATTCCAGATGGTGCTCCTCTGATCCAGCGCGAGCTTGGACTTGGTACGTCTGGTATTCCTTGTATGTCCATCCACACGACATGTTTGAGCTTTCTCTTTGCCATGCAGGTGTGCACGGGGTTATTGGAGACAGGACTCTATCAACGTATCCTCGTCGTGACCGCTGAGATCAGCTCCGTTGGGATGAATTTTCAGCAACCACAGAGCAGTACACTCTTTGGGGATGCTGCGACGGCTGTGATTTTTGGACAGACACCAGAGGGAGAATCCTCTGTGATCGAGGCCATGCGTTTTGAGACGTATGGTGAGGGTGCACCTCACACTGAGGTCCGTGGGGGAGGGTGTCGTCGCCACCCAAATGATGAACGCACAACACCTGAGGACAACTTATTCCACATGGACGGACCTGCTGTCCTCGGTATGGCCGCGCAGTATGCCGGTCCGTTTTTGGAGCGTTTGCGTCCTGGACTGACGCAGGGCTTAGGGGATGTCGATATCGTCGTCCCTCACCAAGCGAGTAAGGTCGCGCTCCAGGTTCTCGAACACTTCCATTGGCCGGCGTCGCAGATCATGAAGACACTTGAGACCAGAGGAAATTGTATCGCAGCGTCCATTCCGTTAACTTTGATAGAGAGTATCCGCGATGGCAAGCTCAAGCGCGGTCAGCGTTGTCTTGCTGTCGGGACAGGCGCGGGGTTATCCCTTGGTGGCGTGATGTTTGTGTATTGAGTCTTCTCTTTGAGGGAATGTCTATTGGGTGAGTCGGGGGAGGATGAGCCCGTAAAAGATCTCCTGTTCGTTTTCGTAACTCCAGCCTAGATGAGTGTGGCACTGTTTGCACACCTCGATCTGCCAAAAAAATCCACGAAACCAACTGAATTCAGCTGAAGGCATGTCTACAGGTCGTAGCCCAACTGCGTTCCGAAAGCAGCCGATTTGAAACGCAAAGCCTTCGGGGTTCATGAAGTTGTGTACGTGTTTGCCTTCCACTTCGATGCGTTGGTGTGATGTGGTGATCGTATGTGCGCAGTGTGCGCAACGAATGGTGTGCTCAGGAGTCTCCTCTGAGTGAGTCTTTGGCCGTTCGAGTAGATCGGTCGTATTGTTCGGGGAGTTTTTGCTCATGGGTTCGCGAGGTGTTCGTTGAAGGTCAGACCTTCCTCTTTGCCGTGTGGGGTGAGGCTCCAGTGCTGATTTTCGTATTGGACCCAACCTTTCTCTTGCGCGAAGGAGATTGCGCGTTGGAAAGCCTCTGGGATGGATTCGTTGTGTGCGATCAACATCGCGCGCAGCATTTTTCCGGCTTTCTCTGGAATAGGAGAGGCTGGGAGCGCTTTCTCCATCAGGGTCGGCTCGGGGAGCTGGCTGGCTTGCTGGAGTGCCTTGCAGATCTTGACAGCGTCGTAGACAGCTTGCACGTCAGAACTGTCGATGCGTCCTCTCTCCGGCGCATATTCAAGCTCAAGCCACTGCTTTCCTTTGTCTGTGATCTGGTAGGTGGTTTTGGATTGCTCTTCAATGTAGGCGGAGGTCTTTGCGTGCTGAAAGAGATTCCTGAATCGTTTCTCGATCACACGTTGTTCTCGTCTGTACTTGAAACGTAGGAAAAAATTCAGCAAAAATTTGAGCCAAAAAGGGTAGTGAGCAGGCAACTGCTCTTTCATTTTTTGTTTGACGACTCGAAAGGAGGGACCGCCGAGTGTCTCCAACATCCACTCTTTGGATTTGGCTTCGCCTGCTTTATCGAGCTCTTCGAGGACGATCGCGAGGAAGTCGAAGTCTTTGCTATGCATCCACATTCTCCACTCATGTACGGTTTGAAAACACTACGATCTATTTTGGGGAGGCGACGTCTTGTGGTCAAGCATCTTTTGCCCTAGTGGGCTTCAAGCCATCTTGAGGACGATCTTTGCATCGGGAGTTCCGAGGTGCTCTGCGATGTCTTTGGCTTCACGAAGAACCGCCGCTTTGTGAGCGCGTGTGTTCCAACCGGAGAGCAGCGTGAGCTGGAGCGTGAATGTCTTTTTTGTAGATTTGTGCTTCCAAGTCGCGACAATTCGGCCTCGTGCAAGAACCACAGCGGAGACTCGTGCGGCTTTTCCCCAGATCTGTTTGCGTTCGTCTTGTTGTGGGACCGCCCAATTTTTGTCAGCGTGCCCCATCAACATCGAGTCATACGACGGGAGTAGGCGGACAGGCCACTTCTTTGCGCTCTTTGGGGGGAGCTCGCAGAGTGTCTCGACATCCTCTCGGCATAACCACAAGTCCGAACGTTCACCGCAGCTTACAGAGAGCAAGGCGTCTTGTTCGTGTAGGCGAGCCATCCACGTCTTGACCTCTTTGATACGGGTGCCAAAAAAGTGTGCGATGTCTTTGATGGTCGCTGGTCCATATGTGCTGAGATAGCGCTTGGCCAAGGATGCTGCAGCCTCGACTGGATCTGTTTGCGAAGGCCACGCCAGCGAAGGAAGCCAATGTTCGCGGTATGCGTAGGCTTGTTCGCTACCTTGTTTGAAGACAGTACAGACATCTCCCTTTGCTGAGAGTTGCCAGATCAACCTTCCTGCCGCAAAGTGTGTGGGGGTTTTGTTTGCTTTTTCCGCAACTGGCGCAACCTTGTCGTGTAGTGTTTGTGAGACGACGTGATAGAGGTCTTTACGTGTGAAGGGGGTATCAAGTGACGCGATATACTCGCGGGCACGTTGGAGATCATCTTCATCCGCCATCCCGCCCCGGCGTCCGGAGTAAACCCACTCACTACGTGCGGCGGCGATCAGGGGCCAATCTTGTGCGTCGTACAAGTGGACGGTGTCACGTTGTCCCCACGTTCGGATGAGTGTTCGCTCTTGCCACAAGGCTGTTTTGAGTGCTTCTGCGGTGGGACGATTGGCTGTGCGTTGACTGAGCGCTTTGAGGGCTGGAGCTTCGAGCTGTGCCTGACCGCCGAGGAGGGAGGAGGCTGCAGCTTCAGGAGTCGCTGCACCACGACCTGCGAGCCCTCCACGTAAGGCTCGGAAATACAAGACCTGTTCTTCTGTGACGTCGAGCTGCTCTGTTGACATGGTGTGTCCTTTTGTCTGGCCTATGGAGCTGGTTTAAACCATCGGTAGAGGTTGATCCAGACACCTCGCCACCAAAAGCCGATGGGAGATAAGAATCCCGAATCTTTTGAGACGACACGGCCCTTTTGGTCGAGGAAGTATGTCGTAGGGAAGCGGTCGATCTTGTATTGACTGCTGATCCTCTGATTTCCGATGAGGACAGGGTAGTTGAGTTGTTTTTCCTTGTAGAGCTGATCGATTTTTTTGCGCCGGTGTCCGTCGACAACGACCGTCAAAAACACAGGATCTTTTTTGTAGTAGGGGCTGATCCACTTCATGGTGGGCATGTTCATCTTGCAAACAGAGCACCATGTCGTCCAAAAGTGAAGGATGACTCGCTTGCCCTTGAATTGGGAGAGTGTGACACGTTTGCCGTTGATATCGACCAGTGTAAAGTTCGGTGCCTTTTTTCCGATCGGTAACATCTTGAGGGTTTGGTAGGTCGTAATGCCCAAATAAAGCCCAAGCAAGAGTCCTGCCTGCCAGAGAAAGGAGCGTACTTTTTGTCCCCAAGTTCGTTTGACTTCACCTTCTTCATTGGACGAAGTTTTTTCTTCGGATGGAGCCTCTTCTTCGCTCTTTGTTGTCTTGGTATCCTCCTCTTGTTGGGCTTGTTGGGAGGGTTTGGACTCTTTCTCTTGCTTGGATGGGGTTGCGGGTTCTTCTTTTGTGGTCTCTTTTTTGGGTGAAGTGCTTGTTTTACGTGAAGGGGGTGTTTTCTTTTTGCGTTTTTTTTTGCCCATCTTTGTCTCCGAGTCGTGTGTGGATGGTGTTAGATCGAGAAGCCTGCTTGCTCCATCGCGTCTTCAGCTTTGCCAGACCAGTTGTGTTGTGCTTGAGGGCTCGCTGGGCTTGGGTGCAGCACACGCTGAATGGTCACATCCAATCCTTTGAGGGCATGACGCGCACGAGACTCGACAAACGCTCCTACCGGGAAAACGTATGTTGGTTTCAGGTATAAGACGGTGTCGCGAAGGGCTTTGTCGCAATGAGGGAAGAGTTCCTGTTTTTTGGCTTTCGGTAGCTTGTCTGGTGTGCGGTTTCGGCCACTCTCTTCCATGAAGGAGAGCGGGCAATAGCAAGTGACAAAGAAGCGAGAGAAGAATTGCGTCGGAGTCTCAAAGCGCTCCTTGGCCCAGCCCCACAGGCGAGCGCCGCTGACCTCTTTTCGTTTGCAGTCGAATCCTTCGATGGGTCTCTTCGGATGCTCAATCGGGGGTTTCTCGATCGTCCCTGAGACACCTAGCCAATCTCTGATCAACGGCACATGGCCAAACGGTACACCTGTCTGTGCCATTCCCCACGGGCCTGGGTTCATCCCGATCAGGAGGGCCTCTCTTGGTGTTTGTGTGCCGTACATGTCGAGGTAGTTGGCGTGGGCTTCCCAGGTGTACATCACCGAGTTGTAGACGTGGGTAATGGGCGCGTCAAATGAGATCGTATCGACGGCATCTGCGAGTTCTCGACTGATGTCGATCAGGTTCTTGGTGGACATACTGGCCTCTATGTGTCTTGTGCTTGTCCCTTGGCGAGGTAGCGTTCTCGTGAGAGCTGCTTGTAACCTTGTAAGGTGTCTGGATCAGGAGAGGCGAGGGTAATCTCTCGCTTCTTACCGGGGCCATCGGTGCTCGCGATATGGTAGCCAGCCTGCACCATCGCGATGCGGACATGGCTCGCGGCGCTGTATGTCGCCAAAATGCCGTGTGGTGCGATCGCGTTGAACGACCATGTAAAGCAGGGTGTAGACCATGACTCCGGGTTGACTTTGGGGCCAAATGGGTCGTGGTAGACGGCGTCTGCTTGTAGCGCAGTGACATCGATGTCTTCCCAAGCGCCGATGTGCAACGTGATGTGTTGTGAGCCGTCTTCTGAAACGATCTCCACGGAAGAGGCGTCGGGAGTATTGTGTGCCTTTTCAAGAAGAGACATCAACAACGCGATATGACTCTCCTCGAAACCTTGCGTTTCGTACGCCAACTCTCTGATGTGTTTTGCTGTCACTGGATTCCAGTCGACAGTATGGTAGCGTAGTTGTCCACTGGTCGACTGTTCTTTGTGGGTCTTCAGCGTCTGAAGCAGGTTCATCCCACCACCAAGTCCCAACTCCAAAACCGTCCATGAAGACGTTCTTTGTGGTAGTCGGGTTCCATTGACAAAGACATGTGTCGATTCTGTAGAGGCGCCGTGGGTGGAGCGATAATGTGCGTTGAGGGTTGGATCGAAGAGCGTGACTGAGCCATCGTCTGTTTTGAATGTTTGGATTTTTGAAGACATGAGAGTAACCGGCGAGTTAGTGGGTTTGGAAGAGCGTTTGGGATGTGATGGGTGTTCCAAGTACAGAAGGTGTTGGTGAAACGGTTTGTTTGATGTTGGGCTCTTTGGCCGGCGCGTGAGCGACGATCATGATCGCACCTACGATCATCGTCGCGGCGCCTATTCCACCGACGATATAGCCTACTGGTACGAGGATATTTCCCGCATCATCGAAGCTTTTGACCTCAGTCGCGTCGATGTCTTTTCCTTGTTCTGCTTGGCTGACGAGTTGGTCTCTGCGGACGATACTTGCGTATCCGAGTGCAAGTGAGACAAAGCCCGCACCGAGAAGCACGCCACCAACGGCTTCAAGAGTCCAACCAACAGAGGATGTTGGGGGACGTTGTGGTGCGCTTGCAGCCGATGTCGTCTGAATGATCGTCGTCGGTAACGCTGTCTGTGCTGACGCTTGAGGACTGTATACAAGCGACCAACCCACGAGCAAGGCGAGCGTCCATGTGAAGGGGCGAAGAAGCATCTCTATTTCCTCTCTCTGTATTAGGGGGCCTGACATTGGGAGGCGCAAATCGAATTGGGGCAGCATGTCGTCTTCATCGGACAGTCTGTGTCAGCACTGCATGAACCACACACCTTAAACGTCCCAACGTTTGGGACATTCATCTCCATACATGTTTGTCCAGGGCAGCAATCCGTGTCGACTGTACACTGTCCAAAGGCGTCGAGGTTCCCTTTACACTGTTGGGCAGGCTCTGGGGTCGGCTCTGTCGCTGTATTTTCTGTCTTTGGTGTATCTATTGTGCCTTGTGTATCTGGCACGACAGGTTCAGGTCTGGGTTCGGGCTTTGGTTCCGCCTTTGGCTCGCTACCTGCGTCTGTTTCGTCTGTTTCGTCACCGCTCACAGGGCGTCTTTCACCGCCACACAGTTCATTTTTGCATGAGAGATTGTCCCAACAATCGGAATCACTCGTACACTTGAGGCCAAGGGAGGACTTGAGTGGTTCGACACAAGAGACAGGAGACAGTGAGAGCAATACGAGGCCAAAAAAGCCGTAGAAAAGAAGGCGTTTCACAGGATGATCCCCTTACATATGAAGGATACAACGAACACAAGAGCTACCTGCATGATAGTGCCTGATCCTCATTTGGCAAGGTGGGAGGCAAAGATTCCCATCGTGATGTTGCGTGTTGGTCTTTGCTTGTGGGGGTTTCTTTCAGTGGAGAAAGAGAGGTTGTTCGAGGTCGTCTTGCCAGCGGTCGAGGAGCTGTTTATGGAGGATGCGATCCTGTGTTTGTCTGATCGCATGTACAATTTGTTGTAAAGATGGGAGGAGCGTCGTTGGGAGGTCAGAGGGGGGAGAGCGTAGGATGCCATCTATTCGATTCCAACGCCTCTCTAGTTTGTGGAGCATGGACTCATGTTGGAACTCTTCAGTGTGGGAGAGTATCCAATGCTCAATGCTTGTGGGGAGTTGTTGTGCGACACAGAGCATATCATCCACGACCTCTTGGAGGTGGTGCTCGTTTTGGAGAAGTTGTTGTGTACATCGATCGAGGAGTGTGAGTGTAAGCTTTGTGTCGAGTGTGTGTGGGATGTTCAGTTTTTGTAGGGTGAGGTGGGCCTCAAGTCGTATACGCTCTTGTGGGTGCCATTGGGCTTGCTTGAGCAGCGTGATGTGGAGCGCTGGGGGTGTTTTCCATCTGCCTTGTGCACGGATCGCCATCCACTGGAGGGTTGGATCTTCGTGTTGGAAAAAGGGCGTCAAATGGGCTTCACAGCCAGTTGTTCCGTGTCGCATGAGCGCTTCGAGTGCTCGAACGTGTAGCGCCGGAAACGCGAGATAAGGGATAATAAATTGTTCGATATCTAGCTCGACGTGGGTCATTTGGGAGAGCACACGCAGCGCAAATTTTTGCTTCGCGATGTTGTTGGATGAGAGGAACACTTGGAGTGATGGAAGTGCGTCTTCTCCGATGCTCGCGAGCGTTTGTGAGATGTCTTTTTCGAGCCAAGGGTGGTTGTGCTGAGAGGTGAGCAGAGGGATCGCTGGTGTTGCGATGGGGCCGAGTCGTCTCAGCGCTCGGAGGACTTTTTCGTGAAGTGGACCCTCTTGCTGAAGTGGTTGAATGAGTGAGAGCAGTGGAGGGATCGCGTCTTCTGTCCCGAGATACCCAAGGGCATCGACCGCATGTTCGCGGACCCATGAGAGCTGAATCCCTTCATCGAAATGAGTGGAGTCTTCGTCGAAAAATTGCAGGAGTTTGTGACAGGCCTCTTGTTTGTCTTTGTCGTTAAGGCCGATACGCAAGAGTGAGTGGGCGATGTCGACCCAAAACGTCATACTCGCTGAATAGTCGAGGTGTTCGATCAGATGTGGGATCGCCGGTTGTGCGTGAATGTTGAGTTGGCCGAGCGCGATCGCGGCTTTTTTCTTCAGCGCGTGGACACCAAATTGAAGCGCTTGGATGAGGATTTGGACGCTCTCTGGTGAGCGGATTTGCCCGAGGGCTTCGGCGGCCATCGTGCTGACACGGATCTTGGGATCGCGGATCGCTTTTCGAAGCGATGCGAGAGCTGGTAGCGCCTGTTCGCCGAGCTGACCAAGTGCATATGCGGCACATTGTCGGACCCACGCGCTGCGATCGCGAAGAGAGCTGTTGAGGACCTCGATCACTGACTTCGTCGAAGGTTGGAGGTCACCTAACGAGCGCGCAACTTCACCGCGTACACGATCGTTTGGATCTTGTAAGGCTTCGATGAGTGGGGGGATCGCTTGTGGATCACCCAGTCGACCCAGTAACCGCGCAGCATGACGACGTTTTTCGATCTGCTCTGATCGCAACGCGCGAAGCAAATCCTCAAACGCTTCTTCTGTATCTCCTCGACTCGACCATAGCGTCTCTAACGCGCTTTTTTTGTCTCTCGCGGAATGGAACATCAAGTGCCTCATATTTCCTTTTGCTGTCTCTATACAGAGCCAATGTATCTGACCTCCGGGTCCTTGTAAAATTATTGGCAGACGTTGAAATCGTGAGCGATGTCAGTTGGCTATGCCTTTTTTTGACGTGCATTGTGCTCAGCGCTGAGATTCTTGTTGTCCGATTGTCCCGATCTGATCTGTGAGGGAAAGGGTTTTTCCAACGGCGCAGACGGGCAAGAGCTCGCCGATCTGCTGCGATCGTTGAATCTTCCGTTTGACATTCACGTCAATATTCAGAAAATGTCGCTCTTATTGTCGGGGATAGGGTCTACCTGTCCCCAAGTGAACACGAGCTATTCGTGTTTGTTGTTGATTTTTAGAGTATATGGTGCGGTGGCTATCAAAAGAAGCTCATCTTGCCCTTCGGCAGGGTGGGGAAGCCAGGCGTCATAAGGAGCAAGTGTTCATGCAAAAAGATACTGTTGTCCTCGCATATTCCGGTGGACTCGATACAAGTTGTATTCTCAAGTGGTTGAAGCTCAAAGGTTACCGTGTGCTGGCGTACGTCGCTGATGTTGGACAACGCGAAGACTTTGAACAAGTCCGCGAAAACGCGATCAAGACAGGCGCGGACGGTGTCTTCATCGAAGATCTCAAGCGGGAGTTTGTCACTGATTATATCTTCCCTGCTGTGTGTGGTAACGCTGTCTATGAGGGACGCTATTTGCTCGGGACTTCCCTCGCGCGACCGATCATCGCCAAGCGTCAGATCGAGATCGCACAGAGAGAAGGAGCGAAGTTTGTTTCCCACGGCGCGACAGGCAAAGGAAACGATCAAGTCCGCTTTGAGCTCGCGTATCTCGCACTCGACCCCGACATCGAGATCATCTCCCCTTGGAAAGATCGCGAGTTTCTCGATACATTTAAAGGACGTCCCGAGCTGATTCAGTTCTGCCAAACACATAACATCGATATCCCCACTTCCCCCAAAAAACTCTTTAGCATGGACGAAAACCTCTTCCACAAGAGTTATGAGTCCGGCCCCCTCGAAGACCCCATGACGCCTCCCGAGAAAGATATGTTCACCGTCACGGTCGATCCGATGGACGCGCCTGATGAGAAGACAGTGATCGAATTGGAGTTTAAAGATGGTGTGCCTGTACGTGTGACGAACATTAACGACAACACCGAACGCACTGATCCTCTTGAGCTGTTTTTGTATCTCAACGAGATCGCTTGTGCCAATGGTGTGGGTCGTATTGACATCGTTGAGAACCGCTTTATCGGGATCAAGTCTCGCGGCGTATATGAGACGCCAGGGGGAACCCTGTTACACGCGGCGCATCGAGATATTGAGGCGATCGCGATGGACAAAGAAGTTCTTCGTCTCCGTGATATGCTCGCTCCCAAACTCGCTGAGATCATTTACAACGGTTTCTGGTTTAGCCCAGAGATGGACTTTTTGATGGCTGCGATCAAAAAGAGCCAAGAGTTGATCGACGGCAAAGTTCGCCTCTCTGTCTACAAAGGGAATGTCCAGACAATCGGTCGTTGGTCGCCAAGCTCTCTGTACAACCAAGATCTGGCGAGTATGGATATCGAAGGTGGTTTCAACCAGGAAGACTCCACAGGATTTATCCGTATCAACGCGCTGCGCCTTCGTGCACACCGTGCGATCATCGAGCGCTCCTGAGATCGAGTTGTCACCTATTTGTCGCCTTGGGTGTATGTGGGGAGGGGGAGACTCGCTGAGATCGCGACTTGTGGGGAAAATGAAAAGGGTCGCTGGACAAATAGTTTCGCGCCTAATCCGCCTTGAATCCCCAACCAGATCAGTCCAATTTTCCAACTGACGCCACTCTCCAGTTGAAGCGCAAATTGCTCCTCAAAGGGCATCAGCACGCGAAAATGACATGGTGCCGCGAGACCAATAAAGAATCGGAACGCGTTGTTTTGGAAGGCAACCCTTAGTGAGGGAGACAACATAATCGCGAGGGCGGGAGAAAGTGTTTGTAACAATAAACCCGCAGCCAACGTCGACTCCAGCGCCCATCCCTTCGTACCTCCTGCCAACCTGAAAAATCTTCCGAATGTCCAGGAGACAGCACTCACTGTCGCGAGCTCTGTCCCCGTCGCGAGATAGATGTCCGTGTTGACGCCAAATTGTTTGGCATTCCAATAACCAAGTGAGATCTGAGGGACCCCAACCGACAGGTGGACGCCCTTCTGTGGTCGTGCGGATGTGCGGAGCGTAAGTGCGGCGACTTGGGTATTGGGGAGCAGCAAGATGAAGAGGGCAACAAGGGAGCGGAGGCTTTTGGGAGCGTTCTTCATTGGACAGCTCCTTTTGTCCAGGATGAGATGCCTTTAAAGGCCCCTCGTTCGATCAATTTTTGTGCTGCGCTATCGTTTTTGAGCACCATATCAAGCCATGAGTCGATGACGTGTTGTGCATGAGTGCGACTTTGCGCGAGGTCTTTTGCGGCGGGTCCGTCTGTCGCGAGTTCGCTTGCGCTCGCGTTATCAGTCCAGTCAAAGTGGTTCATGTCGTCGATGACTGCGTAGTATCCTTCTCCTTTAAACTGCTGAAAACCTTCGAGGACACGCGCAGGTGTTGAGCGTTCGTCGTGTTGTCCTGTCAAAGAGAGCACAGAGCGGGTGGCTTCGATCTCGATGGGGTCACTGCTTGCGGGCCATGCGCCGAGGAGGCAAAGTCCCTTTATCTCCTTGCGTACCATCCAGTCTGTTACCGAAGTCACACCACCAAGTGAGTGCCCCATCACTGCGACAGGTTGGCTTGTATCATGTGCGCCGTATAGCGGGCTTTGTCTGTTCGATGTACGTTTTCGAAAGTCATCAAGAGCAAACAAGGAGTTGTCACTTTGTGCCAGCGCAAGGTCGGCGAGATGAGAGCTCATAAGGACGACGTATCCTCTGCTCGCGATGTGTTGCGCGAGCCAACGATAACGCACCGCACGGACCAACCCGCCATGAATAAACAACACCACCGGGTAGGGGGCTTTGGTTCGATCCAATTCTCCCTGCGCATCGGAGGGGTAGAGCACATCCACTTGGGCTCCTTCAGTGATGCGCGCTTGGAACATCCATCGCCGCATCGAGACTCCATAAGGACCGCGTGCGCCTTCTACCCCTGTTTGCTGGGCTGCCGGCGAGAGCAAAAGCTCCGGCGCACCTCCACACGCTGACAATACGAACAATGCGGAAAAACATATGAGAAACCAGATCTTCAACGTAACCTCACCTTTGAAAAAGAAATTGTGGTTTGGGGATGTGGCTCATTGGAACACAATATAGTTCGAGACATCCCAAATGGAAGTTCCTCGCACATATCTTTGTCATGTGGTAGGAAAGGGGAGCTGTTTGAACACGTCCTATAGGGAGATTGTATTTGATGAAAGCTGAATGGTTGGCTCGTTGGGAAGGGAGACTGAGACCTGTTCTGATGAAGGGACCGCGAGCCTGGGTGATCCGGCAGTACTCACATGGTAGAGCGTCTTTTCTCAAGCGAATGCTCAACGACAAAGTATCACCTGTTGATGTTCCCAGAGAAGCAGCCCGAACGCTTTGGGGGATTCATTTTCGCTCACCGTTGATGAACGCTGCGGGGATGTTTAAAAATGCCGAAGGATACCAGATGGTCGCAGCACAAGGCGCTGGTGGTTATCTGTTAGGTACGACGACCGCACGGCCACGCCAAGGAAACGAGAGAGAAAAGATTCGTCATCCTTTTGCACCATATCCTCGTTCGGGGAGCGCTTCCAACTGGTTGGGTTTGCCCAACGAAGGCCACCTGGCTGTCGCGAAGAGAGTGGCGTCCTTCGAAAAGGTCGATGGTTGTCCTATCGGCGCGAGTCTGATGACAGATCCAGGTCTCGATGAACAGGAGGCGCTTGAAGGACTTGTCGAGGGGTTACGTGCATATGAAGATGCAGGTGTCGATTTCTTGGAGATCAATGAGAGTTGTCCCAATGCTGGCCATGCTCACGATATCGGTGAAGGACTCGCACGACGTCTGGCGTATCTTCAGGAGCATTTTCTGGACAAACGCAGACGCCGACTTCCTGTGATTGTGAAGTTCTCCAACGACACTGCGAGTGAATCGTTGCCTTCCATCCTCGACTTGTTACTCTCGCTCGGTTTTGATGGGGTGAATGTTGGCAACACTTCGACCCAATACAAAAAGCATCTGGACGCGATCGCGCCGTCTGAACAAGCACTTTACAATTTCTTTTGCGAGACATTTGGTGGAGGCGTGAGTGGTCGACCATTGAAGAAAACTTCTTTGTCACTAGCGTCGACCTGTATGAACTACCTCAAAGAGAAGCCATCTGAACGTGAGTTTCACGTGATACGGACTGGAGGTGTCGAGGGCGTCGAAGATGTCAAGGCTTCTGAGGAGCATCGCATTGCCTTGAATCAGTGGTATACCGGATATTTTGAGTCTTTTTCGCGGGACGGACACCAACTGTATGCCAGATTGTATGAGAGACTGTACACAAAGTAGCGGAGCGATACGTCTCATGCTGAGGGCTGTTCCACCTGGAATATCGCTATGATTCCTTTGTAAAAAACGCCTGCCCGAAGTCTCCTATACCGTTTTGGGTCTTTCCATACGACGTATCGTGGTATATAACACTGGATGTTTTAAACAAATACACAAGCATTTCCAATGCAGTCATCCTGCAATGTGTTGCAAGAGGTGACATGATAAATGGTAATCCTCACATGTCATTCCAGAGGAGTAGTTGACTCATGAGTTCATCGAAGGATCCTAAGAACACCCCAGAGGCCGAAGAGAAGAAGAAGAACGATCCACTAGGAGATGATTTTCTTTCTTCTAGCTTGGATGATATCTTTAATGACCTGGAGGGCGGTCTCGGTTCTGGAAAAGGCGGTCTCTCAGCCTCAACAGGAAATTCATCCCAGAAAGATGCTTCGACACCGGTCGATTTGGGAGCCGAAACACAAAAGGCACCAACCCCGAAACTCTCCAAAACAGCCTCACAGACATCTTTGCCTTCTGTGCCTAAAACACCTGCTCCTACAAAGAAGACAACGAAGAGAACAACCTCTTCGATACTTCCGGCGATACCCAAAACACCTGCTCCCCCCACGCTCGTAAAAAAAGAAGCGAGTACACCCGCTGCACCCGTGGTGAAAACAACTGCACCTGAGAAGAAAGAGCCCGCAAAAGTCACGACACCTGCTGTAAAAGAATCCACAAAACCTGCGACTCCAGCGACAAAGGAACCAGCAAAAGTCACGGCATCTGAGAAGAAAGAGCCTGCAAAACCTGCTGCTCCCGCGAAGGCTGAGACAAAAAAGGAACCAACGCTCAGTGTGGCGGCTGCGAGTGAGACTGCACCTACGATCCCTGATGTCCCCGCGTTGACGGTTCCAGTCGTGAATGTTGAGCTGCCCGAAGAGAATAAACCTTCGAAGGTAGAGGCCAAACCTCCCAAAGCAGAAGCCTCTGAACCACCAAAGGTGATGGGAAAAGAGGATAAAAAGGAGAAGACCTTCGACGCTGTCGCTCCGACTGTCGAGTACAGTCCTGATGAACGACTGATCGAAAAAATGGCCACACTCCCACCTGAGCCGAAAGATAAAGTCGAGTCTCCCAAAACAGCAAAGGCTCCGGAAAAGAAAGTCGACTCCTCGAAGGCTCCAGAAAAGAAAGTTGAGCCTCCAAAAGCTCCAGAAAAGAAAGTTGAGTCTCCCAAAACAGCAAAGGCTCCAGAAAAGAAAGTCGAGAACAAGCCTGCTGCTCCAGTGAAAAAGGCCGATGAGAAGCCTGTTGTGCCGGTTGCAAAGGCCGATGAAAAGTCTGCAACGCCAGCGAAGAAGGCCGATGAAAAGCCTGCAACGCCAGTGAAGAAGGCTGACGAAAAGCCTGCTCCAACGGCTGAGAAAGCGGTTGCTCCTGCAAAAGAAGAGGCACCTAAGAAGGCCGCAGACAAAAAAGCAGCGCCTCCCAAAGCAGCTGAAAAAACAACATCGGTTCCCAAGCCCGAAGCGTCACCGGAGACAAAGGCGAAGAAAGTTGAGCCAGTGGCTCCAAAAAAGGAGACCATGACGCCACTTCCTGTGTCGGCATCTGTCCCTGGACCGCCACGTCCTGGTCCACTCAAGCCGTCTCAACCTGTTGCGAAAGCTGCTCCTGAGCAAGTTCCTCCACCAGCTTCTGGTGGAAGTCCTGTTAAAAGCGCGATGATCTTTGGGGCGGTCTTCTTTGTGGGGTTGTTTGTCGCAAAGGCGACGGCACCTTCGTATGATGCGACACCTCTTCAAAGTCGCATTCAGCGTCTTGAAAGGGGACAAGAGTCCTATAAGCAAACTGTGGACAAGACCAAACAACAGCTTCAAAGCGATAAAGTCGACAAAGGCACGTTCTCATCATTACAAAAGAGAGTATCAAGTCTCACCGTTCAGCTTAAGCGTCTCCAAGGGGAAAACAAAGCCCAGGACAAGCAGTTGGTGACGCAGTCCGCGAAGCTGCGTTCTTTGCGCAAAGCTTTGCAAGCTGAGAAGGCCCTCGCAAACAATCAGCGAAAACAACTACGTCTTGCGCTTGGGAAAGATATCAACGCTTTGCGCGCTTCTGCCAGCAAGCTCCGAAAGATGGATACTTCTCACGACGCGGCTTTGGCGCTCCTCACAAAGAAACATGGAGCGCTGCTTGGAAAGGTCGGCTTGTTGAGTGGCGGGTTGAAACGCACCAACTCTTCGACAAACAATCGCTTTGCGAAGTTACAACGTGCACGTGCGCTCAGGATGCAAAAGCTCCGTAGCGAATTTGGTCGTGTCCACAAAGGACTCGCTGGACTCTCCAAACATGCGAAGAAGACAGACAACTCAATCAAGATGATCCGATTGACTGGAGACAAGCGCAGCCAAGAGATCGCAGGGCTCAAGGGTGTGACCGGAAAACACACGACACATTTGCTCCAAGCTGACAAGAAGATCGCGACACTGTTTGGTGGTTTGAAAGGACTCGGAGGACGTCTCGGAGAGACCAACAAAGAGGTTCGAAAAATCAGCGCAGGGAATGTCACCCATGACTGGATGTTGAAGAGGGTGGTTGCGCAATTGAGCCCGCTCACCAAAAGCATGAAAGCTCTCAAAGCAGATCAAAAAAAGGTCGTCGCAACGTTCTCTAACCTCGAAACGAAAGTGAAGGCTGATAGTTGGGTGTTGACACGTGTCGCCTCCTCACTTCCAAAGCTCGCTGCTGCGGTCAAACGCTTTCAAAAGAACGAAGGTAAACGTGACGCTGATGTACGTAAGTTGAGCGCTTCATTGCCCAAAGTTGAGCAACAAGTGCAACAATTGCAGCGAAGTTACTTCTCTATGTCGAAAGGTGTGAAGCAGTTCTCCGGACGTACGAGGAAGTTGCTTGTGTACGTCGTCAAGAAGCTACGTGTGTTTGGTGGTGCGTTGCAGAGTACCAAAAAGGGAATACAGACTGCTAAGCAAACAAGTCTCACCAACCGACGAGCGTTGCGCTTGATGGCCCGGAGTCTTGCCGAGGCGAGAAAAGCAACTGCTGCAGCAAAAGTGCAAGACGCAGCTTTGCAAAAGCGTTTTGTCGCCTTGGCTGCGACGTTGGAGAAAACACAAACTTCTTTGAAGGTGCTAGGCACTCATCAAAAAGCGCTTGTACGTCTCCAAGCTCGCGCTGCACATCTGCGAAAGGGGCTTGGGTTGGCGATGAAAGCAAACACCTTGCTCGCAAAAGCATCCAAACAACAAACTGAAAAGTTCGCTGCGTTGTCCAAAGAGTTGAAAGCATGGCGTGCTCGTTTGGAGAAAGGTGACAAGGCACAATTGATCCGAGTTAAGAAGATTGAGAGCACTGTGAAGTCTATTCTCCAATCACTCTCAGCTTGGAGCCAAAGTGACTCCGAGAACAAAACGAAGATCGCCCAACAGATGGAGGTCCTGTCCACTGAAATGACCTCACTGAAAAAGCAAGACCAAAATAACAACAAAAAGATCAAGCAACTGCAAACACAGCTTGATTCATTGAACAAATTGTTGCGTTCCCTCGAAGCATCCCTGAAAGCCACCAGCGCACCCTCCAAATAATCATCGGGCGGACGGATCTCGCCTCCTTCATGCCGTATACACAGGGGGAACCAGAGCTCTGATCCAGGCGCAGTTGCACTTGTGCTCTCGCAAAATGCACCCGAACATACGACACAATCCCTCATGGCAATGCGTATGTCGCAAGCGACATCCTTCAAATACTCGACTGATCGGGCAAGATGTCCGGTTGTCATTTGCTTCGTGCTCTTTGCAACGACCCCTTCGACAAACCTCTCCATCCCCCTGGCCTCCGGCCTTCCCCCTTCCTCTCCAGCCTCTGGAGAATGGAAGGGGGACCAATCAAACGACATATACGTGAATTTGGGTATTGTGAGCGTGAAAAGAATTGCCCGCTAGTTCCCCCTATATGACCTGCGCTTTGCTTTGGTCAACAAGGGGAGCGATACATACCCAACCCCATATCGCGATGCAAGCTAAATCATCGTGTATATCGGTAGGTTTGTCCCTCCTCTCGAAAGGCTTGAGAGGAGGGATGTCACGAAGTGACAGGGTGGTGA
>MDTC01112808.1_pt1 | contig 125487 bp, 111 predicted proteins | sample 811181 | NCBI WGS metagenome assembly MDTC01 (sample SAMN05326644, study PRJNA326480) | marine metagenome | isolation source: seawater | place: Pacific Ocean: North | collected 2011
CTGTTGTGCCTCTTCCCATTGCTGTGGAAATATTACCACTTGCTGTTGTACCTTCTCCCATTGCGGTTGAACTAGTTCCACTTGCTGTTGTAGCACTTCCCATTGCGGTTGAAACAACTCCACTTGCTATTGTACCGTCTCCCATTGCTGTTGACTTAAATTCCCCTGCTTCTGTATTATTTCCCATTGCTGTGGAATATAAACCAATTGCTTTTGTTTGAAATCCCATTGCTGTTGAATTCTCTCCACTTGCTGTCGTTTCTCTTCCCATAGCGATTGAAGCAGGATTAATTGCATTTGTATTTATTCCCATTGCGGTTGAATAATCTCCACTTGCTGTTGTACTAGCTCCCATTGCTGTTGAAGCATAACCACTTGCTGTTGTAATATCTCCCATTGCGGTTGAGCGGCCTCCACTTGCTTCTGTGCCAACGCCTATTGCTGATGCATCCGTCCCTGAATTGTCTGTTTCCTTAGTAGTTATTTGTGCATTGACGCTTAATCCAATACACGGGATTAGAAGGGCAATGAGATTCTTCATTTCCTTTGATTTTTAGGTTTCATTATGCAATAAATAAAATTTTCTTGATTCAACCAAAAAAATGGATTCAAATAGCTGGAATTCCTACAATTTTAGGTTAAATACAGAACATGAGCCTTTTTGATGAGTTCATTCTTATACTTTATTGGTTACTTGATTTTTCGATTTGATACCGGATTTAAAACCTGTAACCCAGTGAGACCTGATTCAGAAAAATGGTTTTGAGATTTAAATTGAAAAGAGGCCGTTTTCAATATCGGTATTAACTATCCGTTCTAATCTTTATTTATTAGTACATTTGACGGCAAAACAAACCAAATTATAATCAAATGTCAATTCAAATCAAGGCAGGGGTAGCTACCGGAGATGAAGTACAGGCCATTTTTTCACTTGCTAAACAAAAAGCATTTGCACTTCCAGCAGTTAATGTTGTTGGGTCTAATTCGATCAATGCTGTTTTAGAAACAGCCGCAGAGTTAAATGCTCCCGTTATTGTTCAATTTTCAAATGGAGGATCTATTTTTAACGCTGGAAAGGGACTTTCTAATGATGGTCAGAAAGCCGCTATATTAGGGGCTGTCGCGGGTGCAAAACATGTGCATGATTTAGCCGAAGGCTATGGAGCATCTGTAATTTTACATACAGACCACTGTGCTAAAAAACTATTGCCTTGGATTGACGGATTATTAGATGCTTCTGAAACGCATTTCGAACTTACAGGAAAGCCTCTGTTTAGTTCTCATATGATCGATTTATCTGAAGAGCCTCTAGAAGAAAATATTGAAATTTGTAAGCAGTATTTAGCCCGAATGCATAAAATGGGCATGACCTTAGAAATCGAATTAGGTGTTACCGGTGGTGAAGAGGATGGTGTGGATAATACTGATATTGACAGCTCAAAACTCTATACGCAACCTGAAGAAGTAGCTTATGCCTATGAAGAGCTTTCTAAAGTTAGTCCGCGCTTTACTGTAGCTGCTGCTTTTGGAAACGTACACGGGGTATACAAACCAGGAAATGTTAAACTTACTCCTGAGATTTTAAAAAAATCTCAAGAATACATCAGTGATAAATACGGTGTTGCGCATAACCATATCGATTTTGTGTTTCACGGAGGGTCTGGATCAAGCCTAGATGAAATTCGTGAATCCATCGGCTATGGCGTAATCAAAATGAATATAGACACTGATTTACAATACGCATTCACAGAAGGTATTAGAGATTATATGGGTAATAAAGCGGAATACCTAAAAGCCCAAATCGGTAACCCTGAAGGGAACGATGTCCCAAACAAAAAATACTACGATCCTCGAGTTTGGCTAAGAAAAGGAGAAGACACCTTTAGAAACAGATTGAAAAAAGCCTTTGAGGATTTAAACAATATTGATACATTGTAACCCTAAATTTATAGGACTATGTCATCTGCTTGGTTCAAAAGAAAAGAAAAAGGTATCCAAACCTTAACCGAAGAAAAAAAAGACACCCCAAAAGGTCTTTGGTACAAATCACCAACGGGAAAAATCGTCGAATCTGAAGAACTTGCAAAGAATGATTTTGTAAGTCCTGAAGACGACTATCACGTTCGTATAGGGTCTAAGGAATACTTCGAGATTTTATTTGATGGGGAATACAAAGAACTCAACGAACAGATAATCTCAAAAGATCCGCTGCGATTCGAAGACACCAAAAAATACAGTGATCGGCTGAGCGCTGCAAAAGCGAAATCAGGTTTACGAGATGCTGTAAGAACAGCGATTGGAAAATCCAATGGCAGAGATGTCATGATTGCCTGTATGGATTTCAGTTTTATCGGAGGTTCAATGGGTAGTGTTGTAGGCGAAAAGATTTCAAGAGCCATAGATGTAGCCCGAAAAAAGAAAGTTCCCTTTGTTATGATTTCGAAATCTGGGGGAGCAAGAATGATGGAGGCTGCATTATCTCTGATGCAAATGGCTAAAACTTCTGCGAAGTTGGCTCAGTTAGCTGAGGCTAAAATACCCTATATATCGCTTTGTACAGATCCTACAACGGGTGGTACTACTGCATCTTATGCTATGCTCGGCGATGTCAATATCGCTGAACCAGGAGCATTAATCGGTTTTGCCGGCCCAAGAGTTGTTAAGGATACAACGGGTCAAGAATTACCCGATGGATTTCAAACCTCTGAATTTGTAAAGGAGCACGGGTTTTTAGACTTTATTGTTCATCGTAAAGAATTAAAATCAAAAATTAATCTCTATATCGATTTGATTCTAAACCTTCCAACTCGCAGTTAGAAAGTTGCAGATTAGAATTAATATAGTACCTTTGCCCTCTCATTGATAACCAATGAAATACATAAAAATCATTTAAATAATATTAGCATGTATTTAACTAAAGACAAAAAACGCGAAATATTTTCAAATTTCGGTGGAGATGCAGGTAACACTGGATCTACAGAAGGTCAAATTGCCTTATTCACTTTCAGAATTAACCATTTAACAGAACATCTTAAAAAAAATCACAAAGATTTTAACACAGAGAGGTCTCTAGTGAAACTGGTAGGAAAGCGAAGATCGCTTCTAGACTATTTGAAAAATAAAGACATTCAAAAATATCGTGAGCTAATTAAAGAGCTCGGTATTCGAAAATAATCTTAAAAAGGTGTGTTTTTATCAAAACACACCTTTTTTTGCCTTTGTCTTTTATTGATCACCACAACACAACCCTTCAACGTCAGGAAGACGTTCGATCAATTTATCAACTGAGTTTTATACTCAAAAACATCGCATTTGCGAAAACCTTATGATTCCAAAAACATATAATGAGGTCATAGACCTCGGAGATGGTAGAAGCATCTCTATTGAAACAGGCAAATTAGCCAAACAATCTCACGGTTCGGTTGTAGTGCAATCGGGAAACTGCATGCTTTTATGTACTGTAGTCTCTAACTATAAGTCTGCTGACGTTGACTTTCTTCCTCTAACGGTAGACTACCGCGAGAAATTTGCAGCAGCAGGACGTTTTCCTGGTGGCTTTTTTAAGCGTGAAGCAAGACCAAGTGATGGAGAAGTTTTGACGATGCGAATTGTGGATCGTGTATTACGTCCATTATTTCCTAAGGATTACCACTCTGAGACACAGTTAATGATTCAAATGATGTCTTATGACGATAGTATAACACCTGATGCTTTAGTGGGAATAGCTGCTTCAACAGCAATTCAACTCTCTGATATTCCATTCGAATGTCCTATTTCTGAGGTAAGAGTGGGACGAATTGATGGAGAACTGATACTTAACCCTTCACTGGCTCAACTCAAAGAATCTGATATCGATATGATGATTGGTGCTTCTGAAGATTCAGTAATGATGGTGGAAGGAGAAATGAAAGAGATTTCAGAAGAAGAAATGGTGGAAGCCATAAAGTTCGCTCACGAGGCGATTAAAGTGCAGTGTACCGCACAAAATAAACTTGTTGACCAAGTTGGCAAGAAAGAACAACGCGAGTACGAATTTGAAGCACAAGATCTTGAATTAGAAGAAAAGCTAAAGTCAATGGTTTATGACAAAATCTATGATGTAGCCAAACAAGGTTCTTCTAAGAAAGAAAGAGGAAGCGCTTTTTCAGAAATCAAAGAAGCTTTAATGGCTGAATTTTCAGAAGAAGAATTGGCAGAAAAGCAAGATTTAATCTCAAAGTATTACAGTAAGACCGAGAAAAATGCAGTTCGAAATTTAACCTTAGAAGAAGGCCTTAGATTAGATGGTAGAAAAACAGATGAAATTCGACCTATTTGGTGCGAGATTGACTATTTACCATCTACACATGGTTCTGGTATTTTTACTCGTGGAGAAACACAAGTATTATCCACAGTGACCTTAGGTACTTCTAGAGATGCGAATATAATTGATATGCCCTCTCTTGAAGGCGAAGAGCGTTTTTATCTACACTACAACTTTCCACCTTTCTGCACTGGTGAAGCTCGTCCACTAAGAGGAACATCAAGAAGAGAAGTAGGACACGGAAATTTAGCACAACGCGCTTTAAAAGGGATGATACCTGAAGACTGCCCTTATACGGTTCGAGTAGTGTCTGAAGTGTTAGAATCAAACGGTTCTTCATCAATGGCTACTGTTTGTTCGGGAACGCTTGCCCTTATGGATGCCGGGGTGCAAATCAAAAAACCTGTCTCGGGTATTGCGATGGGACTCATTACAGATCCCGAAAGTGACAAGTATGCAGTACTTTCAGATATATTAGGGGATGAAGATCATTTAGGTGATATGGATTTTAAAGTCACTGGTACGGCCGATGGTATTACTGCTTGTCAGATGGATATTAAAGTCAAAGGATTGTCTTACGAAATCTTAACCAAAGCCTTAATACAGGCTAAGGACGGTAGACTTCACATCTTAGATAAGTTAGTAGCAACTATAGACACTCCAAATAAGGAAGTCAAATCGCATGCACCTAAAATCGTTACAAGTATTTTGCCTGGAGATTTAATCGGAGCCTTCATTGGAAGTGGCGGTAAGAATATACAAGATTTACAAGCCGACACCAACACGACTATTGTTATTAATGAAAATGAGGATGGTGAAGGTGTTGTTGAAATATTAGGAACAGACCAAGAGGGAATCGACAAAGTTCTGAAAGCAATCGAATCTTTGATGTTTAAACCTCAAGTTGGAGAGCGCTATGAGGTCAAGGTGATTAAACTTCTTGATTTTGGTGCGGTTGTTGAATACACGGAAGCCCCTGGAAACGAAGTTCTACTTCACGTTTCTGAATTGGCTTGGGAACGAACAGAAAATGTCACTGACGTAGTTAACCTAGGTGATATCATAGAAGTAAAATATTTTGGTTTTGACCCTCGTACCAGGAAAGAAAAAGTTTCTCGAAAAGCACTTCTTGAAAAACCTGAAGGATATCAAGAGCGTCCACCAAGATCAGATCGCGGTGGTAAACCTAGATCTGATCAAAGAAGAGACTACAGAAAAAGAGATTAATATACCATTATTAACGATTTCACGTTAAAATATTCTACTGGTGTAACCTTTTGCGTTTTTCTACGTATAAAGGTTACACGGTAAGAATTAATTCACAACTATGAGACAGCTCAAGATTACAAAACAGGTCACCAATAGAGAGACCGCATCACTTGATAAGTATTTGCAAGAAATAGGTAAGGTAGACTTAATCACTGCAGAAGAAGAAGTCGAACTTGCTCAAAAAATAAAAACAGGTGATCAAATTGCCCTTGAAAAACTGACAAAAGCCAACTTAAGATTCGTAGTATCTGTTGCAAAGCAATACCAAAATCAAGGCTTAACGCTTCCTGATCTTATCAATGAAGGAAATCTTGGACTCATTAAAGCAGCTCAACGTTTTGACGAAACTCGAGGATTCAAGTTTATTTCCTATGCCGTTTGGTGGATTAGACAATCAATTCTACAAGCTCTAGCTGAACAATCAAGAATTGTGAGACTTCCACTGAACAAAATCGGTTCTATCAATAAAATCAACAAAACTTTTGCGCACTTAGAACAGGCACATGAACGCGTTCCTTCGGCAGAAGAGATAGCCAAAGAACTAGACATGACAGTAGAAGATGTCAAACAATCTCTTAAAAATTCTGGACGTCACGTGTCTATGGACGCCCCTTTAATTGATGGAGAAGATTCGAATCTATACGACGTTTTACGTTCGGGAGAATCACCAAATCCAGACAAAGAATTATTACACGAATCTTTGAGAACAGAAATTGAGCGTGCCTTAGATACCTTAACACCTCGAGAAGCCGACGTGGTAAGATTGTATTTTGGCCTTGCTGGACAGCACTCTATGACACTTGAAGAAATAGGCGAAACCTTTGATTTAACGCGTGAGAGAGTTCGACAAATTAAAGAAAAGGCGATCCGAAGACTAAAGCACACATCAAGAAGCAAAATTCTCAAAACCTATCTCGGTTAAAAAAAAATGATTATTTTGCAGATCGACAGTTATAACTGTTCGTTTTTTGATTGATGATTTAAACTCCGACATAAGTCGGAGTTTTTTTTTGCTTTATCGTAATTTTACAACATGAAACAACCCTTAATTGCACCCTCTATTCTAGCTTCTGATTTTATGAACCTAGAAAAAGAAATTAGAATGATCGAAGAATCAGATGCAGATTGGATTCACGTCGATGTTATGGACGGGGTATTTGTTCCAAACATATCATTTGGAATGCCTATTATCAAACAACTCAAACCCATAGCGCAAAAACCGCTAGACATTCATTTAATGATTGTTGATCCTAATCGCTACCTTGATACCTTCGCGGATTTAGGCGCAGATCACATTACAGTTCATCTTGAAGCTTGTAATCATTTACACAGAACCCTAAATCACATTCGTCAACTCGGATTAAAATCGGGGGTTGCTCTAAATCCTCACAGTCGCATTGATTTAATCGAGGATTGTATAGAAGAAATAGATATCATCTGTCTGATGGGTGTAAATCCAGGATTTGGGGGTCAAAAATTTATTCCTAAAACCCTAGATAAAATAAAGCAATTAAGAAGCCTCCTCGATCGAAATAATTCCAATGCACTCATTGAAATTGATGGAGGAGTAGACCTAAGTAATGCACACGACATTCACCAGGCAGGCGCGGATGTTTTAGTTGCAGGAAGCGCTGTATTCAAAAGCGCAACTCCTAAGCAAGTCATTTTAGACCTCAAAAAAGGCTCATGACATTTACAAAAGTCGTCATTGTTGGTGGAGGTCCTATAGGTATTGCCTGCGGAATTGCGCTACAAAAAAGGGGCATAGATTATACCATTATCGAAAAAGGGACCCTGGTAAATTCGCTATTCAACTATCCGAAAAATATGCGTTTTTTTTCATCTTCTAAAAAATTAGAGATCGATGAGATTCCTTTTGTCTGTGATCAAACCAAACCCACACGAGACCAAGCACTTGAATATTACCGAAGGGTTGCTGAGCAATACAAACTAAATATTCAACTATTTGAAAAAGTAGATCGTATAGAAAATCAAAGTTCCGAAGCTACAAAACAATTAAAATTTCTTGTTCACACTGATAAAAACACCTACAATGCCCATCAAGTAATTTTAGCCACTGGATTTTTTGACATTCCCAAAGCATTGAATATCAAAGGGGAAGAGCTGCCAAAAGTGAGTCATTATTTTGATGATGGATTTTATTACGTCAATCAAAAACTAGTTGTCGTAGGCGCAAGTAATTCTGCTATTGATGCCGCCTTAGAGTGTCACAGAAAAGGTGCTGATGTTACTTTAGTCATTAGAGGTAGTGAAGTGGGGCAACGCGTTAAATATTGGGTCAGACCCGATATCATCAATCGTATTGAAGAAGGCAGCATAAAGGCTTATTACCAAAGTGAGCTTAAGGAAATTACCTCAGATCATGTCATCATTCAAACGCCTAATGAAACCCTTCGATTAGAAAATGATTTTGTTTTAGCCATGACAGGTTATCAGCCTAATTTTCAATTCCTCAATGAATTAGGTGTAAGCTTAATTGAGGATGAACATAAAGCACCATCCTACGACGAGCAGAGTATGCAAAGTAATATTCCTGGAATTTATCTCGCTGGAGTTATTGTAGGCGGAATGAAAACGCATAAATGGTTCATCGAAAATTCTATTATACATGCCGACCTGATTGCTCAGCACATTGCTACAGCGCAAAATTAGACATTGCTTTTTAATACTGTACCTTGAACTTATAAATATCAGAGCTATAGGTCGATTCTCGGCAGTCTTGCCAGCTCTCATCTGAAGTTATTTGCCAATCTTTTACAGGTTCAAACTTATTATCGTAAAATTTTTCAATTGTTAAATATACTCCAAGACAGTACCTCCGAATCATCTTGAGCCTGAATAGTAAAAAGACAGCAAAACAAGTATAAACTTAGAATTAACTTAAACCGCTACATTAGAATTTAAGCCGTCGGATTTGCTGTTGTTGGGCGTTAAAGGTTTCTACCTGAATGACTTCTTTGGAAAGGGTCAAAAATCGACTGGATTGCGACATAAACCCATCACCGTAAAATTGTTCTATCTTTTGAGTACTTCCATCGCTATAATTCACCAAAGCTGTTACCTCATTAGCATCTAATTTCAGGTATTGGCTTTTTAAATTCGCATTGTTCCATACGAAGCTTTGAAGACTATCATTATTAACCGAGGCCAGAATAACAGGATCTTTTTCTCTATAAACAGCAGCTAGGGCACGCGCATTACCCGGCACATAAAAAGCAGTCTCTTCTTTGGGGACTACCGCGAAAGAACCTTGCTGATTGTTGCGCAAAACCAGTCCATTAAAAGCGTCTGCAGGACCTTGCTGCACTTCCATTCCGAAGTCATTTCCAACTAATAGAATATCGGTATAACCATCAGCGTCTAAATCGGTAGTAAGCGTGCCGAATATGGGTGCGATTTGCGCTTCTATATCTAGATAATGGATTTTAAATTTTCCATTGGACAGGTTTTCGACCCAAACCGAATTCATTTCATTCAAGGTATACACATCGGCATCTGCTAATAAGCCGTCCTCAAACATATCAGGCACAGATAATTCACCGAATTGCCCATACGAATTGAAACGTTTTCTGATACCTACAAATTGCTTTGATATATCATCCCAAGGATGATAGAGATACTCTTTCTTTACTCCTAAACTGTCTCTTAAAAAATAGGAAACTAAAGGATCTATGGTTCCATTTTGGTCTAAATCCTTGGCGTAGATTCGAATTGGTTCATCAGCCTTCGCCTGCGTATTGATGTTTCTCCCAATATTCCCGACTACGTAGTCCATATCACCATCGAGATCGAAATCTGCTGCACTTAGACTACTCCACCAACCTAAATGTTCTTCTAAACCTGAATTTCTGAGACGTTTAAATTGTCCTTTGCGATTTTCTAAAAAGGTAATAGGCATAAAGTCACCTGCGAGTAGTAAATCTACCCAGCCATCATTGTTGTAATCTGTCCATAAAACGTCACTCAACATGCCTATATCGTTTAATTCGGGGGCTATTGACTGATCAGCAAGAGAAAATTTCAATGATCCTGAATTGAGTTCATTGATTAAGATATAATGTGAATCGCCATAAGGATAAGTAAAAGGCTTTACTGAGGCACTGACTATGAGATCTAAATCACCATCGAGATCAAAATCTGCCGCTTTGACTGCGGAGGTATTTGATAAAAATACTGGAAGTACGTCTTTACTAAGAGTGAAGTTTCCAGCTCCATCGTTCATCCATAATTCATCTTTGTAATAGGGATGATTTTCCGGATATTGGGCGCATCCTCTTGCAATGTATAGGTCTAAATCTCCATCTTGATCGGCGTCAAAAAGCAAACTCGAAGAATCTTCTTCTTCTAATTCTACATTAGCCTTGTAATTGACTTCTTGTTTCGTATAGCTTCCGTCAGACTGTCCCATAAACCAGACTTCCTTAAAATTTCGACTGGCAGAGATGAAAAAGTCTTCAATACCGTCCGCATTTACATCTCCGACCGCGATTGATGGCCCATAGGATGAAAATTTGTGTGGTATTGTTCGCTGAAAATTAAAATCAACAAAATCAATGTCTCTTGATATATAATCCAATCCCAATTTTTGATTTGCGTTGACAAATTTCTGCTTGGTAGAAATCTTGACTTTTCGCGTCTCGATTTGATTAGTATCATAAAAAATGGTATTTAATGAATCAATGGCTAGCTTATAAAATGTTTGGCTTTGATTACCTGGCCAGTTCACTATTAAACTATCAATGTTATTAATAGTCCCAAGACCGAAATGAGGTTTAAAATCCGATTGAGATAAGTAGCCTCTGTTGGTCAGTTGGTAACGAGACTGAATGTCACCATTCGTGTAAAGGTTTAATTCTGCTCCTATTCCATTTTTATTCGAAGAGGGACCTTCAAGCTTAAAAGTGACCCAATGTGTATCTTCTTTTTTAGTGTTTAGCTGATTGATCAAAACACTTACTTTGTCGTTCAAATTGTTGACGACTAAATCTAAATCACCATCTTGGTCTAAGTCACCATAAGCAGCACCGTGTGAATACGTACCAAAATCTAGACCCCACTTTTGAGTGTAATCTTCAAAATCATAAGATCCTTTATTTTTAAAAATAAAATTTGAAACTTTAATCTCAGGTATAGCTGCTAGTAATCTTTCTTTTGTCTCTATTCGACTTGCTGCTACTCGGAAGTCTCCGAAGTCACGGTCTGTCACGTCTTTAGGAAAACCATTGGTCACAAATAAATCTTGTAGACCATCGTTATCAGCATCTATAAAAAGAGGGGTCCAACTCCAATCTGTTTCTTGAACCTTTGCCATCATGCCTAAATCACTAAATACAGGTAGCGCATTATTAGAAGAAGCACCTTGGTTCACGTGCAAAACGTTTCGCGCATACTGCTTTTCAAATCCATAACGCTTGGTAAAAATCTCTTTTTGATAATTGCTTGGACCCTGAAATAATTTTTTTCTTTTGTTATAGAAGGGTTGCATTTCAGTGACATATAAATCTGCCCTTCCATCTCTGTTGATATCACCAATGTCACTTCCCATGGAGGAAAGACTCAAATGCTTAAAACTATTGCTTATTTGATTGCTAAAGGTACCGTCTTGATTGTTGATATATAAAAGATCATTACTTAAAAAGTCATTGGCGACGAAAATATCTAAAAATCCATCTGCATTAAAATCATATGTTAATGCCGAATGGGTATATCCGTGGAATTTGATACCAGCCATTGCAGAGATATCTTGATATTTGATTTGACCCTCTTCTATTGAGTTAAGTAGCAGTCGATCTCGACTTGGGGAGGTTCCATCGTCTTGTTTGGGTCTAAATTCATTCGGATTAATTCCATCGATTTGATTGACACCAATAAAAACATCTAAATCTCCGTCATTATCTGCATCAAAAAATTGAGCATTTGAAGAATAAGAATCATTGTCTATGCCGTATTCAGCAGCTTTTTCAATGAATACCGGCAGTCCCTGCTCATTTAAACCTTGATTGATGTACAATAAGTTTTTGCGAAGTGTACTTTGCTTTCTAAACGTATTACATACATAAATATCATTTAGCCCGTCTGCATTGACATCCACAACACTCACCCCTGAAGACCACATTAACGAATCAGGTTTTATAAATCCTGCCTCTTTTGAAATATCTGAGAATTGAAGTTCTCCCCTATTGAGATATATTTTATTTGCAACCTGATTTCCAGTAAAAATAAGGTCAGGTAGCTCATCGTTGTTAAGATCTGCAATGGCTACTCCACTTCCGTTATAGACAAATTCATTGTCTAAAATATTAATGGTATCATCTTCGACTAATCTATTGTTGAAGTCTATTCCTGAGGCCTCTGCATTTAAGACTTTAAATAAAGGCGGCTCGGTTTGGTTTGTACAAGAAAGAGTAAAAGCTCCTAGCAATAATAGTACTAAATATCTCATATTCATCATTGGTCTAAATCGTACATTAAACTTAATAAAAAAAGCTGCCTAAATCTAGGCAGCTTTAATGTTATGATAAGAATTATAATTCTTAGTATCCTGGGTTCTGAGTTAATACATCAGATCCTTGAATATCAATCTGTGATTGTGGAATTGGATAGTACTCGTTTTTACCAGAAGCAAATGACGCACCACCAAACTTAGTCACTAAGTACTGAGACTCGTAAGCTAAATAATCATTGAGAGTTGAAGCAGCAATTCCCCAACGTACAAGGTCAAAGAAACGGTGTCCTTCACCTGATAATTCTAATTTACGCTCCATTCTAACAGCAGCTCTAGCCGTGTTAGCATCAGTCCATGCAGCAGTATATTCAGAAATAACATAGTTCGCAGCTGGTGCCGAACCGTCATACTCCATTACCCAATATGCAGAGTTTGCCGATCTTGCACGAACTTGATTAACTAGTGCTCTTGCAGCTTCTAGATTACCCAATTCTACTTCAGCTTCTGCTTGCATTAATAATACATCAGCGTAACGAATAATGTTATAGTTCATTAGTGAATATCCACGTGTCCAAGAAGATGCATCTGTAAAAGATCCTTCTTGAGATCTGTAATAGATAAATTTCTTTGGTGAATACGGACCAGCATAAGGCTGAGAACGAATCCAAGCTTTACCTGGGTGCTCAATCCAATCTAGGTAAGGAATACCTCTACGACCTAGTGAAAAGTCAATTCTTGGATCTAATTCACCTGAATCTTCTGAAAATACATCAGATGATTCAATGTTGTAATCAGTTGCGATTTCATTCACTGCATTATTGTATGAACCGTCTAATAGCGGTAATCCACTAGATGTTCTAAACGAGTTTCCTAATTCAAACGAAGGCTGGAAGAATCCGCAGCAGTTACCAGGTCCGTCAGGTCCTGTGTTGTAAGGATAATTCAAATCATCAAAATAGTTTGCGTTCTGAGTACTCCCGGTATTGTTAGCAGATTCTACATCCATAACTGACTCCGCGTGGTTATCGTTTTCAGCGTTAAAGATTTGCATGTAGTCATCTAAAAGCATGTACTGTCCACTACCAATTACGATATCGAACCATTGCTTAGCTTCAGACCATTTACCTTGAAACAGTTTTGCTTTACCCATGTAGGCAGCAGCGGCCATTTTACTAACGCGACCTGGCCCATTACTAACAGGTAGGTTATCGTAAGCTGACTGGAAATCTGCTTCAATCTGACCCCATGCATCAGTAGTGTTAGGTACTAAAATAACCTCAGTAGCAGCAACCGATTCATCAAAAATTGGAATGCTGTTGAAATGCTTTTTCAAATCAAAGTAGAAATGCCCTCTGAGCATTTTTGCCTCTCCTTCAATTCGTGAAGCATCAGCTCCAGATACGTCAGTGGCATTGGCTAGAGCGCGTAATACACCATTAGCACGGGCAATTCCTTCGTATCGACCTCTCCATAAGTTAAATAAATCACCAGAAGTAGGGTCTACTTCATAGCGTTGTATAGGGTTGATTGCAGAATAATCTCCCGCATCTGTACCCTTGTTCGCTTCACCACCAACAACAGATCCTGTTACCCAGTGGTTTGGACCTTCAAATCGACTCCCAAACACTCCATTTAGAGCAGAATAAGTACCAATTAAAAGTCCTTCAATGCCGGCTTTGGTTCCAACTTGCGCATCGGCAAGAGAACCCGTAGGTGCTACTTCTAGAAAGTCATCGCTACAAGAAACGACTAACATAAGTGCGGTAACACCAACAGCAAAATACTTCTTAATAGTATTAAATTGTTTCATTTTGTAATTCTTTTAAAGTTTTTATAATCCTAATATTCCTAATTCTAAATTGAATAGGTAAGATGGAGTAACTGGGAAGTTACCAACATCAATACCAAAATTCGTGTCTGGACCAGCTACCATAGGATCTAATCCTTCATAACCTGTAATTGTCCAAATATTATTTGCCGAAACTCCTAGTTTTAACTTAGATAATCCCCATTGCTCGATTTTATCTCTGTCAAAATTATAAGCCAAAGATAGCATTTGTAATCTAGCAAATGAACCATCCTCAACATACCAAGAGTTAGAAGCTCCGTTAGTAGAAAGGTTAGAAGCTGATTCCCAAATTGGAGCAGCAGCGTTGTTACCTAACTCAGGAGTCCATGAATTGAATGCAGCAGACCCTTTGGCAGAACCTTCAAAAGATCCAAAGAAATCTGTAAACCACTTTCTCTGGTTGAAGATTTCATTACCAATTGACCAGTACCACATCATTGTCATTTCAAAGTTTCCAGCATATAAATCAAAAGTTAAACCTCCCGTGTAATCTGGAACTGGACTTCCAATGAATGTTCTATCATCTGGAGTAATTGCTCCGTCTCCGTCAACATCAGCATAACGGAATCTACCGATTCCAGCTCCTACCTGTGCAGGTGCTGAATCAACCTCAGCTTGAGAGTTGAAGTATCCAATTACTTCGTATCCGAAGAAAGAAGAAATAGACTGTCCAACTGCATTACGAACTGGTTGAATACCTCTATAGCTTCCTGTATCGAAGAAATCAATACCGGGAGCAAGAGCTGTAATCTCATTACTCAAGAATGAGTTATTCATCGTTAAGTTAAATTGCATTTTATCACCTATATCTCCTCGAGTTGAGATCGCAAAGTCAAGACCAGTATTTGCCATACTTGCGATATTTACAGATGGTGCAGCAGCGTAGTTACCAGTAACAGCTGCTAAAGGTACTGTATATAATAAGTCATCAGTAGTCTTATCCCACCAGTCTAATTCTAATCTAAGTTTATCATTCCATAATCCTAAATCAAAACCTATGTTGATTGTTGTAGAAGTTTCCCATTTTGCATCAGGGTTACCAATTCTACTTGCTGCAAAACCTTCGTCTGCTCCAGAGTTTTGACCTCCGATCGGATAGAATGTTCTTCCTCTGTTTGCGTTGTAAAGAGAGTATTGGTTGTTAGGGTCTACGTTTTCAGAGTTACCCATTTCACCCCAACCTGCTCGAACAACTAGTTCGTTGACATTGTCGTTGTTTGACATGAAATTTTCGTTAGAAATTCTCCATGCACCAGATACCGCTGGGAATACCCCATATCTTGCATTACTACCAAATCTTGAAGATCCATCACGACGAAGAATACCTGTTAATAAGTACGTGTCATCATAGTTATAATCCAGTTTACCGAAAACTGAGAAGAAATTAACTCCTTTAAATAAGTTTGAGTTTACTACTGGTGATTGAACCACACTTAAAGACTGGAAGTCTAAATCTGTGGAGAAAGGATTAATACCAGAACCACTGATATTTCTACCAGCACCAGTATTTAAGGCTTCAATACCTCCAAGTACTCTTATTCCGTGCTTTCCGAAATCTTTTTGATATTCAGCAGTGTTAGTGAAAGTCCAGGCATACGAATATCCACTTCCTTCACCAAAGTTATCAGACGCCTGTGGCTCTGAATCTCCAAAATATCTAAAACCGTAGTCTACATAGTGGTAATTACTGAACTGCCCACCTAAACTTGTTCTCAAGGTAAGACCTTCGATTGGTTTAATGGTAGCATAGACGTTACCAAATCCACCAATGCTGTAATTCTTATCACTTCCTTGATTGGTTACTAAACGACGTACTGGGTTACGCGGGTTATTGAAACCCGCCGCTTTTGTAGAAGCATAACTTCCAAATTCGTCAAATACAGGGATAATAGTTGGCATTCTGTATGCAGAAAGTACTTCTGATTCATCATCAGCAACTCCTACTCCACCGTTTCCACCGAAGATACCCACAGCAGAACGATATGTGGTTTGGAAATTCTCTCCTATGGTTAACCAAGGAGTAACGTCGAATTCAGAATTCACACGAAGTGCGAAACGCTGAAATTCTTGACCTAAAACAATACCGCTTTGGTCTTGTCCAGATAAACCGATGTAGAAACGAGAATTTTCATTACCACCGTCGAATCCTAAGGTTACTCTTCGAACAGGTGCTTGTCTTGTAATTTCATCATACCAGTTTGTACCTTCCTTGTTCGAGCGTATTAAGAATGTATTTAAAGGATCTGCGTCATAAGCCGCTTGAATGCCCGTAAAATTAGCATCTACTTGAGCTTGAGAAATATTAGCTGACCCTACTCCGGTTGCAAATAAGTAATCTGGAAGTACAGGTGAAGCAGCTGATCCGTATTGCGGGTGAGTGTAAGCTACAGGCGTTCCATTCGCTGCCGCATTGTTTTCATATGCGATGTGCGTGTAACGAGCCATGTCGCTTGGATTTAACATTTCAATAGACCCGTTTACGTTTGGATCAGTGAATCCAGTAGATACGTTAAGCGAAATACTTGTTTCTCTTTTCGTTTTAGATCCTGATTTAGTGGTATAAACGATTACACCATTCGCCGCTCTTGCACCATAGATAGAAGCAGAAGCCGCATCTTTAAGTACAGTCGCTGTAGCGATGTCATCTGGATTGATAAACGAAATATCTTGTGTAGGTACCCCGTCAACAATGTATAACGGACTGTTACCTCCGAAGGCGTTGAAACCACGTACACGAATCTGAGATGTTGTACCAGGCTGTCCGTTTGTGATTACAGTAACCCCAGGAACACGTCCTTGTAATTGCTGCTCAATGTTACCAGAAGGAATTCCTGCTAATTCGTCTGCTTTTACTACCGATACCGCAGCCGTGGACTCCTTTTTCGTAAAAGTTTGGTAACCTGTAACAATTACTTCTTCAAGAGCAGAAGCATCTTCAGACAGCATTACATCAATTGAGGATCTTCCATTTACTGAAACTTCTTGGGTTTGGAAACCTAAGTAAGAAACAACAAGTACGGCATCAGATGCAGCATTGATAGTATAATTACCATCGAAGTCAGTTTGGGTTCCATTTGTAGTTCCTTGTACAATAACGTTAGCACCTGGTAAGGGTTCACCAGCTGAATCTGTTACAGTACCTGAAACGGTCATTTGTACAGGGCTTAAACCTGTCTCATTCTCAATCTCTGAATTAGAGTTCGCCCATGAATAGGCACTCGAACCAAAGACGAACATCAATAAAAAAAGGCTAGTCATTGCTGACTGAACACTCTTCTTACTCAAAATCAAAATTTTGTGTCGGTTCATAATTTGTTTGTATTAATAGTTAGTTAAACCTTTTCCGATAAAGGTATAGAACAACAAGTATAACGAAATGATTCTTTAATTTAAAATTTTGTTAACAATTTCACAACATAATTGTTCCGAGAAGTAAATTGTTAAAATATTATACTCCTGGAACTTTTGAATTTTGATTATTTTAATTATAATTAACTTGTTGATTTATAGTGTTTTAACTGCTATTCATTAGTGAATCAATAAATACTAAAATCTTTAATTCAATTATTTTTTCATTTTTTGATAAAAAAATACACTTTGATTTTTTTGATATTTTCGAGAGAAAAATCATTTATTTTTCGAACTGGATAAATAGGCGCGGATGATGGATTAAAGGTTGAATACTACTGTCCATAACTGCAAAAATCAAATGAATTACTTGACTTTTTATTTCCGGGTAGAATTCTCTCACTAGGATTTGATTTTTTTCAGTTCAATTATCGGTATAATCCTTCAATTTGAGATGACTCAATTCATCATAAAAGAAGTAAGATATATTCTACTAATCATTATCGATTTCACCATTTCAGATAATAATAGTTTTCGCCAAAACCTTTTCGATTTCAACTTTTATTAGATGATAGATTCTCTTGCATGACTGCAGACAATAAATGATAGTAAATAAGACAAATTTAAATCTATTGGTCATACTGGGTATCTAAAAATTTAAACCGCTTGTCGTTTTCAGCTGTTTCAGCCGCGCTCTGCGTATTAATAATCATGACTTCAGGATTTCCTTTTACATTAGCGTTAGGCCAATTAGCTAATCCCGGGGCATTGGGGTTTCCGGTTTTAATAAAATTGGCAAAGTAATTTTGAAAGGTTCCTGACACGGCATAGTCCTCAGCTGTCCAACGATAATCCTCAACCAAATGCAAGTTACCCATGGCATACTCAATTTCGCATGCATGTGGTGCTCCTATGGGTTCTATCAGAGCAATATCTTCTTCGGAACGTTCTTGTGTTCCGCCGGCAAATCCAGCCACTAAATTTGCATTTTTTAAAGGAGGCCTTCGTTTTGCATACAAATAACGATAAATAGGTTGATCACTATTTTTTCGATGTAAATCATACCACTTATACGAACTGTAAACAATGAATTGATCTGATGCTAAGCGGGTTGCCATTCGTTCAACTCCTCGCGGGTCATTTTTATCCGGCGCATAGATTTTCTGCACTTTTCGATGTTCATCAGGATACAACAGTTCTATGGTTTTATTTAAATTCTCTTCACTCAATTCTTGATCTTGCATAATGGCCTGTGCAGGAATTTCAGCAGAATTCCAACCCAATAAGAGAGGAATCTGGGCCTGACTCCCTTCTACAAATATGGAATTTAACGATTTCGGTAGGAAATAGCTGTCTACTACCATTGGAAAACCAAAGCGTCCAGATTCTATGTACAACTCATATATCGCTCTTGTGGATAAAGATCTTAACTCTTCAATAGAACTGATTTCGAATTGCGCTAAGAATTGCTCACCTTCTTTTTCGGCCTCTTCAAGAGCTACTGGTGTCATAGTTGGATTAATGGCTGCACCACTCTCACCTATCGCTTTATCAATAAAATTCTTACTCAAAGGCGAAGCCATGTGTGCACTGACGGAAATTGAACCTGCAGACTCCCCTGCAATGGTCACGTTATTGGGATCACCCCCAAATTGAGTTATATTTCGCTCCACCCATTTTAGCGCTTGAAGTTGATCTAACAATCCGTAATTTCCTGAAGCTTTGTAAGAGGTCTCCTGACTAAGTTCTGAATGCGCCAAATAGCCAAATACATTCAAACGGTAATTCACGGTAACCACAACGATACCTTTTTTGGACATGCTTTCGCCATCATAGCGATACTCAGATGCATCACCAGCGACATTACCTCCCCCATAAAAATAAACTAAAACGGGTAAATTTTTAGTATTTCGATTGGCAGTGGTCCAAATATTTAGATAGAGACAGTCTTCACTTACCCCAGCAGATCTCGATTTCATATCGCCCCACACTAAAGGCTGCATCGGTCGAGGTCCAAATTTTTTGGTTTCCTTGACACCCTCCCAATTTTGCATTTCAACAGGTGCTTTCCATCTTAAGCTTCCAACAGGTGGTTGTGCAAAAGGAATCCCTAAATAGGTTTGCCCACCTGTATGTGTATCATAACTTCCTTCTATAATCCCCTTATCAGTTTCTACTTGAACTGCAAATGCATTGGGATTTTGAGCGTTTAGGATAAATAATCCTGCAAAAAAGGAAAGGAGGGTATTTTTCATTTTTCTATTGTATCGGTTAGATACAATAATACGAAATTTGTGATTTAGTTTATATTTACAACAATGAAAAATATAGCACTGCCCAAGAAAGATGATTTCATTCCGCATCTAGCTTATGATGCTGTCATTTTTGGGTTCAATGGAACGGAGTTAAAAATAGTCGTTTTAGAATATCGGAAAACCAATCATTTTGCCCTACCCGGCGGGTTTGTGCAACACAATCAAAATTTGGACGATGCCGTATATCAAGGTGTTAAAAACCGAACAGGCTTAACGGACATTCAATTAGAACAATGCCATACGTTTGGAAATCAAAAAAGAAGAGATAAGAAAGTACTAAAAGATATTTGTAAAGTACACGACCACCAAATCAATGATGATCATTGGCTCTTGGATCGTTTCATTAGTATTTGTTATTATGCCCTTCTTAACTTTGAAGAAGTCACTCTTCAACCAGATGAACTCTCTGACTCCATTGGATGGTATAGTCTTGATGAGTTACCTGAATTGATACTAGATCATAAAGAAATGGTATCCAAAGCCCTAGAAGTACTTCAAAAAAATCTAGACGAAAAATTAGTGGGTATGAATTTATTACCAGAAAAATTCACCATGAAAGACCTTCAAAATGTCTACGAGAGTATTCTTCAAAAAAAGTTAGTCAGAACAGCCTTTCAGCGCAAAATATTGGCGAAAGACATTTTGGTTCGACACGAAAAAAAATACACAGGCAAAGCACATAAAGCTCCCTACCTGTATAGTTTTAAACTCGCTTAAATATATTGGTTTACAATATTTTCGAAGTACTCTTGACGACCTGAGATTCGCTGAGGCTCACCATGAGCTGCAGCAATATCAAATAAATCTTTTAGCTGCAATCGACCTTCTTCAAAATCCTTTCCAGAAGCACTGTCAAATGAATGATAGCGATCATCTCTTAGTTTTTGATAATCAGAAGAAGAAATGATTTTATCGGCAGCAATAATACTCCGAGCAAACGTATCTACCCCTCCAATATGCGCATAAAAAATATCTTTTTGGTCTGTTGAATTCCTGCGAATCTTGGCGTCAAAATTAATTCCTCCACCTTGTAGACCTCCATATTGCAAAAAGACAAGCATGGCTTCTGTTACCTCTACTAAATTATTTGGAAATTGATCGGTATCCCAACCGTTTTGATAGTCTCCGCGGTTTGCATCAATACTACCTAACATACCATTAGATCCTGCTACTGCCATTTCATGTTGCATAGTATGACTAGCAAGGGTAGCATGATTAAATTCCAAATTGATTTTAAAATCATCAGCCAATCCGTATTGATTTAGAAACCCAATTACAGTAGCTGCGTCAAAATCGTATTGATGCTTCATAGGTTCCATAGGCTTAGGTTCAATAAAAAAAGTTCCTTTGAAGCCTTGACCCCTGGCGTAATCTCTGGCCATAGACAGGAACTGCGCCATATGGTCTAGTTCTCTTTTAATATCTGTATTGAGTAGTGACATGTATCCTTCGCGTCCACCCCAAAAGACATAGTTCTCTCCGCCTAAAGCTATTGTTGCATCTAAGGCTAATTTAACCTGTGCCCCAGCATTGGCTACAACATTAAAATCCGGATTAGTCGCGGCACCATTCATATATCTAGGATTTGCAAAACAATTCGCTGTTCCCCATAACACCTTAACACCGGAGGCTTTCTTTTTCTGGTTAATATAATCTACAATAGTATTTAATCTCGACTCTGATTCACTCCAAGAAGAACCTTCTCGAATTAAATCATAATCGTGAAAACAGAAATAATCGAACCCAAGCTTGGTAATAAACTCAAAGGCCGCATCTGCCTTTTCTTTTGCAGCCATTATTGGATCGGAAGGAATATCCCACTCATAAATTTGAGTGCCAGGTCCAAAAGGATCTGCCCCAGTGCCACAGAAAGAATGCCAATAAGCTACTGCAAATTTAAAATGTTCTCTAAGTGTTTTACCTGCTACAATTCGTTCTGCATCATAGTATTTATACGCTAAAGGATTGTCTGATTCTTTTCCCTCGTATTTGATTTCTTTTAATTCTTTAAAATATTCTTTGTCACCTATTAAAGCCATAATTAATTAAGTTGTTAAGTTGTGAAGTTGATGTGTTATGATGCATTCCCAATTACTGTAAACTGTCTTGAGACCCTCACAAGACGCATTAGGCAGAAAGCTACGAACAAAATCGTTTTTTTCTATACTTTGTGAGAATTGAGCTTGACCAAAAGTGGTTATTTGACAAGCACGAGCAGCACCTATTGCTCCTGTGGTATCATAAATTTGTATCTCGAGCTGAGTTAAATCTGCCAATGTTTGACCGAAAATTTCTGCCTGAAATAAATTGTCATTTCCCGCTCTGATTATACCATCAGGGATTCCGTTTTCTAATAGAATTTTGATTCCGTAATAGAAAGAAAAAGCAATTCCCTCGAGCGCAGCTCTACAAATTGTTGCTTTGTCATGTCGGTTAAATTGCATTCCTCTTAGTTCAAAATTCAAAGGCCTATTCTCAAACATTCGCTCTGGACCATTTCCGAAAGGAAATACTAAAAGACCATCGGATCCTTGAGGAACTTTGGCAGCTAATTCATTCATCTGCTCATAAGAGTACAGGTCTAAATTCTCTTTTAACCACTTGTACAATATCCCACAACCATTAATGCATAGCAACTTACCTATACTAGTCTGCTCAGCACTGTGATTTACATGGGCAAAATTGTTAATACGCTTTAACTCTTTGGTCTTCTTTTGATCAGTAACGGCGTACACTACTCCAGAGGTACCCGCCGTAGCTGCAATATCTCCTGAGTCCAATACGTTCAAAGACAATGCGTTATTTGGCTGATCACCTGCTCGATACAAAATAGGAGTTCCTTCAAGCAAGGTAGATTCTTGAGCTCCTTTGGCACTTACTTTAGATTGTTGACAAAAGGTGTCTACAAGTTCTGGTAAATATTCATTAGGGATTCCGAGATTTTCTAAAAGAGAATCGGCGACTTTATGTCCTTCGAAATCCCAAAAAACACCCTCGGAGAGCCCGCTTATCGTTGTATTGATAACCTCAGTGAATCGATAAGCAATATAATCACCAGGAAGCATAATCTTGTCTATATTTTCAAAGACTAGAGGTTCATTTTCTTTTACCCATTTTAGTTTTGAAGCAGTGAAATTTCCTGGGGCATTAAATAAATGTGAAGCACAATAAGTCTCCCCTAATTGTTCAAAGGCCTTATCACCATAGGCAATTGCTCTACCGTCACACCATATTATTGCTGGTCTCAGAAGATCTCCATTGTCGTCTAGAGCGACTAAACCATGCATCTGATACGAAATACCTACTCCAATAATCTGATATGCGCCTAAATGATGTTGTTTCTTTAATTCTTTGATACAATCACAGCATATGCTCCACCACAACTCAGGGTCTTGTTCTGCCCACATTTGATGATTTGCAATGATTTGCATCTCCTTTTCTGGTTTCGAAATCGATGCCTTACACTCACCAGTATTTACTTCAACTAAAGCGGCTTTGACTGATGAACTGCCTATATCCAATCCCAAAAAATAACTATCCATACTACTGTTGATTTTCATGATTTAATCGAATATCCAAAGCTTTTCCATAACCTAGAGCTACCTCTTTGCTTTCTAAGGCTCGGTAGGTATAAATTTAGTTAGCTGCTTAAAGTTATAAAATAGAAGTGATTCTTTTCAGGAAATAAGTTTGTATTTTGTTCCAAACTAATTAATCATGAAAACTATAAACATCTTCTTCATTTGCTGTGCTTTGGTTTTATTAAACTCCTGTTCACAAACTTCAAATGACTATATCGAAATTTCAAAAAACGATTATAAAAATCAACTCCACGGGTTTTGGTTAGGTCAATGTATTGCCAACTGGACTGGGCTCATTACTGAAATGGATAAGATCGGTTTTGATACGGCCAATACCTCTTCTGAATTTTATACAAGTGAAAATTGGGGAACTCAAGATTTACCCAATTTATGGGGTTCCAACAACCACTCTCAAAACATTGATTTTATCTACGCTGAAAGAGATAGTCTTTGGGGGTCAGATGACGATACAGACATCGAATACATTTATCAAGAATTATTGTTGGCAAATAAAACGCCTACACTCAGTGGAGAACAAATCAAAAATGGATGGCTCAAACACATCAAAGCCGAAGAAGAAAACTATTTATGGGTTTCTAATCAAACCGCTTTTGATTTAATGGGCGAAGGCGTGGTGCCACCGATGACATCAGACCCAGAACTGAACTCAAATTTCAATATGATTGACGCTCAATTAACCACTGAGATTTTTGGATTCTATGCGCCAGGATATCCTGAAATTGCTGTTGATTTAGCGCATTTACCAATACGCACGACAGCACGAGATGAGGCTGCTGAAATATCAGAATTCTATGTACGCCTCTATGCCCTTGGAGCTGTTCCTTCAGATCAAAGTCCAAAAGACCGAATTTTTGGAATGGCCGAAGAAGCTAGAGCCAAAATGGATGATTCGGGATATCCTGCAAAAATGTATGACTTTGTAAAATCGAATTATCACGAAGGTATAACCTGGGAACAAACCAGAGATGAACTTCACTTAAAATATCAAATCAACCAAGAGGATAATTATAAGATGGCCACAACCGACACCATCTGTCAAGGTTGCTTTGCAGCTGGAATCAACTTTGGTGCAGGAATGATCAGCTATTTTTATGGGGAAGGTAATTTTAAAGAAACGGTCAAAATTGGAGCACTATGCGGCTGGGATTCAGATAATCCTACGGCCACCTGGGGCGGATTGTTAGGGTTCATGTATGGAGCCGAACAATTATCCGCTGATTTTGGGGTTGATTTCTCAAATCAATTCAACATACACAGGACGAGACAAGGCTTTAAAAATAATGGAATCGATACTTTTGAAAACATGGCAGATAAGGGGGTTCAAATTGTTGAAATGGTCAATACGAATTTCCAGCTTTATGAGGAACAGGACGAGAAGTGGCTATTACCAAAAGAAAAGTGACTTAGGGAGGATTTCACCTTAAATAGTATTTTCCTGATTAAATTCCGTGGTCTAAATAAAAAAGGTGAAATTGTTGCTAAAGCAACTCGATTTTTAGAGCATCAACTCAAGTAAATTTTCCTTATTTCGTTTCCGTGCAAAAAAAAGAAGTTCTAATGAACTCCATCTTTTTTTATCCTTGAGTGACCCAGGGAGGATTTGAACCCCCAACCCTCAGAGCCGAAATCTGATATTCTATCCAGTTGAACTACTGGGCCGATAGGGGGCAAATATAAACAATGAAAACACCTAAATCCTTAATTCAAATGATTATTTTTGATGTAAACTGAGGTCGCCGAGACGACGCAATACAAAATCATTCTGTACATATTATGCACAAATTTAATTTAGAATTGTAAATCCTTCTTCAAAAAATGAAACTGCTGCACGTCTCATTAATTCCGTTATTTGTATTGCTATTTCTCAATCAATCTTGTGACAAAAGTGATTCTACATCCGAAGAAGAGCAGATCAATACTCCAGAAAATAATTCTTGGACTGTCAAAGAATTCAGTTTGTTACACAAAGGCAAGGTTAGAGAATACACTTTATACAAACCAAATAGTTTTAAATCAAATGCTCCTCTTGTTATGCTTTTACATGGTTACACCAGCAATAAGGATAACATTATGAATTATTCAAAAATGAATGACTTAGCAGACGCACATGGCTTTATGGTATGTTATCCTCAAGGAACAATAAACGACAATACAGGTCAAACGCATTGGAATGCCAACTTGACCTTTAGCTCGATAGATGATGTAGGATTCTTAAGTGAATTGGTGTTTACTATTCAGGAAGAATTCAACACAAATTCACAACACACCTTTGTTGCCGGAATGTCTAATGGTGGTTTTATGTCTTATACTTTAGCGTGCGAAAGACCAGATATATTCAAAGGTATTGCCTCAATTACAGGAACAATGAGCGGTTATGATTGGAATAATTGTAATCCTCAGGAGGGCTTATCTGTGATGCAAATGTCAGGAACTCAAGACAGAGTTGTACCTTGGGACGGAAGCATGTCAACTCAAGGAGGTTGGGGAGGCGCTCCACATATATTTGAAGTAATCGACTTATGGTCGGAAGTAAATGAATGTACACTAACCGAGACCATAGATTTCCCAAATATTGTGACTTCAGACAACTCGACTGCTTCGCTTTACAAATACACCACAGAATTTGATAATAGACAAGTCTGGTTTTATCAGATTGATGGAGGTGGTCATCAATGGCCTGGATGGGGGGGGTCAGGAAATCAAGACATCAATACCTCTCAAGAAATTTGGAAGTTTTTTGAAAAACTTATTTTATATCCATAAAATAATTGAAACGTTCAAAAAGAATCTCATATCTCGGACACATCATTAATATATCCAATTAACATGCACTTTGTAGAGAAAGAGATGGTTTTTTGTTAAAGCTTATCTAGATTGAGAACGAAAATCACAATACATGAAAACCTCAACAATATTTTCAAAGTGGATTATCCGCACCTTTCTATTTGCATTCTGGTTTTACGCCGTAACGATGGTGATTAAGTACGTCTAAGAACCTAGTTCTTTTTTAACGATTGTCGAAATCGTTTTTCCATCTGCACGTCCCGCTAGTTTTGCATTAGCAACACCCATAACTTTACCCATATCGCTCATCGAAGCAGCTCCTGTGTCCGAAATAATTTGCTTAACCGTATTGGTAATTTCTTGTTCTGACAATTGTTCGGGTAGAAATTTTTCAATGATTTTAGCCTGATTTAACTCAGGTTCAGCCAAGTCAGATCTATTTTGTTCATTGAAAATTTGAGCGCTATCACGGCGCTGTTTTACGAGCTTTTGTAAAATTTTAAGTTCGTCTTTTTCAGATAATTCTTTTGAAGAAGACTCAGTTTTTACTAGCAATATAGCCGATTTTATGGCTCTTAATGCCTCAAGTGCTACAGTATCTTTCGCTCGCATTGCCGCTTTCATATCTTCCATTAATTTTTGCTGTAAACCCATATCCTTTACTTTTAATCTACATTATCATGTAAAAAAGAATTGTTCGACCGAATTTGAAGATCATCATTGGTATCTTCACCTATACTAGATCGTGATAATTTTGCATCTAAATCAGGATCTTCGAGTTCGACCCCCGCTCTTTTAAATGCCGGAATGTTTTCAAGCTCTTCTAACTTTTTATTACTCACATTAAACTTGTGATTGAAATTTTTGAAAACTGCAATTCGTCTATCCTTATTCTCAGCAAGAGATTTCATGGTATCTTCAATTGACTCATCATAAGGATTCACCTCTTTGAGCTGTAGTTCTGGAGGAGCATCTTTAGATGTAAAACCTGTAATTACGGATTCGCTCTCTTCAATATCAATTCGCTTGTAATTCATTTGTGGTTCATCACCTGCCTTAGCTGTAGTAAGGGCCTTTTCAAAACTTTGATAATCGCTGCTATTAGATTGATTTGTAGTTGTTTGAGACAACTCAGTAGTATCTATGTCAAAATCAAAGGTGATAGCCTCTTCGTCTTCTTCAGAATCATTCAAATCAAAACTTAATTCAGTCTGCGCCATGCTTGCGACTTCAGCTTTTACCTCTTCAAATGCATTCACTTCAATTTCTCGAATCAAGTCGGTGGTTTCAATTAAATTTCCAATATCTACACGTTCTTTTTCTTTAATTTCATCAATCACAACCTCCTCATAAACTACATCTATCTCTTTAAGAAAGAAAGTAGTAGGAATATAACCTTCAAACTGGTTTATTTCTTTTTTAATTTCCTCTGTGGGCCTAATAGCTGTAGGCTCTTCTCCTACGATCGAATCTTCCTTTAAATGAACCTCGATCTCGTGTACGCTTGTATCTACTTCTACTAGCTCATGTTTCACGACTTCGATTTCTCTTACCTCTTGTTGTTTGGCAAGCTCTGTATCTTCTTTTGCAATTTCTTCAACAAGCTCGTGTTCAACAGCTGGCTCAGCTATTGCTTTTGGCTCTTCTAAGTCATCTAAAACATGAGTGATAGGCTCTTGAATAGTATTCGTTAATAGCTGCTGATGTTCCGCATTGAAGCCGGTAGCAATAACTGTAACACAAATAGATTCACCTATATTTTCATCTTCTCCAACTCCCATGATAATGTCGGCATTGTATCCAGCTTCTTGCTGAATAAAATCATTGATTTCTCCAATTTCGTCGAGGGTGATTTCTTGAGTGCCAGATACAATTAACAATAGTACATTTTTAGCACCATTGATTTTGTTATCATCCAAAAGAGGTGAATCAAGTGCTTTGGCAATAGCTTCTTGAGCTCTTGTAGCTCCTGAGGCTGTAGCCGATCCCATAATCGCACTGCCACTATTAGATAAAACTGTTTTGGCATCTCTTAAATCAATGTTTTGAACGTAGTGATGGGTTATTACTTCTGCAATACCTTTTGCTGCTGTAGCTAATACCTCATCGGCTTTCGCAAATCCAGTTTTAAATCCTAGATTTCCATAAATATCTCTGAGTTTATTGTTGTTTATGACAATGAGAGAATCCACGCTTTTTCGCAAAGTCTCTATACCTTTTTGAGCCTGAACGGTTCTCATATTCCCTTCAAACTTGAAGGGCGTGGTTACGATACCCACAGTAAGAATCCCTAATTCTCTAGCTAAATTTGCAATGATAGGTGCAGCTCCAGTTCCTGTTCCCCCACCCATTCCTGCAGTGATGAATATCATTTTAGTATTTTCTGCTAAAAAGTCTTTAATATCGGTCAAACTCTCAAGAGCAGCTTGTTCCCCAATTTCTGGATTCGCACCAGCACCCAATCCCTCTGTTAAAGACACACCAAGTTGAATCTTAATAGGTATAGGACTGTTTTCCAAAGCCTGACGATCTGTGTTACACAATACAAAATCAACGCCATTAATTCCTTCTCTAAACATGTGATTGATAGCATTACCTCCACCTCCACCAACGCCTATTACTTTAATGACATTGCTTTGGTGCTTTGGTAAATCAAAATTGAGATTGCTGAATCCTTCTTCCATAAGTAATAATTGTTTGGGGTGGGTATATTTATTCTTCTGCTTCGGTGATAAATTTTTCAATGCCCTTGGATATGCTTTTCCAAAGTTTGATATTTTTAATATTTGATTTTTTAGTCTCTGCCTTCTGGGGCTCTTCTATACTGGTGGTCGTAAGCTCAATAGCTTGCATTAGCAGTCCCACGGAGGTTGCGTATAACGGACTTGCTATTTTTGGATCTGAATTACCTGCGAGGTGCTCGTTAGGATAACCTATTCGCGTATCCATACCAGTAATGTATTCTACCAATTGCTTTAGGTGCTTAAGCTGGCTCCCTCCTCCAGTCAATACGATTCCTGCGATGAGTTTCTTCTTTTGATCATCATGACCGTAATTTTTAATTTCCACATACACTTGGTTTATAATTTCAACCACTCGTGCATTGATAATTTTAGATAGATTTTTTAGGGTAATCTCTTTGGGGTCTCTTCCTCTTAATCCTGGAATTGATACTACTTCATTATCTCTATTTTCCCCTGGCCATGCCGAACCAAATTTTACTTTTAAAAGTTCGGCCTGTCTTTCAATAATAGAACAACCTTCTTTGATATCTTCTGTTATGACATTGCCTCCAAAAGGAATGACAGCTGTATGACGTATGATACCGTCTTTAAAAATAGCCAAGTCTGTTGTTCCACCTCCAATATCAATTAAGGCTACACCTGCTTCTTTTTCTTCAACACTTAAAACAGCTTCTGAAGATGCTATAGGTTCTAGAGAGATAGAGGTCATATTCAAATTTGCGTCGCGAATACATCTGCTGATATTTTTTATAGATGCAATTTCACCGACAACAACATGAAAATTCGCCTCTAATCTGGATCCGTACATGCCTATAGGTTCAGTAATTTCAGCCTGCGTATCTACTTTGTAATCCTGTGGAATGACATGAATAATTTCTTCACCAGGTAACATGTGTAGATTCTTTACTTGATCTTTTAATCGCTCTATATCATCATCAGAAATGACCTCCTCGATTCGCTCACGAGTAATGTAATCTGAATGGTGAAGACTCTTGATATGTTGACCCGCAATTCCAGCTACAACATTACTTATTTTCAAACCTGAATCAACTTCAGCTTCTTCTACAGATTTACGAATAGAATCTATAGTCTGGGTGATATTGTTCACCACGCCTCTTTTAACTCCGAGGGACTGTGATTTACCAACACCGATTACCTGAATTTTTCCGTATTCATTTTTGCATCCAATAATAGCGACGATTTTGGTTGTTCCAATATCTAGACCTACTGCGTATTCTTTTTTTTCCATACTGCTTAAATTCTTTTAGTACAAACCACTTGATTGTCAAAGGCCAAGTTTATACGAATAAAATCATCTAGGATTTGATCGTGTTTGGCTTTCGCAAAAAATGCTTTGAATTTCTTAAGTTTTTGGTTGATATTCGAATTTTTACCTAGTTCTATAATAAGATTGGAATTGCGAAGTTCAAGCTCGTAAAACCCGTCTTGTCGTTTTTTTAAGAGTTTAATTTTAGCAGCAAAAAACCCATCATCTTGAATGGACTTTAACAAATCCATCAATTCGACATAATTTTCCGGACCGAATTTACCAACAATGACAGGTAAGTTATTTAAATCAGCTTTCAAGGCTATACTTTTAAAATCATTTTTTTCAATTCTCACACCCATTTCATCTAGATAAAAGTCTTTGTCAGATTGCACTAGAGCTACAGGAAATCTCTGTTTTACCTCCGTAACAAGCTTACCATCAATCGTTTTATAAACTTGGGCATTTGATATGAGTGTATGTGTTAACAACAACTCTTCTATTACTCTCAAATCTACCTTAAGTTTATTGTCATTTTCCGAATGATCTAGTTTTTGTATTAACAATTTATCAACGATGTCTTTACTTAAGACGCTGACAGAATCTACTATTATTATTTCTTTTTCATAAGAGCGTTTGTTCTGCTTGAATTGAGCAAAACCATAGACAAAAAACACTACTCCTAGAAGTAATGCCCCTTTAAGTGCTAAACGAATACGGTCTGACATAATTTATCTTTTAAGGGTTCAACTAATTCTGAAATATCTCCAGCTCCCATGGTTATCAACAATCCTAAATCTTGCGATGGGAGAACTTCCAAAGCCTCAGTTTTGGAAATTACACGAATGGGTTTGGTTATTTTTTGCGCTAAAACTTCCGAGCTCACTTCTGCTATAGGTATTTCACGAGCCGCATAGATGGGAAGTAAATAAATCTCATCAAACAGCGATAAGGCCGAAGCAAATTCGGCCATAAAATCAGACGTTCTCGAAAATAAATGAGGCTGAAATAATATCGTTTTTTTGCGATTTGGATAAAACTCGCAAAGCGTCTGATGTATCGCCTCAATTGCAGTAGGATGATGACCATAGTCATCAATAAACAACAATTGCTTAGATTGAATAATTATATCGAATCTTCTTCGAACGCCTTCAAACGACTTGATATGAGGTATAATCTTTTCAAAAGGTAATACTTGATGTGCAAGAGCGATTGCCGCTACTGTATTATCAATATTATGGCGGCCTGGTTTGTTAAATTCCACTTCTAACAACTGATTTTGATTTACGCGTAACTCGAACGAAAAGCTCTCCGATGTAATGTGAAGCTCACCAATATGAAAATCAGCATCTGAATTAACTCCATAGCACAATTCACCGAAAGGAATATCATTGTGAACAATTGTGAATTGCTCTACAGATTCATAAAACTGACGATAATGAGAAATTAGATCTTGGTGGTCTGCATAACAATCTAAATGATCCGCGTCTACTGAAGTTATTGCGGCAGCATATGGTTTTAGGTTTAAAAATGACTTGTCGTATTCATCTGCTTCGACTATGGTGTAATCGTTTCCAGCTTGATAAAAATTACTTTTTAAATCATGACTATATCCTCCGATAAAAGCGGTAAACGGGAGTTTATTCGCCGCAAAAATATGACTGAGAAGGGCTGTAGTGGTCGTTTTTCCATGTGTTCCGGCGATTGCAAAACATTTGGTTTTGTTAACGAGTTGAGCCAAGAAAACGGCTCGCTTACAAGTTTTTAAACCTTTTCTTACCGCACTTTTGAGCAGCGGATGTTCTACCCCTATGGCTGCTGAATACACCACAATAGTGTGACTGCCTAATTGTTCAATTTCAGCAGTACAACTCAAATTGTAATGAATAACAACTCCTTGAGTTTCTAAATCAACACATTCTGTATTTCTAATTTTATCATAACCACTAATAGTCACATTGTTTTGCAAACAATACCTAGCTAGCGAAGACATTCCACTTCCACCGATACCGATAAAGAAAACAGCTGATATGTTTAAGGATCTACTCAAATCAAATCGGATATGTGATTAACTATGTTTTTTGTGGCCTCTGGTTTGGCTATATTCTTGAGATTGATAGCTATAGGGCTATTGACATTTTTAACATGCTGAATCAACAGCTCAATTTTGACAAGAGAATCATTTTTAAATTCCGATTCCTTAAGCATTAGCGCTGCATTATGGTTGACCACTGCCTCAGCGTTCTTAGTCTGATGATCTTCAGCTACATTAGGAGATGGGATAAATAATATAGGTTTACCAATTAAACTCAATTCTGATATTGTACCCGCACCTGCTCTGCTAATAAATCCATCAGCACAGGCAAATAACACGTTCATTTTTGTGATAAAATCAAATACCTTTATCACGTCATTGGTCTGGGCTTTGTACAAATTGATGTAGCGCGAACCGCATTGCCATATCAGCTGAATATTTCGAGTTTGAAATTCGGTTTTGTACTCTGCGAGCCATTCATTCATTCGTTGAGAACCTAAAGAACCTCCTAGCATTACAACAATAGGATTGTTTGGATTTAAATCAAAAAAGTGACAAGCCTCTTTTTTTGCTATGGCATTATCAATTAATGCACTGCGCACTGGATTACCTGTTAGTTTTATAGGCGTATTTCCAAAAAATCGCTGCATATCTGTGTAAGCCACAAAAACCATTTTTGCCTTAGAAGCCAGCCATTTGTTCGTAATTCCAGGAAAAGCATTTTGCTCTTGTAAGACGTAAGGAATTCTCAACTTTGAGGCAGTCAAAAGCAATGGTCCACTAGCAAAACCTCCCGTACCAATAGCTATGGTAGGTTTAAATCTTTGAAGAATTAGATAAGACTTAAATACAGAAAATATCAACTTAAAGGGAAAAATCAAATTTCTTAAAGTCAACTTGCGTTGCAAACCACTAATCCACAATCCTTTTATCTTATATCCAGCTTCTGGAACACGTTGCATTTCCATGCGATCTTTAGCTCCTATGAATAAAAATTCAGCATTTGGAAATCGCTTTTTTAACTCATCAGCAATGGCTAAGGCAGGATAAATATGACCTCCTGTACCACCTCCAGATATTACGAATCTATGCGTTTTCAAATAAATTTAATTTTTGACAATTCTTGTTTAGTAATCTTGTTCTTCTTTGTTTTAATTCGGTCTCTAGTCATTCCAATGACTAAACCCATACAAACACAATTCACTAAGGTGCCGGTTCCCCCATCAGATATGAAAGGAAGCGGTTGTCCAGTAACTGGCAACAGACCTGTTGCCACTGCCATATTGAGTATGGCTTGTATTACAAGAGGTAAACCGAGGCCTACAATCAATAGCTGTTTATATAAGGATTTCGATTGATAACAATTCACAAAAATCAAGTATCCCAGATAGATATAAATAAAGAGAATGAAAATTCCTCCAAATAAAATTCCAAACTCCTCGACAAGAATGGCATATGCAAAATCAGAGGTCCCTTGAGAAATTTTATTTTTAACTAGACTATTTCCTGCACCTTTTCCGAAAACGCCCCCTCTTGCAACAGCCAACTTAGAAAGACTGATTTGATGTGTGGCATCCTTTGAGGCTGATTCTGGATTTAAATAGGTTTCAATTCGATTCTTCCAAGTCACTGCCCTGTCTGTCGGGAGAATCTGTGGATCGGTCATGAGTACCAACAAAAATCCCCCCATTAATACTCCGAAAACAGAAAGAGTACCCAAATAATGCTTAATGGGATATCCTCCAATGAACAAAAGAATAAAACATAGTGTCAAAAACAAAAATGCTGTAGATAAATTTTGTAATCCAATCAGTATGGTAATGACAAAAACATAAGACCACAAGTCTCTAATACTCTCTTTAAACCCCAATGGATTATCATAGTATTTGGCACAGTAGGTACTTATATAGAACATCATGACAGGTATAGCCAAAGTCGAAGGTTGAAAACTAAAACTGAATAAAACTAACCATCTCTTTGCCGCATAGCCATTGTCTTGCATTAATACTAAACCCAATAGCACAATCATAATTTGCAATGCAAATCTCAAAAATGACAACTTGATTAATTTTTTAATGTTTATGAGATGAGCTGCATACATCACTAGTATTCCTCCAAAAAAAATGTGAAGATTTTTCATAATAAGCATCTTTTTTTGAATTCCATTGTCACTTAAAGTGTGTTCTGTTCCAGCACTATACGACAGAAAAAAAGAATACATGAACAAGAAAAAAATGACAAACCAAATTCGTCTATCTCCGGTAATAAGTTTTGACATCGTTTTCATAGGACTAATCGATTGACTTGGGTTTTAAATTGGTCACCTCGATCTTCATAATTTTTAAATAAATCAAAACTTGCACATGAGGGAGAAAGCAACACGGTATCTCCCGTATTTGAAATTTCATATGCTTTTCCAACAGCCTCAGTCATACTATCTAAAGAAATCATTTCATCAATTACATTGGAAAAAGTTTCGAATAGTTTTTCATTGTCTTTTCCAAGACATATGATAGCTTTAACTTTTTCACGAACTAAAGGCAGAAGTGCTTTATAATCATTCCCTTTATCAACACCTCCTGCAATCCATATAATGGGTTTTTGGACCGTTTGTAGCGCGTAATATGCTGAATTTACGTTAGTCGCTTTTGAATCATTGATGTAAACCACTCCCTCAATTCTATTGACCGTTTCTAAGCGATGTTCAACTGCAGTAAATGTGGTTATACTCTGTTTTATCTTTTGACTATTTAAATGAGTGGCCATACTTGCTAAACCGGCAGCCATGGTATTTTGAATATTGTGATTTCCTCTTATAGCCAATTCTTCTTCTCTGATTATCATTTCCTTTTCGTTGTATTTAAATTTCAAAGCTGAATTCGAGAAATAAGCTCCTGAATCGATTGAAGTACTACCCATTCCAAAGGACAATAACTGGGCCTTAGAGGTCTTTGAAGTAATCAAATCTTTAATGTGCTCATCTTCTGCATTATATACCAAAATATCATCTTGATCTTGCTGCGCGGTAATTCGAAATTTTGACTGCTTATAATTTTCAAATTTGTATTGATATCGATCTAAGTGATCGGGAGTGATATTGGTTAACACCGCAATTTGGGGTTTAAAAAATTTACAATAATCCAATTGAAAACTACTGACTTCTATTACCGCATAATCGAACTCTGCTTCAGCGACAGCACGAGCATAACTTCGACCAATATTGCCCACCAACACTGATTTTAAACCAGAACTTTTTAAGATATGATGGATCAGAGTTGATGTAGTTGTTTTACCATTACTTCCGGTAATTGCAATTACTGGGGCTTTAGAATGCAAAAAAGCGAACTCAACCTCATCTATAATTTCAATACCGTTGTGCTTGATTCGTTTCATTAAAAAGCTATCATCAGGAATTCCCGGACTTTTTATGACTAAATCAGCATCTAAAATCTTCTCTTCAGAATGACCGTTCATCTCAAAGACAATTCCGCGCTCCTTGAGAAGCCTTCTATACTTTAAGGGAATGGTTGAATAGTCTGAAACAAAAATTTCAAAATTCAACTTGTGTGCCAGTATAGCCGCTCCTGTTCCACTTTCTCCTCCACCTATAACTACTATTTTCTTCTTTCCTAACTCCATTGAATTATCTGACTTTTAATGTTACAATAGTTAAAACTGCTAGAATTACACCAACGATTAAAAATCGATTTACAATCTTGCTTTCGTGCATTCCATTTTTTTGATAATGGTGGTGTAATGGGGCCATTAAAAAGACCCTTTTACCCACACCGTATTTCTTTTTAGTTCTTTTGAAGTAAACCACTTGAATCATGACCGAAAGCGTCTCTGCAAAAAATATTCCACACAATAAGGGTATCAATAATTCTTTGCGAACAATAAGCGCGATAACCGCTATCAATCCACCAATAGTCAAACTCCCTGTATCACCCATAAATACTTGGGCAGGATAGGTATTGTACCACATAAATCCAATGAGTGCACCGATAAAAGATCCACAAAAAATAACGAGTTCACCTACTCTTGGGATGTACATTATGTTTAGGTAATCGGAGAAAAGAACATTTCCAGACACCCATGCGAATATCATAAGGACCAAGACAATTATAACGGAAGAACCTGCTGCTAAACCATCAATACCATCGGTAAGATTAGCCCCATTGGAAACAGCAGTCACAATGAAAATAACTATGGGAATAAAAATAAGCCAGGCGTAATCAGCCCAGTCATCATTTAAAGTCTTAATGATATCAGAGTAATCAAATTCATTGCCTTTGAAAAAAGGTATATTGGTTTGTAAACTTTTCTCTTCCTTGATTTCTGAAAAGTTGATGCTCGTCTGTGCTGCATCCTTTTGCTTTATGGTAATCTCAGGGTGCGTATATAATACTACACCCACGATTAATCCTAAAACGCTTTGACCTATAAGTTTAAACCTTGATTTTAGCCCCTCTTTATCCTTTCGGAATACCTTAATGTAATCGTCTACAAATCCAATAACACCCATCCAAAGTGTTGAAACAATTAGCAGTTGAATATAAACGTTACCGATATCTGCAAATAAAATGACGGGGGTCAACAACGATAATATGATAATCAAACCTCCCATAGTTGGGGTTCCTGCCTTCTCAGACTGACCTTCTAAGCCAAGATCTCGTATTTCTTCTCCTATTTGTTTTCGTTGAATAAAAGCGATGATTCTTTTACCTAAGACCATCGCAATAAAAAGACTCAAAAGTGTAGCTAATGAAGCCCGAAAGGATAAATATTGAAAGACTGAGGCTCCAGTAAGCTGGTATTTTTTTTCTAGAAAATCAAATAGGTAGTAGAGCATTTAATTCAGTTTTGCAAATTCATTCTTGGTTATTTCTAAATCGTCAAAGTGTTGTTTTTCGCCTTTAATTTCTTGGTAAGTCTCATGGCCTTTACCGGCAATTAAAATGACATCTCCAGGTTGAGCAATTTTTACCGCTCTTTGAATGGCTTCCTTACGATCGATTACAATATCATATTTGTGACGATCTGATGTTCGTACTCCACTAATAATTTGTTCAATTATTTCTTTTGGATCTTCATCTCTAGGATTGTCCGAAGTAAAAAAAACATCATCACTTAAGGTCGCTGCAATCTTTCCCATCAAGGATCTTTTACTTTGATCTCTATTGCCTCCGCACCCCATTAAGGTTATGACACGATTATCTCTGTTTTTGATTGTTTTAATAGTGGTCAAGATGTTTTCGATGGCATCTGGAGTATGTGCATAATCAATAACCGCTTTGATACCATTGCTAGAAGTAATGAATTCAAATCTTCCTTTCACCGGCTCTAATAAACTTAATTCTTTCAGCACTTCCTCTTTGTCAGCACCTAACTCAACGGCTACTCCATAAACCGCAGCGAGGTTGTACGCATTAAATTCACCCACCAATTTGACCCATATCTCATGGTTTTCAATTCTCAATAATGTACCTGAAAATTGCTGTTCTAGGATATGTATTTTCACGTCTGCATGATTTTTTAGTCCATAGGTATGTGTAGTTGCTTTGGAATTTTGCAACATGTACAAACCATTTTTATCGTCAAGATTTGTGAGCGCAAAAGCAGAAGAGGCTAATTGATCAAAAAGCGTCTTTTTAGCATCTCTATACTGTGAAAACGTTTTGTGATAATCTAGGTGGTCTTGGGTCAAGTTAGTGAATACAGCTCCATCTACATCGATACCTGATAAGCGAGACTGGTGAATGCCGTGAGAACTCGCTTCCATAAAACAATAAGTGACCCCTTTTGATTTCATTTGTAGAAAAACCTCTTGCAACTGCATAGCATCAGGTGTAGTATGGGTTGTATTTAAAACTTCTGTACCCACTCGGATATCAATAGTCGAAACCAATCCACAAGTATGACCTAACTTTTGAAAAAGGGTAAACAGCATCGAACTAACGCTAGTCTTACCATTAGTTCCCGTTATGGCAACAACTTTAAATGCACTAGAAGGCTTGTCAAAAAAGTTTGAGGCAATAATTCCGTATGTTTTCCTGCTATCATTTACTCGAATAAAAGTTACCTTAGAGTTATCTGATAATGAGCTTGGAATGTGCTCACAAATTATAGAACTAGCACCATTTTCTATAGCCTTTTTTATGAATTGATGACCGTCAAAGGCTACGCCTTCGACAGCTATAAATAAATCTTGATATTCAACATTCCGAGAATCAGTATTTACTTGATTGACCTGAACGGCTGTACTTCCTTGAACAGCTTCAATGGAGACACCATAAAGTAACTCTTTTAGCTCCTTCATGACATGATTAGTTGAAGATTATCAATTTGAGTAATAGGAGTTCCTGCCTTTTGAGATTGCTGGGTAACTATTCCTTCTCCTTGAATGTTAAATTCAATATCTAAATTGTTCATCAAAGCTCTAACATCGGCCTTATACATTCCAATAAAATTGGGTAATCTAAGCTGATCGTTGTCTGTCGGACCTAGCACATTTTGAATTTGTGCAATAGAAATCTCAGAGATATATGGCGTTTCTGTCAACACATTTTGTGCGATGGATTTAAATACTGGTCCAGCAACATCAGCACCATATATCTGACGAGATTTATCGGGTTTATCTATAACTACAATACACGAATATTTTGGGTTTTCGGCAGGAAAATATCCTGCAAAAGAAGAGACGTAATTCAGCTCATCATCAACACTGTAATTTATTTGTGATGTTCCGGTTTTACCTGAAAAGGTCAATTGGCTATCACTTAATTTATTGGCTGTTCCATAACTTTTTTCAACTACATCTCGTAATAATTGCTGGGCGATGCGAATTGATTTTTTTGAAGCTATGGATGGATGTATAACCTCTTTCTCAAATGACTTTACAATCTTACCAGCCTTTTGAATAGCCTCTGCAAATAAAGGACGTACTAATTCTCCATCATTAGCTACCGCATTATAATACGAAAGCATTTGTAATGGCGTTAATTGAATCTCATAGCCAAAGGACATCCAAGGCAATGATAGCCCGGACCATCCGGCATCACCAGGATAACGCACAATAGGCTTTGTTTCTCCCTTAATATCAATACCTAACTTCTGATTCATTTGCATGCTGTACAAACGATTTACGAATTGCTCAGGTCGTTTTTTATATCCTTGATGAATCATTTCGGCAAAAGCTGTGTTTGAAGAAACAGCAAAAGCTTTGGCTAAACTTATCGGTCCATATCCCCCTAGCTTAGAATCATTGACATGCTTACCATAAACAGTGTACTTTCCATAAGGTGCGTGAAATACGTTAGAAGTATCAGCTATTCTGTCTTCTAGTGCAGCGAGCAGACTGATTAATTTAAAGGTAGATCCCGGTTCATATCTAGAATTGATGGCATAATTATAATCTTCTTTATACTGTCCGTCTTTTTGTAGATTGAGATTCGACATTGCCCTAACCGCACCTGTTTTTACTTCCATCACAATAGCTACTCCTCGTTCTGCTTGATGTATTTCAACGGCATTTAACAAGGCCTGATGCGTGGCGTCTTGAATGTTACTGTTAATCGTACTAATCAAATCAAGTCCATCGGTAGAATTTGAAATAACTTCAATAGTTTTCGTAATATTTGTTTGCAAGGAATGTACCTTTTGAGACCCGTCTTTTCCAGCTAAAATATCATGATGAAATGCGCCTTCCATACCCAACATATATTCTTCATTCTCACGAATTTCATAGCGCCCTATAAGTCTGCGTGCCATTTGACCAAATGGATAAACCCTATGAGTCTCACGCTTCCAGATAAATCCTCCGGCTAAGCGCTCTAAATTGAATAGTGGAAAGTTTTTAAGACGCTTAAATTCAGCGTGCGTTAGATTTTGAGCAATAGGAATATGTTGATTTCCATTTTTTCGAGCAGCTTCTATTTTTGCCAACCAATGTCCTTTATTTGAACTTAAGATTTTTGATAAGGAATCTGCAAGGGCATATTTATGACGATTAAAAAGTTCTGCATTAGCCACTAAAGGGTCGAATGACATATTATAGTGCGATACACTGACGGCAAGTAAAGCGCCATCTTGTGTAAAAACACGACCTCTTCTCGCTTTTATAGGTTGGGTCTTTACAGGTGTAAAATTAGCTGTTCTTTCGAGTTCACCCGTTTCTACAAACTGAAAACGCACCAATTTGTAAACAATAGCAAGACCTGAAAGAATCAAAACTACCATAAACAGCAGTAACCTTGAATTTATATTTCTCTCTGACGCTTTCATTATTTGATCACAACGATTTTCTCAACAGGTTTTTGAATAGGCTTTAGTCCAAGTGACCCGAGATCTTTCTCGAGTTGAGAAGAGAGCCTGCTTTTCTGAACTTCTTGTTTTAAGACGATATAATCGCTTTGTAGTATATTAATTTCATCATTGAGTTGCTTTATTTTAAAGGCCTTAAAATCGCTTTGATTAGAGAGGGTGATTCCGATGATGCTAATAGCGATCAACATGGCAAATATTTGGATAGTCACTTTGGAGTTTTTACCCAAGAACAATTTCAAGTTTAAGATGTCTATTAACTTTGCTTTCATTATAATTTTTCTGCTATTCTCATTTTGGCGCTTCTGGCGCGATTATTTTGCTCTAATTCTGAAGAATTCGGCTTGAGCATTTTTCCGATTCGTTTAAAGTAGAGATCTGGATTTCCATAAAAATCTTTTCGGATTTGACCATCAATGTGTCCAGATCTTATAAATCGTTTCACTAATCGATCTTCTAGAGAATGATATGAAATGACAACTAGGCGACCGTTAGCTTGAATAAGGTCATTCAATTGAAGCAAGAAGGTCTCCAAAGAAGCAAGTTCTTGATTTACCTCTACGCGGATACCTTGGAAGAGTTGTGCTAACAGCTTGCTCTTCTTAGATTCTGGTGTGAGATGCGCTACCGCATCAATGAGCTCAAAAGTCGTATTAATTTCAGTCTTTTCACGTCTTGAAATTATAGCCTCTGTCCATTGCGGTGCATTACTCAATTCTGCATATCTGTAAAATAATTTAGTTAGGTTTTCTGCACTATACGAATTCACTACACTTTGAGCCGTTAAATCCGAAGCTTGATCCATTCTCATGTCAAGAGGTGCGTCAAAGCGAATAGAAAAACCTCTAGCACCAAAATCAAATTGATGAGAAGAAACACCGAGGTCAGCCAAAACACCATCTACTTTGGTAATACCGTAGAGCTTTAAGAAATTCGAGGTAAACGCAAAATTAGAAGCGATAAAAGTCAGACGAGGATCATCTATGGTATTTTTCTGTGCGTCTATATCTTGATCAAAGACAAAAAGTCTACCGTCTTTATTGAGGTGTTTTAATATTTCTCTAGAATGGCCTCCTCCTCCAAAAGTAGCATCGACATAAACACCTGAAGCTTTTATCGCCAAACCTTCTATGGCTTCTTTTAGCATAACGGGGATGTGATAGCTGTTAATCGTCATCTGAGAAAATATCTTCTGCCAAGTCGGCGTAATTATTTTGACCTTGCTCTAGAACTTCCTCATACATATCCTTATCCCAGATTTCAATACGATCGATAACCGCACTTAACACGACTTCCTTTTTGAGTCCTGCAAAAGCGACGAGCGACTTAGGTATTTGCATTCTGCCGTGCTCTTCAATTTGAAGAGGCTGCGTTCCTGCGAGAAAATTTCTTAAGAACGTATCATAGGATCTTGAAAATCTATTTTTCTTCAAAATCTTTTCCATCAATTCATCATAAGCTTCCTTGGGATAGAGCTCTAAGCAGTTTTGAAAAACCGATCGCTTAATAACAAATCCTTTTTCAAGAATGGGCAATAACTGAGATTTGAGTGAAACAGGTAGTGTCACTCTCCCTTTGGCGTCGGCCTTACAGTCGTATTGTCCAATGATGTGAAGCATTTGTTCAGTATCGTTCTTACCTTTCAAATATACTTTATTTATTTACACATTTATCCACATTTATCCACATTTATCCACAATTTGATGTTTTTTTGATTTTTGATTAAAAAAAATTTAATTAGAACGAATTACCTATATTTGAAATTCCTCAAATGAAGACTATGACCACAGAAGGGCTATTCAAAAAAGAAGGGCAGTTTCAATACCTAGAAGTTGGCGAGGGCACCCCAATTGTTGTGCTTCACGGCTTGATGGGAGGGTTGAGCAATTTTGAGGCTGTAGTGGATTTTTTTCCAACTCATAATTACAAAGTAGTCATTCCTGAGTTACCTATTTACGACATGCCTCTTACCAAAACAACGGTAAAGGAGTACGCCCACTACCTCAAATCTTTTTTAGAATACAAAGAATTCGATTCGGTTATTTTACTAGGAAATTCTCTTGGGGGCCACATAGGTCTTTTACACACTAAACTCTTCCCTAATCCTATAAAGGCTCTTGTCATTACTGGAAGCTCTGGGTTATATGAGAACAGTATGGGAGATGGTTATCCCAAAAGAGGAGATTATAACTTCATTAAAGCCAAGGCAGAAGAAGTTTTTTACGACCCCAAAGTAGCCACGAAAGAAATTGTAGACGAAGTGTTTGCAATCGTAAATGACAGGATGAAATTGGTAAAAACACTAGCTATCGCAAAAAGTGCGATACGCCACAACATGGCCAAAGATCTTCCGAATATCCAAACACCAACTTGTATAATTTGGGGTGAAAACGATATTGTAACGCCTCCAAAAGTCGCTGAAGAATTCAATGAGCTCCTTCCAAACTCTGATTTATTTTGGGTAGAAAAGTGTGGACATGCTCCTATGATGGAACATCCTCGATTATTCAATAAAATTCTTCATAACTGGCTAAACTCTAGAAATATTTAAGAGATACTGGTGAAAATTAATTCTGCAAAATTTGTAGTGAGCAACAGTCAAGTTGACCAATGCCCCAAAAACCCATTCCCAGAATATGCTTTTATCGGAAGATCAAATGTGGGAAAATCATCATTGATCAACATGATTGCCAATCAAAAAGATCTTGCTAAAACTTCAGGAAGACCAGGTAAAACACAGCTTATCAATCATTTTCTAATCAATAATAATTGGTTTCTGGTCGATCTTCCTGGATATGGATACGCCAAGGTTTCCAAATCAGATCGCAGAGAATTTGCAAAACTTATAAAGGCTTATTTTACAAAAAGAAAACAACTCATATGTGCCTTCGTGCTCATAGATATTAGACACAGTGCTCAAAAAATTGATTTAGAATTTATGGCCTGGCTAAACGAATTGGGCATTGCTTTTTACATTGTCTTTACCAAGTCAGACAAATTAAAAGGAGATCAAATTCAAACCACTGTAGCTAATTACAACAAAGAGCTTCAAGATTACGGTTGGATAGAATGCCCTAAAACTTTGATTACTTCTTCTACAAAATACACAGGAAAAGAAGAACTCTTAGATGAAATAGAACGACTAAATCAAAGGCTATTTAAATCATAAACTGACTAAAATCAAAAAAGGCTATTTATTTAAATTTAGCTTTTCAGCAAAATAAGCGCAAAAGTCCTTCATCGTTTCGCTCATTTTGTCGTCTTTGGTAGCTCTGTAGTAGGTGTCGCTCATACTAACTAAGGTTTGATGAAAAAAAACTTTCATTTGATCTACAGGCATGTCTTTCGTCCATAGATCAATTCGTAATGATTCCTGAGCATTGTGATCCCAAACAGATAACATCATAGCTTTAACAGACTGATTGGCTTCTCCGCCGTCTTCTGCAGACCAGCTCAAATCTTCTGGAACTTTATTCTCATCTAACCCTACCTCTACAGAAATTTTTGATTTGTGTTTTATGGCCATGTTTTTATCTTTTGGGTTTATAATTTGATTGTTTTAGTAGCGCTATCGCATCAAGCTCAATTAACTCACTGACGCTTGTGTTTTTGTTTTTATCCATGTATTGCTCAACGATTCTATAACCTATGAATCTGCCGATTCTCGAGGGCGATTCAAGGTCTATTTGAAGACCAAATTTGGAAAAGGGCGAGAGATCTAAAAATCGCTTTTCCAATTCTTTATCTGTGCTGTATATGAAGTCATTTTCTAAAAAATAACTCCAAATTTGTTTTTCATTGGCCTTCGACCACTGATACGATTCTTCGGTATAACCCAAGTTTACCGCAGTGGATGCCTCCAGATTTAACAATGTCTTGATATACACCTCTTTTCCGTATTGTATCATTTTGTACAAGAATTGCCTGTTGGTTGTAAAGGATAATTGAGATTTAACCAAAACAGCACTGACATCGGAAGCTAGATATCTTCGATCTAAAAGTTCTCTTTGATAAACGGGTATTCCCTCGTAGAAATAATGATCTTTACCTAAATAAGAATCCAAACCAACAAAAAGCAAACTGTCAGCGTAAAGAATTCTATTTTTGTAATCTACCTTAGATACCATAGTCATTACCTTAGGAGCAGAGGCATCAAAGTACTTTTCGAAGTTGTAGAAAAGACGTCCTAATTCATTCTTATAGGTGATATCTCCGTCATAAAGTTTAGCCACCTCTTGTTCAAGTTCCTTTTGAAGCGGATCATTTTCAATCTTATCCAGCCAGATACGATCCTCAACTTCAACTGGAAACATAAACGGAAAAGCTCGCTTGATACCATCTAAGTCTTCTGCTTTGGTTTGCGCAAACAAAGAGTCAAATCGAATGAGCTCAAGATTTGATAAATATTCAGAATTCTTTGTTGTTTTATTATTTTCTCGACAACTTTGGGTGATTAGTATTGCGAAAACGGCAAAACTTAAGCCTAAGTACTTCATTTTATTGGCGTTTACTTTTAATTGAGACATGTCTCCTTTAATTTTACAAATGTATTTCAAATGCTATGAAAACAACAGCAGTCTTCGAACATATTCAAAACTGGCTTCAAAGTTATTTAACCAGTGCAAAAGCCAAAGGCTTTGTAATTGGAGTATCTGGTGGTATTGATTCAGCGCTAACTTCAACACTCTGCGCGCATACTAAAGCACCTGTACTCTGTTTAGAAATGCCAATTCACCAAGGTGAAAATCAGATTAGTAGAGCTAGCGAACACATTGATTGGCTTCAAAGCGAATTTCCCAATGTATCTCGAATTGAATTTCCGCTAACCGATTTATATGACAATTTTGTAAATCTCTTGCCAGAAGCATTAGACAAGGATTGTCAAAATCTAGCCTTAGCTAATACCCGAGCACGTTTTAGAATGTCAACGCTGTACTACTTTGCTGGCCTAAACAATTATCTTGTAGCGGGCACAGGAAATAAAGTGGAAGATTTTGGAGTGGGTTTTTATACCAAATACGGAGATGGCGGAGTGGATTTAAGCCCAATAGCTGACCTGCTCAAAACCGAAGTATACGAATTAGCTACCTCATTAGGTGTTCAAAAGAGCATCCTAGAGGCTCCTCCTACAGACGGATTATGGGGTGACCACAGAACAGATGAAGATCAGATTGGCGCGTCATATCCTGAATTGGAATGGGCGATGAAGATGCATGAAGAAAATAAAGTAAGTTCTGACTTTGAAGGAAGACAACTAGAGGTTTACGAAATATATTCTAGATTTCACAACGCCAATGAGCACAAAATGCTGCCTATCCCTGTCTGTGATATTCCTGACGAACTCAAATAGTATTGCGCAATCTGCAATACATCCTTTTTTTATACATTCCACCGAAACTTCTCCATTTTATGTAATATTAATACCACATTTATTCTCAAGAACCTAAAAGTAATATTGTGATAAATGTTGTTATAGCTGACCCACACCCAATTGTACAGTACGGTCTAAGAGAACTTTTAAGCACCTCTTCTAGCATAAATATGGTGGGCACCGTTTCGAATACTGAAGAATTATTTGAGACCATCAATAAAAAAATGGTTGAAATTGTCATAATGGAACTAGAACTTCCAGATAGTCATGGGATCAGTTCTCTTAGAAGACTAAAATCTGAGTTTCCCCACATTAAATCACTGATTTTTAGTTCCCAATCAGAAGATGTCTACGCTCTTTCTATGATTAGAGCTGGGGCATCAGGTTATATTTGTAAAACAGGTGAGCTAGAAATTTTAGAACACGCTGTTCTCAAAATAAGTGCTGGAGGTATGTTTATCACAAACGAACTCGCTCAAAAGTTGGCCTTAGAAAGCAATACTGAAAACAGCAGAAAGTACTTCAGAAAACTTTCTACAAGAGAAGTAGAAGTACTTAAAATGTTGGCTAGTGGAAAACGAAATAAGGAGGTTGCTGAAGGACTAAATCTGAACGAGAAAACAGTTAGTACCTACAAAGCCAGATTGATGCGTAAATTGAATGTGTCAAATATGGTAGATTTACTAAAACAGGCCGAAGCTTTAGAACTATACTAAATCAGTAGTATAGCACTCTATTCAATCTTTCATTCAATAATTTATTTAAAGAGATATAATTGATTACCTCCTCAAGTAATTTGGGATCACTTTGGTCTTTGGTTTTCTTTTGAATATTCTCGATGTGTTTTTGAACCCATACACATCTCAAACTCAAAACTGTCTCTTGCAACCATTGTACGATTTCCGATTCCCTTTCTTTGACAAAAATCATTCGCTTTTCCCAATTGTGAATCTGATGTTTATCAGAATCTAAAACGGCTCCAGAAGCAATATCAATCAAATCAACTCGTTGATTCGAATTGAGATATTGAAAAAAACTTGCACTGTCAAATCGGTTTTCTGCTGAATAATAACTTATTAATTGACCGTACAATTCTTGAAATTCCGTATGAGCTAAATTCATTTCGTCTTGCTGTAATTCGACATAAATCTTATCAATGACCTTATAATGCTGTGGTTTTTGAGTTAAAATCAATTGACCCGTATCATTATCTTCAACATAGACCTCATCAACGAACAACTCGGTTCGATCTCCATACAACAATAAGATTTGAATGAGATTTTTTTCTAACACCCATTGTTTGTCGGTATGTTTCTTAGGTTGACTAGAAACAATCTCAAGATTTTGAGGTTTATCTCTAGTCTGTTTTTGCTGATTTTGACTGCTCTTTTTTTCAATTTGAGCTAGTGAACTAAATAAGGTCGCTTCATTCAAATCAAATTGTACAGCGGTCTGTTTGATGTACAATTCTTTTTTAATGCTATCAGGAATAACAGCGATACTTTCGAGAACAGCGCGTACAGTATTTGATTTTTTGATCGGATCGTTTTTAACCTCGTCCAACAATAATTCACTCTTGAATGAAATAAAATCCTTCTGATTCGATTCTAGATAATCAAGTATGTCTTCTTTAGTATTATTCTTGGCAAAACTATCGGGATCCTCACCATCCGGAACGATACAGACTTTGACATTCATTCCTTGAGCCAATATTAAATCAATACCTCTTATAGCAGCTCGCACACCTGCTGCATCGGAATCGAATAAAACCGTAATATTCGAAGTAAGTCTTTGGATAATTCGAATTTGCTGCTCCGTAAGTGCTGTACCACTAGAGGCCACTACATTCTCTATTCCCCTTTGATGCATTTGAATAACATCAGTATAACCTTCTACAATAATGCAATTGTCATTTTTTGCAATAGCCGACTTCGCAAAGTATATCCCGTAAAGAACTTTACTCTTATGATAAATTAGACTTTCTGGAGAATTGACGTATTTAGCTATTTTTTTGTCGCTTTCTAGGGTTCTTCCGCCAAAGCCTAAGACTCTTCCACTGTTTGAATGAATAGGAAACATCACTCTTCCCTTAAAGCGATCAAAGGATTTTTTTTGGCCATCTTGGTCTTTGACAATACTCAGACCCGATTGCTCTAAATATTGTAATTCATACCCTTTCACTAGACCCGCTTTGGTCATTGCATCCCACTTATTAGAACAGTATCCCAATTGAAATTTCTTAATGGTGTTTTCTTTAAAACCCCGTTCTTTGAAATAACTCAAACCAATGACTTTGCCATTTTCTGAGTCCCACAATTGCTCTTCGAAATAGTTCTTTGCAAATTCCGAAACGAGATACAAACTCTCCATTTGGTCGGCAGCCATTTTCTGCTCATCAGTTTGGGCTGTTTCTTCAATTTCAATACCGAATTTATTTGCTAAATGGCGTATAGCTTCAGGATAAGTGTAGTGTTCGATTTCCATTAAAAATGCGATGGCGTTTCCTCCCTTACCACTAGAGAAATCTTTCCAAATTTGCTTGACGGGAGAGACCATGAAGCTCGGAGTGCGCTCTTCAGTAAATGGACTTAAGCCTTTGAAATTTGCTCCAGATTTTTTCAATTGAACGTAATCTTGAATAACTTCTTCAACCCTAATCGCTTCGTAAACTTTATCAATACTTTCTTTAGAAATCAAAATTTGGAGTATAAGATGATTTGCTAATTTAGTGGAACATTTTAAAAGATGATATTTTTATTTTTCGGTTCGCGAACACTTGATCAAAAGTCAACTCAAAGATTAGACTTAACTTGCTCCTATTGCAACATCAAAGGACAAATACAACAGTATAGTCAATCCGAATATTTCCATCTTTTTTGGATTCCTGTTTTTAGAATTAAGTCCCATGAACACGGGCAATGTGCGCATTGTAAAAAATATTATACAGACCAGGAGTTACACTACCTAGATCGACGCTAAATTTTTCGATCTACTACGTAGTTTACCAAGTTAACCAAGGCAATGCCGTAAACTGATTCAGGGTAATCTTTTAAAACTTCTAAAGCCTTATCTCTATAATAGTTCATTTGGATACGGGCATAGTCTAAACCTCCTTGATCGACGATAAAGGCAATAATTTCTTTGACGCGCTTTTTGTTTTTATTATGTTTCTTGATTCCGTCGATAAGCCATTTTTTTTGTGTAGATGAAGCTTTCTCTAACACGTGTAAAAATGGTAATGTCATCTTTCGCTCCCTTATGTCTATTCCAGTTGGCTTGCCTACTCTCTCTTCTGAATAATCAAATAAATCGTCCTTAATTTGAAAAGCCATTCCCGCATATTCACCGAATTTTCTAAAAACCTCAACTTCTTTAGAGCCAGGTTTTACAGAAGCGGCTCCCATTGCACAACAAGCGGCTATAAGCGTTGCCGTCTTTTGACGAATGATGTCGTAATAGACCTGTTTATCCAAATTTAAGTTTCGGGCCTTTTCTAGTTGCAATAATTCACCTTGACTCATTTCTCTTACTGCAACTGACACAATTTTTAAGAGGTCGAAATCGTTGTGGTCAAGGGATAATAACAATCCTTTTGAAAAAAAATAATCTCCAACCAATACAGCTATTTTATTTTTCCAAAGGGCATTTATTGAAAAAAAACCTCGACGCTTGTACGAATCATCCACAATATCGTCATGAACTAGGGAAGCCGTATGAATCAATTCGATGATAGATGCTCCTCTGTAAGTCCGCTCATTAACCTGATTGTCTTCAGCAAGGAGTTTAGCAACTAAAAAAACAAACATAGGTCGCATTTGCTTTCCTTTTCGCGTGGCGATATAAAAGGTAATTCTGTTGAGTAAACTCACTTTTGAAGACATGGCCTCTTTAAACTTATCTTCAAAGAGATCCATTTCATTTTCAATCTCAGCTCTAATTTTGGCTACTTCACTCAATCGTGGGGGAACTTAAATGGTTATAAAGTTACTGATTTATTGGCGAGTTGTCCGCAGGCCGCATCAATATCCTTGCCTCTTGATCGTCTAACGGTCACTGTTATTTTTTCCGTCTCTAAAGCACGAACATAAGCCTCAATAACTTCATGCTTAGCCTGTTTAAACTTTTGATCATCAATCGTATTGTATTCAATGATATTCACCTTACACACTATTTTTTTACAAAAATTAATCAGTGCCTTGATGTCAGCTTGAGTATCATTGATATTTTTCCAAACCAAGTACTCTAAAGTGACTCTGCTTTTGGTTTTAGCGTACCAATATTGTAAAGCCTCAATTAAATCTTCAATGGGAAATTTCTTGGTAAAAGGCATAATCTGCTCTCGAACTTCCTGTCTTGCTGAATGTAAACTTAAGGCTAAATTAATTTTAGCGTTTTCATCTGCCAGCTTTTTAATGAGCTTAGGAATTCCTGAAGTAGAAAGTGTAATGCGCTTTGAAGACATATGTAGACCTTCTTTAGAGGTAATAATCTGTATAGCCTTTAACACGTTGTTGAAGTTCATTAAAGGCTCTCCCATTCCCATAAAAACAATATTGCTAAGGGGGCGATTGTATATTGTTCTCGATTGGCGGTCAATCAATTTGACTTGATCAAAGATTTCATCCGCGTTGAGATTGCGCATTCTTTTAAGCTGAGCTGTTGCACAGAATTTACAATCAAGACTGCATCCTACTTGGCTAGAAATACATGCTGTAGTTCTTTTTTCTGTTGGAATTAAAACAGATTCCACTACTAATTCGTCATGAAGCTTTACTGCATTTTTAAGCGTGCCATCGTTACTTTTTTGGGCGTTAAGATTGGTGACATTTCGAATTTCAAAATGCATTTGAAGAAAAGCTCTCAACTCGAGCGAGAGATTGGTCATCTCTTCAAATGAAGAAACGCCTTTTTTCCAAAGCCATTGATATACTTGATCAGCTCTGTAACTTGGATGATTTTCTGATTTGAAATACTCTTGAAGCTCTGATTTAGAAAAGGTTCTGATGTCTATTTTTAAATTACTATCAGACATCCCCTTATTATAAAATCAACATGGCATCTCCATAGGAATAGAATCTATACCCTTCTAATACAGCTTGCTTATATGCCTTTTCCATCAGTTCGTGACCTATAAATGCAGATACCATCATCAGAAGTGTAGATTTAGGCAAATGAAAATTAGTCACCATACAATTGGCAATACTAAAATCATATGGAGGAAAAATAAACTTATTGGTCCAACCTTCGTAGGGATTCAAATTGTGATTAGAAGAAACAGAACTCTCCAATGAACGCATAACTGTAGTACCTACGGCACAAACTCTTCTCTTGCTGTTTTTTGCGATATTTATTACATCAGTAGCTCGTTCGTCAATGATTAACTCTTCACTGTCCATTTTGTGCTTGGATAAGTCTTCGACCTCAACTGGATTGAAAGTACCCAAACCAACATGGAGTGTGACTTCAGCAAAGTTTACTCCTTTTATTTCTAATCGCTTGAGTAAATGTTTCGAAAAGTGTAGTCCGGCAGTAGGTGCGGCTACAGCACCATCATATTTTGCGTATATCGTCTGATAACGTTCCTCGTCTTCTGGTTCTACATCTCTATTGATGTACTTGGGTAGTGGAGTTTCTCCTAAATCTCTTAATTTTCTACGAAAATCTGTATATGATCCATCAAATAAAAAACGAAGTGTTCTACCTCTTGATGTTGTATTGTCGATTACCTCAGCCACAAGACTGTCGTCATCTCCAAAGTACAGTTTATTTCCAATTCTAATTTTACGCGCTGGATCAACAAGAACATCCCATAAGCGTTGTTCTTGATTGAGCTCTCTCAATAAAAACACCTCAATTCTAGCTCCGGTTTTCTCTTTATTTCCATATAGACGAGCAGGAAAAACTTTCGTATTGTTAAGGGCGACCACATCTCCTTCATCAAAATAATCAAGAAGATCTTTAAACATCTTGTGCTCTATTTTACCCGATTCTCTGTGAATCACCATTAATCGCGATTCATCTCTATTTTCAGCGGGATATTCGGCGAGTAGTTCCTTCGGGAGTTCAAAATCAAAATTGGATAATTTCATAATCACGTCTTAGGGGCGCAAAGATACGATATTGAAAGTAGGCTTGTCAAGGGATTCGTAATAATAGTTTAAGGTGCAAACTGAAAGCCTATGTGCTTTAAGTCTTTCCAAAAGTCGGGATAACTTTTAGATACAACATCCGCTTGATTTATTCGTAGAGGTATTCGCAGCGATAATGGCGCAAAGGCCATCGCCATTCGATGATCTTGATAGGTATCAATTTCTGCCTCATTACATGTGATTTGAGCTAGTTCTAAATGCAAACTATCTGCTGTAATTCGAACTTTAGCACCGCATTTTTCCAATTCAATTTTCATCGCATTTAACCGGTCTGTTTCTTTAATAGGCAAGGTGTGTAGACCGTATAAATCACAGATCACCCCAAGCCCTAAAGCAGTAACGGCAATAGTTTGAGCGATATCTGGGGCATTAGTCAAATTCAAGGTTAAAGAGGCTGATGTATCTACTGTATTGGTTTTCTCTAAGCGGACCTTATCTTTTAAAAATTGAGTGCGAACTCCAAAGCTTTTATAGATAGTGGCTAAAACGCGATCGCCCTGTAGAGAAGATTCCTTGAGAACAGATAATTCTATTGAAGAACCTAAAGGACTAAGCGCAATAATGGAATAATAATAACTCGCAGCACTCCAATCGCTTTCTACTGCGATTTTATGCATAATTAAATCTTTAAGATCTAAGGGCTCAACACGAATACGATTGTTTGAAAATAAAACTTCAATACCCAAAGACTGCAATAAACCTTGAGTCATTTTAATGTAGGGAACAGAGGTAACCTTTCCGACCAAATCAATTTCTAATCCCTTTGGTAATGAGGGAGCAATAAGCATTAAAGCAGAGATGTACTGACTACTGATATCAGCTGGTAGTGAAACCTTGTGCTCAGACAATTGAGTTCCTTGAATGTGAAGCGGAGGAAACCCTTCCTCTTCAAGGTATTTAATGTCAGCCCCGAGATGTCTTAAGGCATTGACCAGTATTTCGATAGGTCTTTCTTTCATTCTTGAAGACCCTGTCAACTTCACTTGTGACCCCTCTTGCGCAGCAAAATATGCCGTCAAAAATCGCATGGCTGTTCCGGCGTGATGAATATCTACTGTTCCAGATTTGGTCTGCAATCCTTTTTTCATAAATTGAACATCATCAGCATTAGATATATTATCAATTGAAAAATGTTCAAAGAGTGCTTGTAGAATTAATAAGCGATTGGATTCGCTTTTACTACCTGTCAAGCGCAGCGAACCATTAAGAGCTTGGGTTTGGTCTTTATATATTCTCAATGCCTGCATTAATCGTTTAATTTGCGATTGTTGTGATGCCGCTCATGATCTCTCTTTGCTTTTAGGTCTAATTTTTTGTCAAAGGCTTCTTTGAGGTTCACGCCGGTTTGATTCGCTAAACAAAGCACTACAAATAAGACGTCAGAAAGTTCTTCTCCTAAATCTTTTTCTTTATCGGATTCTTTTTCACTCTGCTCGCCGTATCGTCTGGCAATAATTCGAGCCACCTCCCCTACTTCTTCTGTGAGTTGTGCCATATTAGTCAACTCATCAAAGTAACGAACACCGTGGGATTGAATCCACTCATCTACTTGTTTTTGTGCATCTTCTATATTCATACTTATTCTCTGTTTTTTGAATCCATTGTAATGGTCACCGGACCGTCATTGAGCAAATTAACTTTCATATCTGCCCCAAAAATACCGGTTTGTACTTTTTTAGGGATATAATCCTGTATAGCCGTTATAAATTGTTCATATAGCGGAATAGCCTGTTCAGGTTTTGCCGCTGAGATAAAAGAAGGACGATTTCCTTTTTTAGTGGAAGCATGTAAGGTGAATTGACTAATGATTAAGACCTCTCCTCCTATGTCTATCAGTGACTTATTCATCAGATCATTTTCATCTCCAAATATGCGCATTTGTGCAATTTTTCTACAGAGCCATTCGATATCCTCAGCACCGTCTTCTTGAGAAATTCCCAGTAAAATAAGTAAACCATAATTAATAGCTCCGACTACTTTTTCATCTACACATACAGAAGCGTTTTTTACTCTTTGAACAACTACTCTCATTGTCTGTAATTTAAGGTCTCATCATCATCGAGCATTTGCAAATAACTCTTGTATCGACTCGTCGCAATATCACCAGATGTATAGGCTTCTAAAACGGCACATTTAGGCTCGTCTACATGAAGACAATTATTGAATTTACAGTCCGATTTCAACTCAAAAAACTCTGGAAAGAAGGATGAGATTTCTTCTTTTTCAATATCGACTAATCCAAATCCTCTGATTCCAGGCGTGTCTACTATACTACCACCAAAAGACAAATCGTGCATCTGTGCAAAGGTCGTGGTGTGCTGTCCTTGAAAGTGTTGCGTGGATATTTCAGAGGTCTTGAGCCTAAGTCCTGGTTCAATCTTATTGACTAGGGTTGACTTTCCAACACCAGAATGCCCCGCAAATGAAGTGGTCTTATTCTTCATAAGTGCTATCAGGTCCTGACAGCTTGAAAGTTCTTTGGCGGAAAGTTTCAAACAGGTATACCCTATTTTCTCATAAACTACAATCAGTTCTTTGAGCTCCATCAATCGTTGCTTGTCATAGGTGTCAATTTTATTAAATACAAGAACAGCATTCACATCAAAGGCTTCTGTAGAGACCAAAAAACGATCTATAAAAACCGTTGATGTCGCGGGATTGTTCAAGGTAATTAACAGAAAAACCGTATCGATATTGGCTGCTATAATATGCTGCTGTTTCGAGAGATTTACTGATTTTCGAATGATGACATTTTTTCGTTTTTCTATCTCGTGAATCACTCCAGAAACATCGTCAGTTTGAGCTTCTAAATCAAAATGTACCCAGTCTCCAACGGCAACAGGATTGGTTGACTTGATTCCATCCATCCTGAATTTTCCCTTAATTCTGCATGAATAAAATTGACCATTCTCCGCTTTAATCTGGTACCAACTTCCCGTAGACTTGTAAACTTGACCGCGCACTTAATAGTTTGGTAAATCCTTAAGATTTATTCAAAATTCTTTCTTGGTGATTAATCGATTCCTGATGAATGGCTTTGAACATTTTCAATACAAATTCTTCACTTAATCCTTTTTGCTCACCTTCTAATATCATTTTACCTAAAATTTCATTCCATCTATTGGATTGTAAAACAGCAACATTGCGCTCTTTTTTAAGCTGACCAATTTCTTGGGCTACACTCATTCGTTCAGAAAGGGTTTCAAGTAATGCTTGATCGAACACATCTATATTAGACCTTAAAGCACCTAATTTAGAAGCGTACTTTGACTCATCGTCATCAACCTTTCGAATACGCAAGTCTTTCATGATTTCAACTAAACGCTTTGGAGTTACTTGTTGAGCTGCATCAGACCAAGCATTGTCAGGATCACAATGAGTTTCGATCATCAATCCGTCAAAATTCAAATCTAAGGCCGTTTGAGAAATATCAAAAATCAGATCACGCTTACCTCCAATATGACTCGGATCATTAATTATAGGTAAATCCGGAAATTTACTCTGTAATTCAATACCCATTTGCCATTCTGGTATATTTCTATACTTGGTTTTTTTATAAGTCGAAAACCCTCTATGGATAACACCGAGTTTAGTAATGCCTGCATTGTAAAAGCGTTCAACTGCTCCTAACCACAGAGACAAATCTGGATTTACTGGATTTTTGATTAAAACAATTTTATCTGTTCCCTTAAGGGCGTCTGCTAATTCTTGAACATTGAATGGACTTACTGTCGTTCTAGCTCCAATCCATAATAAGTCAACATCATTTTCTAAGGCTAAATCAACATGGGCCTTATTCGCGACCTCAGTTGCAGTTTTAAGACCTGTCTCTTCCTTAACTTTTTTAAGCCAATTCAACCCAATAGCACCTACACCTTCAAAATTACCTGGACGAGTTCTTGGCTTCCATATCCCTGCACGATAGTAATTTACATCTGTATCTTTTAATTCGTGAGCTATTTTTAAAACCTGATCTTTAGTCTCTGCACTACAAGGCCCTGCAATGACTAAAGGATGTGACAATTGCATGTCATTTAACCAATTTCTGAGTTCTTTCTTGTTTTCCATTACTGTGATTTATTATTCGTTGGTATTCTATTAAGTATTGATTTTATTGAATTTATATCTTTCATTTCAGTTCTTATAAAGGCTTCGTTTTCTTGAATAAGATTCTCTTTAAATTGTTCTAAATTTTGAATATAGCGTTCCAAAGAATCGATCACATTCTCTTTGTTTTGAATAAAAATAGGAGCCCACATCTCGGGTGAACTTTTCGCAAGTCGAACGGTACTTTCAAAACCAGAACCTGCCATGTCAAAAATATTTTTTTCATCAGGTTCAAGTTGCATTACAGTCTTACCTAGCATAAATGAGGATATATGTGATAGGTGTGATACATAGGCCAAATGTTTATCGTGCATAACGGGGTCCATATATCGAATTTTCATCTGCATGCCTTCAAAGAGGTCCAACGCCTTTTGAGCCAAATCAGTTCTTGTTTTATCAAATTCACAAATTATTTGAATCTTTCGTGCAAACAAATCATGTATTGCGGCTGTTGGCCCTGAAAACTCAGTACCTGCTATAGGATGACAAGCTAAAAATTGAGATCTCTTAGGGTGATTTTCGACAAGTTTACAGATTTCTTTTTTAGTAGATCCTGCATCAAGTACAAGTGTGTTATAGTCGGCTACATCTAGCACCTCATTTAAAAGCTCACAAATTACGGTTACAGGTACAGCCAGAAAAACCAGATCACAACTTCGCAAAACGCTGAGATCATCTAAATCAAAAACCTCGTCTATCAATCCTTTTTGTAAAGCTTGTTCTCTGTGACTCTGACTTAGGTCTAAACCGATAATCTCAACAACATTGAATTGCTCACGGATACTTATAGCGAAAGACCCTCCAATTAAACCTAATCCTATAATTCCAACTTTTTTCATTTCGATTGAATACGATTTAGGGCTTCTTGTATTTTTAGTTCTGGTACGCATAATGAAAAACGAACAAAGCGATTTCCTAGAGCACCAAAAATGTGTCCTGGCGCGATAAAAATATCGTTCTCGTAAAGCAATTTATCTACAATCTCATCAGGGGTTTTATTCGATGGAATTTTACACCAAACAAACATGCCGGCGCTGTTTTTATCATATGTAAAATCTAGATATTCAGCTATTTTGCATACGAGTTCTTTTCTCCTCTTGTATATCTCATTCTGGCTATCAAACCATGAATTACTCATAACTAAAGCTGCTGCTGCACCTTTTTGTATTCCATAGAACATGCCAGAATCCATATTTGATTTGACTTTTAATACTTCTTGTAAGATATGTGCGGCACCAAGGAGCATTCCAACTCGCCACCCTGCCATATTAAAGGTTTTTGATATGGAATTCAATTCTAAAACAGGATCTGAAGGCTGCACAAACTTCATGATTGAAGTAGGTTCATCATTGGCAATAAACGAATACGGATTGTCATTGACTAAAAGAATATTGTGAGATTTGGCAAAACGCACTAAACGCTGATAACCCTCTGCATTGAGTTTTGCTCCTGTTGGCATGTTGGGATAATTCACCCACATTAATTTTACCTCGGTCAAGTCCTGTTGCCCTAGCCAATCAAAATCTACAGTCCAATTCTTTTTTTCATCCAAAGGATAAGCTAATATTTCTGCCTCCAACAATTTTGAAACTGAACTGTAAGTAGGGTAACCTGGATCTGGAACCAACACCTTATCTCCTGGATTTAAAAAAGCCATTGAGATATGCATAATACCTTCTTTAGATCCCATCAGTGGAAGAATTTCCTTTTCAGCATCTAATGTAACTTGATAATGTCTCTGATAAAATTGTGCAATCGCTGTTCTCAATTCTGGAATACCTTGATAGCTCTGGTATTGATGAGCTGTTTGATGCTCGAGACCAGATACTAGTGCTTTAACAACTTCTTGACTTGGTCGCAAATCAGGACTACCTATACCCATATTTATAATGGGTTTACCCAAAGCTACTAGCTGTTTAACTTCTCGAAGTTTACTCGAGAAATAGTATTCCTTTACACTGTGTAAACGCCGAGCTATATTCATGCCTGATCCTGAATTTGTTTTAAATGATTTTTATACACTCCCAGAACTTGAGCGTCTTCTGCCATCAGTTCAATTAGTGCTAGAGCCTTTTGGAAATAAGAGTGGTCTTCAAAGGTGACATCTACAAAAAAAGCGTATTTCCAAGGGGTTTCGATTACCGGTAAAGACTGTATTTTGGTCAAATTTAAACGACAATCACTCATCATGTTTAAAATGGCGGCAAGGCTTCCTCTTTTGTGTTCAGTTAAAAAGCGCAAAGAAGCCTTATTTGCATTTTCTGTATCAAGATCACCTTGCTCCTTGGTAACGATTAAAAAACGTGTAGAATTGGTTTTTAAATTTTGAATATCGGAAGCTAGGGTTTCAAGCTCGTATAGATTTGCAGCCAAACCTGGAGCTATTGCCGCAATTCCCGATTGTTTATTCTTATGGATTTGCTGAGCGACAAGAGCAGTGTCAGTAGCCTCAACTAGTTTGATTTGAGGATAAGTCTTAAAAAAGTTTGTGCACTGTAAAAGAGCCATTGGGTGAGAATGTACTTCAGTAATATCTTCTATACCTTGACCATTCAATGCCATTAAGTGATGTGAAATTTCTTGATAATACTCGCCTATTACTTTTAATTTGTGATTGTAAAGAAGCGCGTAATTTGGAATAATTGAACCGGCTAATGAATTTTCAATGGCCATCACACCCATATCGGCTTCATCATTCAATAGCTTCTGAACTACTGACTCAAAGGAATGACAACATAACAACTCATTGTCTTCTCCGAAATAGGCATTCGCCACAATGTGGTGGTTTGACCCGAATATTCCTTGTATTGCTATTTTCATATCAAAAAAAAAGCCCCGTTAATACGGGACCTCTAATATTTTATATACTACAATGCCCCTATATCAATTACTGAAATAGGCAAAATAATAGACCTTGTAAGTAAAATTTTTTCCGAACATGTGACGAATATATAAAATTCATTGCTGAAAATTGTTTTCAATGGTTATTTTTTGACTTTTTATCGTTTTGGCGTTGCAATTAAATGATTATTGAATTTTAAACTTGATTAAATATAAAATCTTCATTTTCTGTTCAGTACAAATCAAATATTCATATGTATTATTTTTGATAAAGAAATGAGTTTGCCGAATGATTGAACTGAAAAAAATTCGAAAGACCTACAGAGATGTTGAGGCTTTAAGAGTGATCAACCTTAAACTTCCAAAGGGCAGCAGGCTAGGCTTACTAGGTAAAAACGGAGCAGGAAAATCAACTCTAATGCGAATTCTTTCGACCCTTGAAAAACCAGACGCAGGTTCTGTGCTTATCGATTGTAAAAATGCCTTTTATCAAATTGAAGAAACTAGATCAAAAATTGCGTTCTTACCTGATTACAATCCTTTACCTGAACAACTTTATGTCAAAGAGTTTTTGGTTTATCAACAACAAATTTTTGACCGTAGTTCGATTTTTATTGAGCAGTTAATTGAAAAAACTCAACTTCAAGACGTTTTAAATCAAAAAATTCAAAACTTATCTAAGGGATTTAGGCAACGATTAGGAATCGCAAACCTATTGTTAAGTCCAGCAGAGATTTATATTCTTGACGAACCTCTTGCGGGATTAGACACCGCTCAGAGAATAGAAATACGAGGCTTAATCAATTCTATTTCAAAGAGCAAGACCATGATTTTTAGTTCTCATATGCTAGGTGAGATAGAATATCTCGCAGATCAAATCGCTATAGTTCACGACGGCGAGATTGTATATCACGAAAGCTTTGAACATTTTGGAAATTATATCAAGGTATGTTTTGACTACCGAGTAGAAGAGGCTTTTTTAAAGAGGATAGAAAAAGTAGATTCTGTGGAAAACATTAGAGATTTCGAATACAAAATTAAGAGTGCGGACAATACTGATGTACGAGAAGAACTATTGGAATTTGCTCGAAAGCACGGATTGGAAGTCCTAGAAATGAAATGGATTAACAGCGACTTAGAAGAAAAATTTCTCACCCTTACATCTTCAAAAAAAAACAAGGGATAATTCTTTATTCTTTCAAAGTTCTTCTGAGGTTCATATATGCACTGTCAAGTTTTGATTGCAAATTAGGTACAGAAGAATTGATTAGCAAAGAAACGACAAGTTCTTCGTCTGGATATACAAATAAATTGGTGTAAGCACCCACTCCTTGCCCAATATGACCTATATAACCCATTTCATCAAGCTCTTGATTACACTGCCAACCTAAACCGTAATAAGTTGGTCTAGCCATTACAAATTGTTGCGTGAGTACTTCATCCCAAGTTGAAGGTTCTAATATGCTTTGGTCTAAAGCCGCCTGACCCAATTTGATAACGTCTCTCGCGGTCGACAAATATCCTCCAGCTGCAATTTTATAGCTATTGTTAACCCTTGAGGCTCTTTTGTATCCATTTTTAGTTTTGGAATACATTTTTACTGTTCTTTTTTTCATCTCCTTAGAAGGGGTGTTTTTTGTTCCATCTTCAAAGGTCTGTGACATTTGAAGTACATCTAAAACCTCTCGTTGCACAAAACTCCCAAATGATTCTTTTGCTGCAATTTGCATGACTGCAGAAAGTAAGACATAGTTGTAGGAACTGTAATAGTAATCCGCTCCAGGAACAAATAATAGCGAATCATTTTTAAAAAGTGAGAGCCCCTCTTCTATACTAAATGCTTTGGTCGAGTATAATTCTTTGCCCTTATAAGAACGAATTCCTGAGGTGTGTGTCGCTAAGTGCTTGATGTTTATATCAAAATTGTTTTTTGGATAGTGAGGAAGATATTCAAAAATAGATTCCTCAAGAGATAACATTTTTTTATCGATCATTCGACCCAAGGCTAAACCTGTTATAGATTTAGCAATGGAGGCAATTCTAAAAAGAGACGTTTCGGGAAGAACGGGATTGGAATTAAATCCTCCATATTTACCGAATGCCTTAGAATAAATGATTTCACCTTTATACTGTACTGCGCAACTCAAGGCTGGAACTTGTTTGTGCTCAGCGATTGCTTCTATTTTAGAATTAAATCTTTGAAGTGTGGATTTCATATTATTGCTGAAGGTCACTAATGGAGTAATCTTTGGGAAATTTATTTGTTTAATCTACAAAATTGATTGAATTTTTTCAATGTAATCTAACTTTTCCCAAGTAAACAATTCAACCTCTACTTCTTTAGTTCCGTTGTAGTTTGATTTAAAAATCTTGGTGACCATTTTTGGCGTTCTACCCATATGGCCATAGGATGCTGTTTCTAGGTATATTGGATTTCTTAGTTTTAGTCTTTGCTCAATGCCATAAGGTGTCAAATCAAAAAGACCTGCAATTTTTTGAGCTAATTCTGAATCTGTAAAATTGGTATGATTTCGCCCATAGGTATTTAAACTTATAGAGGTAGGTTTAGCTACTCCAATAGCATAACTCAGTTGAACTAAAACCTCATCGCACACTCCAGCCGCAACCAAATTTTTAGCTATATGTCTAGACGCATAAGCAGCACTTCGATCTACCTTTGAAGGGTCTTTTCCTGAAAATGCTCCACCTCCATGACCTCCTTTACCCCCATAAGTATCTACAATTATTTTACGTCCAGTTAAACCGGTGTCGCCATGTGGTCCGCCTATAACAAACTTACCTGTGGGATTGATGTGATAAGTTATTTCTTTATTATGTAATTTTTGAATCTCACCAGGCTGTTTTGCTATGACTTTGGGAATTACAATTTCAATCATGTCTTTTCGAATCTGATTTAACATGCTTTCATCTGTATCCCAAGAATCATGCTGTGTGGATATTACAATAGAATCTATAGCAATGGGCTTGTGATTTTCATCGTATTCGAGGGTCACCTGCGCCTTTGAATCTGGTCGTAAGTAGTGAATTTTCTGTTCTTCTCCCTTTGAATATGCCTTTCGAATTCGCGCTAATTCCTTTAGAATTTCATGAGACAACACTAAGGCTAAAGGCATATACTCCTTAGACTCATTTACAGCATAACCAAACATAATCCCTTGATCTCCTGCTCCTTGAGTTTCAGGAGTAGCTCGCTCTACACCTTGATTGATTTCAGAACTTTGTTCGTGAAGTAATGAAATTACCCCGCAACTATCACCGCTAAATTTGTACTCTCCTTCGGTATAACCAATTTCATTGATACGCTTTCTAGCAATCTGCTGAACGTCCAAGTATATTTTACTCTTGACTTCACCGGCTAGAACTACTTGACCTGTGGTGACTAAAGTTTCGCACGCCACCTTGCTCTCAGAATCATATGCCAAAAAATGGTCTAATAAAGCATCGCTAATTTGATCTGCAATTTTATCTGGATGGCCTTCGCTAACTGACTCGGAGGTAAAAAAATAACTCATGTGCGTCTACTAATTTCTTTCGTTTAGGCTAGAAGGGAATAAATGACTTTGAATAAGATTTTTTCAAATCAACTGCTTTAGCATTTTTAATGAGGTTGCAATCAGTCAAATCCCTCCTCAATCGATGGTAAAAATACAAATAATGTATGTAATTATAAATTGTATTTGAGCTTAAAAACAATAAATCTAGGCTGAACTATGTATTGCGATGTATTAAAAAACAGTTCATTAAAACTATCTTGATTGAGGTTTCGATTATTTCCCAAATTTTTGGCCTCGAGAATGAATTCCCACTTACTGTCTTCTTTTTGAAAAGATAAATTTGCATTCAAAAAAGAGTAGGTGTTTGAGACAGTATCAGCTTTGTCGTAGTAATTATAATAATCGTAATCTACTACTAGAATAAAATGCTTTAAAAACGCAGCATCGAATTTTAAATATGGTCTCTCTGTATAAAATATCGAATTCGTTGTACCTGTATTGTAATCGCTCACGGCAAAGCGGTAGCCAATTTCAAGGTTAGGGGCATTTATAAAACTACTTCCTAGTGAAAGTAAATAATTATGATTAAAAGATTCAGAGTTTTGAGCTCTATCGTTTACCACATTAAACGTATTTGAATAATTCAACCCAGCTCGTGAACCGACCTTAATTCGACCAAAAGTTTGTTGGAAATTACCCGAAAAAGATGCGGACTCGTCTTGAAAATTCGAATTGATTGTTGTTCGAACTTGATTAATCCCACCGATAAGTGCTGAACTTTTTAAGGCATCTATTCTTTTATTATAGGACGCATTAAAAAATATATTTCGTTGAGAAAACATATTAAAACTGAAAAAACTCAAATTCAAGGAGTGAAAAAGAGCAGACTCTAAATTTCTATTTCCAGAGAACAAAACATTGTAGTTATTAACAAGTATTCCTTCTGCAAAATTGTTTATGTCTGTAAAGGATCTTGTCACCCTGTAGTTTAAACGGATACTTTCAGATTGTTTGAATTGGTAGTTTGCAAAAAACTCAGGTAAAATATGAGTATAGCTTCGAGTTATTCGATTTCCTAATTGCTCATCGTTAGTGGTATAACGGTGAGCTAATAAGCCAGGATTAATGGTTAGGTCTCCGTACTTGGCCTTAAAATACAATCCTATAAAACGGTCTTTGAAATTGAACTCCACGTCATTTTTGAATTCCTCTGAGGTAAATTCAAGGTCTTGATTATTATCTAGCCATTGGAATATAGACGAATCAAACTCTTGAGTACTTTCAATCCCACCCAAGGTGATATTTAAATTTGTATTTGGAGAGGTAATTAAAAAATAATCCAATTTCAAATCAAGTCTTTTTGTGGTGACATCTTGCACCTGATTGATGTTGTAAAAATTTTGAGTTTGGTCAAAGGGAATGAAATTTAGAAAGGGCTGTTGTTCTCGTATACTTTGATAAAAAGGATCTTCCGTAGCATTTTCGGCTTTGATTTCTGCAGCTATAATGTTGGAGTCGTTCAACGTCCAATACAAATTAGATGATTGTGAAACAGTGACTGGTTTTTGATCCTGATTTTCTTCTATCACATCCGTTATTGTCGATACGGTAAGAGTATTACTCCGTTCTCTTTCTTTATTACTTCGCACCAAAACATCGTACTCCCATTGAAAGCGATCTGATGGCTTAAAACGACTTGAAAATTTAGCAATTCCAAGGGCGACATTTTGCGTATTATTGGTAGATACTGTTTCGAGTAAATTTGAACTGACAAAGGTCCTTTGGGTTAATCGCTCAATTTCAGTCTCTGCATCTGAAAAAATCCCAAATCCAGTTAGTAACCACTTTTTAGAGGGTTTATAAGAAAAGTTCAATGCCGCAAATTTCGAAACTACTGATTTTGCGGTATTATTTTGCGTAAGTGATAGCCCTAATCCAGCTGAAGTAGTGTTAAAATTTGTACCTGTATTTTGATTTGTCGCTCCTTTAAATCCTCCTGTAAAACTCCAATAGTCTCTCCCGCTAAAAGCAACCTCTCCGATATTATTAGCATCTGTTAAGACACTCAAGCTGTATTTAGGTGAATAATAAAACAATTTTGGATGTACACTATACCTGTCATTGTTTCCGAGCCCAGCGCTTATTTCACCAAACCAAAACTTCTTTTTTCCTTCTTTAAGTCTGATGTTTAAAGCAATGTTGTCTTGATTGTTGGTTACTGAACTAAGCTGTGAAACTTCGGTGTAATTACGCAGCACCTCTACTTTTTTCAACGCATCTGCAGGTATATTTTTAGCCGCTAATTTTGAATCTCCATCGAAGAAATCCTCACCTTCAACCATCACCTTTGTGACTCGCTTACCCTCAACTTCTATTTGGCCGTCGTCATTAACTTCTACCCCAGGCAATTTATCTAATACATCTTCTAATTTCTTTTCTGTTCCACTTACAAAGGAGTCTGTATTATATACTATGGTATCTCCTTGTATTGTTATAGGGATTTCGTAGACTACCTCAACCTCATCTAAATTTTGAGGTTGTGACTCAAGAAAAACATCAAACAAAATGTCTTGATCTTCTGTCGTTAAATTGAATTCTTTTGGCTTAAATCCCAAATAACTAAACTTGAGCTGATAGGACGTTTCTGCCTTGAGGTTTAACTTGTAATATCCTTGCGAATCACTTATACCAAAAGATTCTAAAAGTTGTGATTCCCCATTTATGGCTACCACATTTGCAACCTCTAAGGGTAGTCCAATACTATCTGTGACCACACCTTCTATTTTGATTTGAGCAAAAGTCTGTAGACTGAGGAATATACCTAAGACAAAATAAATTTTACGCATTGTCAACCTAGTTTTGGATACGGATAGAAGTTCCATTCCCTGCTCTGCCTCTTCTTCCATCTCCTGCTTTAAATTGCTCCGACATCTCTTCCATTTTATCAGCCATAATAGTATTGTATTCCTGTTGAGTCACTTTCTTTCCTTTGGATGGTCTTTTTATCTTGTCTTCGGTATCTTGATTTAATCGAATTTCAGAACAAAGTAATGAGGATCGACCATCGTTAATTTCAAGAATCAGACCTGGCAATCCCCAGTAATCAGAAGGGCCTTGGCTTACAGGAATTTCAGGAGTAAACCAGGCAGTTATTTCAGGATTTTCACCAACTCCAATTCTCGATAACAACCCTTGACGCCGTGGACGTTTTTTTGTTTCGGCACTGTCTTTTTCTTTCTTCGGTTTCGCATCTGCTTGCATCTGCTCAAAACGCTTGATTAAAACCGTATCTCTGACTCTTGTAGCCGTAGCTTTGTAGCATGCATGGTTTCCAATCTTTTTAGTTTCAGGATGCATTTTCCACTCCCATTGAGGTAATTCGTCTTGTATTAAAAAAACTTTGCCGAAAAGTTCATTTTGGTTGAGATAAATTTTCTCCTGAATATTTTTGTAATAGGCTGAACCTGAACTCCCCATACCTGCAAAAAACATGCGCATTCTTCCTGCTGCTGCACCAGTTTTAAGTTGTTCTTGTTCTTTGTATGAAGATTCTTTTTGATTAAAAGACAACTCAAATGACTTCTCAGACATTTTCTTCATCCTTTCCATAATAATTTGTTTTTGAGCCGCAGGAATATTTCTTCCCTCTAATGAAATTTCAATTTTAGATTTAGATTTATAAATGGCTTTTCCTTGAAGCTCTTGAGCAGATAAAAAGGGAAGGCTAATTAAGGTTAAAAAAAAGAAGAAATTCCTCATAGTATCAATTGATTTAGTTTTTAGACTCTAGGCAGAGAAAAAAGTTTAATGTCAAAATTTTATAACCGAACAAAATTGACGAAATTCACAGCTTAAAATTCTTTGCACATGCATATTGCGATCGCTGGAAATATTGGAGCCGGTAAAACAACTTTAGCCGATTTATTAGCCAAGCACTACAATTGGACACCGCAGTTTGAAGACGTAGTTGAAAATCCATACCTGAATGACTTCTACAACCATATGGAACGTTGGAGTTTCAACTTGCAAATTTATTTTTTAAATACACGTTTTCGACAAATTCTGAATATTAGAAAAGGTGACCAAACGGTGATTCAAGACAGAACTATTTATGAAGATGCTCATATTTTCGCTCCTAATCTGCACGGCATGGGGCTGATGACCAAAAGAGATTTTGATAATTACCAGGAATTGTTCAGTCTAATGGAATCTTTAGTACAACCTCCAGATATATTAATCTATCTGAGAAGCTCAATTCCAAACCTGGTCAAACAAATACATAAACGAGGTCGCGATTATGAAAGTGGTATCTCTATTGAATACTTGAGTAAATTAAATGAGCGATATGAAATGTGGGTAGAGAGTTATACCAAAGGTAAACTCATCATATTCGACGTGGACGATTTGAATTTTGTAGATAATTCAGATGACTTAGGAAAAATTATCAACCGTATAGAAGCAGAAATTAACGGATTATTTTAATAAAAAAAGCCTAGAAAATTCTAGGCTTTTTTTATTTCGTAGGGCTTAACCTTAATTCAATCGAACTTCAGGGTGCTCCTTAGCAAGTATAACTTTTAGCTCTTCTTCAGAATTTGCTTTGTACTCCTTCTCTTTGATTTCAACTACACCATCAGTGTCTGTTTTTTCCATAACGGTGGCTACAAGCTCTCCTGATTCTACCTTCTCTACATCAACAGAAACAGTTTTAGCTATTTGTGTTATTTCTGCTTGTTGATCGGCGTTGTATGCACTTAAGTCTTCGTCTGCAACTAAACTCGGTGCAATAACCAATGCAACTACTGACATTAATTTCAATAAGATATTTAAAGAAGGTCCTGAAGTATCTTTGAATGGATCGCCAACGGTATCACCAACTACAGCTGCTTTGTGAGCTTCTGTACCTTTTCTACCATCGCTTTCGATAGTTTTCTTGGCATTATCCCAAGCTCCTCCAGCATTAGATTGGAAAATAGCCATTAATACACCCGCAGTAGTTACTCCAGCCAAAAGTCCTCCCAACATAGAGGCACCACCAATAAAACCAACGGCTACAGGAACAACGATAGCTAAAAGACCTGGAAACACCATTTCTCTTATAGAGGCTCTCGTGGAAATTTCCACACATTTGTCGTATTCAGCTACTCCGTCTGCTGCATCAAAAATCGCACGATCTTCTGGAGTTGCCTTTTCGATATCTGAATCGTATTTACGCATCACCTCTAAAGCTGCTTTTAGGGCTGGGATATCTCTAAATTGACGACGAACCTCTTCTATCATGGCCATTGCCGCTCTCCCTACAGCATTCATCGATAAGGCTGAAAAAACAAATGGAAGCATCGATCCCAATAAGAGACCCGCCATGATAGTCGGCTGTGACACATCTATTGAGGTTACTTTAGCAGTTTTCATAAAGGCTGCGAATAAAGCTAAAGCAGTTAAGGCTGCAGAAGCTATAGCAAACCCTTTACCGATTGCTGCTGTAGTATTTCCTACTGCATCTAATTTGTCTGTACGCTCTCTAACTTCAGAAGGCAACTCTGCCATTTCAGCAATTCCTCCAGCATTATCAGAAATTGGTCCATACGCATCGACTGCTAACTGTATTCCTGTATTAGCAAGCATACCTACAGCTGCGATAGCAATACCGTATAAACCTGCAAAGTGATGTGAGACTAAGATAGCAGCAGCGATTAAGATAATCGGAATTGCAGTTGACATCATACCTACTCCTAAACCTGCAATAATATTTGTCGCAGCACCAGTTTCTGACTGTCTAACAATATTGTTAACAGGACGTTTACCTGTTCCTGTATAGTATTCCGTTACTTTTCCGACTAAGAGACCGGCAATCAAACCGGCAATAGTTGCATAAAATACTCCATTAGAGGAAAATTCTTTTCCACCTTCTACCCATGATTCAGGTAAAAATTCTCCAATTAAGAAATAAGAAGCGACCAGCATTAATGCAGCAGAACCAAACTCTCCTAGATTAAGTGCTGTTTGAGGATCTCCTCCTTCTTTAACTTTCACAAAGAAGGTTCCTATGATGGACATAATGATTCCAGCTGCTGCAAGCGCTAAAGGCAAATACACAGCTCCCAATCCATTAAATGATGCTTGAAATTCGGGTAAAACCACAAAAGAAGCACCTAAAACCATGGTACCTATGATAGACCCAACATAAGACTCGAAAAGGTCTGCGCCCATACCTGCCACATCTCCAACATTATCTCCAACGTTGTCGGCAATAGTAGCCGGGTTTAATGGGTGATCTTCAGGTATTCCAGCTTCTACTTTACCTACGAGATCAGCCCCTACATCGGCAGCCTTTGTATAAATACCTCCACCTACTCTAGCGAAAAGTGCAATTGAAGAGGCTCCAAGTGAAAAACCTGAAAGTACATTGAGTACCATATCGATTTCCCATCCCTGATTACTGTATAACATGAATAAACCACCAAGACCAAGAACACCCAATCCTACAACTCCTAATCCCATTACAGCTCCTCCTGCAAAGGCAACTTCTAGAGCTTTACTCAAAGAAACTTGAGCGGCATTTGTTGTTCTTACATTGGCTTTGGTTGCTACACGCATACCTATGAATCCAGCTAGTGCAGAACAGAAAGAACCTACAATAAAAGAAACGGCAACCATCCCATTAGATCCTGCCTCACTTTGACCTTTGAAATATAGTAGCACAGCTACTGCTGCCACAAAGACTGATAAAATTTTATACTCTGCTTTTAGAAAGGACATTGCACCATCTGCAATGTTCTTAGCGATTCCCGCCATTTTTTCATTTCCGACTGCTTGCTTAGAAACCCAACTGTTTTTCACCAAAACAAATAGTAGTGCTAAAATTCCAAAAGCCCATAAATAGGGAACTAATGCCTCCATAATATATATTTAGATTTATTTATACGTAGATTTTAATGTGCGCAAATGTACTAAAAACAATGAATTATCAAACTTAACATAGTTATTAATAGTCTATTGTTTTAATAGCTTACTGCTTGTACATGACAGTTTTAACAGCCTTGACAACGTCTTGCGCGTTAGGCAACCATTCCTGTAGTAAAACCGGTGAATAAGGTGCAGGTGTATCTGCAGTATTCAATTTTACAATTGGAGCGTCTAGATAATCAAAAGCTTGTGCTTGAACTTGATAGGTAATCTCAGTGGCTATATTCCCGAAAGGCCATGCTTCTTCTAATATGACTAATCGGTTTGTTTTTTTAACTGAACTGATAATCGCCTCGTGATCCATAGGTCTGATGGTTCTCAAATCGATAATTTCAATTGAAATCCCTTCTTTTTCCAGAATGTCGGAAGCTTTGTAAGCCTCCTTGATAATTTTACCAAAGGATACCACTGTAACATCTGTACCTTCTCTTGGAATTGAAGCTTGACCTAAGGGTATAAGGTATTCTCCCTCAGGCACCTCTCCTTTGTCTCCATACATCTGTTCAGACTCCATAAAAATGACAGGATCGTCATCTCTTATGGCTGCTTTCAATAATCCCTTGGCATCTGCTGGATTAGATGGCACAACAACTTTGAGACCTGGACAATTTGCGTACCAACTCTCAAAGGCTTGAGAGTGTGTTGCACCAAGCTGACCAGCTGATGCAGTTGGTCCCCTAAAAACTATAGGAATATTAAATTGCCCTGCAGACATTTGTCTCATTTTAGCAGCGTTATTAATAATCTGATCAATACCTACCAACGAGAAATTAAAAGTCATAAATTCAATAATTGGCCTGTTTCCATTCATGGCAGAACCAACGCCAATTCCTGAGAATCCCATTTCTGAAATTGGGGTATCCAAAATACGATCTGGACCAAATTCATCAAGCATTCCTTTAGAAGCTTTATAGGCTCCATTGTATTCGGCAACCTCTTCTCCCATAAGGTAAATGGTATCATCTCTCCTCATTTCCTCAGACATTGCTTCCGCTATTGCCTCTCTAAATTGTAAGGTTTTCATATATGCTAAATTTCGACGTCTAAATTAATACTTTTCTTTTAGCAGCCAATGGCTGTTTTGAGGTAAATATTTAATTATGCATGCATAGTAAATTGAGATAATATTCATAAATTTGAACTATTATATGGATTAATTAAATTATATGAAAATAGCAGTATGCATAAGTGCTGTCCCAGACACTACAAGCAAGATAAATTTCATCGAAAACAACACGGCATTTGATCGTGAAGGTGTTCAATTTGTCATCAACCCCAACGATGAGTTTGGGCTTACACGAGCAGTTTGGTTTAAAGAAAAAAATCAAGCTGAAATTACGGTGATTAACGTTGGTTTGGCAGACACAGAGGCGATACTTAGAAAAGCAATTGCCATAGGTGCAGATCACGCTGTGCGAATTAATGCAGACCCTACCGACTCTTCTTACGTCGCACAACAAATCAGTAGTTACCTGAAAGATCAAGGCTTTGACCTAATCATTACCGGTAAAGAATCTATTGATTTTAACGGAGGCATGGTGCACGGAATGCTTGCCGAACTCTTAAATATAGAACTTATTCACGCCTGTACCTCGCTAGAAATTGAAAATGGTAAAGCAGAAATCGCAAGAGAAATTGACGGAGGAACTGAACACCTCACATCTGATTTACCTATAATCGTAAGCGGTCAAAAAGGCTTAGTCGAAGAAAGTGACTTAAAGATTCCTAACATGAGAGGAATAATGACGGCTCGAAAAAAAGTCATCGAGGTTATTGAACCTCAGACTACAACATGTAAAACCACTGACATAGGCTTTGAAAAACCAAGTAAAAAAGCTGAGGTAGAGCTAATTGAAGCTGAAAACTTAGATCAGCTTATCAACAAATTACACAAAGAAGTAAAAGTTATATAATATGGCAGTACTTATCGTTTTAGAATCAGAAAATGGTGAGCTGAAATCCAGCTCGGGAGAATTACTAAGCTATGGTAAGGCTCTAGCAAGCTTCATAGAAACAGACGCATTCGCACTCAGTATGAATTGCAGTGTGCAGAATTCTATTGAAAAATACGGCGTTCAAAAGGTCATAGAAGTTCATAGTGAGCACCTACAATCTTTCAATGCTAAAAACTATGCCGATTGTGTGGCAGAGGTTAGTCAAAAATTGAACTGCGATATCATTGTAGTTTCGAGCTCGACCAACTCCAAGTATATGTCTGGAATTTTAGCCCAAAAATTAGAAGCAGCTTATACCAACAACATCGTTGATCTTCCGCTTGAAAAAAAACCATTCACTGTTAAGCGAAGCGTATATAGCAATAAGGCTTTTGCCCATACACAAATGAATGCTACAGTGAAAATTCTAGGTTTGACAAAAAACAGTTTTGGTCAAAACTTAGACCATGCAGCAACTGAAATTGAATCTTTAGAACTTACTGCTAATGTTGCATCTTCAGCCCTTGAAATTAAAGGTCAGGACACCCTTGAAGGCCAGATTTCAATCGCTGATGCAGACGTTGTCGTTTCAGGAGGTAGAGGACTTAAAGGACCTGATAACTGGAAAATGATTGAAGATTTAGCTGATGTTCTTGGAGCTGCCATGGCTTGTTCAAAGCCAGTTTCTGATATGGGATGGAGGCCACATTCAGAACATGTAGGTCAAACAGGAAAACCTGTCGCCAGTAATCTATACATCGCTATCGGAATTTCTGGAGCTATACAACACCTCGCAGGTGTGAGTTCATCAAAAGTTAAAGTCGTAATTAACACCGATCCTGAAGCTCCTTTTGTAAAGGCGGCTGACTACGCTGTTATAGGAGATGCATTCGAAGTCGTACCGCAATTAATTGAAAAATTAAAAGCCTTTAAAATTCAAAACGGTTAAATTTTTCATTTCTTTGTCTGTAGTACGCAATCCATGAAAAAAATACGTCTTGAAATTAAGGGATTTACCTACGGTCACAGCAACAATAACGCATATATACTCGTGTTAAGAGAATCAGATGGAGACCGTAAATTACCAATTGTAATTGGATCCCCTGAGGCTCAAGCTATAGCATTTACGCTTGAGAAAAAATTAAAAACGTCTAGACCAATGACACACGACGTCTTTAAAAACACTTTAGATCGATTTCAAATAGACCTCAAAGAAATAATTATACACAAATTAGAAGACGGTTTATTTTACTCAAGTTTAATCTGTGAACGCGATGGAATTCAGGAAATCATTGATTCCAGAACAAGCGATGCGATCGCTATGGCTCAACGTTTTCAAGCACCCATTTACACTTATGCCGAGATTTTAGAACAAGCTGGAATATACTATACTTTTGAAGAGAAAAGTGAAGACAACAAAGAAGAACCTGAAGTCGACTTGGAACAGGAAAATTTTCAAGATTTTGAGTTGACCACTAAGGCAGAAGCTTGGAAGAACCCATATTCCAATTTCAGCATCCGGCAACTTGACCAAGAATTAAAAAAGATGTTGAAGTCTGAAAATTACGAAGCTGCTGCCCTCTTAAGAGACGAACTTAAAAATAGAGGGGAATAATGAATTTTACTGCTCTGTTAAGAGGTTCGTTGGGAATAGCTTTTCTGCTTTTGGTAACCTACGCTTTATCGAGTAACCGAAAAAAGATTCCTTGGAAAATTGTACTCGTTGGATTGAGCATGCAATTTATACTTGCATTAGGTGTTTTAAAAATCAAAATTGTACAACAACTCTTTAATATTTTAGGCTCCTTTTTTACCAGTATCCTAAATTTTACAGAAACAGGGAGCCGCTTTGTTTTTGGAAACTTATTAAACATTGAAGACCCGAGTATTGGATATGTTTTTGCATTTCAAATTTTACCTACGATTTTATTCTTTTCAGCGCTTACCTCCGTACTTTATTACTTTGGTATTATTCAGAAAATAGTAAAAGGATTGGCGTGGGCCTTAACTAAATCATTAGGTATATCAGGAGCTGAAAGTTTATCGGTTGCTGGTAATATTTTTTTGGGACAAACAGAAGCTCCACTGCTGATTAAGGCGTATCTCAAAAAGATGAATAGATCTGAAATTTTATTAGTCATGATTGGGGGGATGGCAACTGTAGCAGGAGGAGTCCTAGCCTCATATGTCGGATTCTTAGGTCAAAATGATCCTGTTTTACGACTTGAATTTGCGAGGCATCTAATAGCCGCTTCCGTTATGGCGGCACCAGGAGCTGTGGTTATATCAAAAATTTTAATCCCACAAACAGAAGAAGTCAGTAAAACAGTAGCTATAGACGAACAGAATTTTGGCGATAATATTTTAGATGCACTTTCGAACGGCACCACAGAAGGTATTAAACTCGCCGTAAATGTAGGCGGTATGCTATTGGTTTTTGTGGCAATGATTGCTTTAATTAATGGTATTCTTTTTGAGATTGGAACAATAGGTGCACTAAATGAATGGATAAGCAATAAAACACATTTTGAATCCTTGTCACTAGAATTTATTTTGGGAATGCTTTGTGCACCTCTGATGTGGATTATTGGAGTCGCACAGGAAGACCTTAGTTTAATGGGGCAACTCTTAGGAATTAAGATTGTAGCTTCTGAATTTGTTGCTTACACCCAATTAGCTGAATTAAAAGACAGTGCATCAAGCATTCAATTGGCTTACAATAAATCAGTGATTATGGCAACCTATATGCTTTGTGGTTTTGCGAACTTCGCCTCTATTGGAATACAAATTGGTGGAATAGGAGCCCTTGTACCTTCTAAGCGAAAACTACTTTCAGAACTTGGAATTAAAGCCCTAATTGGAGGAACAATTGCCTCACTCTTATCAGCAACCATGGCAGGGATCATTCTCGGTTGATTACTTTTTCATAACTACTTATTTAATGATGAAAAAAATAGTTGAGCTTGCCTTAGCTTAGCTTTATAGAACTGAGAGACTTGATTATGCAACAATATCACGACTTACTTAAACACATTATAGCAAATGGCGTCGAAAAAGGTGATCGCACAGGCACAGGAACAAAAAGTATTTTCGGTTATCAAATGAGGTTTAACCTGCAGGATGGGTTTCCATTGGTTACGACAAAAAAAGTGCATCTCAAATCTATCATTTATGAGTTGCTCTGGTTTTTAAAAGGTGATACTAATATTGGATATCTCAAAAACAATGGAGTTCGTATTTGGAATGAATGGGCAGATGAACATGGGAATTTAGGACCTGTTTATGGTCATCAATGGAGAAATTGGAATTCTGAAGAAATCGATCAAATTAAAGAATTGATTCGAACTCTTAAAAAGGACCCCAATAGTCGAAGAATGCTTGTCAGTGCTTGGAATCCATCTGTACTTCCCGACACCTCTAGGAGTTTTTCAGACAATGTAGCTAATGGTAAAGCCGCACTACCTCCATGTCATGCTTTTTTTCAATTTTATGTTGCTGACAACAAACTCTCGTGCCAACTGTACCAAAGAAGTGCAGACGTATTTTTAGGAGTTCCTTTCAATATTGCCTCATACGCATTGCTTTGTATGATGGTGGCACATGTATGTGGTTTAGAATACGGTGACTTTATTCACACTTTTGGAGATGTTCACATCTACAACAATCATATGGAGCAAGTCGAATTACAATTGAGTAGAGAAATAATAGAACTACCAAAGATGAAACTTAATCCTGCTATAAAAACTATTGATGAATTCAGCTTTGATGATTTTACCCTTGAAAATTATAATCCACATCCAGCTATAAAAGCTGCTGTAGCTGTTTAAGTGGTAAGCACTGAATTATCGGCTTGGGCAAAAGAATTCCAAACCCTAATCTCACAAGTCGGGTCTTGAACAAACTCATCGTTAACGACAAACTTGTATTCAAACTTATTTTTAGCTGGCAATAAAATAGCGCAGTTAAAATATCCTTTTTTATGCAAGGAAAGTGAGATTGATTTGGGGTTCCAGTGGTTAAAATCACCTGCGACAAAAACACGATCTGTAGGTTTTGCTTGAAATTTAAAGACAACTTCGACTACAGCTAATCCGCTGATATTTTTAATTTGATATCCCATTCTTTAACGCCTTATTTGGCTTAATTTTGTTCACAAAATAACAACAATTTGGATACTTCTGAAATAATAATAATTGCCGCATTCGATCAAAATAAAGGTATGGGATTAAATGGCGACCTACCTTGGCATCTGCCCAATGACTTTAGGCATTTTAAGACCCAAACCATGGGAAGCCCTATGCTAATGGGACGAAAAACACTTGAGAGTTTTCCAAAAGCACTTCCTGGCAGAGCCCATTATGTGCTAAGTCGAGATGAAAATTACACTCCACCTTTTCAAGTTGATGGTATATTTAATGACCTAGAAGATGCCATAAAAACACTTAAACATTACTCAAAATTGTACGTTATTGGAGGTGGTCAAATATACCGCCAGGCTTTGTCTAAAGCGACTACTCTTCAAATTACAAGAGTCCAGGGTATCTTTGAAGCGGATACTTTTTTTCCGGAAATCGACTTTAAGGAGTGGAAACTCATGAAGAAAACCATTCATCTCAAAGACGAAAGACATCCTGTTTCTTTTCAAATAGAAACTTGGGTGAAGATCAATAGTCCAACTGAAGCAATCTGAATTTTTGCCCTTTGAGTATTCGTAGAACAGCATCACCTGCACCACTGCAATAGATTGAGGTTTTTGCTTGTTTAGAACTTGACATACGGTTTTCACCGTAGATTGCTTGTAGCCTATTGATTATTGCCTCAGTAGGTTCTATAAACTTCATTGTGTCGCCCGCAATTCGTTCAAACTCGTCTTTGAGAAAAAAATAATGAGTACAACCCAAAACCACATATCTCACTTCATGACGCTTAAAAAAAAATATAGTTTCTCTTAATTGTTCTTGGAACGATTTTGATTGTATGCTACCAGATTCAACTGCTTCTACAAAGCCTTCTCCTATTACCTCAACAACAGATTCGGGATTTGCGTACTTGCCCTTGGTAGTATTGTATAAAGAACTGCTAAGTGTAGCCCGTGTGGCGATCACCCCAATTTTAGAACTTGTTGAAATAGTAATAGCAGGTTTAATCGCCGGTTCTATTCCAATAAATGGAAGATCAAACTCTTTTCGAAGTGACTTAATTGCAATTGTTGTGGCTGTATTGCAGGCGATGATAATTATTCTCGCACCTTGTTCAATAAAAAATTCAATGTGTTTTCGACATCGTTCAAGGATAAAGCTTACTTTTTTTTCGCCATAAGGAGCATGTTTATTATCGGATATATAAAGACAGTCTTCAAAAGGATAGACCCTTTGAACAGCATTTAAAAGCGATAATCCTCCTACACCTGAGTCAAAAATTCCTATCATAAAACTAAAAAACCGCTTGTTGGATTAACAAGCGGCTTGTACTTTATAGAATAGATTCTAATTAAAATCCCAATTCTCTTTTTACATCTGCAAGAATATCACTGCCGTTAGCAACGATAAGACCTAAACCTGGACTCGCATCAATCACGTAGTCAAAGCCTTTTGTCGCAGCTACTTTCTCTATGGCTGCTTTTGCTTTATCAGAAATAGGAGCGAATAATTCCTGTTGTTTCTTCTGTAATTCTTGTAAAGCTGCTTGCTCAGCGCTAGCAATGTTTCTTTCAGCTGCTTGCAATTCGTCTGCTCTAGCCTTGTTTTCTTCTGCAGTTTTAGAATTCGCTTCATTCTGATAGGTAACGAATTTCTTTTGCAATTCAGCAACAGACGCTTCGATATCTGCCTTGTAAGTCGCCTCTAATTTTTTTAATTCAGCTTGTGCAGACTTCATATCAGGCATATCTCCAAGTAATTGCTGTACATTGATGTGTGCGACCTTACTCTGCGCGGCTACCGAACTGGTTGCGGTAAATAATAATAACGCCGCTATTACAATTGATTTTAATGATCTCATCTCTATTTAATTTAAATTCTAATTATTGTTTGTACTGTCTTTTTTAACTCTTTTATTTCTTGCCTCTATAGCTGCTTTTCGTTGTGCCTCTCTTTTTTCAAGAGCAGCTTGCTTTCGCTCTTCATATTCTTTTCTTCGCTCTTCTCGCTTTCTCAGACTTTCAGCTTTTCGATTTTCAATTTGTTTTTGTCTCGCCTCTTGAGCCTCTTCTAGTTCTTTTTGTCGATCTAAAACCTCTTGATCAAACCGTGTTTCATTTTCCAATTCCTGCTCGTTTTGCAGTGCTTTCAAACGATCGTTAAACTCTTGATCATCTTTAGACTCGCTTAAACGGACAGATCTTCCGATTTCTCTAAGCACTAAATCGCTGATATCATGCCTTTTTTCGGAGTACAACATTACAACATCTGCCGATTTATCAAAAATAAAATCGTACTTTTTCGAATTACCTATCTTTTGAATCGCCTCAAAGACTTGATCCTGAATAGGCTGTATCAAAAGTTCTTGTTGTAACACGTATTCTCCTTTAGGCCCAAATTTCTCTTGTTGCTCCGCTGCAATTTCACTTTCAAGAAATTTAATATCCTCTTCTCTATCACTTATTATAGACTGCGCAAGAACTGCTCGTTCTAGAGCTAAAGCCCCTTTTAATCCCTCAACTTCTGATCTTTTCAACTCTATAGCTGTTTGCCATTTCAATGCTTTTTCATTTAAAGCGTCCTCAGCATCTCGATATGAAGCCACTTGTTCTAAGATGTACTCCATATCCACATAAGCAATTCGAATATTTCTTTGCGCATATGCATCTTCTACACAAGTAAACGCAAAAAGTACTACAAGTGTTGTGTAGAAAAAACCGTGCCAAAGTCGATACCTCATATAAATCAAAATTGTTGTCCGATGATGAAATGTGTCTGCCAACCACTAGGCCCTGAAGAATTTGGATTTGCATCTGTATCAAATCCATAACCAAAATCAATACCAAGTAATCCAAATGCTGGCATAAATATCCTTACTCCAATACCTGCTGACCTCTTAAGCTCAAATGGATTGAACTTTGAGAAATTATTAAAGGCATTTCCCGCTTCTAAGAAAGTCAAGGTGTAAATAGAAGCCGAAGGTTTTAGCGTCAGCGGATATCTTAGTTCTAGTGAAAACTTGTTGTATATCGTACCTCCATCTTGTTCTCTTCGACCTGTAATCGGATTAACACTATACGGAGTAATAGAGCTATTTTCATATCCTCTCAGTTGTATATTTTCTCTACCATCAAGAGTAAAGTTCCCCAATCCATCTCCACCGACGTAGTAACGCTCAAAAGGAACATTGCCAATATCGTTATTGTAGGCCCCTAAAAATCCGAATTCAGCATTAGTTCTAAAAACAAGTTTATCCACAATACGAGTGTACCAATCGCCTTTGAATTTAATTTTATAAAATTCTAATAACTTAAACCGCTCTTCCTCAAGAGATTCCAACTCTCGACTGAGTTCTGTTGCATTTTCTCCGTCAATTCCAACATCTAAAAGCTCTTCAGTAACCTCTCTAATTTCCTCTCGTAAACCTTTGTAATCTTTTTTAGAAAACGCAGAATAAGGAGGAGTTAAACGAGCTGAAAACTCGAAATTTGAACCTGTCAGCGGAAATATTCTACTCGGTCCTTGGGAACTCCTTGAAACTCCCACGGTGTAAGTAATCGAGTTTGAAGACCCATTTCCGAAATTGAATAATCCGTTATTAAAATTGTTAAAACTATAGTATTGATAGCTTAAGGCATGCGATATAACAAAGAAATCGTCTGGCCATTGAACACGCTTTGACAAGCCTGCAGAAATACCGCTAATTGAGAATCCCCTTGATTTATCTACATCAAATGTCCCACCGGCAAAAGAGGCTGCGAATTGCTGTGTTCTCTGCAGTGAAAAATTAAAATTAACTGGCTTTTTTCCACCCAACCACGGTTCAGCGAATATTAGGCTGTATACTCTAAAGGTTCGACTCGCCTGCAATCGAAGAGAAAAGGTTTGCCCATCTCCCATCGGAACAGGCTTATACGCCTCCTTATTGAAAATATTTCCTATTGAAAAATTATTAAATGATAATCCAAGGGTTCCGATGAATCCCCCACCCCCAACTCCACCTTGAAGTTCGATTTGGCTTGATCCAGATTCGACTAAAGAATACTCCAAATCAACTGTTCCATCATTTGGATTTGGGTTTTGAACATCAGGAGCAATTTGTTCGGGATCAAAAAAGCCCAATTGACCTAACTCCCGAATTGATCTTACGATATTGTCTTTGCTGTATTTCTGTCCAGGTTTGGTTCTTAATTCCCTGTAAATAACGTGATCATTGGTCTTATCATTACCAACAACATTTACATGATTTAGAAAGGTCTCTTTTCCTTCTATGATACGAATCTCAAAATCAATGGTATCGTTCTGCGCAGAGACCTCGACAGGATTAATACTTGAAAATAAATAACCGTTGTTTTGATAGAGATTAGTAATGTCTTCTCCATCGGGTTTAGAGGTATCTGCAATTCTCTTTTTAAGTTGCACTCCGTTGTAGGAATCTCCTTTTTTGATTCCCAAAAGTTGGTTGAGTTCACGATCAGCATAAACCGTATTTCCAACAAAATCTATATCCCCAAAATAATAGCGATTCCCCTCTTGTAATTTAAGATGAATTCCGATGAGCTCGTCACTAATCTGATAGATACTGTCTTCAATCACTCGCGCATCACGATACCCCTTTTCTGCATAAGCATCTACTAAACTTTTGAGATCTTCGTCAAAATCTTCTTTTTTGTATCTCGACTTTTTCCAAAAGCGATAGATTTTTTTGATTTTTGTATTCTTTAGCGCTCTTTCCAGTGCTTTAGACTTCAGTTTTTCTCGACCGTCAAATACAATTTCTCCAATTTTTACTTTAGGCCCCTTATTGACGTTAATAACCATATTTTGGACATTAACTCCAGATGAATCTGCAGAAGTGGCAATGGTTGCTTTTGCATTGAGATACCCCTTTTCTTTATAGGTATTTTGGATGTAGTTCTTGGTATTGGCTATTAAACTTTCAGTGATTTTCTTTCCTGTTTTTAAATCTGCATCTTTAAGTAGCTCGTCGGCTTTGGATTTTTTTATCCCGTAAAAGGTAACTTGATTTAGGGTTGGGCGCTCCTTGATGTTGAGTTCAAGAAATATACTATCCCCTTTGATGTCATTGTAATAAACCGCCACATCACTGAAGAGTTCAAGGTTCCAAAGTTTTTTAATAATTCCTGAAATTTCCTCCCCAGGTATTTCTATGACCTGTCCAACTCGTAAACCTGTATAAGTTTTTACCGTCTGTTCATTATAACTTTTTAAGCCGGTGACCTTAAGATCGCCAAGTATAAAAGTTTTACTCTCTTCAAAACTCATTTCTTGAGCTAGGGTGGTTAGGGTTCCTAAAAAGGAAAATCCTAAGAAAAGATAAGTTATAAACCTGCGTTTATTTTGAATTAACATTGAGTTCTTGAAGTTGTTCTGTAGTTTTTCCAAATCGTCGTTCTCTCTTTTGATAACTAGCTAATGCCTTATCTAATTCCTGTGTATCAAAGTCCGGCCAGTATGTATCTGTGAAATACAACTCGGCGTAAGCGCATTGCCACAACATGAAATTACTTAACCTGTATTCTCCACTTGTTCGAATTAACAGATCAACCTCAGGCATGAAGCAGGTGTAAAGATGACTATTAATTAGCTTTTCATCAATATCAGAGGGCGAAATTAGGCCTTTTTTAACTTTTGAACTAATCTCTTGCATCGCACTCGTAATTTCTTGACGTGAACCATAACTTAAGGCTAAGGTTAAGACCATCCTTGTATTCGACTTGGTTCGTGCAACAACTTCCTCTAATTCTGATTGCACCACCTCGGGTAAATTTTTGATGTCACCAATGGTTCTCAATTGGATATCATTCTCAACCAAAGTTTGCAATTCACCTCTCAAGGATTTTACCAAGATGCGCATCAAGGTATTCACTTCTTTTTTTGGTCTAAGCCAATTTTCTGTTGAGAAGGCAAAAAGCGTGAGGTATTCAATACCTTTTTTGGTACAATGCTTTACAACGCGTTTGACCATTTTTGCTCCTTCTTCATGACCTAGAGCACGAAGTTTTCCCATTCCTGTAGCCCATCTACCATTGCCGTCCATTATTATAGCAAGGTGTCTAGGTAATGTTTCGCTCGTCTCCAACATTGATTTAGGGCTTATTTAAAATTGATTAGTATTGGTTTTTGCCCAAAGGTATAGCTTAATCCAAAATTAGTAAGCATATAATAGTCTTTTTGTCCATTTCCGAGGAAATAGACTTTATCTGTTGGATCTATTCCGTCTGGGACAGGGATATCTGCTATGACAACACCACCATCTAAATTATCCACCCTTGTCATTCGCAATCCTAACTCTAGGTGTAAGTTTAAATTTCGATACAAATGAAACTTCATTCCAAGGGCAACAGGTAAAAGTAGGGTACTGTTCTTTTTATATTGTGCTTCGTATATATCATAAATTTGCTTTTGCAAAGGAATAGTGAGATCAGAAGAATTGTCATCAACAGGTTTCTTGGGTTTAATCGCCTGGATAAGCCTTCCATCTCCATATCTGTAGAAATCGTCTAGCACAAAAGCTCTTTCTGAGTACCGCGCATATCCCAGTCCGACATAGGCATAAGGCACTAATTTTCGCCTTTCATTAAAAGGGTTAAACGAATACCAATTAAATTCTGCTCCAACAGTAACTTCTATGGCATTAATATTTGAATTGAATTTTCTGTTAAGCCTATACTGGTCATTGGAAAGCTCATCATCAAAAGTAAATTTGATAAAATTGGTGTTCAAACGATACGAAAGACGTGAATTGCGATGCACCTTAAGTTGAAAGCCTTGACTTGTATTACCAGCCTTAAAAACCTTTTCTCTTCCTACATCGCCAAAGCCTGATGAAAAGCCGGTCAAGTATCCAAGTTCTATTCTTTGAGCATTTACAACCCAACTGAAAAGAAGACTACTGAGTACTATAATTAATTTCTTTTGTCTTCTCCCCATAGCATTTTTTGACGGAGTGAATGCAAAAAATGCTCTCCCTTAAAGTTCAACATTTTAAGTTTATAAGGCGTCTTTTTAACCACGATTTCCTCTTCATTTGCCATCGTAGTAATCTTTGAATCTACGGTAATAAGATGCTGTGATTCACGTCCACTTACCTTAAGTTTAATGACCGTGTCGTCTTCAATAACTAATGGACGTGCATTTAAATTATGTGGGGCAATAGGTGTCAACACGAAAGACTTAGCTCCTGGAGAAATAACAGGTCCTCCACAACTCAAAGAATAACCTGTAGAACCTGTTGGAGTCGCTACTATTAATCCATCCGCCCAGTAGGATGTCAAAAAATGATCATTTAACCACACTTCAATCGTAATCATTGAAGCGGTGTCTTTTCTTGAGACGGTAATTTCATTGAGCGCATCGTTCTCCCAATTAGGGCCAAGAAGTTCAGTGTGATTTTCTAATCTTATAAGTTGTCTAAAATCAAGCTCGTAGTTTCCTTGACTAAATTCTTTTAAAAGTGATAGGGCATGTTCCTTTTTGTAAGTGGATAAAAATCCTAATCGACCTGTGTTGATGCCTACTAGTGGTATTCCTTTGTCTCGAATGTAATTAGACGCCCTGAGCATGGTTCCATCACCGCCTATAGAAACAAAAAGGGCTAAGCCTTCGTCGATTTCCTTATAGCTCTTATAAGTTTTGTGCTCATGAATATTCAAGTCTGTCTTTTCTATAAGCTTTTGGGCAAATTTAGATTCAAAGCAAACCTTATAATTTAAATCATTAGCCGATTGTAACAGTTGCCTTACAACCTTTTCTTCATCTTGATTTATATGAATTCCGAAAATGCCTATTTCCTTGCTCATACGTTTAAATAACGATTTAAATATTCAGCGTTTACTTTAAGATTTTCAATATGTAAATCTTCAAAAGAAGTTTCTAGGATATCGTACCCAAATCTTCTGATCTCATCTAAAAGAGATTGAATCTTTTCCGTTTGTAATTGAAGCGCTAGGACAGTTTCTACTTCAGTTTTTTTGACAATAAAAGTGCCGTTGATCAATGCTTGATTTGAAACAGCGATTTGAACAACTTCTGCCAAAGAGAAATCTTCGCTAGCTCTTGAGACGAGCAAGGTATCATTGTCTTTATCAAAAACGGGGATTGCTTCTAATTTATACAATATGTCCATTGAGGTTATGTATCCCAAAAGCTTACGCTCTAAGGAAAGGACAGGAATAATATTGGACTGACTTTTTTTCAAAAAACGCAATAGTGCTGGAAAATGGTCCTCAATAAATACGGCGTCGAATTGAAGGAGCTGCTCTACTTTAGATATAGCCATTTCTTTAGACAGGTCTCTGATAGCAGTAGCAGAAATCAATCCCAGAAACGATCCAGAGGTTTCGCAAATTCCAATATGCGTTAAATTATTTTCCGCAAAAAAATCATGGAGTTCTCCTATGGTTTGGCGAGGTGTAAATATCGTTAGGTCGTTCTGCAATAACTCGGTCAAATTCATACCTTCGAAATATTCTGCAAAATACAACAATCCCTACAAAGGCTCAGACTGAATACCTATTTTTGTAATTGAAATTCGACAAAATGAGCACACATTTAAGTGTAAATATCAACAAATGGGCTACACTGCGTAATGCCCGAGGCACTAACAGACCTGATTTATTACAAACTGCAAAAGATATTCAAGACTTTGGAGCCTCCGGAATAACTGTCCATCCTAGACCCGACGAGCGTCACATCAAGTACCGAGATGCCAGAAATCTCAAAGAGGTGGTTGCCACCGAATACAACATCGAAGGAAACCCCATAAATCGATTTATCGATTTAGTTTTAGAAATAAAACCTACCCAAGTAACTCTAGTTCCAGATGAGCCCGACGCGCTTACTTCAGACAGTGGATGGGACACCGTTTCGCATCAGGACTTTCTCAAAAAAACCATAAGGCTCTTTCAAGAAGAAGGAATTCGATGTTCGATCTTTCTAAATCCAGATATTGAAATGGTAAAAGCGGCGGCAGATACCGGGACAGATCGTATCGAATTGTACACAGAACCTTACGCTGCACAATATGTCAAAAATCCTACTGATGCTATCGATTCATTCGTCAGCGCAGCCGCAGAGGCAGATAAATTAGGCCTAGGTCTAAATGCAGGTCACGATTTAAGCTTAGACAATATTGCATTCTTTGCTGCTTCTATTCCGTCATTAAAAGAGGTCTCAATAGGCCACGCTTTAATTTGTGAATCTATTTATATGGGATTAGAAAATGTCATACAGATGTATAATCACAAGCTCAAAAACTATTGAAAAACGGTTTACACAATATCATCCTTGGGGAGTCGTCCCAAAAACTACTCATTCTTCACGGCTTTTTGGGCATGTCTGACAATTGGAAAACCCTTGGAAAAAAATGGAGTAAGCTCGGCCTAGAAGTGCATCTAATTGATGCCAGAAATCACGGTAAAAGTTTCCATTCAAACGATTTCTCTTACGCCTTAATGTGTGATGATTTGGAACATTACATACATCAGCACGACATTTCAAGTTTTTATTTACTCGGACATTCTATGGGTGGAAAAACAGCAATGCTTTTCACTTGCCTGCATCCTGAAAAAATCAAAAAACTAATCGTTGCGGATATAGCTCCAAAGCCTTATCCCCCGCATCACGATTACATTATTGATGCGCTAAAGAGTCTAAATTTTGAACAATACAAATCCAGAGGAGAGGTTGATATTGCACTTTCTAAGAATATTCACAACACTGGGATTCGACAATTTTTAATGAAAAATTTATTTTGGAAATCACCCGGTGTTTTAGGACTCAAATGCAATATTAATACCTTAGCAGCGCATCGGCTTGTCATAGGACAAGCCCTTTCATCTCAAATGAAATTTACAGGTCCAAGCCTCTTTGTTAAAGGATCTGCTTCAGACTACATCTTAGCAGAGGACCTTAATCTCATCAAATCACACTTTATTAGTGCAGTGTTAAAAAATATACCTAAGGCCGGTCATTGGTTGCACGCAGAGAATCCAAAGGCCTTTTCCAAAACCGTTTTAGATTTTATATTTGATAAAGAATGAAGACATTAATAGGATGGTTAATCAATAGCCTCGGGATTATTATAATCGCAGAAATTTTACCAGGTGTAGAAATCAAAAGTTTTTTTACTGCAATGGCAGTTGCTTTAATTTTGAGCATCCTCAATCTTTTTGTCAAACCATTACTCATTATCCTAACCCTTCCCATTACGATTTTGAGTTTAGGTATTTTTCTACTGATTATCAATGCCTTAATTATACAATTAGCAAGTTCTATAGTTCCAAATTTTGTTGTTAACTCTCTTTGGACCGCATTGATTTACAGCTTATTATTATCTCTCATGCAATCCTTTTTACAGGAAATATTTCAAAGAGACGTTCAGGATCATGAGCATTAAGTTGTAGACAGCATTAAAATAGCCTATTTTTGCGCTCCTTAAATGCTATAATTAGATGAAAATAACCAAACAAGAGGTCGATGCGTTAAACGCAGTATTAACCCTTGAGATTCAACAAGAAGATTACACCCCTCAAGTAGATAAAATTTTAAAAGATTACCGAAAAAACGCCAACATTCCAGGATTTAGAAAAGGACAAGTGCCAGTGGGCATGATTCGCAAACAATACGGCAGAGCAGTGCAGGTAGACGAGGTCAATAAAATGATTCAAGAACAAATTGGAACTTACATCGACAAAGATAAATTAGAGGTGCTCGGAAATCCCCTGCCTCTAGAAAAAGATACATTTAGCTGGGATGACAACCCTTTAATTTTTAATTTTGAGTTAGGACTAGCACCATCGTTTGAAGCAAAAATAAAAACCAAAAAATCGGTTACACATTATCACATTGTTGCGGATAAAAAAAGTATTGATGAACAAATTGAAAGAATTCGAAAACAATACGGTAAATTAATAGCTCAAGACTCCGTATCTAATGATTCAGAAGTTAACGGTCGCTTTTTTGACGAACAATTAGAAGTGGATCACAAAACACAACTTGATCTGACTGAGCTTAAAGGCAAGAAACTAATCAAAGAGCTGAAAAGTAAGAAGGCTTCTGATGTTTTTGAACTCAGCACCAAAAACTTGTTCGAAAATGATCTTTTACTCGCTAGACATCTAGGTGTAAGTGAAGAAAAAGTTAAAGAATTGGATAACGCAACTATCCAATTTACTGTAGAAGAAATTAACAAGAGAGAACCAGCTGAGCTCGACCAAGAACTTTACGATAAACTTTTTGGACCTGAAGTTATTTCCTCAGAAGAAGAGTTGAGAGCAAAACTCAAAGAAGATGGAGAAAAACAATTTGTGCAGCAATCTGACCAGAAGTTAATGACAGATTATACCGAGCGACTATTAGAAGATCACAAATTTGACCTTCCTTCAGATTTTCTCAAAAAGTGGATACGAGTAAGTGGTGAAAAACCATTGACTGAAGAAGAAGCCCTAACTGAATATGAAAAGTCAGAAAAAGGAATCCGCTATCAACTTATTGAAGCCAAAATAATAGACCAGCACGAACTTCAGATGAATTTTGAAGAATTAAAAGCCTATTCAAAAGAATTTATCAAGGCACAGATGGCACAATACGGTCAAATGAATCCTCCTGAGGAACAATTGGAGGAAATCGCAGCTCGTGTAATGAGCAATGAGGACGAAACCCGCAGATTATCTTCTCAATTGATGAATCAAAAATTATTAGATTTAATCAAAAAGGAAGGAAATTTGAAGAAGAAAGAATTAAATTTTGAGAAATTTATAAAGGAAGCTTACAAGGCGTAATTCAATCGAGAAAGGAATTTTATGAAAGATATTACCAAAGAATTTGAAAAATTTGCTATTAAAGATCAGGGAATAAGCAGCCTGTACTACAAGCAAATGATATCTAGTATGTACCCAGTAGGGCTCACTCCAAATATCATTGAAGAACGTCAAATGAATATTGCCATTTTTGATGTTTTCTCAAGGTTGATGATGGACCGTATTATCTTTTTAGGAACTGCAATCAATGATCAAGTGGCCAATATCGTTCAAGCCCAATTGCTTTTTTTGGAAAGTACAGATGCTTCTAAAGATATACAGATTTACATCAATTCACCTGGGGGAAGCGTATACGCTGGTCTTGGAATTTATGACACCATGCAATTCATCAAGCCTGATGTCGCTACGATTTGCACAGGAATGGCGGCTTCTATGGGTGCTGTATTGCTTTGTGCGGGCACTGCAGGTAAGAGAAGTGGTCTCGAACATTCACGTGTTATGATACATCAACCTATGGGTGGAGCGCAGGGTCAAGCCTCAGATATTGAAATTACTGCCAAAGAAATTCTTACCTTAAAGGATGAATTGTATCAAATTATTGCCAAGCATACAGGGAAAGACTTTGATACCGTATATGCAGATAGCGATAGAGACTACTGGATGAAGGCAGACAAGGCAAAGGAATACGGGATGATTGACGAGATTTTAATAAGAAACTAACTCAAATAGCAACTAAGCATGGATTCATTGGATTTAAGTTGTTCATTTTGCGGTCGCAAAAAAGAAGAGACAAATCTTCTCATCGCTGGAAATAAAGCCCACATTTGTGATAAGTGTGTGAAACAAGCGCACTTTATTGCCACAGAAGACAACGAAAGTAAATCCAATGTGAATCTTGAAGATTTTGATTTAAAAAAGCCCAAAGAAATCAAAGCTTTTTTAGATGAGTATGTCATCAGCCAAAACCACAGTAAAAAAATATTGTCCGTTGCGGTATACAATCACTACAAGAGAATTACACAAAAAATATCAGCCGAGGAAATCGAAATTGAAAAGAGTAATATTCTTTTGGTAGGACGAACTGGAACGGGTAAAACCCTTTTGGCAAAGAGTATTGCTAAAATGCTTGAAGTACCTCTAGCCATTGTCGATGCCACGGTACTCACAGAAGCGGGATATGTAGGAGAAGATGTCGAGAGTCTTTTAACGAGATTACTTCAAGCTGCTGATTACGATTTAGAAAAGGCGCAGAAAGGTATAGTCTTTATCGATGAAATCGATAAGATTGCACGTAAAAATGACAATCCCTCTATAACTCGTGATGTATCAGGTGAAGGAGTCCAACAAGGACTGCTCAAACTCTTAGAGGGAACCGTAGTGAATGTGCCTCCAAAAGGAGGACGAAAACATCCTGACCAAAAATTTATAGAAGTCGACACCAAGGATATCTTATTCATTGCTGGAGGAGCCTTTGATGGTATTGAAAAACTCATTAGTCAACGACTAAATATGCAGGCTGTGGGTTATGGTCAATTGCAAAAAGGAGATCAAATAGATCGAGAAAACTTGATTCAATACATCACTCCCAAAGATGTGAGAGACTTTGGATTGATTCCCGAAATTATTGGTAGACTTCCTGTGCTTACTCACATGAATCCATTAGATCGAAAAGCCTTAAAGGAAATTTTAACGCAGCCTAAAAATGCCCTTATTAAACAGTACAAAAAACTTTTTGAAATGGATGGTATTTCTTTTGAAATTCAAGATGACGCCTTAGATTTTATCGTGGAAAAGGCTATAGATTACAAATTGGGAGCTCGAGGACTTCGATCACTTTGTGAGTCTATTTTTATCGAGGCCATGTATGAAATGCCATCTTCTGATTCAAAAAGCTTGGTGGTCGATAAATCATATGCTCAACGTCACCTATCATTTGAGCGACTCAGTAAACTAAAGGCTGTTTCTTAAACTAATTCCGCATCCAATTCAAGAAGTTCTTTCATAAAACTTCGTTCATTTGAAAGACGTGGCACTTTGTGCTGACCTCCTAATTTGTTTTTTTCTTTCATCCATCTGTAGAAAAGTCCAGGTGAGGCTACATTCAATTTTAATAAGGATAAGGTAATATCCCCATCTCGTTTGGCGTCATAATCAGAATTAAGTTTTCTCAAATGATCATCTAATACTTGTTCAAAAAGTACTAAATCTTGAGGCTGAATTTTAAATTCAACCAACCACTGATGTGCTCCCTTTTGATTTGAATTCATAAAAACAGGTGCTACGGTGTATTCAATCACCTCGCTTTGCGTAACTCTGCAAGCGTAATCCAATGCTTTTTCTGCATTTTCTATAACTAGTTCTTCGCCAAAAACATTGATGTGATGCTTTGTACGTCCACTGATATTTAGGCGATAAGGTGAAGTCGAAGTAAATCTAACGGTATCTCCGATGCAATACCTCCAAAGACCGGCATTGGTACTAATCAACATAACATAATTGACATCTTTCTCAACTTCCCATAAAGGTAAAGCCCTTGGAAATGCATCTGTTGAAGAATAATGTTCCATCGGAATGAATTCATAAAAAATCCCATAATCTAACATCAACAACAATTCATCAGAAAAGTTTTGATCTTGAATAGCAAAGAAACCTTCTGAAGCATTATAGATTTCATAGCATTTTGAATCAGATGGAAGGATTTTTTTGAACTGTTCTCTATAGGGCGTGAAGGCCACTCCACCGTGAAAATAAACTTCTAACTGAGGCCAAATTGCCGCGAGATTTTCTACAGATTGCTCCTTGAGCAGTTGATTTAACAAAACTAACATCCAAGAAGGTACTCCTGCTAAAGACGTGACATTTTCGGCAATACTCTCGTCTATAATGGCATTTAACTTTTCTTCCCAATTAGACATTAATGACACCTTATTACTAGGAGTACTGCTGTATTCTGCCCATTTAGGCATATTGTCGATAAGAATAGCCGACAAATCTCCAAAATAACTTCCGTTGTCCTTGTAGAGTTCTTTACTGCCGCCTAACCTCAGACTCTTTCCTGTAAAAAGTTTAGAATCAGGATTATTATTGAGGTATAAACAGAGAAGATCTTTACCTGATTTAAAATGACAATCGAGAAGGGCCTCTTGGCTGACAGGAATAAATTTGCTTTTAGCATTAGTCGTTCCACTACTTTTGGCAAACCATTTAATATCTGATGACCAAAAAAGTTGTTGCTCTCCTTTTCTGGTTTTATCTATAGTTTCAGCAATATCCTCATAGTGAACAACAGGAATTCTGGCTCTAAAATCTTCGTAATTGCGTATACTCCCAAAATCAAATCTTCTGCCGTATTCAGTCTGCTGAGCTTGATCGAGTAGTTTTTGCAGTACCTCGTATTGCACATCTCCTGGATATTTCAAAAACAATTCTATTTGATGAATTCGTTTTTTGAGCCACCAAGATGCAATGCTATTAAAAAGAGGTAATGCCATTATTAGTATCTTTAGCATAGCTAAATTATGCTTATTGAATTAATTTTCAAATCTAATTTCTATGTTGTACTCCGGGATATTAAAAAAAATGCCAACCCGTCTAAATGCTACAAAAGTTAACTACTATCTTGAGCTAGAGAACGACCTTATTCACCTCAATCAATTGATTCATAAAAAAATACGGCTAGAGCTTCAGGGTTATCAGTGTCTAAATTGTGACTCTGACGATACTATTTTTGCTCAAGGCTTTTGTAAGAAGTGTTTTTTTGAATCACCCAAAGCTGGAGAATGGATTATGAAACCAGAGTTGAGCAAAGCCCATCTAGGAGAAGAGGATAGAGATTTAGAATTTGAAAAAAGAATGCAATTACAACCACATATTGTGTATCTATCAAATACGGGAACACTTAAAGTTGGAATTACACGAAAAAAACAACTCCCAACAAGATGGATTGACCAAGGTGCTCATCAAGCGATGGCTATTTTAGAAACTCCAAATCGGTATCTAGCCGGTGTAGCTGAAGTCGCATTAAAAAAACATATTAGTGATAGAACGAACTGGCGCACCATGCTAACTACAAGTGAAAATAAAGAAGACCTCGGCGAGGTTTTTAATAGTCTCCAAGGATATATACCTGAGGAAGTTAAAAAGTGTCTAATCGCTGAGTTGAATAATGTGCCCATTGATTTTCCGTATGCGACTAAAATCGAAAAAGTACTCAAAAGCTACTCCCTTAAAAAAGACACTAATATTGAAGGCGTTTTAATCGGAATTAAAGGACAGTACCTCATATTCAAAGATTCCGCAGTAATGAACATAAGAAATCACGAAGGCTTTAGAGTTGGTCTCAACGTGAAGACCTTAAGTATTTAATTGTATTTCTTCTCCAACGCTCAAGCCGAATTGTTTACGGATGAGATAAACCCCTAAGTATAACAATGGGGTGTCCAAAGCTGCGATCATTGCCTTGAATAAAAAACCTGAAATTACTAGTCCTGAAAAGCGATCCCAAGGAATTTCTCCAAAAAAGCACAGCAGTGAAATCACTGACAAGGTATCTATAAATTGAGATGAAAAAGTGGAAAAATTATTTCTTAGCCAAAGGTGTTTTCCTTTGGTGAGATTCTTCCAAAAATGATAAATCTGAATATCCACAAATTGTGCCAATAAATAGGCCATCATAGACGAAAAGACTGCTATTACAGTATTCCCAAAGACGCGACTAAAGAGTTCATTCGACAAAGGTGACCAAGTTGTAGCTGAAGATACATCCGATACATAGACAATCAAAAGAGAGAAAAAAGATGCAAAAATTCCAGTAACAACTACCTGATTGGCCTTTTTCTTTCCATAGATCTCTGAAATCAAATCTGTTATTAAAAAAGTAATTGGGTACGGCAACAAGCCAACAGATGCTTCAAAGATTGGAGCACCGAAGATTTCAATTTCCCCAAAGGGTTTGAAACTGAAAAACTTTTGAAAGATGAGATTCGAAACAACTAAAGAAGTGATGAATAGACCACTCAAGTACATATAGAGCGATAAAGCTCTTTTTCTTGTTTTCAATTTATCCATTGAGGATTATCTTATATTGAGCTCAAAAGGCATTCGGGCTTGAATTTGATTTTCCTTTGCCTTGAGCTGCTCTAATTGTTGATTCAAGGCGTTGATAGGCTCCGGTAAAAAGGCTTTAGTCACTTGTTGTAAAACTTTGGTTTGAGCTTCTGAAAGATCTCCAAATATTTGCTCAAATTCTGATTTATATCGCGGGAAACTTTGTACTGCATAGTCGGAAGTTTCACCTAATTCGGCCGCTTTTTCAATGGCATTATAGATTCCACCGTAACCATCAATTAATCCTTCATCAAGAGCAGAAGACGCGCTCCACACTCTTCCCTGAGCTAATTCATCTACTTGATTTTTATCCATAGATCTACCGACTGCTACTCGCTCTAAAAAGATATCATAAATTTGCTCGATGCCATCTTTTATTTCGTTGTAATTCTCTTGAGTCATTGGACCAAACGCGCTATAACCTCTAGATTGCTTATTAGTCTCGACCCACTGTGGAGTTATTCCTATTTTTTTACTGAGTTCACTAAAGTTAGGCAAAGTACCAAACACTCCGATAGAGCCGGTAATAGATGTAGGTTGTGCCATGATGTAGTCTGAAGCCATAGCGATGTAATATCCTCCTGAGGCTGCTACATCAGATATAGAAACTACTATAGGTTTTTGTTCTTGGGTGCGTTTCAATTCGCGCCATATCAATTCTGAGGTCAGTGCACTTCCTCCTGGAGAATTCACACGAAGGACAATCGCTTTAACTTTTCGGTCTTCTCGAATTCGCTTTAAAGCTCGTGCAATAGATTCTTGTCCGATATAAGCGCTACCTCCTTCACCATAAAGAATGGTTCCACTAGCATACAATACTGCAATACGATCCTTACCTTTATATAATCTTTTGGTTTTGGCAAAACGCAAATACTTGTTGAGACTTGTCATTTTAGGCTTTTCGTTTGCTGCAAGTTCGTTGTCTATCCCAGATAACCTATTCGACAGCGATCTATAATACTGATCTTCGTAGACCAAGCCATCTATCAACCCTACTTCTTTTGCCTTATCAGCACTTCTTGCTAATAAATCATCTGCAATTTCGTTCAAACGAACTGCATTTATCTCACGCTCCTCGGAAATAGAATTGGTTACTTCGTTCCAAATAGAGGTCAATAAAGCTTTGATTTGCATTCTGTTTTCGTCGCTCATCTCATCATTCAAATAAGGCTCAACAGCTGATTTGTATTTGCCATGGCGAACAACTTCCATTTTTACTCCAGACTGTTCCTGAAGGTCTTTGTAATACAATACCTCCGATGCTAAACCTCGAAAATCAAGATTTCCCACCGGATTTATAAAAATAGAATCGGCTACACTAGCTAGAAAGTAGTCTCCTTGTGAATACATCTCATTGTAAGCATAAATAAATTTACCAGAAGACTTAAAATCAATCAGTAGATCTCTCAGTTCATTGATCTGTGACCAACCCAAAGAAAGAATATTACCTTCAATTGAAATCCCTTCAATTCGATCATCTGTTTTGGCAAGGCTTACGGCTTTTAATATTTGATCAAAACCGACACGGTCTTGAACTAGAGCAGCAAAAGGATCATTAGGATCTGTGCCCAAATATTCTTCCACGAGCTGATTCAGTTTTAATTGAAGTACACTCTCTTTTTCAATTTTTGTATCAGGTTCAGCACTGCCCAAAGCAGCCAATAATATAAAAAACATGAAAAAAGCAATTCCAAATGCTACAAGTGCTCCGATTGTTGCAGCTAAAGTATTTTTAAGAAAATCCAAAATCTAAAGTTTTAATCCGCAATATAATCAATGTTAGGTGGAATTATTAATTTGGTCCATGCAAAAAGCAGATACATTAGAGGCTCATATTGGCCTAGGAAGCAACCAAGGGAATCGTTTTATTCACTTGCAAAGGGCCTTGTTTAAAATTAATGAAGAAATTGGCACTGTTGTAGTACTCTCCAAATGCTACAAAAATAAAGCTGTTGGTTTTGATGGAGATGATTTTATCAATGCGTGCATCGCAGTTAGAACAAGATTAGACGCTCATGAAGTGCTCAAGAAATTACTTGTTATTGAAAACGAATTAGGTCGTAAACGAAAGGGTCATTTTTCTTACACTAATAGACCTATTGATCTTGATCTGTTATATTACGAAGACCAAACGATTCAAACAGAACAATTAGAATTACCTCATCCAAGATTAGCACAACGCAGATTTGTACTTCAACCTTTAATGGATATTGCCCCAGAAAAAAAACATCCGCTCAACAAACGAATCACAGCAGAACTCTTGGCGCAGTGCGAAGATGAAAATGATGTGATTGTAGTTGAAAAAACTCTTTATATGAACCATAAGTCATTTTGGCAAAACAGCGGTTACATTTGTATTGAAGGTTGTATTGGTGTGGGCAAAACTTCACTTTGTCAAAAAATCGCTGAAGCCTTTGAAGTTCCCTACTTTCTTGAGAGTTTTGAAGATAACCCATTTCTATCTTCCTTTTATAAAGACAAAGTTAAATACAGCCTCCCTGTCGAATTGTCTTTTTTGGCTGATCGAAGCGAACAAATCGAAGACCACTTTCAAAATATAAATGAACCACAAGGAATCTTAAGTGATTATCACCTTTCTAAATCTTTGATGTTCGCAGAGATAAATCTCAAAGGAAGTGCCCTAGATTTATATAAACGCTGGTACAACTTTAGTCTTACGCATTTAAAAAACCCTTCACTATACGTTTATCTTCAAAGACCTCTAGAGACAATCAAAGAACAAATTTTGAAAAGAGGCAGACCATACGAAATGGGAATATCAGAAAACTATTTAAAGAAAATCATAAAGAGTTATGAACACCATATCAAAGTAGAAAAAGACTTTAGATGCCTTCAAATAAATCTTGAAAAGAATGACTTTATGGTTGACAATGAAGCATTTAAAAAAATAACAATTAAGATAGAAGACGCATTATTAAATCACCACTATTTAGATTAATTTTTGATGCCTACATAAAATTTTTAGAAAATTTTGTGAATATGGAATTTTTTTGAGTTATTGTTATCAACTAACTAATGCAAACATTATATCAAACCTCAGCAGTCTTTGCTGAGGTTTTTATTTGGAAGAGAATTGCTCATGTAAAACCCATAGTACAATTCCTGCAGAGACTGAAACGTTTAGTGAGTGTTTTGTGCCAAATTGAGGTATTTCAATAACAGCATCACAAAAGTCTACCACCTCCTGGGAAACACCCTGAACTTCATGTCCGAATATAACGGCAAGACCGTTTGAACAATCAACCTTAAAATCATTCAAAGCACATGCATTTTCAGCTTGTTCAACAGCTACGATTTTGTAATTTTTAGCATGTACATCCTTCAAGGCTTCTTGAGTGCTATTAAAATAGCGCCAAGCTACACTTTCAGTGGCTCCTAATGCAGTTTTTCTAATGTCTTTATGAGGAGGGCAAGCTGTTATTCCACACAATAAAACTTCTTCAATTCTAAATGCGTCCGAAGTTCTAAAAATAGAACCAATATTATTAAGGCTCCTGACATTGTCTAAAACTATCACTAAAGGAATTTTTTGAGCCTCTTTAAATTCCTCTGGCGCCAACCTGTTGAGTTCAGCATTGGAAAGCTTTCTAAAGTTAGTTTTCAACGATTTGTTCAAAATATTAACATTTATTTTGCTCACTTTGGTACAGCGAGTATTTTCGGTAAAATTATGGCAAAAAAGAACAATTGCACCACTCCCCTAATGAAGCAATACAATGCGATCAAGTGTAAGTACCCGGACGCAATGCTTCTTTTTAGGGTGGGAGATTTTTATGAGACCTTTGGCGAAGATGCGCAAAAGGCCTCTGGTATCTTGGATATTGTTTTGACCCATAGAAACAACGGAGGCGACAAAACTCCTCTAGCTGGCTTTCCGCATCACGCTTTACAAACCTATTTACCAAAACTTGTCAAGGCTGGTAATCGGGTTGCTATTTGCGATCAATTAGAAGATCCCAAGCAAACAAAGACCATTGTGAAGAGGGGAGTTACTGAACTTATTACTCCTGGGGTAACATTGAATGATGCCATTTTAGAACAAAAGACTAATAATTATTTGTCGGCTGTATTTAAACTCCAACAAAAATGGGCTGTTGCTTTTGTAGATGTATCTACATCAAATTTTCTCATTGCATCTGGAGATGAACACTATGTCGACAAGTTATTACAAAACTTTAATCCGACTGAATTACTTTATGCAAAACCTCAAAAGAGTGCTCTATTAGATTCTTGGATGAGTCTGTACCATTTACACCCCCTTGAAGACTGGATTTTTGAAATAGAGCAGGCGGAGGAAAAACTCTGTTCTCATCTCAAGGTAAATAGCCTGAAAGGTTTTGGCATCCTTGAAAATGAATTAGGCGTTAGTCCAGCTGGTGCAGTCCTCTATTATCTCTCACAAACACAACCTAAATTGATGGGACACATCAATCATATTCAAGTACTGAGAAGAGATGATTACATGTGGATGGACGCTTTTACCATTAGAAATCTAGAGTTGCTGTTTGGACTCAATCGCGAGGCGACTACTCTTTTTGACGTCCTAGACCATAGTTGTACACCAATGGGAGGGAGGCTACTAAAACATTGGATTGCATTACCTCTAACCGATGAAGTGAAAATTAATCAACGCTTAAAAATTGTTCATCATTACTTCAATCATATCGAAGAATTAAAGCAAGTTCAAGAACATTTAAAATCAATTTATGATCTGGAGCGTTATGCAGCAAAATTAGCCTCGACAAAAATCAATCCGCGTGAATTAAATCACTTGAAAACAAGTCTAACAGAAGTGATATCCTTAGATATTATTTTAAAAAAGAGTGACCTTAATGAACTTCAAACGCTATTTACTCATATTGCGAGTTGTTCAGAGATTAAAGTATTGATTTCTAAAGCGATTGAAACCGAAGCACCTGTTCTCCTTCAAAAAGGAAATGTCATTGCATCCGGATACAACCAAGAACTAGATGAATTAAGAACCTTGGTAAATTCAAGTCAAGAGCTCTTAAATGAAATGCTCAAACGAGAGAGTGAAATCACGGGTATTCCTTCACTCAAAATCAGTTCCAACAACGTTTTTGGATATTATATTGAAGTAAGAAATACGCATAAGGATAAAGTTCCCGAAAGCTGGACAAGAAAACAAACACTAGTGAATGCTGAGCGCTATATTAATGAAGAGCTCAAAACTTATGAGCACAGAATACTGGGTGCAGAGGAGAAAATAGCGGCTAAGGAACTAGAGCTTTTTAATGGCCTTATTGAAGAATTGCAAAAATTTAAGGATGAATTATTAAAAACCGCCCGAACTGTTGCACGATTGGACTGCTTGGTAGGATTTGCAGATTGTGCTAAAAAATCGAATTATTGCAAACCTGAGATAAATCAAAACCAATCGATACTGATAAAGGGAGGGCGACATCCTGTAATCGAAAAACAATTAGGATCGGATACTCCCTATATCGCAAATGACATTCAACTCGATCCAGATTCCCAACAAATCGTGATGATTACAGGGCCTAATATGAGTGGGAAATCAGCTATTTTGAGACAAACTGCACTGATTGTTTTGATGGCGCAAATAGGCTCTTATGTTCCTGCAAATTCTGCTTCAATTGGAATAATCGACAAACTATTTACTAGGGTCGGCGCTAGCGATAATATCAGTATGGGCGAATCTACTTTTATGGTTGAAATGAACGAGACCGCAGCCATCGTAAATAATTTAAGTCCCCGAAGTTTAGTATTGTTAGATGAAATTGGAAGAGGAACAAGTACCTATGATGGAATTTCTATTGCTTGGGCTATTGCTGCGTATATGCACAATCATCAAAGCAGATCCAAAACACTTTTTGCTACACACTATCATGAGTTAAACGCAATGAGTGAACAGTACAGTCGAATTAAAAATTACAACGTTTCAGTTAAAGAAACATCTGAGGGAGTTCTTTTTTTAAGAAAACTTATTGCAGGTCCTTCGCATCACTCTTTTGGAATTCACGTTGCCCAAATGGCAGGCATGCCCAAACAATTGCTTGAGCACGCTCAAGAAATTTTGGTAAAGTTGGAAGAAAGTCGTTCAAAACAAAAAAGAACAACGCAATTAGAAGAAGTTTCTGCCCAGCAAAAAGCATTAGAACAAACACAACTCAGCTTTATTCAGCTAGAAGATCCTGTACTGTTGCAAATCAAAGAGGATTTAATTGGCTTAGATATAAATAACCTCACCCCTATTGAAGCGTTGAACGAACTCAACAAAATCAAAAAACTCCTGAATAAAATCTAGAACATCCCTTTAAATTTTAAAGAATTGTTTTAAATTTGCCGACCCTATCAAGGGCATAATAGGCGAAAATAGCTCAGTTGGTAGAGCATCACCTTGCCAAGGTGGAGGTCGCGGGTTCGAATCCCGTTTTTCGCTCAAAACAATGTAAATTGTTTTAGTTACTTTCGCAGCGCTATTTAAGCGCGGCAAGGGCTCGAGTGGTGGAATTGGTAGACACGTTGGACTTAAAATCCAATGGCCATTGTGGCCGTGCGGGTTCAAGTCCCGCCTCGAGTACTAAACGGGAGATAGTCGTAAGATTGTCTCTCGTTTTTTTTTCATAAGATTGTAATGTGCTGATAATGAATTAGCCCTCCTCCCGACTGAACTAAATGGTTTCGCAAAAAATTCATCTATTCCCTCGTGTTCAAAGTTTTTTTTAAATCGTAGAGTAGCCCTAAGTCTTTGTAAAAAAAGTTGGAGAATTGAGTTATCTTGGGTGCAAACAGATAACGGAGATCTCAGTTTCGACTATTTTAGTATTATAAACTGACAAAGTAGTGTAAAATATAATCTATAAGGGGGTTCTCTTGGTAACAATCTTTATAGCATATCGACCGAAAATACCTATTAGGGTAAAAAAATATTTTTAAAAATGAACTTGAAAAGACTTTTTACTATTTTAAATATTGGTATTGTAATTTTCATCCTTTTTTCTTGTGATTTTTCGAAAGACGAGGGATATTTTGTGGATGCAGAATATGGTGATGACAGCAACAGCGGTACGAGCCGCAAAAAACCTTGGCAGACCATTGAAAAAGTTAACTCAATGATCTTTAAACCAGGAGACAAAATTTATTTCAAACGCCAGACATCTTATTCCAAAGGTCTTCAGATAAACGGTGACGGTACCAAGGATGCACCAATTCTCATTGGAGCCTGGGGAAAAGGTGATGCCCCAAAATTTACAAACACCAATGACAATGACAACAATGGGAACTGTATTCAACTCAATGGTGACTATCAAATCCTTGAAAATGTTTACTGCTTCGGCACCAATGACGCTCCCGGACGGGGATATTTGAATGTGTGGAAAATTGGGGGAATAAAAATAAACCTAGGTGCAGATCACTGCATCGTACGAAATAATGAAGTAGAAGATTGCCCGATTGGGATTAATTCCTATGGTGAGCACACACTTATTACTGAAAATAACGTTCACGATTGTAATAGACCCATCATGTATCCATACTGGGGGCCAATTGGAATTCGCCTTGGAATGGGCAACCAGGAGGTATCCTGGAATGAGATACATAACTATCACTCTATGGGTGGTGAATGGGGAGGCGACGGAGGAGCAATAGAAATTGATGATGGAAGGAATTTGAGAAACAACATTTATATTCATCACAATAAATCAAGTGAGTGCATGGGATTTTGTGAGATTAGTTACAACTTCGACATCTGCGGTAATGGTGATGCTGATTGCAGAATTGAGAATAGAATTTATGACAACATTGTAATTGCATACAATGAATCCACTGATTATAGAACGTTTACCCAGTTTTGGGCGCCACTGACTAATTCATTTGTTGAAAATAATACCATATACAGGAAGTGGGAATCTGCGGACATAGAATCAAACGTTTTCTGCGAAAACGATGAAGATAAATTGGCAACAGAATACCCCACCACATATAGAAATAATCTGGTTGTAGTGGTAGAAAAAGAAACCAATTCTAACTATGAAGAAAATATTGGTAAGGGCAATAGGATATATCTTGGTTATCCGCTTGCACACATCAACCATAGTAACAACCTTTTTTATAATGTTGATGGCCCCAATATTTTTTTTAGCCCAATCAAATTAGAAAACACTGAACTAGGAGGAACAGCGATTATTGCAAACCCGAAGGTTGTGAACCTCGAAGCTGGTGAATACCACCTGACACAATTCAGTCCGGCAATAGATAAGGGAGCTAAAGAGGGACACTATAATATGGATTTAGATGGTAATTCAATAGTTGGAACTCGTGATATTGGCGCTTATGAATATCAGTTGAATCAAGCTAATACTCATGCCTTAGAAAAACACTAACTAGAAAGAAATCAAGATGTCTCAGCATCCAATGGCCATTGCGGCCGTGCGGTTTCAAGTCTCGCCTCGAGCACATAAAGGGAGATATCTGAATAGGTATCTCCCTTTTCTTTTTATACTGTCGATTTGCTAAAAGCTTATTAAATACTGAAAAAAGCAGTTCGATATTTTCTTTGACTAACTTTATAATATGAAGTTTAGAAAAGCTATCATAGAAGATGTTGCTTTTATTGTCAAAATGATTGCTGATGACAAGTTAGGAGCCAAGAGAGAAGACTATAGAGAACCACGTCCTAAGAACTACTTAAAAGCATTTGAAAATATCACTTCTGATCCTAATCAAGAATTGATAGTCGTCGAAGCAGATCATGGGAAAGTTATAGGAACGCTTCAACTTAGTTTCATTCAGTACCTCACTTATCAAGGTGGAATAAGAGCACAAATTGAAGCTGTTAGGATTCACAAAGAATTCCGCAGCAAGGGATTAGGTACAGAGATGTTCAAATGGGCAATCAAAAGAGCGCAAGAGAGAAAAGCTCATGTCTTGCAGGTGACCACTGATAAACAACGACTAGAAGCCATTAAGTTTTACCTTGATTTAGGATTTGTGGACTCGCACGAAGGAATGAAGATGCACTTCAAGCTATAGAACTGATTTGTTTAATAGCAGGCATAGCAAGCCTTAAAATACCAATCTTAGGCTTTTTAATGCTTACTATCGGTGCGGTCTTATGCTTGAAGATTTTTACTGAGCCTTTAATGCAACCTGCGCTTTTCTGTAGTCATCTATGGCTACAAAATAATCTGGGTCTTCTAAGATATTAACCTCACAAATTTTTTCAGCTTTCTTGATGAGTTTGACACAGTCAGAAGAGAGATGTCGCAAGTGCACTCTTTTATTCATTTTTAGATAGCGTTCTGTCAACTTATTGATACATTCAATAGCCGATTGATCCATTATTCTAGACTCCTTGAAATTAATAATTACTTCATCAGGGTCGTTGGAAATATCAAATTTACTATTGAAGAGTTCTATAGATCCAAAAAATAGAGGCCCATAAATCTCATAATGTTTAACTCCATAAACATCTATATTCTTTCTTGCCCGGATACGTTTAGCGTTTTCCCATGCAAAAACTAATGAAGAAACAATTACTCCTGTAAACACAGCAATGGCTAAATCAAAAATTACCGTTAAGGCTGTTACGATAAGAATTACCACGATATCAGCGATGGGAACTTTATTTAAAATTTTGAATGTACTCCATTCAAATGTACCGATGACGACCATGAACATCACACCAACTAATGCCGCAATGGGGACTTGCTCGATCAAAGCAGAACCAAACAAAATAAACATGAGGAGTGATAATGATGCGGTGATCCCAGAAAGTCTTCCACGACCCCCAGATTTTATATTGATAATGCTCTGTCCAATCATCGCACATCCTCCCATGCCTCCGAAAAAACCATTGACGATATTACCTAAACCTTGGGCTGCACATTCTCTGTTACCACTTCCATGGTACTCTGTAAGTTCATCAATGAGGTTTAATGTCATTAAAGATTCTATCAATCCAATGGCCGCTAGGATTAAGGCATATGGAAATATAAAGACTAAACTTTCAATGTTGAACGGAATCAATGGAATTGAAAATGAGGGTAAGCCCGCTTTTATACCCGTTCCACCGTTGGTTTGAATAAAACTTCTCACGGTCTCTGTTTCGAGATTTCCAAAAATTACGATACAAGAAACAATAACTATTGCTGTAAGTGCTGCCGGAATTTTCACGGTTATTTTTGGTAATACAAACATAATCGCCATGGTAGCCAACACCAATCCAATCATTATCCAAAGTGATGATCCGATAAGCCACTCTCCTTGACTTTTAAACATACCTAATTGAGAGATGAAAATCACAATAGCCAGTCCATTCACAAATCCCATCATAACCGAATGTGGAATCATTCTCACGAATTTCCCAAGCCTTAAAGCCCCAGCGCCTATTTGAATTATTCCCGCTAAAATGAGTGTAACGAATAAATATTGAAGACCTGCAAAATCACTGCCGCCAATTTCTGATCCTTCTGAAACTAGATTGACCATAACCACAGCCATAGCGCCTGTTGCTCCAGATATCATTCCAGGTCTACCTCCAAAAATAGAAGTTATAAACCCCATTAAAAAGGCTCCGTACAACCCTATAATTGGAGAAATCCCTGCCACAAATGCAAATGCCACTGCTTCAGGAACTAAAGCCAATGCTACTGTTAACCCAGAAAGTAAGTCATCCTTAATACTTCCGTCAACCCTATTGTTTAAGTCAAATATCTTCACCTCAAAAAAAATTAAGCGGCAAAAGTAAGTTAATCCCGAAAGCTAATTAGAGAAATTACTGTTTAGTTTTTATTAAATCATCGAAGTCTACCGTTTTAGGATCTTTATCAGGCGCTTCTATTTTGAAAGCGTACTATTTTATTGTACATTCTAGGAGTGAAGAAAAACCTGACTAGATATTTACTAGAGTTTGCAGTTATTGTTGCGGGTATTACGATTTCTTTTTGGATTAATGAATGGGATTCTCGTAATGATGATTCTGTTCGACAATTACATTACATCACCGGACTTATTAGCGATCTAGAAAAACAACTTCTGTTATTTGAAGATCACGTAGAATTTTCTAATAGTAGTATTTCTAATTGCAGTTCTATTTTAAATGAATTTAGGGAGAAAGGAAACTTCATTGGTATACCTGAGATCAACGATAAATTGAGTAGACTTATGTACTCTATAAAGTATCCTGAAGTCAATACCATATTCAACGAACTCGAAAGCACCGGTCAATTTGACCTCATAAATAATGATTCCTTAACCTCCAAAATCATCAAGTACTATCAAAATTCGAAAAATTACAGCAATAGAGTAGATGCCAATATGGATGTGGTATACTACCAAGAAATTTTTCCCATCATAAAATCATCCATTGTTATTGAGCCTAAAAACTTTGGCTATGCAGAAAAAGATATCGAACTCTTTAACAGTCTAAGCAGTACATTCTACAAAGGCCTGTCTGAACCCGCAAAAGAATTTGACCTTATAAATGCAATTAGTTTAAGTATTGTGGTTTCCAATACAAATAAAAGTCATGTAGCTACCATTAAAAAAGAAGCCCAAGAATTGCTCCTGGCCTTAGAAAAAGAATTAGCACAAATTAAGTAGCCCGTAGTGACTTCAAAACTCAAATCGATTTTAACCATTTTTCTTCTGATGAATGCGGGAGAAGGTGTTTTTGCGCTGCCCTTTTTATTAGCGCGTATTTTTAGACCTACATTTTTAGAGGTATTTCAATTGGACAATTTGCAACTGGGGACCCTATACTCTACCTATGGTATTATTGCACTCGTCTCTTACCTTTTGGGAGGAACATTAGCTGATAAGTACGAACCTCGTAAATTGATGGGGACAGCCCTTTGCTTAACGGCTTTAGGAGGATTTTTTTTGGCCCAGTTTCCAAATTTTAATCAGTTGCAATGGCTTTATGGATACTGGGGGTTTTCTACGACCTTTTTGTTTTGGTCTGCGATGATTAAAGCAACAAGAAACTGGGGAGGTACATCGAGTCAAGGAAAAGCCTTTGGATTTTTAGAAGGTGGCCGAGGTACCGTGGCTGCGTCGATTGGAGCCTTAGGTGTTTTTATATTTGCTCTTCTTATACCTGAAGATGTTATCAGTACCTCGTTTACCCAGAAAAGAGAGGCTTTTAGAACAGTGATTTTATGCACCTCAGTAATGATTATGCTAGTTGGGATTTTGGTTTTTCTCTTTTTGGAAAATACGAAGTTGGGCGATAAAGAAGCGAACTTTATTTCACATAATTCCTTTCAAACCATCGTAAAAGTTTCACGATTTCCGACAGTTGGGCTATTGATTGTTATTGTTCTTTGTGCTTATTGCGGCTATAAAGTAACAGATATTCTTTCTCTATACGCGGCAGAAATCATGTTGTTTAACGAAGTAGATGCAGCAAAAATCGGTTCCTATCAAATGTATTTGCGTCCTGTCATTTGTGTTCTTATAGGATTTGCCGCCGATAAATCGTCAAGTTCTAAATGGCTTATCAGAGGGTTCGGACTGCTTTTATGTGGAGCACTATTATTTGCTTCTGGTCGGGTCATAGCTCCCTTGAGCGGTTTTTTTATTTTTTCTTTAATCATCACGGCTATTGCGACTTATGGTTTGAGAACACTCTACTTCGCCTCTATTCAAGAAGGGCATATTCCCTATGCTTTTACAGGGACCGCGGTGGGTATCATTTCAGTAGTCGGTTATACACCAGATATTTTCATGGGACCTTTAATGGGTGTTTTGTTAGATAACTATCCTGGAATACTGGGTCATCAACTGGTATTTTTGCTTTTAGCTATTTTTGCATTTATAGGGATGCTTGCTTCGTTGCGCTTTAGAGCATTAATCAGAAAAATAGACCATTAATATTATTTATATGAAAAAACCTCTAGTCTCTCCTTTAGACCGAAATGCGACAAAGCAAGCACAAATCATGGCCGATTTTTATGAAGAAACCTTAGGCTTTACTCCAAACAGTCTCTTTACAATGATGCACAGGCCACGTATAGCGAATGCATTTGTTGAAATGAATCAAGCCGTTATGGAAAACAAGGGGCGAATTACAAGTGCTATGAAACGAGAGATTGCATACCTCTCAAGTATGACTACCGGATGTCGTTATTGCGAAGCTCATGCGATCCGTGCCGCAGAGCGATATGGCTCGTCTCAAGAGCGAATGCTCAATCTATGGAACTACAAAAAACACAAGATATTTTCTGAAGCTGATCGAGCAATGTTTGATTTAGCGATAGCCGCTTCTCAAGTTCCAAATGGGGTAAACGATGAAATTGCGGAAGCTGCTCGAAAATATTTTGATCAAGGTGAGATCGTTGAAATATTAGGCGTAGTTGCACTTTTTGGCTATCTCAATAGATGGAACGATAGCATGGGAACGGCCTTAGAAAAAGATGCGGCGGATTCAGCAGATGATATCCTTGGCTCCAATGGATGGGTCATCGGAAAACACAACTACTAAATGAATTTTAACAGAGCGCTATTAGTCTTTCTTTTTTCGATGTCAAGCACACATAGCTTTTCACAAGAGAAAAGGGCTAGAGATTACGGAATAACTATTGGTATTTTTAATCCAGGAGTACTAAATGCAATCACAGATGTCGAAGGAGTTTCTGTCGGTCACACAACACTAATCGAAGGAGATTCGATTCGAACGGGAATTACTGCTATTGTTCCACACCAAAAAAATATTTTTCAAAATAAGGTTCCCGCGGCAATATATATCGCAAATGGGTTTGGAAAACTCACGGGCTATTCTCAAGTTAAGGAACTGGGTAATATCGAAACGCCCATTGTTTTGACCAATACATTAAGCGTTCCAGAGGCTGCCTCAGCGTTGATTTCATATACGCTAGAACAAGAAGAAAATAAAGACGTGAGGTCGGTGAATCCAGTCGTAGGTGAAACAAATGATGGTTATCTGAATGATATCAGAGGCATGCATGTTCAAAAATCACACGTACTGTCAGCCATAAAAAATGCTAGTAGTAAAAAGGTTATAGAAGGAAATGTTGGTGCAGGTACCGGAACCATAAGTTTCGGTTTCAAAGGTGGTATAGGAACTTCATCGAGAATTTTACCTGCCTCATTGGGAGGGTATACCGTGGGTGTATTGGTACAGACAAATTTTGGAGGAGTATTAGAAATAAATGGAGCGCCTATCGGCAAAGCCTTACAACAGTTTTCATTTCAAGATCACGTATTTAACAATGCCGATGGTTCTTGCATGATTGCGGTCATTACCGATGCGCCCTTGGACTCAAGAAATTTAGAACGCGTGGCAAAAAGAGCAATTATGGGCTTAGCCAAGACAGGTGGTATTGCTTCAAATGGAAGTGGAGATTACGTAATTGCCCTATCTGTAGCCGAAGAAAACTTTATTCCATACAGTCCAAAATCAAGCACTTATAGACCTCTGCTATTAAACAATCAAGCCATGAGTCCTATATTTCTTGCAACCATAGAAGCTACAGAAGAGGCGATTATCAATTCGCTTTTTGCCGCCGAAACGCTTCAAGGTCAAAAGGGTCGAGTTATCTTTAAACTGCCTTTGGAAAAGGTATTGGAATTGATAAAAGAATAAAAGTGGAATCTGTTGGTGATTTAAGATTAAACGATTTCTTTAGAAGATTAATTTATTTGCGACTAATTCTAGAATGAGTTTCATATATAAGTCGACAAATCAAAATCTACACTAAATTTGATTTATCAAAATGAAGTTGTCCATTGCATACCTTAACAGCACTTTACTCTTACCCTATTAAATCCATTCAAGGAATTTCTCATCAGACCTGTCAAGTCCAAGATAGAGGATTAGCTCTTGATCGAAGATGGATGCTTATTGACCAAAAAAATAATTTTATTACGCAGCGCACTGAACAGCGTATGGCATTGTTTCGAACTCATTTACATAAAAACCATATTGAATTGGAATTTGAGGGAGAAAAAACTCAAGTTCCTCTCGAGAGACACTCAAACTCTTCTATAGATGTGCGTATTTGGAACGACAGCTGTATGGCTTATTTAGTAGATACACAGCTCGACTCTTGGTTCAGCTCCAAATTGGGTAAATCATGTAGACTTGTATATATGCCTGATAGTACTAAAAGGTTGGTCGAAAAGGTAGAGCATACCTCAAATCACATCACCGGTTTCTCTGATGCTTATCCCTTTTTAATTATTTCAGAGCAATCTCTAGAAGACCTTAACTCGAAGTTACCAAACGCCATTAGTATGAAACGCTTTAGACCAAATCTAGTCATAAATGCGAGTCAAGCATTTGAAGAAGATTCTTGGAAAACTATAAGAGTCGGTGAGGTGATTTTTGATTTAATCAAACCTTGTAAGCGTTGTGTTCTAACCACAGTGAATCCAGAAACAGGGGAAAAAGGGGACGAACCTTTAAAAACCCTAAGTAGCTACCGTAAGATTAATAATGAAATCTTATTAGGACAAAATGCTGTTCAGCGAAATAATGGTAAAATTCATATTGGAGCCAAAATAGAAATCTTAGCCTAGATTAGCTCATTTTGGAATTCAAAAAGTCAAATAAAAGTGACTTGTCCATAATGAATCTAATATTTTTAAAGGCTGAAGTTGTATGGCCCTAATAAAAAAAGGAGAAGTCTTTCCGTCTAATAAAGGTGCAAAAGTATTGAACCGTAAAACAGGTGCTAATAATTCAAATCTTAAACTGTATTTTGACATTTCATGGCTTCAATCTTTATGGAGTGACAGAAATTTACTTATTGTGACAGGTCTATTACTAGCCTTAGCGAGTCTATACCTCTTTAATCAGCTCGTTGGATAACACTAAGAATACACCTAAAAATCTAGAGCCCTCAATGTGCTTATAGGCTTACGCATCATCGGTGTCTCACTTCTGGCAGTGGGCGTTGGATTATATATCTAGTTGGTATTCTACTGCAACTGAGGATAGTCTTCAGCGTTGTTGCGTTTGTTGTCTGTTGGAGAGGCGACTGCAAGACCCACGGTATTAATAAGAAATTGCGCTGTCTCTTGATACACCTCTTCCACTGCGTCAGAAGCTAAGGGACTCGCAAGAATATGATTTCCTGCCTCTGGAAAAGTCACTTTATATTTTTTTGACTTAAGCGTAGCTATTTGTCGGTACATCTCAAGCATAGCATCAACACTAACCACCTTATCCTGTTCATTTTCATTTCTATAGTAGTATCCTAAAAACATCGGTTCGTTAACCGTTTTAAAAGTAGTCTCATTCATATGTGCACTTAAAAAAGCTTGAAGCTCAGGCAAGGCCGAAACAGCGTAATGATCGTTCCAAAATGGTTTTCTACGCTGTGGAATATCCGGATAAAACTGATCAGAACCCTGAATTTTTTTTGCAATTTGAGCGCCCCATGGTTTATCTAGAATTTTGGCTGTAGGATTGTAAATTTCAATATTTGGTGAATACAAAACTAATGCCTTTAAGTTTTTAATTTCGGAAGCAAGATACAAGGCAAGTGAACCTCCCGTTGATGTTGAAACGACTATGAGCTCATCACCTAAAAGTTGTCCATATGCAATTGCCTCCTTTGCTGATTTTATAAGTTTGTCTGCGGTTAACTCCTCAAAAGGAACTTGCTTTTCAATTCCATGCGCATACAATCGGGGCAAATATAAATTGGCGCCAAATGTTTCGGCTAGACGGTAATGTACAGGGGCACCTTCTTGTTTTGAGGCAGACCACCCGTGCAGATAGACAATACTGTACTTGGTCTTTAAACCAGCCTGATCAGCCCAAATAATTTCGGATTCATTATCAGGCTTTAAGCCTTTTACTTTTCGTTCTTTTTGGTCGATATAAGTTTCGATATTCTCAATGGATACCCCTAATTGTGGAAGTCGTTTGTCTTCGGTAAGCTTGGGCCGGGGACCTAAAGCGTAAACTATTACAACTAAGGTTATTACAGTGATAATAATTTTTGAGATTTTGCCTAGTGCAAACTTTTTCATAACAGTCGATTACTTGTGACTTTAACAAAATTATTTCATATTTTTTTAATAGCTTGAAACACTGAACAAACTAACTGTAAACACATGATTAATTCGAAAATCAAGATTTTTTTAAAAGCACTTGGCCCTGGAATTTTATTTGCCTCAATGGCCATTGGAACTTCTCATTTAGTACTTTCTACAAAGGCGGGAGCGACTTACGGGATATTGATGGCGATACCTATTGCATTGGCTAATATTTTAAAGTATCCCTTCTTTGAATTTGGCGTGCGTTACACACAATCTACAGAAACGTCTTTAATCGAAGGATATTCTAGGAGAGGAAAGACTTATTTATATCTCTACGGACTTATAACTCTGGTGAGCACCTTTACGGTTTTATCTGCACTTTACAGTGTGACTACAGGTTTGTTGGCTAACTTGATGAAATGGAATGAAATACCTTTGGAATATATCTCTGCAGGTTTATTTCTATTCATTACTTCTATTCTTGTCATTGGACGTTATAGATTTTTGGAACAGGCTTTAAAAATAATTATCAGCGTTTTATTTTTTGCCTTACTAGCCACTGCAATAATGGTTATTAACGATGGCAAGGCTCCAGTAATTGATACCTTTGAGGCTCCAAAGTGGTTTGATAAAGTTGGTGTACTCTTTCTAATCAGTTTGGTAGGATGGATGCCAACCGCCGTAGAAGCATCTGGATGGGTGAGTATGTGGAGTTTAGAAAAAATGAAATCCAAACGCTTTAAACCCAACTTTACGCAAGCGATGAGAGAATTTGACACAGGTTACTGGCTGACCGCCATTTTGGCCTTTTTCTTTTTGATCATGGGATATTACACCCTTTACGGCAGCGGTAATCAACTGTCAGAAAGCAGTGTAGCATTTGCAAATGATTTGGTCGAACTATTTACTGTTCAATTGGGGAGCTGGGCTTATGCGCTAATTGCTACAGCTGCGTTTGCAACGATGTTTAGCACTTGCATGACCGCTCATGATGCTGTCGCAAGAGTAAGTAATGCTGTACTTCAAGAACTAAAGTGGATTGTTAAGAAAAAATCATCTACAAAATTACAATTTGCAATAATGGTCATCGTTCTTGGGATTGTGAATTGGGTCGTGATTAATGTTTTTTCATCTAATATGATGTTCTTGGTTGGACTTGCAACTTCAACATCATTTGTTTTTGCTCCAATTATTGGATATATGAATCTCAAAAACATCAAAGGAGAAGAAATGAACCCAGATCACAGTCCAAGTAAACAAATGATTCTTTTGACCTATACAGGAATGTTTTTCTTGGGGGTATTTGCCTTGTATTATTTGTATTTACAATTTTCCTAGAGGATTTCCTGTGGCAGTATTTACTGTTCTATCGATTTTTTTAACTAAACCTTGCAAAACTTTTCCTGGGCCCAATTCAATAAATTCATTCGCTCCATCGGAAATCATATTTTGAACACTTTGAGTCCAACGCACTGCAGAGGTTAATTGGGCAATCAATTCCGTTTTGATTTGAACTGCATTATCAATACCTGTAGCAATAGTATTTTGGTACACAGGACAAATCGGATTTTTAAAATTAGTATTCTGAATTGACTCTTCTAAGCGTTCTCTTGCAGGTTTCATTAGTGGTGAATGAAATGCTCCACCCACAGGTAATAAAAGTGCTCTTCTAGCTCCTTTTTCTTTGGCCAGTTCGCATGCTGCTTCAACTGCTGACCATTGCCCTGAAATGACTAACTGGCCGGGGCAATTATAATTGGCTGCAACCACGACACCCTGCTCTTCTTGACAAAGTTGCTCTACTACCTGATCTTCTAGGCTAAGAATGGCAGCCATAGTTCCTTTTTCTACATCACAAGCTTCTTGCATTGCTTGGGCTCGCTCACTCACTAAACGCAAACCATCTTCAAAACTTAATGCGTCCGTAGCCACTAGGGCTGAAAACTCACCTAAGGAATGACCTGCGACCATGTCTGGCTTGAAATTTTCTCCAAGAAGTTTGGCCATAATAACCGAATGAATAAAAATAGCCGGTTGGGCAACTTTGGTTTGTTTCAACTCTTCTGCAGTTCCTTCAAACATGGTTTTTGAAATTGAAAAACCAAGAATATCATCAGCTGACTTAAATAAGTCTCTAGCAAGAGCATTGTTCTCATAAAGATCTAATCCCATACCTGTAAATTGGGCTCCCTGCCCTGGAAATACATATGCTTTCATTTATTATTTGTATTTAATCGTACCCCTCTTTAAACCAAGAAGAATATGTTTTATAGTTATTAGCGATGCGTTCTATTTCATTTTTTTGAAGATCAGCACTGACCTCCCCAATTTTTTTTGCGGGGATTCCAGCATAAATTGAACCTGCAGTTACTCTAGTACCCTTGGTAAGGACAGCTCCAGCAGCGATAATTGATTTGGTTTCTACTACGCAACCATCCATTACAACACTCCCCATGCCTATTAGAACCTTATCTTCAACTGTACAGCCGTGTACTATAGCATTATGTCCTATTGACACAAAATCACCAATTTTTGTGGGGAATTTTTCAAACGTGCAATGCACTACAGCATTGTCTTGAACATTAACGGCTCTGCCTAGCTTAATGAAATTTACATCAGCTCTGAGGACCACATTGAACCATATACTGCAATCCTCTCCCATGCTAAGCCGTCCAATTAAGGAAGCATTCTCTGCAATGAAACAACTTTCTGGGACGACTGGGGTATATCCTCGAACACTTTTTATGAGCATATGTGATTGAAATTAGAGCACAAATATACTTAAAGTCTATTGGGTAACTTAATAAAATGGTGATGCTGAATTGATTGAATTTTCATAATAACGCATCCCATTTCCACTGAGCTTTAGTCCTATGGTAAATTGATGGTAAGTTACCTCTGGAATGAGCATTTCGGATTGATTGAATTGGTTTTTGTAAAAACTATCAAAGGCATTCTGAGCACTAAAAGTATAGGTAAACATAATTTTTTGATTTTGAAACCCAAGCAAAAATGAAAGCGATGAAAAGCTACCTTCGTAAATATTTGAAGGATTTCTATTTACTAGGTCCGGATCATTCCTAACGTCATTATTGTCAAAGCCAGGTGCGGTTCTGTAGGAAATGGCACCCCAAAGGATACTTGTTTTGACATAGGTGTAGGTTTTAAAATTAAAATCTAGAGTGTAGGGTAAAAATTTAGGTTTAAAAGGAGAATTCTCAGGAATAAAACCTGTTTGAAACATTACAGAGGGCTCAATTTTTATCGAGTTGGCGCTTTGAACAAAGCCCATGTGAAGAGCAAATTGAGAAGATGCACTATCAAAATCGTAAAAGCTAGCTCTTTTTGAAGTAATGTTATTTAAAACACTGTGAACAAAGTATTTACTGGTGACCAAAGACAAACCGATATCATAAGTCAATAAACTCTGCAAAACTCCTAAGGTTAAATTGTCATCACCAAAAATGCCATACTTTAATCCAATATAATTCATTCGAGCTCCAATAGACAGTCTTCGAATACTCCGAATATTATTACCAAAATAAATGGCCCTTGATAGTCCTGTTGAAACTTTTGAAATGGATGGGTAATTTCTAGTGTCATTATAAACCGAAAAACTGATTCCTGTGCGATCCCAAACACGATGATGAGCACTCCATTCGTATATCGTTGGCAATTCGAAGTTTCGTTTTATATTGCTAACACTTGGCAGGGTTAAATAATTATCATTCACCAGCTGATTATCTGTAAATAAGAGATTTCTAACAGAGACATGTGCTTGTCCTCCCACTGCTAACCCAGAAACCCCAGGAAAAACGACATAATTTTTAGTGGTTAAATAATCTTGATTTACTGGAGCATGATATTGCGGATAAGCCTTTAGCGTACAAATGACAAGCACAAAAAATATCCGTTTCATTTGGAGGGTGTTTGTGTTAAAGATATTCAAGTATTTAATTGATTTAGGAACTAGTTCGATAATTGTCAAAAAAATAATTTTAAAGGCTAAATTACAAGTCTATTAGCACCATATTTACACCCCTTGGTGTAAATTTGTATCATGGATTATACAATTAATGTAAAAACTACAGAGAAACCACAAATACTGAAATTTGAAAGCAATCATTTTTTGGTTAAAGGTCAGTACGAATACCAGAATATAGATGAAGCCAAGAATTCTCCATTAGCGACAGAACTATTTTACCTGCCATTCGTGAAATCGGTGTTTATAGCTAGCGATTTTATTGCTATTGCTAAATACGACATTGCTGAATGGGATGATGTCAAACATTTACTAGCCCAAAAACTCGTAGACTACTTAAATGACGATTTGGTAATTGTTAATGAAGGTGATTCCCAAAAAACTCAAGCTACTTCTATTTACGTCGAGAGCACTCCGAATCCAGAAGTCATGAAATTTGTGGCCAATAGAAAAATTGTACCTGATGTATTTGAGTTTAGATCGGCTTCTGAAGCTAAGAACTCTCCTCTAGCCTTAATGCTTTTCAATATTCCCTTTGTCAAGCAAGTCTTTTTTGACGAAAACTATATCTCCGTATCCAAAACGAAAGAAATTGATTGGCCTGAAATTCAAGTTGACCTAAGAAATCAAATACAAGATTTTTTAAGCAGTGGACAAGAAGCTGTTGACACCAAGAATCAAATTCCAGGAAGCACAACATCTAACGACCAAACGACTCAACCTAATGTCGCAATAGTTCATCCTTCAGCAGAAACAGACTTGGGTAAAAAAATTATTTCGATACTTGAAGAATACGTTAAACCAGCTGTGGCCAGTGATGGTGGAAATATTCAATTTGAAAAATACGAACCCGAAACTAAAACTGTTTTTGTATTACTACAAGGTGCTTGTGCAGGATGTCCTTCTTCAACTTTCACACTGAAAAACGGCATTGAAACAATGTTAAAAAATATGCTAGGTGATCAAATTCATCAAGTAGTAGCTACAAACGGCTAAAAGATTACATCGATATGAAAAACGAATTGTCAAAAATATTACAAGATTATCAAAAGCATTTGGAATTTGCCATAGAATACCTTTGGATAATTCTCCCTAATATCTTTTTAGGACTTCTCATAGCCATTGTTGGCTGGTGGGTAATTAAAATTATCAACCATTGGATTGCTAAATTTTTCAACCTAAGGACCTATGACCCCACTTTGGTTCAGTTCGTGCAAGACTTTATAAACTACGCGCTGAAAGTACTTCTTTTTGTTACGGTAATTACTCAACTAGGGGTTAAAACATCTTCTTTAATTGCGATTTTAGGAGCGGCAGGTTTGGCTATTGGATTGGCTCTTCAAGGTTCATTGTCAAACTTTGCTGGTGGAATTTTACTCTTGGTTTTTAAGCCCTTCAAGGTAGGAGATTGGATTTCTGCTCAGGGTAATGAAGGCAGTGTAAAACAAATCACTATATTCTCAACTAAATTGAACACTTTTGGAAACCAAGAGGTCATTATTCCTAATGGATCTCTTTCAAATGGTTCTATAATCAATTACAGTTCAGAGACAAATCGCAGAGATAATTTTAAAATTGGAATTGGGTATACCTCCGATTTGAAAAAAGCCAAGGAACTCCTCCTTGAACTATGTAATAATCATGAATTAGTACTACAAGAACCTGCCCCAGTATGTGTGGTTGATGAACTAGGTGATTTTTCAGTTAATTTAAGTCTTAGATATTGGACCAAACGCCAAGACTTTTGGTCTGTGCGATTTCACATCATAGAAGCGACAAAACTTACATTTGATGCTAATGGAATAGAGATTCCCTTCCCGCATCAAGTCATGGTTTCCGAAGAAATTAAATCAGATTAGGACTATTTCTTCGGAGGAATTGCTTGAAACTCTTTTCCGTAAAAGGGTTCAAAATACGCCAGGTCTTCAACCTTTTTTTCAGCTAAATACTTGTGGGCAATTTCACCCATATACTTAGCTAACGGATGCTGGTTATGCACAAACTTAAGATGATTTATCGCTCCATAAGCACTGAGCAATTTTTCTACCTTTACAGATGCATCGCCGCAGATTACTATAGGTCTATCAACTTTATTGAGTTCATTAAAAAATGATTGGTCTATAATTTGATTGCGGGTTGACCATACCGAATTAAAATTTTTATCGAATAAATTTAAGAAGACCTCATCCCTACGTGCATCAAACATCGGTAACACCATGCTATTTGAATACTTTGAAGACCTTTGACTATAAGCCAAAATCTTCAAACTATCTATAGCCACTAAAGGTATATCTAATGAAAAACAAATACCCTTTGCTGTTGAAACACCAATTCGAAGTCCAGTGTAAGATCCTGGCCCTTTTCCAATAGCCACTGCATCGAGATCAGATACATCTCTATTATTATTCTGCAGCAGATTTTCAATTTCAGTATGTAGCTTTTCACTATGCACATACTTTTCGTCTAAAATATCAATGGCATCAACTAAAGTGTTGTGTTCAAATAAACCAATTGAACAACTTTTTGTTGAAGTATCAAAGCATAAAATAGTCACGTTATTACAACATCTAAGGGTAAAACTATTGCATTTCTGCTAATGGTAGTCCAAAATAAAACTCTAAAACCTTCAACCTAAAAATATAATCGTACTTGGTACGAATAACATTAGCTTCGGCGTTATCGAGTCTTGCTTGAGCTTGACTAAAATTAAAAGCGTTCATTAATCCCACATCGAATCGTTCCTTTGCATATTGATAGGCTAGTCTTCGTGCTTCGAGGGATTTTTGAGCTGCTTCATAGGCTTTAGCGAAACTCTTTACATCGACATAAGCCTGATTTACAGTATTTTCTAAATCTAATTTGACCTGTTCAAATTGAAGTTCAGATCTTTTTACATTTATCTCAGCTCTTTTTACATTATTTGAGGTGGCAAAACCATTGAAGATAGGGATATTTAAAGATAGCCCATAGTTTATACCGTCGTTGGTATACAATTGAGTTATGATATCAGGTCTAATTAATGAAAAATCATCTGTTGGATCTGCAGGATTTTCATTTAAATTAGGTTCTAGTCGAAATTGATCACTTGCAAAAGTATTGTAATTTAAAAAAGCACTTAAAGTTGGGTAAAGTTGACCCTTAGCCAATTTATAATCTTGCTGAGCTAAGGCGACATTAAATTTTGAAACTTGAATGTCATTTCTAAATGTCAGTGATTTATTAAAAATTGATTTTACTGATTGTTCTAGAATAGTTGAAGAGGGAACCTCAAAAGACTCGTCCGCTATATCAAAATTTTCGTAATCTGTTATTTGTAGCAATTGCGCCAAGTTAATTCGAGATATAATAACACTGTTTTCTGCATTTACAACCTGTTGTTCTTGATTTGCCCCAGTAGCTTCGATTTCTAACAAATCTCCTCGAGGAACTACCCCGGAAGCGACAAGTTCTTGAGTTCGCTTCATATCCTGTTCAGTGATATTGTACTGAGCCTGAGCGACCTTCAGAGACTCTTTACTTGAGATTACCCTAAGGTAAGCATTTGCGACTGCTAGACTAATGTCATCTTTTAAATCAGCTACTCGATACTGAGTCGCTAGTGAATTGAGTTGAGCACGCTGAGCTGTTCTAATTGTTCTCAATCCATTAAATATGGTATATCCAAAAGAAAGGCCTGCACTTCCAGATAAAATAGTACCTATTGTATTGGTTTGCGTCTGAGGATCTAGGATTAAACCATTACTCTCATTTAGTGATATAGAACCGTTCACTCTCGGAAGTAAGCCCCCTAATGCATCTTTTTCAGCCAAAGCCGCATTCTCTAAATCTAATTCAAATTGAGCTATACTAATATTGTTCTCTAGAGCATACATCACACACTCTAGTAAACCCATTTTCTTCATTTGGGCCAATGAATTACTATAAACGCAAAGAGATAATAATACTACAAGTATTTTCTTCATAACTATTAATTTGAGACTATAATTTCCGTTTCTTCTTCTCCTATTTTAATAGGTTCTGTCTTGTTCCACTCTTTAATTTTGTCATTTTCTTCAACTCCACTTAAGACCTCTATATTAATTCCATCTGAAATTCCAACTTCAATATCTCGTCGTTCAAATTGCTGTTGTCCAATCTCTACTTCGATAAACGGCTTTTCAGTGGTTCTATCAAATTGTAAAAGAGCTTCAGGGATGACCAATATGTTTTCTTTACGTTCTAAAATTAATGAAGCATTGGCACTATAACCAGCACGAACTAAAAACTCATCTCCTACTTCAACATCGCCTTCAATTTTAAATTGAACTGCGCCGGCTTCCTCTATTCCTTTGGGTGCAATAAAACGCAAGCGTGCAGCTAATTCTTTATCTTCTACAGCCCCCAAACTAATTTTCAAAGGCATTCCAACTTCTAATTTTCCAACTTCTCCTTCATCTACTTTTCCTTCAAAAACCATATTTTTTAAATCTGCAATTGTTGCAATTGTTGTTCCTGCATTAAAATTGTTTGCTTCTATAACTTGGTACCCTTTTTCGACAGGAATCTCTAAAATAGTTCCATCCACGGTAGCTCTAATATTTGTGTTTGCCGAAGAAGAACCTCCTGCAGAACCCATTTTTATGATTTGATAGTCTGCTGTCGCATTTCGAAGCTCTTGTTTCGCTCTTTCATAAGATAATTGAAGATTTATAAAATCTTGATTTGAGATAACTCCTTTATCGAAAAGAGCTTTATTACGTTCGTATTCAATTTTAGAATTGTTCAAAACTAATTCGGCATTTCGAACTCGTCCTTGTGAAGAATTAAGGGCTTGTTCGTTAGGAACAACTTTAATTACTGCTATTAATTCTCCGGCATTTACTTGATCTCCTTCTTCCTTGAGAATTTTATCCACAATACCTGAAATCTGAGGTTTGATCTCTACCTCATCTTCAGGAACTACTTTACCGGTAGCCACAGTCTTTTGTTCAATAGTTCCGTAAAACGGACTAAAGGTTTCATATGTTATGGCAGCCTTACTATTGGATTTTACAAAAAAGGCTCCAGCCCATAAAACTCCAATTACTACGACCATTATTAAAGTCCATCTTAAAATTACTTTCATCTTATTCTAGTTCTAAACGTTAATTATTCTTCTCTTAATGCCTCAATAGGCTTTATACTCACTGCCCTCTGAGCAGGAATTAATCCAATTAGTGTTCCTAAAAAAACCATCAAAAACAATGCACCAACCACATACTCAATCTCAACCGTCGGATTTGTATACGGAAAGTCCGTGTCAAGGGTGTAATAGTTTAGGGTACTTAATGCAATAGCCCCAAGTACAATTCCTACAATACCTGATATTACAGTCAAAAAAACACTCTCCATTAAAATTAAATTTCGCACTTCTGCTGGAGTCGCACCAAGAGCTCTTCGAACACCTAATTCTTTGGTTCGTTCTTTTACCGATATCAGAAGAATGTTACCAATTCCAACCACTCCAGCAAGAATAGTGGCAATACCAATAATCAAAGACAAAAAACTAAGACCATTAGCAAAACCAGTAATTTGGCCGAATATTTCGCCTAAATTAAAAGAGCCAAATGCGCGCTCATCTGTTGGATCGACTTTGTGTATTGCTTTTAACACTGCCTTGACATCTTTTTCAACCTGTATTACGTCGGCATCATCATAGGCTGCGATGGCCATAAAGCCAATTTTTTCACCTGTATTATACAATTTTTTAAAGGTAGAGAAAGGAATAAACACATCATTGTCATTTTCAAAACCACCTCCAGGAACAAACTTGTGAATTCCAGCAACCTTGAAATACACATTATCAATTCTAATGTATTTCCCTATTGGATTTTCATTTAAATCAAAAAGTTCTCTTTGTGTACGTTCACCAATGACACAAACCTTTCTAGACAATTCAATGTCTTTTTCATTGATGTAACGCCCACCCTGGTAAATCTCTTTCGTAGCAATTTTTGTGTATTCAGGATAGTCTCCATAAACGGCATAATTTCCTGTGTTTTGTCCTCTAACCACCAAGGCAGGAGATCCACCAAAAATTCCTTTGACAATTCTCGGAGCTATAATATCAATTTCTGCAATTCGTTTTTTAAGAGTTTCAACATCGCTCAAAGTTATACTCAATCTTCTGCCTGTTTTGTAACCTCCATATGGCTTGGATGTTGATTGCGCGAAAACAAAAAGACTGTTTTTTGCAACACTTTCGAATGCTCTTTCGAAACCATTATCTAGACCCTTTGCTGCTCCAGACATTGCGATGTAAACAAAAATTCCCCATAGAACACCTACAACAGTCAGACCTGTTCGGACTTTGTTTTTTCCGATAGAACTAAAGATTTCTTGCCAAGTATCTCTTTGTAATAAAAAACTTATCATTTATTCGTCTCTAAGTGCTACAATTGGTTTAATTCTGGCTGCTCTTTTAGCTGGAACATAACCCGCTATTGTTCCAAATACAATTAAAACTATGGTTGCTGAAACGGCAAACCCTAGATCTATATAAGGATTTTTAATAAAGTAGTCTTCCAGCTTCTCACCGAGATTTTGCAAAATTGAAATACCCAAGAGCATTCCAGAAAATCCAGACAAGGTGGTGATGGTTATCGCTTCAATTAAAATAGTATTAATTACCATTTTAGGTGTTGCACCCAATGCTTTTCGAATACCTATTTCTTTTGTCCGTTCCTTAACTACAAAAATCATGATATTACTTACACCAATTATACCGGCAATAATTGTACCAACAGCAAAAAAGAGTGCGATAAAACCTAAAACTGTTGCCAGCTGCTGAGTTTGCTTTAATTCCTCGGCTAGATTTCGAACAAATATTCCAGAGCGATCCTCTCTGGCAATAAATTTTTTATCTTTTAAAAACCTTGTAACGTTCTTTTCCAGGGTAAGTGCTCCAGCATATCCTATGGAAGGTTTAAAACCAATAATAATTTCATTGAGTTTGTCATTTCCCTTCTCGATTCTTTGTCTAGTGGTATAAGGAATGTAAATTATTCGCTCTTCATTATCTCCCCCATCATCTTGATAAATCCCTACGACCTTGAAAATGCTATTTCCTATGGAAATGAATTTACCCAAGGCATCTTCTCCGTTAAAGAGGTCGATTTCAACAAGTCTTCCAATAACTGCATTCTTGGTCTTTTCTTTGATGTCAAGTTCATTTATATAGCGCCCCTTCATCATAATAGTTTTTTCATTAATTCGGTGAGAAGGTGCTACAGCTCGATTAGTATAGTTATTGGATTCATTTTTATAACTCACATTACTACTTCTAATAATACGTGGAGTAATGTAATCGATAAATAAAGCAAAATTGTTGGATAAATCTTCTAAATCACTGTTGTCTAACTCAATTCTCCTTTGAGATTTATAACCTTTGTAAGGCAAAGACGTTCTTCCAGGAAAAATGAAAAATGTATTGGTAGAATCATCACCAAAAAATTCTTGAAATGTATTTTGGAGTCCATTAGTAAAACCCACTAAAATCACAACAATAAGAATTCCAATGGCCATAGTGAATCCCGTAAGAAAAGTCCTTAATTTATTCTTACGGATAGTGTCAAATATTTCCTTCCAAGTATCTCTACTTAACATACTGAGAGGCCCTAACTTGTTCTACTTTCTTATCCTCAACGATGACGCCATCTTTCAAATAGACTATACGTTTGCACATATGTGCAATTTCGTTTTCATGAGTTACCACTAAAATGGTATTTCCTTCATCATTGATTTTTTGAATCAAATCCATGACTTCGTAGGAAGTTTGACTATCTAAGGCTCCTGTAGGTTCATCTGCAAGTAAAACCTTGGGCTCAGCCGCCATGGCTCTAGCGATGGCTACACGTTGCTTTTGTCCTCCAGATAATTCGCTCGGAAGGTGATTTGCCCATGGTTTAAGCCCCACTCTCTCGAGGTAAGAAATGGCCTTTTGTAATCGCTCTTTTCGAGGGACTCTTTGATAATATAGAGGTAAAGCTACATTTTCAACTGCAGATTTATAATTGATAAGATTAAATGACTGAAAGATAAAACCGAGGAATTTGTTGCGATATTCAGCAGCCTTTGTCTCGTCGAGTTTTTCTATTTTAACCTCATCAAGAAGATATGTGCCTTGGTCAGCCTCATCTAGCATTCCTAAAATATTTAAAAATGTAGATTTCCCAGATCCTGAAGACCCCATTATTGCAACTAACTCACCAGCTTCAGCCTCAAAATTTATTCCTTTTAATACATGAAGAGAATTGCTACCCATCTTGTAGGATTTATGCAGGTTCTCGATTTTTATCATAGCTATTTGTACTTTCTTTTTAATAAGACTGCAAAAATGCGAAATTGTTACATCATTAAACAGAATTTCTACAATTTTATTTGCAGATAAACACCTGTCCAAAGTGTTTTTAAGACTTCTTTGGACAGGTGAACAAGTTCACCAATATCTGGATCCAACCAAATTATATAACTTCTTTCCACCTTATACAATACCACATAATGTCCTGCTTTATTTGAGTTGCCCAATAACAAAATAATCGGAAGATTCATGTCAGAAGGCATTGTTTTTGTTTAACGAACAAAAAGCGTCCGCCTTTACATTCTCTTTGTTAAAAGCAATTTTTAAGTCGTAAAGACTAGAACCCTTGGCTTCTTTCACTCTTGGTAAACTAGAATTACAATATTGAATACTGTAAAATTGCATTACAGATTGGAAGCAAGCAATGGCACAGGTATTTGATTTATTTTGCTTGACTCTCATAACAAAGAAATAATTGACCTAAGAATTCTACCGAAAACAAAAAAAGATATAAAGATGATCACCAAAATAAATAGTGCCCAGTTTTGATTGAACTTCATATCATTCGATGTCGTGAATTTTACGATATAAATTTCTTCCAAATTCAAAACTATCAATGTACAACTCAATAATAGCTATCGTCCAGTTTGATTTCGAATTACTCATCACCTCCTGATTTATATTCTGTGATATAGGTTTCATACATATAGCCTGACATTGTGCCCAATAAAACTGCATCAACAACCATTATTAACAGAAAAGGAGCTAGTCCCCCATGAAATTTTTTCATTTGCGATTCATTTAACTTCAATTTTTTGTCCATAAATAATAAATTTTAATTTTCTTAAAAAGTAGGCCCCAACGATGTACAATACATGCACTATTCGAAATAGTAAAAAGCAGAAAATAAAAACACCTAAAACCTCTTTGTATTCCAGAGAATTTAGAATAGTAAAATAGGTGCGGCTATTTGAATCAAGTAAAGAATAAAACAAGTCTTTTACAGGTTTATAAAAATGACTCAGATAAATTAAAGTCAAATTCAAGGTGCCACTGAAAAAAAGCTCAGTGAATTCATCAAACAACATACTTTAGGTTTTTCGTTCATTTTAATGCACAATTTGGAATCTTCATTTGTATTAGTGCTGACAAAGCGAGTGATTGGCTCTTGAAAAATATATCAGATTATATTACTCAAAAGACATAGAAAGGTTCTTTTGAAGACACATCAAATAGTCATAAATTTTTTAGAGGTGTAATTCGAAATATTTTAAATTATTCCGATTCATCAAGTTTGATATGGAAGAATTTTATGAGTAGTTTTTTAATCCAACTCAATCCTTTTTACGGAGATTCTTTTGCAATTAATAGTCTATTTAGGGATTTTATATCTGTAAGTAGGGAGTATGGAAATGAAGAACAGAGGGTGTTATTTGAAAAAGAAAATGGATATTTTAAGATCAAGAGTCACGCTTGATATCTCCTCGTATTTATTAGCCAACTTATTTTTTTGTGATAAATATTTTCTACTTTTAATGTTTAACTCACTATATGGATGTCTGATCAAGTCAAAAAGGTTCAAGATAATAAGACACAAGAGGCTTTTTCTAATGATTCACAAAATCAAATTGGACAAGATCAATCAGCATCTTTTTTAGACAACCGACCTGGAACTATTTTTCAGAGGAAGCTCCAAGAAAATGCTAACAACGGCTCACAAATTTCACAATTAAGTTCATTTCAAAACCTAGCCAATAGAAGTCAGCAATCCAGTACACTCATTCAATTGCAGTCTGTGGCAGATCACTACTCAGGTAAAGAGACCCAAACCGTTCAGAAAAAAGAAAATAATACAGGCTTGCCAGATAATCTTAAATCTGGCGTTGAAAATCTTTCAGGCTATTCGATGGATGATGTTAAAGTTCACTACAATTCACCAAGGCCGGCACAAATGCAAGCACATGCTTATGCCCAAGGCACCGAAATTCATCTCGGGCAAGGGCAAGAGAAACATTTGCCACACGAAGCATGGCACGTGGTTCAGCAAAAGCAAGGCAGAGTTAAGCCTACCATGCAGATGAAAGGCAAAGTCAATGTGAATGATGATGATGCTCTTGAGAAAGAGGCGGATATCATGGGTGCTAGAGCATTATATTCTCCTAGTGCTCAGCTTTTACTAATGTCTCGAAATAACACTAATGAAGTAGCTCAAAGGGCAATAAATGAAGATGAGGAAAGAGATATTAACGCCAGTTTAAGTGAGCCTCGAAAAAAAGACATTTACAGCAATATTAATGAATCAGATAAAGGGCATCTTAAAAAGGGGGAATTATATGATAAAAATGATATTACAGAGCGTTTGAAAGAAGGTAGGGAGAAAGATGTCAACCTTAGACTAAAATCTTTTGACGCACCATTCCCTCAATTAGTAGAACAAGGAGGAGCATGGCATGGCCCTGACGTTACTTGGGATTTTAAACATTGGATGGCTGATGGAGAAATGCCCCCAGACTTCGGTTACGGATTTCCTATAAGAACCTATTTTAGAGGGCTTGCCCCAGGTGATCAGGACGAATTCACGGCTAAATGCAAAGGAATGAGATCTGCAACAAATATCACAAGGATTATTGCTCAGTCCCCCCTCACTCAAAGAGCAATAAATGAACTAGACGACGACAAGAGGAACATCTATAACCACACCCGCGGAATTCTTGAAGAAACAAAAACCCCTGATAGTGGCATTGGAATGGCACGTCTGCAACTATTGATGAGTAACCCAGGTTCTGCATTAAGACAGCTTGCAGAGGAAGTTATCAATGCTGTAAGAGGAAGTTCTGGGGATAGATCTGCTTTCCGAGATCTAGAACTATCACTTGCTAATGTGAGTGACGAAATCTGGAAAGAAATAGCAAAAGCAGCCCCAACAGGAAAATTTGGAGCAAAGAAAGAATTCCCAGCAGAACATCAAGCATTTGGTTCTGAACTTATGAAAGTTGGTCGTTGGGTACAAGGTGAAATAGAAGATGATATCAAAGATGACGTGAATAGGGTATTTGGTAAAGTGATTCGATCATGGGGAGATGCGACTGCATCAATTGGATATGATCCTTATGGTAAGATGATTACTCAATCTCAAAGCTCAACGACCGATGATTATGGAAGAAATGCTAATGGGGGGAAGGGAGATGGTGAAAAAGCAATGACAGAACACAAGCAACACATTGATAACGAAGGTGGAAATGCGTGGTGTGACATGTTTGCTAGTGGTTCGATGTGGAATCTTGCGGCTAACTATGACAGGTATAGAGACACTGTAGTCACACTGTATGTTCAGCCAGATCATGGCGCACAGCTTGGTAGAGGTAACGATTCCGACCCATACAAAATGCGAGTAACAGCAGCCGAACTTCAATTAGGAGTGTTAAATGCTTTCTTCACCAAATTTGAAGGGACTAAAGATATCGATGAACGTGCACCTCTAGATGCCAGAAATATGGACAAGAAAACAAAACGTGGAGGAACAAGCGGACTTCCAAATTTACAAGATTCATCTAAAAAAGGTAGAGCCGACGAAGTCGCTCGCGATTTTGGATTTGCAAGAGTAATGGGAGACGGATCCATGGAGTATTGGGTGAAAACCGACGGCGATGGCCAATGGTATAAAGCCATAGCAAATGGTAATGTTCTTACGGTTGACTACGACAGTAATCAAAGAATGTAGTAACTATGAGTTTTGATATTTCATGTTTTGGACGACGAAGAAAATGAAAGCGAGAGTCGCAGTTTTGTACCATGCAAAATTTCAGACCAAGTTTGAGCGTACGTTGCTTGAGAGATGGAAAAGGATCTTAAAATTTATATATGCTTGATGAATATATCCGCATTCAGTTACATCAATAAATTACAATCAAAGCCATCTTGGCTTGAGCTGCATAAATGATTTGATGAGTAAATTTA